>Cebus_capucinus_imitator_PRJNA485217_SSR049__coassemble_1195_pt1 | contig 101482 bp, 81 predicted proteins | sample Cebus_capucinus_imitator_PRJNA485217_SSR049__metabat2_low_PE_019 | metagenome-assembled genome bin Cebus_capucinus_imitator_PRJNA485217_SSR049
TCCGGTGGCGAGCATCAGAATCTTTTTCATAGGGGAAACCTCCTTGGGGTAATCGTATTTATCATAGCTTGAACTACAAAAATTTTCAAGATTATCGTAAAGATTCTGTCATTGGTTTTTGAGAAGGAGTATGATATACTAAAAAGAACAAGACAGAGGAGAAAGGGGATGAGTATATGGAAACCATGATTGCCTGGGTGGCAGTCTTTGCAATCTGTTTGATTGTGGAGGGAGCAACGGTCGCGTTGACGAGCATCTGGTTTGCCGGGGGAGCATTTGCGGCGTTTATCGTTTGTGTGCTTGGATTTGAGCTGAAAATGCAGCTGTTGGCGTTTGCGATCGTCTCATTTTTGCTCTTGCTTTTGGTGCGCCCTGTGGCGTCGAGCCTGCTCAAACACGACCGGATTCCGACGAACGCGGATCGTCTCATCGGCAGAGAAGCTGTGGTGAAAGTGACGATTGACAGTCTGGCAGGAACGGGGAGCGCGGTCTTGGACGATCAGACGTGGCTTGCACGCGCGGCGTCAAAAGGCGAGATTTTTCCAGCAGGAACCATTGTAAAAGTCGTCTCCATCAGCGGGGCAAAGTTGATTGTGGAGTCGGCGGGGCAACATTAGGAAAGGAGTTTCTATGATTGCGATTTTTCTGATTGTTTTGATTCTTATTATAGTGTTGGCTTCCAGTATTCGGATCGTACCTCAGGCGCGTGCCCTCGTCGTTGAGCGGCTCGGCGCATACGTTGGAACGTTTGAAGTCGGAGTTCATTTCCTGATTCCTTTTATTGACCGGGTGGCAAGGCGAGTGGATCTGCGAGAACAGGTGGAAGATTTCCCACCGCAGCCCGTGATCACAAAGGACAATGTCACGATGCAGATTGATACGGTTGTCTTCTATTATATTACGGATCCCAAGCTGTTTGCTTACGGCGTGGAGCGCCCGCTTCAGGCAATCGAGAATCTGACGGCGACTACCTTGCGAAACATCATCGGCGATCTGGAGCTGGACGAGACGCTCACTTCCAGAGAGACGATCAATGCGAAAATGCAGGAAAGCCTGGATATTGCGACCGACCCGTGGGGAATCAAGGTGACGCGCGTGGAGTTAAAGAACATCATTCCTCCGGCGGCGATTCAGGAAGCGATGGAAAAGCAGATGAAGGCGGAGCGTGAGCGGCGTGAGGCGATTCTTCGGGCAGAGGGCGAGAAGAAGTCGATGATCCTTGTGGCTGAGGGAAATCAGCAATCTGCGGTACTCAACGCGCAGGCGGAAAAGCAGGCGGCGATTCTTAGGGCGGAAGCGGAAAAGCAGGCGGCAATTCTTCGCGCGGAGGCAGAGAAGGAGAAGAAGATCAAAGAGGCGCAAGGTCAGGCAGAGGCGATTCGCACCGTGCAGATGGCGCAGGCAGACGGCATCCGCTTTATCCGGGAAGCCGGGGCAGATGAGGCTGTCTTGCAATTAAAGAGCCTGGAAGCATTTGCGGCAGCTGCCAACGGAAAGGCGACAAAGATCATCATTCCCTCGGAGATCCAGGGAATTGCGGGGCTTGTAAAGACGATTGCTGAGGTTGGCAAGGACGAGAAGACAAAAGAAGCATAGGAGACGGTATGAAGGCACAGGAGAAGGTGGCAGGGGGAGAGAATAAGATTGTCACGGGGAATATCTTTGGGCAGCTGTTGCTGTTCTACTTCCCGATCTTATTTGGAACATTTTTCCAACAGCTCTACAACACGGCAGATGCAATGGTTGTGGGACATTTCGTGGGAAAGGAAGCGTTGGCGGCGGTTGGCGGAAGTACCAGCACATTGACCAACTTGCTGGTTGGATTCTTCGTGGGTCTATCAAGCGGTGCAACGGTCGTCATTTCTCAATATTACGGCGGACGAAAGGAAGATAAGGTTCGCTGGGCGGTACATACCTCGGTGGCGTTCTCTCTGATTGCCGGCGTGGTGATGACGATTGTGGGCGTGATCGGGGCAAGACCCGCGCTTCGCGCCATGGGAACACCGGATGATGTGATGGAACACGCGATGGTTTATCTTCAGATCTACTTTGTGGGTATGGTTCCAAATCTCCTCTACAACATGGGAGCCGGAATCCTGCGCGCAGTGGGCGACTCGAAAAGACCGCTGCTTTTCCTGATCGTCAGCTGTATGGTCAACATCGTGCTGGATCTCTTCCTTGTTGTGGTGGTGAAAATGGGCGTTGCCGGCGCGGCGATTGCGACGATTATATCGCAGTTAATCAGTGCGATTCTTGTTCTGATCTGTCTGCTTCGGACAAAGGACATCTACCGGATGCGCTGGAGCGAACTTCGGATTGACAGGAGGATGCTTGGACGAATCGTGCGGATCGGTCTTCCAGCCGGATTTCAGTCCGTCATGTACAACATTTCCAACATCATCATCCAGACCGGAGTCAACAGTCTGGGAACGGATAATGTCACGGCGTGGGCGGCATATGGAAAGGTGGACGGTATTTTCTGGATGATGGTTAACGCGCTGGGAATCACGACGACGACCTTTATCGGTCAAAACTTCGGAGCCGGACGCTTAGACCGCGTGCGAAAGGGAATCCGTTCTTCCCTCATCGTCGGAGTGGTGCTTGTGACGGTTGTGGGGACGGCACTCTACAACGGAGGCCCTTTCCTCATCACGCTCTTTACGGACGATGAGACGGTGCGGGGAATCTGTCTGAGCCTGATTCACTTCATGGTTCCGACGTTCATCACTTACATTTGCATCGAGGTATTTTCCGGCGCGCTGCGCGGCGTGGGAGACACGGTGGTTCCGCTTGCGATCACCGGAATCGGCGTCTGTGCGGTTCGCGTGATCTGGATTCTTGTCGCGCTTCCAATTCGCCCACATATTTTGACGGCGGCAGCCAGCTACCCGATGACGTGGACGATCTCCTCGATTGCATTTGTAATCTACTACCTGTTTTTCAGCCCACTCAAGCGGTGGAACGCAAAAAAGTGGTTTCGCAGATAAGGATTTTGGTATAAAATAGCAGTGACTGGGCATCTTCTCAATAGAACATGAGGAGGTGTCCGATATGAGAACAGGGGAAGTGTGTTTTGCATCCGTGGAGGAGGTGCAGCGTTTCGTCAGTCAGGCGGAGCGGGAGACGGCGGACGTGGATGTGTCGCTTGGAAGTTGTATGGTGGACGGGAAATCTCTGCTTGGGGTTTTGAGTTTTGGAATTGGAAAACGGTTGGTTGTGACGGTTCACGATCGCCCGAAGGCAGAAGAATCAGACAGATGAGGAGCATTTTCAAATGATACAGGAGATTGAACCAAAACATTACGATCCCGCCTTTCGGCTTCAACAGCCGAAGGACGGGGATTTTGTGCTTCATTACGAGTATAATAAGGTGATGCTGCGAAGAGACGGCGACCGCTTGGTATTTCCGACGGTTGCGGATCTTGTGGACGAGGTGGAGGATCTTGCCGAGAACGCGGAGTACCTGTTCTCAATCGACGAGCAGGCGTACTTTATGGTGCAAAAGATGAGCGTTCCGGAGTTTGGCGGGTATTTTATGGAGGCATTGACCGTTTTTCGCGATTTCTCCCCGCTTGACCAGGCATTTGCCGGAATCACGGGAAGCCAGATCTACCGCTGGAGAGAGAGCCGTGCATTCTGCGGTCGCTGTGGCACGAAAATGCAGCCGTCCACAAAGGAACGCGCGCAGGTCTGCCCCAAATGCGGTCAGACGGAGTATCCTAAGATCTGCCCGGCTGTGATTGTCGCGATTACGAACAAGGACAAGCTGCTCATGTCCCGCTACGCGCACGGGGTGTACAAGAATTACGCGCTGATTGCCGGATACCTGGAGATCGGGGAAACGCTTGAGGATTGTGTGCGCCGCGAAGTGATGGAGGAAGTGGGATTAAAAGTTAAAAATATTCGCTATTATAAGAGCCAGCCCTGGGCATTTTCCGACACGGTGATGATTGGGTTTACGGCAGAGCTTGACGGGGACGACACGATCCGTTTGCAGGAAGACGAGCTTGCGGAAGCTGCCTGGTATACCAGGGATGAGGTGATTGATTACAGTCCGTGCCTGAGTGTGGGACACGAGATGATGGCTGCCTTTAAGGCAGGAAAGTTTTGAGTTTGGAGGAAATGATTTTGAATCAGAAGAAGTACATATTGTTTGACCTGGATGGAACGCTGACTGATCCGAAGGAGGGAATCACAAAGAGCGTGCAGTACGCGCTGCGCCACTACGGGATTGACGTGGAAGATCTTGACAGCCTTTGCCCCTTTATCGGACCGCCTCTTGCGGAGAGCTTTTCTAAATTTTACGGCTTTCCGAGAGAACAGGCAGTGGAGGCAATCTCCGTCTATCGTGAGTATTTTGGCGTGCAGGGATGGCGGGAAAATGTCGTCTATGACGGGATTGAGGAGACGCTTGGCGCACTCAAGGCAGCCGGGGCGCATCTTCTGGTTGCGACTTCCAAGCCGGAACTGTATGCAAAACGGATTCTGGAACATTTTCACCTGGACTCTTACTTTGATTGGATCGGGGGTGCGGACATGGAGGAGACGCGCGTGCGAAAGGCGGACGTGATTCGCTATGTGATCGAGCTTGCGGGGCTGTCTTTCGATGAGGAGAGCATTTCCCAGATGGTGATGGTTGGAGATCGGGAACACGACGTGCTTGGCGCGAAGGAAGTCGGCATGGACTGTGTGGGCGTACTGTACGGATTTGGCGATCGAAATGAGCTGGAAGAGAGCGGTGCGGCGGCGATTGTGGAGAGCACAAGCGAGCTGAAAACGCGACTTTTGAAACTGGTAAGTCGTGGCTAATTGAGAAAGTTTTTTGATAGATAAAAACTCCCGGTTTTGGGATTGACACTTTCTTCCCATTTTGTATAATCAAAGAAGTTAGCACTAACTAACAAAATGTGGCAAGGAGTGTTGGTATGAAAAAGAAGTTTGTTAAAAATGTCGTGATCACCGCGGTCATGGCAGCATCCGTAGCGACACAGCCCCTGATGGGCAGTGTCGCTTTTGCGTCTGCGTTCACACAGGGAAGCTGGACTCAGGATCAGAGCGGATGGAAGCATCGCGATGCAGCAGGAAATCTGAGCACGGGCTGGATTCACAAGGAGAGCGGCTGGTATTATCTGCGCCCGGAGGACGGCGTGATGCTGACCGGACTTCAGAAGATTGACGGACAGTATTATTATCTGACGGGAGCTTCTGAGGGCGTTGCGGGAAAGCTCTACTCTGGTTGGAAGCAGATGGCGGACGGCAGCTGGAGATTCTTTCATACGGCGCACGACGGCAGCTTTGGCTCGATGAAGACAGGATGGCAGTGGATCAATGGACATTGCTATTATCTGGGCAGCGCGGACGGAGCGGATGCCGGAAAAATGTACGTCAATGAGAAGACTCCGGACGGATTCTTTGTAAATGCGAACGGCTACTGGGCAGAGGAAGACGGAACGGTTCACTATGAGGCGGGCAAGGGCTACTCTGAGACGGAGCAGGTCGGCCCCGGAATCGGACTGAGTGGCTCTTCCAGCACCGGAAGTTCCTCCAGTTCTGGCGGTTCTTCCAGCTCTGGCGGCTCCTCTAGTTCCGGTGGTTCTTCCAGTACCGAGGATACCAAGAAGGACGAAGGCTCCGAGAATACCGGAAAGGGAGACGAGACCGGAAAGGACGAAGGCTCCGAAGACATCGGAAAGGGCGATGAGGACAAGAAGGGCGCTCTGGTAAATGAGTCTCTGACCAAGAAAGTAGACCTTGGCTGGGTTCAGTACGTTGTGATCACCTTTGAGGAGGGAACGATCGACGACTACACCCTGAGCGTTGACGGAACGGACATCACCGACGCCTGCACCAAGGTGGACGATGAGGGAACGGTTGTGAAGTGGCAGACCACGGTCTGGGATCCTTCCACTCTGACCATCACCAGAAACTCTGACAACGAGGAGCAGGAAGTAACGATCGGAAAGGGAACGTCTGAGGCAAACCCTGAAGCAGGCGATCCGGAATCCGCACCGGCTTCCATCCTGACAAACGGCCCTGTTTCTGTATTTGATTACAATCTGGATGTTTACGATAAGGACGGAAATGTCCGCGTAAGTCCGGAAAAGACCACATTTAATTTGACAGAGAAAGATCCGCAGACCTTCCCGGAAGTTCCGACTGATTATTACATCCCGGACACCGAGATTGACGCGACCGGAAAGGGCGAGATTCTCGTAAAGCTTTCCTTAAAGAACGCGGCGCAGGAGAAGTGGTTTGACGAGCTGAACCAGGTGAAGGTTCTGGACACCGAGAATCGTGTGCTCAACAGCCATATGAGCTTTAGCACCGAGAAGGAGACCACCTACGGTCTGACCGGAGTGATCCGCATTGTGCTTCCGCAGGACAATCTGCGTACACATGGACGCTACCAGTTAAATCTGGTTTCCAATTACAGCAAGCAGACGCTGAATCTGCCGATTCATCTGGTGGACGACATCACCTACAAACTGGAACTCAACGAGCTCAATCCGAGTCCAAAGCCCGGTGAAGACTTTGCGTTTAACATCGTGGGCGAGGACGGAAGAAGTTTTGGCGGAGAGATTCTCTCTCCCATCTACCGTGTGGATCTTACCATGCCTTCCGGCGAGGTGAAGACACTGACGGATGTCGATCAGTGGTATGAGATCGGAGCAATGCTTCATATCTGTGGAACAGATCCGAATGGAACGGTCGTTACCACCGAGGACGGCATTTACACCGTAACGGTATATGCAAACGGCTACAAGACGATGAGCAAGCGCATCATCATCGGCGAGGCAAACGGCGCGTCCCTTGACGAGGATTACGGCATTGATATGCTCTCCTCTGCAAGCAGCGTGATCCCGGATGGCGGTTCGGACGGAAGCAGCTCCGGCGGCAGCATGATGAACGCTTATCTGGTATTTGACCATGATCTGTTGGCAAACGCACTTCTGCTGCACGAACTGGGTTACACGAACGCAGACAGCGAGGCAGTGGTTCAGCGTTACTACGATCAGAAGGCAGTCGCTGTGATGGACGATAAGGCAAATACCTTCTATGACTTTGTGAAGTACTTAAATGCAGTCAAGGATGCGCGTCTTGACAGCGGCGAGTACCTGACCTTTACACAGTACCAGGCGACTCAGGAAGGCGGCGAGACGAGCGGTGCGAGCCAGATCAAGCGCGTTCTGGAAGACGGAAAGCTGGGCGAGACGCAGGATATTTCCACGCTGGTTGGAAAGGACGCTCCGCAGCTGACCGGACTGGAAGCAGCGGACGGTGAGGACATCGTGCTGAGCGCGGCAGATGATGCAGAGTACATTTCCAATATTACAGATCTGTATCTGGATGGAAACGGAACCGCACTTCGTGCAGACGACTATCTGACACAGTATCGCCTTGGCGAGAACGAGCTGACGATTCTTGCAACGACTGAGGGTAGCAGTGGACACAGCAAGCAGTTGACTCCCGGCGAGCACAAGCTGACGATCGTTTCCAAGGGCTATAAGAAGACCACCGTGACGCTGAACGTGACGAGCGAGACCGAGCAGTTTGACCTGGCTCTTTTGGAGAACCCGAACCAGGCTGAGGACGAGGATGCGACCGTTTACCATATTGGACAGCACGTCTATGTCAACGCGGCTGCGGACGAGGGCGATGTACTGCGCGGCAACTTCTTAAAGAAGATGACTAAGATTGTCCTGATTAAGCCGGACGGAACGCAGAAGGGACTTCTTGACGCCATCGCCGGAGGAACTTCCAGTGACAACTACTATGAGATTGCAGAGGACGGCGCGACGCTGATCCTGCATCAGGGTATGTTTGACGAGGCTGGCGAGTACATTCTCCAGATTGACGCAAGCGGTTATGCGACAAAGAGCCTGACCATTGAGATGGCAGAGAAGGCAGAGGTTCCAGTTGATCCCGATCAGCCCGATGTTCCGGAGACGAAGGAAGCACCTAAGGCGGTTTCTGCAAAGTTGAATCAGGAAATTTTGAATCAGAACTATGATGTCGTATTTGATGTAACAGAGGATGATGATCTGATTGAGAATTATGCAGAGAAGATTACTTCTGTGACCGTCAACGGTGTGGAGTATAAGAAGATGATGATCTCCTGGGGGGCGGAGAATGCCTGGAAGACGGCAACAAGCAATAGCTACGGAACCGTGGACAGCCTGAGCTTTACCCCGGATGCTTTCACCGAGGAGACCAACGAGATCGTGATTGTGGCGGATGGCTATGAGGATTTGACGCTTGAGGTGACCAAGGACGGCGAACTGGCAGGCGGAACCGAGATTCCAGTTGATCCCGATCAGCCCGATGTTCCGGAGACGAAGGAAGCACCAGAGGCAGTTTCCGCAGCTTATAAGACCAGTATTTTTGGCAACACTTACGATGTGATTTTTGATGTCAATGCAGATGAGAAACTGCTGGAACAGTATGCAGAAAACATTATCTCTGTCACAGTAAATGGAGAGGATTACCAGAAAGCACAGACGTATTGGCTGGAGGAGTATAACTGGAGAACAGATAATACCAATCCTTATGGTATTAAGGATACCATTTCCTTTGCTGAGGATGCCTTCAGCGAGGCTGTCAACGAGATTGTGATCGAGGCAGACGGCTACGATGAGCTAATTTTGTATGTGACGAAGAATGGCGAGTTGGTGGATGATGCAGAGGCTGTAATTGCTGACGATACGATTGTGTTTGATGGTGAGATCGCGGACGAGATCATTGCGGATGCTGAGAAGACTGAGGATGCTGCGGTTGAGGAAGAGATTGTTGAAGATGAGATTGTAAAAGACGAGATCGTTGCGGACGAGGTTGAGGATACTGTAAACGATGAGACGACGACCGAAGACGCTGTAACGGAAGATACAGACGTTACGGAAGAGATAATCGAGGAAGAAGTGGCTGAGGAAAAAACAACCGATTCTGAGGAAGTTGAGGAGTTTGAGGAAGTATCTGAGGATTATTGGCTTAATTGATCCAACGAATGAACGGGAGATCCCGGCGGGCGTAAGCCCTGCCGGGATTTTTGGTGTCCTATGAAGCCAAAATGCTCCGCTGCAGATTGGAAGAATTTTGTTGTACCATAACTCACAGTCATGGCAAACATTCCTATTATATAATTGACAAATAAAAGGTTGATTGTTATCATAAAACATAACTGTTGGAGCAGTTGGAGGGTGATGAATATGGGTGATAGAATCGTATTGTCCTTGTTGGTTGATAACACAGCCGGTGTCCTGGCCCGTGTGGCGGGACTGTTCAGCCGGCGTGGTTATAACATTGAGAGTTTGACCGTAGGCGTTACGGCAAACCCCAAATATTCGAGAATGACGGTGGTATCGCTGGGAGATCAGACGGTACTTGAGCAGATCAAGAATCAGCTCAATAAATTGGAGGATGTCCGGGACATTAAGGAACTCAAGCCGGAGAAGTCCGTCTACCGTGAGTTGATGATGGTCAAGATCCGTGCTGGAGCATCTGATCGCCAGGCAGTCAGCGCGATCTCAAACATTTTCCGTGCAACCATCGTAGATGTGGGCAAAGATTCCCTGACGGTCATGCTGACCGGAGATCAGTCCAAATTGGACGCCCTCGTCAACCTTTTGGAAGATTACGAGATCTTAGAACTTGCAAGAACGGGACTGACCGGACTTGAGAGAGGTTCTGAGGACATTCGTATTCTGCCGTAATTACGCGCAACGGGGCAAAAGCCAAAGACGGACAGAGAGACGCCGGTGAGATGCCTTACTGCATAGAGATTTGATGTGCTATTAGGAGGAGAAAAAAATGGCAAAGATTTACTATCAGGAAGATTGTAATTTATCTGCATTGGAAGGAAAAAAGATCGCAATCATCGGCTACGGAAGCCAGGGACACGCACACGCGCTGAACTTAAAGGAGTCTGGCTGTGATGTAATCGTCGGTCTGTACGAGGGAAGCAAGTCCTGGAAGAAGGCAGAAGAGCAGGGACTTCAGGTTTACACCGCTGCTGAGGCTGCAAAGCAGGCAGATGTGATCATGATCCTGATCAATGATGAGCTTCAGGCTGATATGTACAAAAAGGACATCGAGCCCAACTTAAAAGAGGGCGATATGCTGATGTTTGCACACGGCTTCAACATCCACTTTGGCTGCATTACTCCTCCCAAGTACGTTGATGTTACCATGATCGCTCCCAAGGCTCCCGGACACACCGTAAGAAGTGAGTATCAGGCTGGCAAGGGAACTCCCTGCCTGGTTGCAGTTGAGCAGGACTACACCGGCAAGGCACTGGACAAGGCACTGGCTTATGGCTTGGCAATCGGCGGCGCGAGAGCAGGTCTGTTGGAGACCACCTTCCGCACCGAGACCGAGACCGACCTGTTCGGCGAGCAGGCAGTTCTGTGCGGCGGCGTTTGCGCTCTGATGCAGGCTGGATTTGAGACTCTGGTTGAGGCTGGATACGATCCCAGAAACGCGTACTTTGAGTGCATCCACGAGATGAAGCTGATCGTAGACCTGATCTACCAGTCCGGATTTGCCGGCATGAGATACTCCATTTCCAACACCGCTGAGTACGGCGACTACATCACCGGTCCCAAGATCATCACCGAGGACACCAAGAAGGCAATGAAGAAGATCCTGTCCGACATTCAGGACGGAACCTTCGCAAAGGACTTCCTGTTGGATATGTCCACCGCAGGCCGTCAGGTACACTTCAAGGCAATGAGAAAGCTCGCTTCCGAGCATCCTTCTGAGAAGGTTGGCGAGGAGATCCGTAAGCTGTACAGCTGGAACAACGAGAACGAGAAGCTGATCAACAACTAAAGAGAGGAATTTCCCCTTGACTTTTGTCACCTTCCTCGCTAAAATGGGGAATAGATTTGGAATCCCAAAGGCTGTGAAGGTGCACAGTAGCGTGTTTTGTTCCGTCAGAGAGGGAAGGTCATCGGCTGAAAGCCTCCCAGGTTCACAAGATGTGTCGAATTTCCCACCGAAGCCGCACGGGTGAAGGCTTTTGCCGTGTAGTCCGTGACGCAGGCAGGCGTTATTTGCAAAAAGTGTCCGCGCAATTTGCGTGGGAATCAGGGTGGTACCGCGAGATTGAGATCCCGTCCCTTGTGTGAAAACACAGGGGATGGGATTTTTTTGATTTAGGCGGAGAATCCGGCGAGCAGGATTCTATCTTGCACGAGAAGCTCAAGGGATTTTGAGAGAAAAGGAGATATTATGAGAGAGCAATTAGACAAAATCAGAGAAGAAGCGTTAAGACAGATTGAGGATTCTCAGGCACTGGAAAAGCTCAACGACATTCGAGTTGCTTACCTGGGAAAGAAGGGTGAGCTGACCAGTCTGTTAAAGAGCATGAAGGAGGTCGCACCGGAGGAGCGTCCCAAGGTTGGACAGATGGTCAACGAGGTGAGAGCGCAGATTGAGGGGCGTCTGGAAGAAGCTAAGAATTTCCTGGCAAAGAAGGCAAGAGAAGAGCAATTAAAGCGTGAGGTCATCGACGTGACGCTTCCCGCAAAGAAGGACAGCGTTGGCCACAGCCACCCCAACACCGTTGCTCTGGAAGAGGTGGAGCGCATCTTTGTCGGCATGGGCTACGAGGTTGTCGAGGGACCTGAGGTTGAGTACGATCACTACAACTTTGAAAAGTTAAATATTCCCAAGGGACATCCCGCAAGAGACGAGCAGGATACCTTCTACATCAATGATTCCATTCTGCTTCGCAGCCAGACCTCCCCGGTTCAGGTTCGCACCATGGAGCAGGGAAAGCTGCCGATCCGCATGATCGCTCCCGGAAGAGTGTTCCGCTCCGACGAGGTGGACGCAACCCATTCTCCTTCCTTCCATCAGATCGAGGGACTGGTGATCGACAAGAACATCACCTTTGCAGACTTAAAGGGAACCTTGGCAGAGTTTGCAAAAGAGCTGTTTGGCCCGGAGACCAAGGTGAAATTCCGTCCCCACCACTTCCCCTTCACGGAGCCGAGTGCTGAGGTGGACGTGACTTGCTTTAAGTGCGGCGGAAAGGGCTGCCGTTTCTGTAAGGGATCCGGCTGGATTGAGATTCTGGGCTGTGGCATGGTGCATCCCCACGTTCTTGAGATGTGCAACATTGATCCCAACGAGTACTCCGGTTTCGCTTTCGGCGTTGGTCTGGAGCGCATCGCCCTGTTAAAGTACGAGATCGACGATATGCGCCTGCTTTACGAGAACGATACCCGCTTCCTGAAGCAGTTCTAAGCGCGAAACTTTTTATTTCAAAGGAGAATAACAATGAATACAGCATTATCCTGGATTAAAGCATATGTACCTGACCTGGATGTGACCGCTCAGGAATACACGGACGCAATGACACTTACCGGAACAAAGGTAGAGGGATATACCTGCCTGGACAAGAACCTGGAGAAGATCGTGGTGGGAGAGATTCTCTCCATCGAGAAACATCCCGACGCCGACAAGCTGGTGATCTGCCAGGTAAACGTTGGAGGGGAAACACCCATTCAGATCGTGACTGGAGCTTCCAACGTAAAAGTCGGACAGAAAGTTCCTGTGGTGCTTGACGGCGGTAAAGTCGCAGGCGGACACGACGGCGGTCCTCTGCCGGAGGACGGAATCCGTATCAAGAGCGGAAAGTTGCGCGGTGTGGAGTCCGATGGAATGATGTGCTCCATCGACGAGCTGGGCGCAAGCCGCGAGATGTATCCTCTGGCGCCGGAAAGCGGAATCTATATTTTGCCTGATGACACTCCTGTTGGCGCGGATGCAATCGAAGTTCTGGGGCTGCATGACGTCGTGTTTGAGTACGAGATCACATCCAACCGCGTCGATTGTTACAGCGTGATCGGAATCGCCCGCGAGGCAGCAGCTACTTTTGGAAAAGATTTCCATCCGCCGGTTGTCACAAAGACGGGAAATGACGAGGACATCAACGATTATCTGAAAGTGCGTGTGGAGGACACTGAGCTTTGCACGCGCTATTGCGCGAGAATGGTGAAGAACATTCACCTGGCTCCCTCCCCGGAGTGGATGCAGCGTCGCCTGGCTGCGAGCGGAATCCGCCCCATCAACAACATCGTTGACATCACAAACTACATTATGGAAGAGTATGGTCAGCCCATGCACGCGTTTGATTACGATCTGCTGGCAGGTCATGAGATCGTGGTAAAATGCGCCGAGGACGGAGACGTGTTCCAGACGCTGGACGGACAGGAGAGAGCCGTTGACCACACGGTACTCATGATTAACGACGGCGAGAAGCAGGTTGGAATTGCCGGAATCATGGGCGGTGAAAACTCCAAGATCACCGATGACGTAAAGACCATGGTATTTGAGTGCGCTTGTTTCAACGGAACGAACATTCGTCTGTCCGCAAAGAAAGTTGGACTTCGCACCGATGCTTCCGGAAAGTACGAGAAGGGACTTGATCCCAACACCGCACAGGAAGCGATCAACCGCGCCTGCCAGCTGATCGAGGAGCTGGGAGCCGGTGAGGTTGTCGGCGGCATGATCGACATTTACCCCGTAAAGAAGACCGAGGTTCGCGTTCCATTTGAGCCGGAGAAGATCAACCGCCTTCTGGGCACGGACGTTTCCGAGGAGGACATGATCCGCTACTTCAAGAAGATCGACTTAGGATATGACGAGGCGGCGCGTGAGGTTGTCGTTCCGACCTGGAGACAGGATCTGTACCGCATGGCGGATCTGGCAGAGGAGGTTGCACGTTTCTACGGCTACGACAAGATCCCGACGAGCCTTCCTTCCGGCGAGGCGACCACCGGAAAGTTGCCCTACGATCAGCGTATTGCGGCATTGGCAAGAGAGACGGCACAATTTTGCGGATTCTCCGAGGCAATGACGTACTCCTTCGAGAGCCCCAAAGTTTACGATAAGCTAGCAATCCCCGCAGACAGCGTACTGCGCCAGGTAATCGCGATCTCCAATCCTCTGGGCGAGGACTTTAGCATCATGCGTACCCTGCCCTTAAACGGTATGCTGACCTCTCTGGCAACCAACTACAACCGCCGCAACAAGGATGTGCGTCTGTTTGAGATGGCAAAGATTTACCTGCCCAAGGCACTGCCTCTGACCGAGCTTCCCGACGAGCGCGTACAGTTTACACTGGGAATGTACGGGGAAGGCGATTTCTTCACGATGAAGGGTGTTGTCGAGGAATTCTTTGACCGCGCCGGAATGACCGAGAAGCCCCACTACGATCCGAACGGAGACCGCCCCTACCTGCATCCCGGCCGTAAGGCAGAGATCATCTACAAGGGCGTTGCAGTCGGCTACCTGGGTGAGATCCATCCCGATGTGGCAGAGACCTACAAGATCGGCGACCGCGCCTATGTAGCGGTATTGGATATGCCTGCACTGCTTCCTTTCACCACCTTTGACCGCAAGTACACCGGAATCGCGAAGTTCCCGGCAGTGACCCGCGACATCAGTATGGTAGTTCCCAAGGAGATCCTTGTGGGACAGATCGAGGACATGATCCAGCAGAGAGGCGGAAAGATTCTGGAGAGCTATCACCTGTTCGACATCTACGAGGGCGCGCAGGTTCTGGCAGGACACAAGTCCGTGGCATACTCCATCACCTTCCGCGCAAAAGACCACACGCTGGAGGAGAAGGAGATCACCGGTGCGATGAACAAGATTCTCAACGGCTTAAAGGGCATGGGAATCGAGCTGCGCGGCTAAACGTTTGAGCCGGGAAGGAGAAGCAATGAGCGAGCTGCTGTTTATAAAACCAGTTTTCAAAGAGGCGATCTGGGGCGGAAGCCGCCTCAGAGAAGTCTACGGATACGAGATTCCGAGTGACCATACGGGAGAGTGCTGGGCAATCAGCGCGCACCCGGCGGGCGAAGGCGTGATTGCAAACGGTGCGTACCAGGGAAAGACTTTAAAGAGTCTCTGGGAGGAACACCCGGATCTGTTTGGCGCAGAGGGCAAGGGGGGAGCATTTCCCCTCCTCATCAAGATCATTGACGCAAAGGCGGACTTGAGCATCCAGGTTCACCCGGATGACGCCTACGCCGCGGCGCACGAGAACGGTTCTCTTGGCAAGATGGAGTGCTGGTACATCTTAGATTGCGATCCTGGTGCGACGATTGTCATCGGACACAACGCCAAAAATCACGAGGAACTCGTGCAGATGGTCGAGGAAAAACGTTGGAGCGAGCTGATCCGGGAAGTTCCGATCAAAAAAGGAGATTTCTTCCAGATCAATCCCGGAACCGTGCACGCCATCAAGGGCGGAACTTTGATTCTGGAGACACAGCAGAGCAGCGACATCACCTACCGGGTTTACGATTATGACCGCTTACAAGACGGAAAACCGCGTCCCTTGCACATTAAGCAGAGCCTTGACGTGATTGAGGCTCCGTATGTGGAAAATGAGGACAATCGTCCGCAGGTTGTGCTTGTAAATGAGCACGGGACAAAGACGCGCCTTGTGACCTGCCCGCGTTACTGCGTGGAGAAGTTTGAGATTCGGGACACCTGGGAGGAGAATTTCACTGGTGCGTTCACAAATGTCAGCGTTCTCGACGGAGAGGGAAGCGTCAACGGGATTCCCGTCAAGAAGGGGCAGCATTTTATCGTGCCAAACGGCTACGGAAGTTGCCATTTTGAAGGTAATCTCTTCCTGATTTGCTCCTGGCCGCAGGAATAGACGTTGCAATTTTAGAAAAGTCATGTTATATTGAGTGATACAGAGCTTAGAGCAGCCGGTGCCTCCTGGCAAATGCCTGGGGGTTAAAAGGGAAACAGGTGAAAAACCTGTGCGATCTCGTCACTGTGAACGCTGGACGCGCCGCGACTTCAAGTCTGAGGTTTCGGTGCGTCAGCTTTTGTCCAAAAATGTCACTGGATTTTATCCGGGAAGGCGGACAAGAGAGCGTGAGCCAGGAAACCTGCCGGTTGTCGGTGCGGGGCGTGACAAGCGTCACCCCAGACCACGAGTCCTTGGTTGTGCCGGTCGGTAAATGCTGACTTCTGACGATTGGAGCGGCAAAGCCCGCATTTTCCAGTTTGAGTGGGAAATGCGGACATCCTTTTGACGTGCAAAAATGCCGATGCTCGATTCGTCTGACCAACCGATCCGGTTCGCGCACCGAACAAGCAGCATTTTCACACACCATAAGGAGGAAAACGAGATGAGACTGAAGAAGGCAGCCATGTTATTTGCAGCGGCGGCACTGACATTGACCACGGTGGGATGCTCCACAAAGAAGGACTCCGAGGAGACCACGGCGCAGGAAACCACCACTGAGGAGACCACGGCAGAAGAGACGACCGCCGAGGAGACAACTGAAGTTGCCGAGGAAGAGGACGAGGAGAACTACGAGACCGGAGACGCTTCCAAGGACAACACGAGAAATCAAGATGAGATCGGCGAGAACGAGCTGATGGTTGTGAGTTTTGGAACGAGCTACAATGACAACCGCAGAATGACCATCGGCGCGATTGAGGACGCGATGGAGGCGGCGTTCCCGGATTACTCCGTTCGCAGAGCATTTACCAGCCAGATCATCATTGACCATGTAAAAAAGCGTGACAACGTGACGATTGACAACATGACCGAGGCACTCGACCGCGCAGAGAAGAACGGCGTGAAGCATCTGGTGATTCAGCCCACACACCTGATGGACGGACTGGAGTACAATGACGTGGTAAACGAGGTTGCAGAGCGCGCCGATGCGTTTGAGAAGGTATCCATCGGAAAGCCGCTTCTGACTTCGGACGAGGATTTCAAGGCTGTGATGACCGCAATCACGGACGTGACCAAGGAGTATGACGACGGCGAGACCGCAATCTGCTTTATGGGACACGGAACCGAGGCAGAGTCCAATGCCGTTTACCAGAAGATGCAGGATCTGCTGACTGAGTCCGGATTTGCCAACTACTATGTGGGAACAGTTGAAGCAACACCGAGCCTTGAGGACGTATTGGCAAAGGTAAAAGAGGGAAACTACAAGAAAGTATTGCTTCGTCCGTTGATGATCGTGGCAGGCGATCATGCCAACAACGATATGGCAGGCGACGAGGACGGATCCTGGAAGAAGGCGTTTGAGGATGCCGGATACGAGGTGACTTGCGAGGTCAAGGGACTTGGCGAGATCGAGGCAATCCAGCAGCTCTTTGTGGAGCACGCAAAGGCGGCAATGGAGGAGTAAGAAGTGCGACAGATACGAGGGGCGGTCCAAGTGATCGCCCTTCTTACTTCATAGGACATTGCATCCTATGAAATAAAAACGCTCCGCTATGGATCGCACTGCGGCGGATTGGAAATTTTACAAAAATTAGGAGAACAATGATGAGAAAAACGAGATTAACCTTGGCAGCAGCGATTTTCGCGCTGGGACTTGGCGTGAGTGCCTGCGGGACAAAAAACGCCTCTGAGACGAGCACGGCGGAAACGACGGCGCAGACAAGCGAGCGTGTAGAAGAGAGCACTTCTAGCGCGGTGGAAGCAGTCGCATCGGGCGATGAGACGGTTGCCCACTCCGAGGTTGCCGTGGGATTGGAGCCGATGTATGCCTCTTCTCTGGTGGACGGAACGTACTCCGTGACCGTGGATTCCAGCTCCAGCATGTTTCGCGTGACCGACTGTGAGCTTACGGTGCTTGACGGCAAGATGACGGCAGTGATGACGATGAGCGGAAGCGGTTACGAGAAGCTCTATCTGGGAACGGGCGAGGAGGCTGCGAAGGCGTCCGAGGAAGATTATATCTATGGAGAGGAAAATGCAGACGGCGCGACAATCTTCACCGTACCAGTGGAGGCACTCGACCAGGCGATGGATTGCAGCGCGTTCAGCAAGCGCAAGGAGAAGTGGTACGACAGACAGCTGGCGTTTCGCTCCGATTCTCTTCCGGCAGAGGCATTTTCCGAGGCAAACACCGTGACCGCAGAGAGCCTTGGTCTGACTGACGGCGTTTACACCGTTGACGTGACGCTTTCCGGCGGTTCCGGAAAGGCTTCCGTACAGTCCCCGGCAAAGCTGCGCGTTGAGGAGGGGAATGCTTTCGTCACGCTGGTCTGGAGTAGTGCGAATTACGATTACATGAAGGTGGATGAGGTCAAGTACGAGTGGAACGGAGACGAGGAGTTTTCCACTTTTGAGATTCCGGTGGCTGCATTTGACCGCAAACTTGCCATCATTGCAGACACGGTTGCGATGAGCGAGCCGCACGAGATCAGTTACAGTCTGACTCTTGACTCTGCAAGCATTGCAAAGGAGTGAAGATGAGAAAAATCCTGCTTTTTACCTTACTCCTCACACTGGGAATCACTGGGTGCTCCGCAAAACCAGCTTCCGATACAACTTCTGCGGTTACAGAGCAGAAGACGCTTTCCTGGGATGAGATGGAACCGACCGGACAGCTGCCGCTCGCCTACGCAAAGCAGTTTCAGGTAGACCGCTACGAGGGCGGGTACGATCTGATTCAGATTTCGGAAGTCGGGAAATACTTGACGATTCCGGAAAACGGCGCGGTTCCTCAAGATCTTCCGGATGACATCACGGTATTGCAAAAACCGCTCGATCACATCTATCTTGCGGCGACGGCGGCGATGGATCTGGTTGCCGGGATTGATGAGACTTCTCGCGTGACACTCTCCTCGCTTCAGCCCGAAGGCTGGTACATTGACGCGGCAAAAGAGGCGATGGAGCGCGGGGAAATGACGTATGCCGGAAAGTACAGCGCGCCGGATTACGAGCTCTTGATCGAGGAAGGGTGCGACTTGGCGTTGGAGTCGAGCATGATCTACCACTCGCCGGAGGTCAAAGAACAGCTGGAAAAGATTGGAATCCCGGTTCTCGTGGAGCGATCCAGCTACGAGAGCGATCCGCTTGCGAGAATGGAGTGGATCAAGCTCTACGGCGTGCTCTTTGACGAGGAGGAGCGGGCAAATGCACGGTTTGAGGAGGAACTGAGCGGTCTGGACGGGCTTTTGGATCAGCCGCAGACCGGCAAGACGGCGGCATTTTTCTACGTCACCTCAAAGGGTGTGATCAGTGTGCGAAAGTCCGGGGATTACGTTGCCAAGATGATTGATCTGGCGGGCGGAACGTATGTGCCGCAGGGACTTGGAAACGAAAACGCGCTCTCCACGATGAACCTTCAGATGGAAGAGTTCTACGACAAGGCGAGGGACGCAGATTTCTTGATTTACAGCGGAACGATTGACGGCGGAATCAAAAGCATTGACCAGCTGATCGACAAGAATCCGCTCTTTGCTGATTTTCGGGCAGTCAAAGAGGGAAATGTCTGGGGAACGCAGAAGAATATGTATCAGGAAACGCTCGGAATCGGGGCGATGATTCAGGATTTCCACCGGCTCTTTTCCGAGGAGACGCCGGACCCGTCGCAGATGACGTACCTGTACCCGATTCAGTGACACAGAAGGAGGAAAATGGATGGAGAGAGGCAGAGCGCGCCGCATATTGACATTTGCCTTGATGGCGGCGGCAACCCTGATTCTTGTGATCTTAAACATCAACTCCGGCAGTGTCCGACTGAGCGTGGGCGAGATCTGGAAGATATTGGTATTTCAAAGCGGTGAGGAGAGGGCGTACCACATTGTGTGGGATATTCGCCTTCCGCGGATTCTCTCCGCGATGATTCTTGGCGGCGCGCTCTCGGTCTCCGGGTTTTTGCTTCAGACCTTCTTTGCAAACCCGATTGCGGGGCCGTTTGTGCTCGGAATCTCCTCCGGCGCGAAATTGATGGTGGCGTTCTTGATGATCGCCATGCTGGAGCGGGGATTGGTGGCGAGTTCGTGGCTGATGATTCTTGCGGCATTTGTGGGCGCGATGCTCTCGATGGGGCTTGTGATCGTGGTCGCCGGGCGTGTGCGCCAGATGTCGATGCTTGTGATCTGCGGTATCATGATCGGTTACATCTGCACGGCGGCGACGGACTTTGCCGTGACCTTTGCAAATGATGAGAACATCGTCAACCTTCACAACTGGTCGATGGGCAGTTTTTCTGGGATTTCCTGGGAAAATGTCAAGATGATGGCACTCGTCGTCGGGGTTGCGATGGGGCTTGTGCTCTTTCTTGCAAAGCCCATGGATGCGTACCGGATGGGAGAGTCGTATGCGCGAAGCGTCGGGGTCAACATCAAAGTCTTTCGGGTGCAGCTGATTTTGCTCTCCAGCGTTCTCTCCGCGACTGTGACGGCATTTGCGGGCCCGATCTCCTTTGTCGGAATCGCCGTTCCCCAGCTGATCAAGCAGGCACTTGGAAGTTCCCGCCCGATCTTGATGATTCCGGGATGTTTTCTCGGCGGAGCGGCGTTTTGTCTGTTTTGCGATCTTTTGGCGCGCACCATCTTTGCACCGACGGAACTTTCCATCAGCACCGTGACCGCCGTTTTTGGCGCGCCGGTCGTGATCTGGATTATGGTTCGGCGCAGACGTTAGAGGAGGAGACATGGAAGGCTACATTTGCACGCAGAATATGGACGTTGGCTACGGGAAAATGCCTCTGATTCGACAGATCAGCCTTCAGGTTCGGCGCGGTCAGATCGTCACGCTCATCGGGCCAAACGGCGCGGGAAAATCCACCATCTTAAAGAGCATTGTGGGCGATCTCGCACTTCTTGGCGGAACGGTTTTGATCGACGAGAAATCGCGCAGTGCGATGGCAAGAGAGGAATTGGCGCGAAAACTTGCCGTCTTTCTCACGGAGCGGACGATGCCGGAGTGGATGACGTGCCGGGAAGTCGTTGCGATGGGGCGGCACCCTTACACGGGAAAACTGGGAATCCTTGGAAAATGCGATTGGGAGCAGGTGGATGCGGCGTTGGCTCTTGTCCGATGCACAGAGCTTGCCGACCGCGACTTTTCCAGAATCAGCGACGGGCAGAGACAGCGCATCCTGCTTGCCAGAGCCGTCTGCCAGGAACCGGAGGCGATTGTCCTTGATGAGCCGACCTCGTTTCTTGACATTCGCCACAAGCTGGAACTTCTTGCCATCTTAAAAGACCTCGTTCGCGAGAAGCAGGTGGCGGTGCTGCTGTCACTTCATGAGCTGGATCTGGCGCAGAAACTTTCCGACTATGTGGTCTGCGTCAAGGGCGATACGATCGCGGCGGCAGGAACGCCGGAGGAGATCTTTACGACGGAGCGGATTCGCGATCTCTACGAGATCAGCCAGGGAAGCTACTACGCAGAGCTTGGAAGCCTGGAACTGGAACCCGTTCTGGGAGAGGCGAAAGTCTTTGTGATCGGCGGAAACGGCAAGGGAATCGCCACCTACCGCAGGCTTCAGCGAGAGGGGATTCCCTTTGCAGTCGGCGTGCTCCACGAGAACGACATTGACTATCCGGTTGCGAAGGCACTTGCGGTGGAGGTCGTCACGGAGCGGGCGTTTCACGCAATCGGCGAGGAAGCATTTTCCCGCGCAAAGAATTTGCGGGATCGCTGCAAAGAGGTGATTTGCTGCCTGTCCGAGGAGGATTTTGGAATCGGAAATGAGCGAAACCGCGAATTGATGTAGGTGGGGGAGAGGAGAAGCTTAGATGGAGTTGTTTTTCTTGATTGTGACGGACTTTGCAGAGCCACTTTCGTTCTTACCAGGGGCGATCCTTGTCGGGGGACTGTGTTTTGGCGTGTTTTTGCTCTTTGCGCGGTGCAGCTCGAAACGAGTCTATAAAAAGGGAAAATATGGGATCTGGTTTCTCTTTTTCGTCTATCTTTGTATCGTGCTCGACTATGCCTTCTTTTCCAGAGCACCCGGTTCCAGGCATCGAATCGACCTCATCTTGGGGGAGAGCTGGGGGACGACTGCCCGCTCACACGCCTATGTGATTGAAAATGTCTTGATGACCGTTCCGCTCGGCGCGTTTCTTGGCGTGCTGTGGCGTGCAAAGACGAAGAAAAGGACGATTGTTCGCGCCTTTCTCGTCAGCATGGCATCAAGCATTTGCCTGGAACTGGCGCAGCTTGCCACCGGGCGGGGGTATTGTCAGGTGGACGATGTGGCTACGAACGCGATTGGCGGTCTTTTGGGCGCGATTTTCGTCGTGTATTTTGCCTGGCGCGATACGAGCGAAGAAAAGCAAGCTGCGCCTCATCATCCGCTGCACGGTCATAGGGATTCTTGACGCCTGCAAGAAAACAGGCAAAGAACCCGGCAAGAACAAGAAAAAGAAGAATCACGCAAACCAACATGGCAGAGCTCCTTTCGCAACTAGTGTATGTGGGGCTCTGCCAATTCATACGTTTAGGAGAGTTTTTTCTCAAGCCAGGCGACTGCCTGATAGAGAATCGTGGAGATCAGGCAGAGGATCACGATGGCGGTGATGACCGTGGTCATTGCAAATGTCTGACTTGCGTAGGTAATCAGGTAGCCAAGTCCTGCCTTGGAGCTCAAAAACTCGCCGATGATCACGCCGACCAGGCAAAGACCAATGTTGACTTTCATGGTGCTGACGATGAGGGGAAGAGAGCCAGGGAGAAGCACAAAGCGAAGGATCTGCGCTTTTCCCGCGCCGAGGGATCGAACGAGCTTTACTTGTGTCTCGTCAAACTGGGAGAATCCCGCGTAGAGCGTCAAGATCGAGCCAAAGAGCGCGACGGAGACGGCTGCCGTGATGATGGTGGTTTGATTGTTTCCGAGCCAGACGATGAGGAGCGGAGCGAGCGCGGACTTTGGAAGGCTTCCAAGTACCACGAGAAACGGTTCCAGAATCTGGGAAAGCGTTTTCGAGCACCACAAAAGAAGGGCGACGCCAATCCCAAGTCCGACCACGAGAGCAAAGCTCACAAGCGTCTCGTAGAGCGTGACCCCGGTGTGAAGAAAAAGACTTCCGTCCTTCGTCATTTTGACGAGGCATTGCACGATTCGAGAGGGATTGGAAAAGATAAAGCCGTCGATCAAGGAAACGTCGGCGGCAAGTTCCCAGAGCGCGAGAAAGGCAAAAAGGAGCAGAAACCGGGAGAGGCGAACGAGCCGCGCGTGTCGGTACTCCGAGCGTAAAAAGGCTTTTTGCGTTTCTGAGAGATAGATTTTATTCATTGACTTTTAGCTCCTTCCACACTTGATTGAAATACCCGGAAAATACACGGCTGTTTCGGCGTGCAAGCGGTGTGTCCCCGTCCTCAAATACGATCGGCACAATCGCCTTGACGCGCCCCGGTCTTGGGGTGAGAATGAGGATGCGGTCAGCCGTTGCGATTGCCTCCGACAGATCGTGGGTGACGAGAATCGCCGTCTTATTTTCTTTTCGGATGATGGAGCTGATGTCGTCGCAGACACCAAGACGCGTCTGGTAGTCGAGGGCGGAGAACGGTTCGTCCAACAAGAGAAGATCCGGGTCAAGGACGAGCGTGCGAATCAACGCCGCGCGCTGGCGCATTCCGCCGGAGAGTTCGGACGGTTTTGCGTGCTCGAACCCTTTGAGACCGTAAGATTCCATCAAAGAGTAGATCCGCTCTCTGGAATTTGCATCAAGCCGTTTTTTGATCTGAAGACCGAGCGCGATGTTTGCGTAGATGGTGCGCCAGGGAAAGAGACAGTCCTGTTGGAACATACAGCCAATCGAGGCATTTTCCCCCAGCGGCACTCCGTCTAAGAGAATCTCACCAGACTCCGGCTTACTCAAGCCGCACAAAAGGGAGAGCAGTGTGGATTTCCCGCAGCCGGACGGGCCGACAATCGCGAGAAATTCGCCGGGTTGGACAGAAAAAGAAATATCAGAAAGGGCCAGCGTCTCGCCTGCCAGAGTGTGGTAGGAAGAGCTGACCCTTTTTACTTCCAGTTTTGGAATCATGGGGGCTCCTTTCAAAAGCATTTCCATGCTCTAAGATATGAAAGAAGCAAATCGGTTGTGTCTAATACCAGGTCACGGGCGTGGGGCGTGCGGTGTCAAAGATCTCCTTTGCGTCAAAGAGATCGGACAGGCGCAACTTTGCCGGATCGGTCTGCGCGTAGTCCTCATAGAGGCGGTATCCGTCGAGGTTTCTCCGCGCCATGCGAAGGTAGTTGTCACCCATCTGGATCCAGTACGGCGCGCTGGCATCCACGTTGCAAAAATACCGGAACCCTTTTTCTTCCAGATAAGCGAAGCGGGGATTCTCTGCCGTGTAGGGATGAAAGTCCGCAATATCGTTTCCAAAGGGATAGAGGATGATGTCCGTCTCCCCGATCAGCGATTCGACTTCCTCCTCCCAGCGGTCAGTGTCTGCCTGAAACCGCTCCCAGGAGATCGCAAACCCGTTTTCCTCCTCACTGGGCTTTGAGGAGCTGTCCGCAACGCCAAGGCGAAGATGACCGTAACTGTGGGAGGCAAGTTCCCAGCCCTGCTCTTTTAAGGTCGCCGCAACCTTGGCTGCCTGCGCCCGGTCTTCCTCGTAGGTGGGGCTGTCCTTGTAATCCGAAGCCGTGCGGTAGCCGAGGATTCCCTGATAGCCGGTGAAGGCGAGGACGGCGCGCGCGCCGCGGTAGGAAAAGTCAGGGTGTTCCTCGATGAAATGTTCCAAAATCGGTACAAGATCGTAATCTCCGGTCACGACCGTTCCGTCCGCAAGTATCCGCTCACACGTTGGCTTTCCGTCCGCGCCGATCACGATGCGGCTTGCGAATCCGTCGCCGTCCATGTACTCGTAGTAGCACACGTCATCCTGCGACATCACAAACGGCTTTTTGCCTTCCGGCAGGTAGATTTCACCCGGAACAAAGCGGGTAGTTCCATTTTCAGCCGTCTCCTCGTGCGCGACGTCGTGCAATCGAACGAGCACATATCCGTTCTCATACATGGCATTTAAGATACGAAGAAACTCCATCTTTGTCGTCATCACCGAATTGTAACTTGCGGCGCGGGAGTCCCCGTCAAACGCCTCGTCCGTGTCCACGATCAGGCTGTGAAAGAAGACGTGGGTGATCTTACTGGGATCTGTCTTCACAAGACTTGCTTTTTCGGACTCATAGCGGGAGATTGCGTCAAGAACATCGGTGTCCGTGGCGTTGGTCTTGGCAAGCTCCTGGACGAGTGCGAGCGCAGCGTCGTAGTCGTATCCGCTTGCCAGCTTTTCGGCGCGCGCAAGAATTGATGCCGTATCATTTTCCTCAAAATCCGAAGAAGTCTGTGCCTGCGAGGACGTGGCTTTTTTGGGAAAATGTCCCCGTTTTGAAAGAAGCACGCGCGCCCCGGCAAAAATCCCGGCAAGGACAAGAAGAAATACAATCAAACAGACAATCAAAATAGGAAGACGGCGAACCACCTGCTGAAAGCGTCGGCGATTTCGGCGTCTTTTGTAGTCAGATCTGCTCATAAATAAAAAACCTCCATGGACATTTAGTATAGCATGGAGAGAGGATTTCTGGAAGCCCTAGTCAGAATTGTAAACATTTTTGTTGAAAATGCCGTCGTCTCGTGGTATGGTAATAGTATTACGGAGAAAGGAGAAACAAGTTATGGAAAAGGATCAGAATTGTGCATATTGTATGCAGGGAGATCTGGTAGCGAAGTTCGCTTACCCCGTGTGCAAGATGGACACCGGTTATCTGTATGTGTTCCGTGAGCAGTCCAAGAAGGGACGCGTCATTCTGGCACACGACAAGCACGTTGGGGAACTGATTGAGCTGACAGACGAGGAGCGCAACGCATTCTTTGCGGACGTTGCCAAGGTTGCCAAGGCGGTTCATGCCGTGTTCCATCCGGACAAGGTAAACTACGGTGCTTACGGCGATACCGGTCATCATCTGCATTTCCACATCGTGCCAAAGTACAACGGCGGCGACGAGTGGGGCGGCACCTTCCAGATGAACCCCGGCAAGGTATTTGTGTCCGAGGAAGAGTACGAGAAGATGGCGCAGGATCTGCGTGACGCACTCAAAGAGCTGTAATGGGTGGACAGAATCTTCCATATAATATGTGAGAACAGATTGTGCGGAGGATTCTATGAGACGGATTGCCATGTTGTGGCTGACCGCATTGCTCCTTGTGGCGCAGCCTGCCTGTTGGGCTTATGGACGGGAGCCGGAGATCGGATTGCCGCCGGGTGCGGCATGGGAGGCTGCCTCTCAGGGGGCAGATGTTGTCTCCATGGACACTTCGGTACAGATTCAGGCGCCGTCTGCGATCTTGATGGAGGCGTCAACGGGACAGGTCATCTACGAGAAGAACGCAGATGAGAAGCGTAGTCCGGCGAGTATCACAAAGATTATGACGTTACTCTTGATCTTTGACGCGCTGGAGTCCGGCAAGATCAGCCTGAGTGATCAGGTGACGACGAGTGCGCGCGCGAAGGCAATGGGCGGATCGCAGGTGTTTCTTGAGGAGGGCGAGGTTCAGACCGTTGAGACCCTGATCAAGTGCATCGTCATTGCGTCCGGAAACGATGCGTCGGTGGCGATGGCAGAGTACATCGCGGGAACCGAGGAAGCGTTTGTGGAGCAGATGAATGCAAAAGCCGCGTCCCTTGGGATGGCGAACACCCACTTTGTGGACTGTTGCGGACTGACCGAGTCGCCCGAGCATCTGATCACGGCGCGCGACATTGCGACGATGAGCCGGGAGCTGATCAACCGTTATCCGCAGATTCACGACTACTCCACCATCTGGATGGAGAACATTACCCATGTCACAAGACAGGGGACAAAAGAATTCGGGCTTTCCAATACGAACAAATTGTTGAAGATGGCTACGAATTACACCGTTACCGGACTGAAGACCGGTTCGACGTCGATTGCAAAATATTGTCTGTCCGCGACTGCTGAGAAAGACGGGGTTCGTCTGATTGCCTCGATCATGGCAGCACCGGACTACAAGGCACGGTTTGCAGACGCGCAGACGCTCTTAAATTACGGCTACGCGAATTGCAAATTGTATCGAGACGAAGAACCGCCCGCCCTTCCCAGTGTTGCGATTCTGGGCGGTGTCAAACAGACGGTGGATCTCAAATATGGAAATGTATTTGCTTGGTTGAGTTGGAAAGGAGAAGAACTTACAGAGATTGTGAAATCCTTGGAGCTGCCTGAGATGCTCGAAGCTCCGGTACAACCGGAAACGCAGGTGGGAAGTCTTGTCTATTCCCTGAACGGGGAGGAGATTGGAAGAGTCCCGGTACTGACAAAAGAAGGGGTTAAGAAAGCCGGATATTTCGATTGTCTGAGAGAGCTTGTGAGAAGATGGACGTTTGGAACTGTTTGAAAACTAATGTCTACATGCCTGTATAAACTTGCATCTACAAAGAAGGTTCTTAAATTTATGCAAATTTCATGTGAAATCGTTTGAATTTGCATAAAGTTCTTGTTATACTGGGAAAGGCTTTTAACCAGGAATAATAAGTACAGATGAGGTTTCGGGAAATGATGGGCAAGTTTTTCAGAAAACTTTCGGAGGAAGAAAGGTCTACTTGCGGCCAGATCTTTTCTCACTACAAAAGCGGAATGTATCATTATGCCTATGCGTTTGTCGGGAACGAATGCGATGCAGAAGATGTGGTTCAAATTGTAATGGAACGTATTGTACGCCTGTATGATCGGATTGATTTCGGGGAAGTGGGTTCTTCGTCGTGTAACGCCTTGGTGTTTACGATGACAAAGTACGCCGCGCTGGACTTTTTGAAACATCGCAAGCTGACTCCAAAACTTGTGAGAAAGCTGGAACAGATGTGGATGGAAGAGAAAGACCCGGATATTCAGCAAGTTTGCGTGGATATGGAACAGTACGATCAGTTGGTCCAAATTATAGACGGGATGAAAGGGATTCAGAAAGATGTGCTGAGATTGCGGGCGATGTGTGATCTGAGTGCAAAAGAAGCGGGAGAGATTCTCGGCGTCTCCGATAAGGTGGTTAATCAGCGATATTGGAGAGCAAAGAAGAGTCTGGCGAGAATATTGAAGGAGCGCGAACGGGATGGATGAGAAAAAACGGCAGGAACGAAGTGACCAGCTGTTAAAAATGGCATTGGAGCAGCAATTTGAGGAGGAGATGGCAAAGTACATGGAGGCAGAGCCGCATGAATTTTCGGAGCGGTTCAACCAAAAGATGGAACCCATCCTTGAAAAAGCTGCCAAGAAAGAACACGCCACCTACCATCCACACTACCGCCGCCGTATCGCCGTTGCCGCAGGATTCGCCCTTACCCTGAGCTTAGCCGCCGCTCCACAAGCGCAAGCCTTCCGAGTACCGATTAAGAATTTGTTTATGAAGGTGAAAACGGAAAGAACATACTTTGGAGTGCGTAATGAGGACAACTATACTGGGGTTACAGAACGGTTCAGGGAGTATGAGCCGAGGTATGTACCTTTGGGATTTCAAATTTTGGAAGTGAAAGAGAAAAAAGATAATTTCTATATCAAATATTATAATGAATCCAAAGAACAGTCTTATAAGTTCTATTTTTCTATGAAAGAGACAGTGGGAGATGCTGTCGATACCGAAGATACCTCTGCTGAAAACATTACTATCAATGGTCAACCCGCAATACAAATTCAAAAAGATGGAGAGATCCGATTGTTAATGGATAAATCTGATTATCATTATTATCTAAGTGGAAATTTACCTTTAGAAGAAGCCAAAAAAGTTTTTGAGAGTTTGTTATAAAGATAATAGAGAGGGACAATTATTGTGAAAAAGAGATCTTGGAAAGTTTTACTAGTATTAATCACTGTATTTTCTCTGCTTGGTACGAGCATAGCATGGGCACAACCCCGTTGGTCACATTTAACATATATTGGTGCTGGCATGGAGATTGATGATTATAATAACGCAAGTATTTCAGTCACCGTAGACGCCAGCAGCAAAGATGCAGATTCTTTGAAAGTAACGTGTGCACTTCAGCAATTAAAAAATTCTTCTTGGAAGACGATTAAGAGCTGGACAGAATCTGCGGATGACACTGGATTGATTATGGAAGAAGAATACGCCGTCTACAAGGGATATAGTTATCGCTTGAAAGTGACAGCGAAAGCATATAACGGCTCTACTCTGAAAGAGACTGTAACCGAGTACTTCGACTACGGCTACTACCACTAAAAAATTGTATATCCTGCACAAAAAACGAGAAGATTTTAAGCTATTTCTCCACTAGATAAAAAATCTTAACGAGTTTATAATGGTTGAAATCGAATACGTCATGTAAACCATATGTATATCCTGAGGATTGGCTCAGAGTCTCTACCAACTACCGAAAAGAGTTGACTACATATCTCTATGTAGCCAGCTCTTTTTTTCATAGGAAAAAACGTCCTATGAAAAAAACGCTCCGCTATGGATCGCACTGCGGCGGAGTGGAAGGATGTCGCTATGGCGACCCGCCGCAGGCGAAGAATCCTGCAAGCAGGATTTTATCTCATAGGAAAAAGCATCTTGTGAAAACAGCATTGGCGGCAGAGGCACATCATTGGGTAATTGGAAGCCTGCCGGGCTCACGGGGAATCAGAAGGAACCGTGAGACGGCAGGTTTTTTGTTATCTTTTTTGAGAATAACGTAGGAGATTACAAGATTGTATGACGGGAAGAGGAGGTATTGTAATGAATATTGTTGGTCAGGGAGTCAAGCGCGTGGATGCTTATGGGAAAGTAACCGGGGAGGCAAAGTACACCGCAGACTTAGAGCCCAGAGACATTCTCCACGCCAAGGTGGTGCACTCCACCATCGCAAACGGTCTGGTCAAGAGCTTTGACCTTGAAGAGGCGTTAAAAGTTCCGGGCGTAGTCAAGATTGTGACTTGTTTTGACGCGCCGGAATGTCAATTTCCGACGGCAGGTCATCCCTGGAGTGTAGAGTTAAAACATCAAGACATCTGTGATCGGCGCATCTTAAACCAGCGCGTGCGTATCTATGGGGACGATATTGCAGCCGTGGTTGCCGAGGATGAGATTGCCGCCACGCGCGCCGCACGATTGATCAAGGTGGAGTACGAAGAGTATGAGCCGATTGTCACCGTAAAGGCAGCCTTAAAAGAGGGGGCGACGCCGCTGCACCCGGATCTGAGAAAGGACAACGTGATTGTCCACTCGCATCTAACGATGGGATCAAAGGACTTCACGTTTGAGGAAGGACTCAGGCAGGCAAAAGAAGCGTACGGAGAGGATAACCTGGTAGTGCTGGATGAGGTCTATGACACGGCGCGCATTTCCCACTGCCACATTGAACTGCCCGTCTCCTGGGCATATGTGGATGTAAACGGCAAAGTGACGGTCGTCTCCTCCACTCAGATTCCGCACATTGTCCGCCGCTGCATTTCCCAGGGATTGGGGATTCCGCTGGGAAAGATACGCGTGATTAAGCCTTACATTGGCGGTGGCTTCGGAAACAAGCAGGACGTACTCTATGAGCCGTTAAATGCGTTTTTGACCATGGCGGTGGGCGGTCGCCCGGTTCGCCTGGAAATCAGCCGGGAAGAGACGATCTCCGGGACGAGAACACGCCATGCGATCGAAGCAAATTGCAAGGCAGTCTTGACGAAAGACGGAACGGTGCTTGCTCGCCAGATTGACGCAAAGGCAAACAACGGCGGTTACGCTTCCCACGGCCACGCGATCTGTGCAAATTGCGGAAACGTCTACAAAGACCTCTACCGCGACAGACTGGGCTGTGAGGTGGACTGCTGGACGGTCTATACCTCCTCGCCGACCGCAGGTGCGATGCGGGGATATGGAATCCCACAATCCATCTGGTTTTCCGAGTGTCAGGCAGACGATATGGCAGTGGCAATCGGCATGGATCCCTGTGAGTTCCGCCTGAAAAATTGCATGGAAGAAGGATTTGTGGATCCGGCAAACGGCATCACCTTCTACTCTTACGGCTTAAAGAAATGTATCGAGGTCGGAAGAAAGCACATTGGCTGGGATGAGAAGAGAAAAGAATACGCAAACCAGACGGGGCCGGTTCGCCGTGGTGTCGGAATGGCGATCTTCTGCTACAAGACGGGTGTGCATCCGATTTCTCTTGAGACGGCGTCCGTCCGCATGGTGCTCAACCAGGATGGCTCCATGCAGGTGATGATGGGTGCGACGGAGATCGGTCAGGGCGCGGACACCGTGTTCTCACAGATGGCGTCTCAGACAACGGGAATCTCCTTTGATAAAGTTTACATTATGTCCACGCAGGATACGGATGATACGCCCTTTGACACCGGAGCTTACGCTTCCCGCCAGACTTACGTCTCCGGCATGGCGTGCAAGAAGTGTGCAAATGAGCTTCGCCGCCGCATTCTCGACTATGCCGCCTATATGTTAAACCACGACGTCACCGATCTCTCAAAGACGGTCTACGCACAGGTCGTAAAAGACGCCGCACAGCGCGTGAGAGAGACTCTTTCTCTGGCAGAGAGAGAGGAGATTACCTGGGAAATGCTCACTATTGAGGAGAGTAAGGTGCGTATCGCACAGAGTGGAGAACTTCTCTTTGACGTTGCGGTTGTGGCAGATACCGCCTTTTATTCCCTGGAGCGTTCCGAGCATTTGACCGCGGAAGTGACAAACCATTGCAAGGACAATACCTTTGCTTCCGGCTGCTGCTTTGTGGATCTGGAAGTCGATATGCCGCTTGGTCTTGTGACGGTAAAGAACATCATCAATGTCCACGATTCCGGAATCCTCATCAACCCGCAGACGGCGAGAGCACAGGTACACGGCGGAATGAGTATGGGGCTTGGATACGGACTTTCCGAGGAACTTCTTGTCGATGAAAAGACAGGAAGACCACTCAACAACAACTTGCTGGATTACAAGATTCCGACGGCAATGGACACTCCGAATTTAAACGTGGAGTTTATTCAGCTGGACGACCCGACGGCTCCCTACGGCAATAAGTCTCTGGGAGAGCCCCCGGCAATTCCCGTTGCACCGGCGATCCGAAACGCGATTCTTCACGCGACAGGCGTTGCCATGAACGTGACACCCATGACTGCACAGCGGCTCATCGCGGCATTTCAGGAAAAGGGATTGATCTAAAGGAGAGGGAAACTATGTTTGATATTCAATCATTTTACGAGGCGACGAGCGTGGCGGATGCAGTCCGCGCGCTCAAAAATGAGCCGAACGCAGAGATAATCAGCGGCGGAACAGATGTGCTGATCCGCGTGAGAGAGGGGAAGGATGCGGGAAGAGCACTCGTCTCCATTCATAATCTCTCGGAGTTAAAAGGCGTTTCCATGATGGAAAACGGCGACATCAAGATTGGGGCAGGGACGGCATTTTCCCATATCACGAACGACCCGTTGATTCAGAAGTATTTGCCCATGCTGGGAGAGGCGGTGGACACGGTCGGCGGCCCACAGATCCGAAACACGGGAACGATTGGCGGAAATATCTGCAACGGAGCGACTTCCGCGGACTCGGCGGCTTCGATGTGGACGCTGGAGGCGCGGATCGTTCTGGAAGGTCCGGATGGCGAGCGCGTGGTTCCGATTCACGAGTTTTACACCGGCCCCGGACGCACGGTGCGCGCCCGTGAGGAAGTTTGTAAGTACTTTATCATCCCAAAAGAGAGCTATGAAGGTTGGAGCGGAAAGTATATCAAGTACGGAAAGCGCAAGGCGATGGAGATTGCAACGCTTGGCTGTGCGGTTCGCGTCAAGCTCTCCGAGGACAAAAAGACGGTTACAGACGTGCGTTTGGGATACGGTGTTGCAGGTCCGACGCCTCTCAGGTGCAGACAGGCAGAACAGCTCTTAAAGGGCAAATGCGTGGACGATCACGAGGCAGTTGCGGCATTTGCAAAGGCGGCACTTCTTGAGGTCAACCCGCGCTCCTCGTGGCGTGCGTCCAGGGAGTTTCGTCTTCAGCTGATCGAGGAATTGGCAAAACGCGCATTTTACGAGGCAGTAAGAATCGGAGGAGGTGAGACAAATGCTTAACATCGTACATATGAAAGTAAATGGAAAAGAAGTGGAACTTGCGGTGGATCCGCGCGAGTCCCTGCTTGATACGCTGCGCCGCCAGCTTGGTCTTACTTCAGTGAAAAAAGGCTGCGAGGTGGGCGAGTGCGGAGCGTGCACCGTTTTGGTAAATGGCGAGGCGATTGACAGCTGCATCTACTTGACGATGTGGGCGGACGGAAAGAGCGTGATGACGGTCGAGGGCTTGAAAGGACCAAACGGCGAACTCTCTCCGATTCAGAAAGCGTTTATCGAGGAAGCGGCGGTTCAATGCGGATTCTGCACGCCGGGATTGATTATGAGTGCCGTGGAGATCGTGGGAACGGGCAAGAAATACAACCGGGAAGAACTCAAAAAGCTGATTTCCGGTCATCTGTGCCGCTGTACTGGATATGAGAATATCTTAAACGCCATGGAACGAATCGTGGAGGAGACGTACCGCGCGACGCATCCAGAAGAAGCGTGAGAAGTAGGAAATGTTGTCGCAGGCGCGCGATCTCTTTAAGTGGGAATATTTTCCAGAATATAAAATCAAACGATTTAGATAACAGAAAAGGGTCAGCTGGGGAGGCTGGCCCTTTTCTAAGGAGAAGGTATTTCGTTTCTTATGGGGTGTAGCAAAAACTATATAATGTATTGGGGGGTTACGTCTATTATAATAGCACAGGTGTGAAATAAATGCTTCACAAAAAATAAAAAATATGAAAAAATTTTTTGCGCAAAATTACAAAAATCGAGGCGTTGACTTTTCTGAAATAGATGGTTATAATGAGAACGGATAAGAGCGTTGATGGAGACAGTAGACGCAGGAGAACGATTCAGAGAGCCGGGGCGGGTGGAAACCTGGCGCAAGTATCCTGACGATCGAAGATCACTCCGGAGCTTTCCGGCCGAACGGCGACATTTTCCAGAAGAAAACGGCAAGTAGGCAGGAACGTATTCCCGCGTTAAGGGAGCTCATATGATGGTATGAAGCGATAGGTGGTACAGCGAAAGTAATAGGCTTTCGTCCTTTGCGGACGAGAGCCTTTTTTCATAGGAAATTACGTATTTCATTCATAGGAAATTACGTCCTATGAAATCTCGCCCTATGAGCAGGATTCGTATCAGAAAGAAATCAAAGGAGGAGTCACAAATGCCCCTGTACAACAAGGTATCCACGGACTTAAAGTTTGTGGAGCGCGAAAAAGAAGTGGAAAAGTTCTGGGAAGATGAGCACATCTTCGAGAAGAGCATCAAGATGAGAGAAGGCTGCCAGCCGTATGTATTCTACGATGGCCCGCCAACTGCGAACGGGAAGCCCCACATCGGCCATGTGGAGACCCGTGTTATTAAGGACATGATCCCCCGTTACCGCACCATGAAAGGCTACATGGTTCCCAGAAAGGCCGGTTGGGATACCCACGGTCTGCCCGTTGAGCTGGAAGTCGAGAAGAAGCTGGGACTGGACGGCAAGGATCAGATCGAAAAGTACGGTTTGGAGCCGTTCATCAAGGAGTGTAAGCAGAGTGTCTGGAAATATAAGGGAATGTGGGAGGATTTCTCCGGCACCGTTGGTTTCTGGGCAGACATGGAACACCCCTACGTCACCTACGACAACAACTTTATTGAGTCCGAGTGGTGGGCGTTAAAGCAGATCTGGGACAAGGGACTGCTCTACAAAGGCTTCAAAGTCGTTCCCTATTGCCCGCGTTGCGGAACCCCGCTTTCCTCTCACGAGGTTGCTCAGGGCTACAAGGATGTGAAGGAGAAGTCTGCGATCGTTCGCTTTAAGGTCAAGGATGAGGACGCGTACATCTTAGCATGGACGACGACTCCCTGGACGCTTCCCAGCAACGTGGCACTGTGCGTCAACCCCGACGAGGAGTATGTAAAGGTCAAGGGAAATGACGGATTGGTATATTACATGGCACACGCTCTGGTGGAGACGGTTCTCGGCGAGGGCTGTGAGGTTCTGGCTTCCTACAAGGGAAAAGAGCTGGAGTACAAGGAGTATGAGCCGCTGTACGAGTGTTCCGTTCCCTACGGCATCAAGCAGCACAAGAAAGCCTACTATGTGGTTTGCGACAACTACGTTACGCTGACAGACGGTACTGGCGTGGTACACACCGCCCCTGCATTTGGTGAGGACGATGCAAAGGTTGGCCGTAAGTACGACCTGCCTTTCGTTCAGCTGGTCAACACCAAGGGCGAGATGACCGAGGATACGCCGTTTGCCGGAAAGTTCGTAAAGGACGCAGATCCCTTCGTCCTGGCAGACTTAAAAGAGAGAGGACTGCTCTTTGACGCGCCGAACTTTGAGCACAGCTATCCGCATTGCTGGCGTTGCTCGACTCCGCTCTTATATTATGCGAGAGAGTCCTGGTTCATCAAGATGACCGCGGTTAAGGATGACCTGATCCGCAACAACAACACGATCAACTGGGTTCCCGAATCCATCGGAAAGGGACGTTTTGGTGACTGGCTGGAGAACATCCAGGATTGGGGCATTTCCAGAAACCGTTATTGGGGAACGCCTCTCAACATCTGGGAGTGCGAGTGCGGCTGCCAGCGTTCCATCGGAAGCATCGCAGAGTTAAAAGAGCTCTCCGATAACTGCCCGGATGAGATCGAGCTGCATCGCCCCTACATCGACGCTGTGACCATCACCTGCCCAGATTGCGGCAAGCAGATGCACCGCGTTCCGGAGGTAATCGACTGCTGGTTTGACTCCGGTGCGATGCCCTTTGCACAGCATCATTATCCCTTCGAGAACAAGGAGCTGTTTGAGTCTCAGTTCCCGGCACAGTTTATCTCCGAGGCCGTGGATCAGACGAGAGGTTGGTTCTACTCTCTGCTCGCAGAGTCCACCTTGCTCTTTAACAAAGCTCCTTACGAAAATGTTGTCGTGATGGGTCTTGTTCTGGATGAGAACGGACAGAAGATGAGTAAGAGTAAGGGAAATGCTGTTGACCCGTTTGAGACCTTAAAAGAGCACGGCGCGGACGCGATCCGCTGGTTCTTCTACACTTGCAGTGCGCCCTGGATTCCCAAGCGTTACCAGGATAAGGCTGTGACCGAGGGACAGAGAAAGTTCATGGGAACGCTGTGGAACACCTACGCGTTCTGGGTACTCTACGCCAACATCGACGACTTTGACGCGTCCAAGTACAGCTTAGAGTACGAGAAACTGCCTGTGATGGATCGCTGGCTGCTCTCCAAGATGAACTCCATGGTAAAGACCGTGGACAACAACCTCGACAAGTACCAGATTCCGGAGGCTGCAAAGGCTCTTCAGGAGTTCGTGGACGACATGAGCAACTGGTACGTCAGAAGAAGCCGTGAGCGTTTCTGGGCAAAGGGCATGGAGCAGGACAAGATCAACGCGTACATGACGCTCTACACCGCGCTTGTGACCGTTGCAAAGGCAGCCGCTCCCATGATTCCGTTCATGACGGAGCAGATTTACCAGAATCTGGTAAGAAGCATTGATAAGAACGCGCCTGAGAGCGTGCATCTGTGCGACTTCCCGGCGGTAAACGAGAACTGGATCGACGCGCAGCTTGAGAGCGACATGGAAGAGGTACTCGACACGGTTGTGATGGGACGCGCTGCGAGAAACACCGCCAACATCAAGAACCGTCAGCCGATCGCCAAGATGTATGTCAAGGCCGATCACGCGCTGTCCGACTTCTATGTAAAGATCATTGAGGACGAGTTAAATGTGAAGGAAGTCGTGTTTGCAGACGATGTGCGCGCCTTCACTTCCTACACCTTCAAGCCGCAGTTAAAGACGGTTGGACCCAAGTACGGCAAGCTGTTGAACGGAATCCGTAAGCACCTGTCCGAGATCGACGGAAGCGCGGCGATGGATAAGCTTGAGGCAAACGGCGCATTGAACTTCACCGTGGACGGCGAGGCAGTTTCCCTGACAAAGGACGATCTGCTGATCGACGTTGCAAAGAAGGACGGATATGTGACTGAGGAGGATGCTCAGGTGACGGTTGTGCTTGACACCAACCTGACGCCGGAGCTGATCGAGGAAGGATTTGTCCGCGAGATCATCAGCAAGATCCAGACCATGCGTAAGGATTCGGAGGCAAAACTTGAGGTGACGGATCACATCAAGCTTTTCCACCAGGGAAATGCCAAGATCGAGGAGATCTTTGCGTCTCACGCACAGGAGATCCAGAACGAGGTTCTGGCAGACACTGTCTGCACCGGAGAAACAACGGTTGGATACACGAAAGAGTGGAATATCAACGGGGAAAATGTGGTTCTCGGTGTTGAAAAAGTAACGGAATAATGATAAAATAAAGGTGTTGTGCGCCTAACTTACCAGGTGCACACACCTTTATCATAATTAGGGAAAGTATTGATTTGAAAAAGTGTCCGCCGCAGGCGAACGAGAAATAGGAGGTCCAAAGGTGAGTAAAGCTACAACAATAACGAACCTGAAATCAGGATTCGACAAAGAGACATTTAAGCGTGCCGTAATCTACAATGTAAAGAATATGTTCCGCAAGACCATTGACGAAGCAAGTCAGCAACAGGTATATCAGGCAGTTTCTCAGGCAGTCAAAGATCTGATCATCGACGAGTGGATCGCAACCCATAAAGAATACGAAAAGCAGGATGTAAAGACCCTGTATTATATGTCCATGGAGTTTCTGATGGGACGCGCTCTGGGCAACAACATCATCAACCTCAGAGCCGACAAGGGAATCCGCGAAGCACTCGACGAGCTGGGATTTGACTTAAACGTGATCGAGGATCAGGAACCCGATCCCGCTCTGGGAAATGGTGGTCTGGGCAGACTTGCAGCCTGCTTTTTAGACTCTTTATCCACCCTTGGATATCCAGCCTATGGCTGCGGAATCCGCTACCGTTACGGTCTGTTTAAGCAGAAGATCGAGAACGGCTATCAGATGGAGGTTCCGGATGACTGGCTGAAGGACGGTTATCCCTTTGAGATCCGCCGTCAGGAGTACGCAACCGAGGTAAAGTTCGGCGGTTACGTCCGCATCGAGAACCGTGACGGAAGAAACCACTTTGTACAGGAAGGCTACCAGTCCGTTCTGGCAGTTCCCTACGATATGCCTATCGTCGGCTACGGCAACCATGTGGTCAACACCCTGCGTATCTGGGACGCACAGCCCATGGATACCTTCAACCTGGATTCCTTTGACCGCGGCGACTATCAGAAGGCCGTGGAGCAGGAGAACCTGGCAAAGACCATCGTTGAGGTGCTCTATCCCAACGACAACCACTACGCAGGAAAAGAGCTGCGCTTAAAGCAGCAATACTTCTTCATCTCCGCAAGCGTACAGCGCGCCGTAAAGAAGTTCAAGGAGAAGCATGACGACATCCATCTGTTCCCGGAGAAGGTGGTATTCCAGCTCAACGACACGCATCCGACCGTTGCAATCCCTGAGCTGATGCGCATCCTGCTCGACGAGGAGGGACTGACCTGGGAGGAGGCATGGGACATCACCAGCCGCACCTGCGCTTACACCAACCACACGATCATGTCCGAGGCACTGGAAAAATGGCCCATCGAGCTGTTCTCCAGACTGCTTCCCAGAATTTACCAGATCGTGGAGGAGATCAACCGCCGCTTTGTGGAGAAGATCCAGCAGACCTATCCCGGCAACATGGAGAAGGTTCGCAAGATGGCAATCATCTACGACGGTCAGGTGAAGATGGCTTACATGGCAATCGCCGCAGGCTTCTCTGTAAACGGCGTTGCAAAGCTGCACACGGAGATTTTAAAGCATCAGGAGCTGAGAGACTTCTACGAGATGATGCCGGAGAAGTTCAACAACAAGACAAACGGCATTACCCAGAGACGTTTCCTGCTTCACGGAGATCCGCTCTTAGCAGATTGGATCACCGGAAAGATCGGAGACGAGTGGATCACAGATCTTCCGCATCTGGAGAAGCTGTCTGTCTACACCTCCGACTTAAAGAGCCAGCGTGAGTTCATGAACATCAAGTATCAGAACAAGATTCGCCTGGCAAAGTACATCAAGGAGCACAACGGCATTGACGTGGATCCCAGATCCATCTTTGATGTTCAGGTAAAGCGTCTTCACGAGTACAAGCGTCAGTTGATGAACATCCTTCATGTGATGTACCTTTACAACCAATTAAAGGATAACCCCAACATGGACATCGTGCCCAGAACCTTTATCTTTGGCGCGAAGGCGGCTGCGGGCTACAAGAGAGCGAAGCTGACCATCAAGCTGATCAACGCAGTGGCAGACGTGATCAACAACGATAAGACGATCAACGGCAAGATCAAGGTCGTATTCATCGAGAACTACCGCGTATCCAACGCAGAGATCATCTTTGCTGCGGCAGATGTCAGCGAGCAGATCTCGACCGCCAGCAAGGAAGCATCCGGTACCGGTAACATGAAGTTCATGTTAAATGGTGCGCTGACTCTGGGAACCATGGACGGAGCGAACGTGGAGATCGTGGACGAGGTTGGACAGGATCGCGCCTTCATCTTCGGAATGTCTTCCGAGGAGGTCATTGGCTACGAGAACAACGGCGGCTACAACCCGATGGAGATCTTCAACAACGATCAGGACATCCGCCGCGTATTGATGCAGCTGATCAACGGATACTATTCTCCGCAGGATCCGGAGCTGTTTAGAGACATCTACAACTCGCTGCTGACCGGAAACGGCTACGAGAAGGCAGACCCGTACTTCATCCTGAAGGATTTCCGCTCCTACGCAGAGGCGCACGCGCGCATCGACCAGGCGTACCGCGATGAGGCATGGTGGGCAGAGTCCGCTCTGATCAACATTGCACACGCCGGAAAGTTCACTTCCGACCGCACGATCGAGGATTATGTGAGAGACATCTGGCACTTGAAGAAAGTGACTGTTGATATGGACGATACAACAACAAAGTAAGAAACAGGGGCTGTGCCGGAATTTCCTGCACAGCCTTTTCCGATATAGAGAGAGGATAATTATGAGACTCAAGGATAAGATTCCGGCAGACTTTTACAAGCTGTTTGCCAGTAAATACCGGGAAGCATACATGGCGTTTCTCCTGGCAATCTACGGGGAAACCTTAAAACTCTACTCGGCGATGAGCCTGACGGAGTCCCAGTGCCGCGCGGTGATCGACGAGGTGATGGAAGATCAGGGCGTTTGCGGCGGGGAGGAAGAGGAGGTTGACGGGGAAAATGCAGCAACATTTGTTCCAAATTCTTCCAGTTTCCTCTACCGCCTGACGAGTTGGGGATGGCTCAAACGAGACTTTGACGAGCGGACAAACACCTACTTTTACTCCTTCCCGGATTACGCTCTGCCTTATCTTGACGCGTTTGGGCGGCTCGAAAGCCCGCAGGAAGACCTCAGCCACGAGAGCATTCGTTCGATCTACAGCTTACTCTACACCTACCGCATGGAGCGCGAGAAAGATCCAAGGATTCTGGCGGACGCCCTGAGAACGTCAAGACGCCTGCTTCAGCTTCTCTCAAATATGCAGGATGGGATGCGCGTCTACTTTGATGAGCTCTCAAAAGAAAAAGAGATTCGCGGCGTACAGCGGATTCTGGTTGAGGAGCTCAACAACACGAACAGCAAAAAGTACGCGCTCTTGACGAGTACCGACAGTTTCTACCGCTACAAAGAAGCCGTAAAAGAGGTCACGCAGGAGATTTTGGAGCGGGAAGAGGCGCAAAGAGACCGGATTGAGGAAACACTTTCCGGGCAGGAGGAGACGAGTGCGCGCGCGATGGCGGGACGCCGCCGATTGGAACAGAGCTTGGAAGCCGAGCGGCTCATCTACGAGATCGAGCGCGAGTTTGACTTTATCGAGGTGCGTTACAACAAATTGATCGAGCAAAAGGCCATCTTTGCGGCGCGCGCAAACGCAAGAATCCGCTACCTGATTCGAGAGGGCGAGGAGGAGGACGATCGTCTGGCGGCACTCATCGGACTGGTGCGTGAGGCAAAGGGCGAGCGAAGAGAAGCACTTGTGGCAGAGATCGGGGAGAGCCTGGGGCTGACCGCGCTCGGACGCGTGGTGAGCGAGGAAAGTTTCTTTGCAAAGCGAGAAGAACGCCGCCCCTTTGAGCCGGCTTCTTTGGAGGAAAATGTTTCCGCCTCAAAGAATCTGGAAGACTTTGTGGTCAGCCCGGAGTACACGCAAAAAGAGATTGACGCCTTTATCCGCAAGAACTCGAAACAGGGGCATTTTACCGTCACAGAAGACACGGTGCAGAGCGTGGAAGATTTGGAAAAACTTCTCTTTGTCTGGCGCGATGCCGCTTCCGGGGACGCGGGAATGCACATCACCGGCACAGAACCGACCACCATTCACCGATTCGGCTACAAATATACGGTATTTTCTATGGAAAAAGGAGACGAAGACCATGCTTGAATACGCCCAGAACCTTCCGCCGCAGGAAGCGGAGGAGTTAAAACGCGCCATCCGTGACCTGATGCGCCAAAGCTGTATCCTGGAGACAAAGTACGACGCATCCAGAGGAATCTTAAAAGACAATCCGCGCTACCGCCTGTGCCAGAAACACCGCGATTTTCTGATCGACTATTTTGACACGATGGGCGCGGTGCTAAACTACGACCCGCAGGATCACTTCTTTCGCCTAACGGGGGAAGGCGTGGCGGCGGAGAAATTTTCCGAGACAACAACCTTGATTCTGCTCTTGATGAAACTCATCTATAAGGAAAAGATCATGGGGGACGGCTTGATGGCAACCATGACCAACTTAAAAGAACTGCGCCAATACGGTTCTGACACGGGGCTGATTACGCGAAGACTGACGGATCGGGAACTCTACGAGGCGATGTCTGTGATGAAGACGCATCAGATGGCAGAATTTCCCTGCGCGCTTTCTGACGTGGAGGACGATACGCCGATCTACCTCTACAACATGATTAACGTTTTCTGTCAAGGCGGCGCGGTGAGCCGGATCTTTGCAAAGTATCAGAATAGTGAGAACGAGAAAGGAGCGGGCGATGCGGCAGAATAAGAAGATTATCACAAGACTGTGTATCAACAACTGGGGCGGAATCTCCCGCCAGGTAATGGAGTTTCACGAGTATGTAAACCTGTTTTCCGGGATGAGCGGATCGGGAAAGTCCACGGTGATGGATGCGATTCAGGTATTGCTCTACGGCAGTCTCTCCCAGACCTTTCTGAACAAGGCGGCGGATGAGAAGAACCGCAGAACCGTGCTTGCGTACCTGCGCGGCGCGCAAAAAGACGGCACGCAAAACCGTGGGGAGCGCGACTTCTGCTCCGTATTGGCGATGGAGATTCTCGACACGACGGATCAGTCGTATCGCTGTGTGGGTGTGGCATTTGAGGTGCGCTCCGGCGATACGGACGTGAATCGTTACGCCTTTTTTAGCCACGACGGAATGTTCGATTCGTCGCTCTATGTGAATGAGAAGGGGAGTGTTCTGACACTCAAAGAGATCTCGGAACTCGTCAAACGCCATGTGCGAGACCCGAAAGGACGCACGAGAGGCGAGGACTTAAACCGCGTCTACGCGACAAATGACGCTTATCAGAGTGCGCTCTGGGATCAGGTCTTTGGATACATTGACGGGCGGCGGTTTGTGACCATGGAAAAGAGTGCCGTGGCTCTTAGGATGTCAAACGGCGTGGGACAGTTTATCAAGGATTATATGTTCCCGAAAAGCAACAGTGAGGCGATTGAGAAGATCAGCCGCCAGCTCGGAGACTACGCCGACATCCGTGAGACGGTGCTTGACATGGAGCGGCGCATCCAGATGTTGGAAGAAGTGCGAGAGGCAGACCGATTGCGCGCCCTTGCAAATGCAGCCGTTTTCCAGAATGAGTATATTTTGAAGAAATTGCGGATTCTCGGAATTGAGGAGGAGATCGTACAGTTTCAGACCCAGATTTTGGAGAAAGAGCAGGTGCTCGGCGAACTTTCCAAGACAAGAGAAGAGAAAAAAGCGGTGATGGAGCGCGTCCACACCGAACTAGTGGAGATCGAGTCGAGCTTAAAGGCGAGTGATTACGGGAAGTTAAAAGAACAGCTCGAACAGATTGACGAGACGATCACACTCTTAAACCGCGACTGCGCGCTTTGGGATCATGTCATCACAAACTTGGCTCAGTGGGAAGAGAACGAGACCGTAAGCAGCCTGGTGAGCAACGCGGCACTCTGGGCGATGGACGAGATTCGAGAGGGAAAAGTCACCGCGGAGACGATCCAGAACCTGCGGGCAGCACTCAAAGAGGCACTCGAAGCCGTGGATGAGGAGCGTGACCAGCTTGCCGGGGAGCGCAGAGAATTAAAAAAAGACGTGGAGGAGAAGAAGGCGCGTCTGAGCGATTGGAAGAGCGGTCAAAAGTCATATCGCAACCGCCCAGGATTAAAAGAAGCTGCCCGCGCGCTGGAGGCGGCAATCTTTCGCGAGAGCGGAAAAAAGGTAAAAGTTGGGATTTTGGCAGACCTCTTTGACGTGCGCGACGCAGTCTGGAAAGACGCGCTGGAAGGACGGCTTGCCCGTGTCAAGTACAGCCTTGTCACGCCGCCGGAGTACTCGCACCTTGCGGCAGTCCTCTTTCGCCGGATGAAGGAGTATGAAAATGTAGACCTGCTTCACGTCGCAAACATTATGGCGGACAACCCAAGTGTGAGAGAGGGATCACTCTACGAGGCGGTGACGACGGACGTGGACTATGTGGACGCGTGTCTTCGCCACTTCCTTGGGCGCGTGATCAAGTGCAGCAGCGTTGAGGAGCTGGAAAACGTCAAGGACGGCGTGACCGCGGATTGCTATTCGTATGGAAATTACGCCCTGCGCCACTTAAATAAGCGCGATTACCGGGAAAATGCCTGCATTGGGCGAACCATCGCAAAGTCGCGAATCGACGCGCTGGAGGAGGAGATCCGCGATGAGGAAGAGCGGCTCTCAGAGTTTGGGCGAACGATACACGAGCTGGAAGCGGCGCGCGGATACGAGAGCCTGCGGGAGGAGGACGAGCGGTATCTGGAACTGTTCGGTGCGCGGGCAAAACGCGGTCGCAGCGAGAAAAAGAGAGAGGAGCTTGCCAAAAAGCTGCATGAACTGGAGGACGGAGAGCTTGGCACGCTCAAACGCCGCTTAAAAGAGACAAAGGCAGCTTACAAAGCAGCGCAGGACGCGCACGAGCAAGTCGGAACGGAGTACACGCAGACCGTACAGCAAATCGGCTACCTGAAAGGCGAACTGCGCGGTCAGAATGAGCAGCTTGCATTGGCGCGGACGGGATTTGTGGCAAATGAAGAGCAGGATGCGCAGATTGCGAGTGAGCGCGCCTCACAAAGCATCGCCTCTCTTCGTGCAAAGACACAGCGGGAGCTGGAAAACGCCAAGGCAGAGTTTGAGGAGAACAGCCAGAAACGCCAAAGTGCCCGCATGGCATTTAACATGGCGTATAGCTCGGCAGGATTTACGGGGCTTGAGGAGAGCAACGAGGTCTATGACGAGCTTTATGAGCGGTATCGCCGCCAATATGTGGAGGAATATAAAGAACAGTTTGACAGAAAGTGCGAGGAAGTCTACAAGAGCCTGAGAGATAACGTGATTGCGACGATCCACGGCGACATCAAGTCGGCGTTTCGTCAGGTTCGTGAGGTCAACAAAGTGCTCGGCGAGACGGCATTTTCCGACAGCGTCTATAAGATCGGAATCACGCCTGCGACAAACGAGAACAGCCAATTTTATGAGATGTTGATGGCACCGGAGCTTGACAGCAAGGCGATGCGGGCGGATGATGTAGACGGGCAGATGAGTTTGGGAGACGATCTGTTCGAGCAAAAGTACGCAAAAGAGATCGAGCTTTTGGTGGAGAAATTCCTGCCGGATCGCTCCGGGGATGCGGAGCACGCAAAGAGACGGCGGGCACAGATGGAGCAATACGCCGACTACCGCAATTACCTGACCTTTAATATGTACGAGGTGACGGTCGGCGCGGACGGCAAGGAAAAGCGGATTGCAGTCGATGAGATGGCGGGAAATGATTCCGGCGGAGAGGGACAAAACCCCAAGTATGTCGCGCTTTTTGCAGGATTTGCTCTGCTCTTTGCAAGCCAGCTTCACCGCGACAGCCGTATCCGCGTGGTACTTTTGGACGAGGCATTTTCCAAGATGGACAAGACGAGAAGCTCCGTCTGCCTAAACTACGCAAGACGCCTTGGGCTTCAGGTTATCATCTGCGTGCCGGATGAGCGGCTGATGACGCTTGTGAAAAATGTGGACTGCGTCTATGGATTCCGCAGACACCAAAATCAGATCTCGATGCTGATGATTGATAAGGGCAGGTATCTGAGCTTGCTTGAGGGGGAAGAAGATGAGCAAACGGGAGAAAATGTGGACGAATCTGGCGGAGTGGATCATTTGCAGGTATGATACGAAGAGCTGGAGAGCCGGAAAGACTGGGAAGAAGCATTTCTCATATGATCGAGAAGTGATCGACTGTCTGGGAAGAGCGGCGCTTTTTTCTCAGGCAGAAACACTGGAGCAGGCGGGGCTTCTTGCGGTGGACTGGACACCGTTTCACGCGGAGATTTTGAAGTTTCACTTGGATACGGCAAATCTGGATCGCCTCATCGCCTTTGCAGGTTGGAAAGATCCAAGAGACGCGATTGATCAAGTAAGAGCGCTTGTAAAACGATACGAAAGTCAGGCAAAGAACCCGCAGCTGCGCTCTTTTTACGAGAAACTCTGGGAAATGCTCTCGGCAGGAACGGTTCCGGCAATTCTTCTTGGAAGACAGGGAGAGCTGGAATATGGGGAAAATCTGCTTGCCGCTTTGAATGCGGCGGCAGATAATACCGGGGAGGTCTGGGAGAACGTCTTTAGCGCGCGTCTGTTTGGGCAGGCAAAGTACTTCAAAGAACACTTGAGAAGTTCGGTGACGCGCATTTTACAGGAATATTGCCTGGAGGAGGAAGAGAACCTTACCGAAGACCGGATTTTGGCAGAATTTGGGATTCTAACGTACTCACAGACGTTGGAGTGCAAAGGTCCGGTACTGCTCTCGATTACCGGAGCGGACAGTGAAAAAAGGCGGGCGAACGGGGCGGATTTTCCCTTTGGCATGGTGCTCAACGCGCAGACACTGGAACACGCACGGGTTGTGGATCTGTCCGGGATTACTCGCGTGATGACCGTGGAGAATAAGACAAATTATGAGTCGCTTCCTTATCAAAGCGATACACTCTACATCTATTGCCATGGATTTTTCTCGCCAAAAGAGTGCGCGTTTCTGGCAGGGGTGGAGAAATTGGCAAGCCCCAAAACGCAGTTTCTCCACTGGAGCGATCTGGACTACGGCGGGATGCGGATCTTTGCGTTTGTAAAGCGCGCCGTATTTTCGCGGGTACAGCCGTTTTGCATGGATCGGGAGACATTTTCCAGTTGCCTGAAACGTTACCCGGATGCGGGAAGGAAACTTACCGAGAGGAAGCGCGGGCTAGTGCAGGCGATGGACGCCCCGGAGTTATCCGAGCTAAAGGCGTGTATTTTGGAATATGGAGTGGAGATTGAGCAGGAAATGCTGCTTTCGGGGACAGAAACGGAGGAAGAATCATGTACGATAACTTGACACAGAGCGATATTGACCGGATGCAGGAAGAGATTGAGCACAGAAAATTGGTGGTGCGAAAGGAGTGCCTGGAAGCGGTCAAGGAGGCGAGAGCGCACGGCGACTTGAGCGAGAACTTTGAGTATAAGGCGGCAAAGCAGGATAAAAACCGCAACGAGAGCCGCATCCGCTATCTGGAGCGGATGATTAAGACCGCGCACATCATTGAGGATACCTCAAAAGACGGAGAAGTCGGTCTGAACGATACGGTGGTGATCTACATCCCGGAGGACGATGAGCGGGAGACGTACAAGATCGTCACAACGGTGCGTGGAAACTCGATGAAGGGGTTAATCAGCATTGACTCTCCGCTCGGAAAGGCGTTGCTGGGGCATAAGGCGGGCGATATTGTTCTCATCCGGGTGAATGACCAGTACAGCTACGAGGCAAAGATCGAGTCCGTGGACAAGACGACAGAGGACAAAGAAGAGATGCTCAGAGGCTACTAGAGCAAAGAAGGGGGAAGGAAGATGGCAGCAGTCAACATGACAAAGGGAAATATCCCGCATCATCTGGTGCGCTACTCCGTGCCGCTCATTCTGGGAAATGTCTTTCAGCTGACGTATAACGTGGTGGATTCGGTGATTGCCGGGCGGTTCATCGGAAAAGAGGCGTTGGCGGCAGAGGGAACGGCAAATCCTGTGATGAATATTGTGATTTTGGGAATATCTGGAATCTGTATGGGTGCGGCGGTGCTGATGAGTGAATTTTTCGGGGCAGGGGAACATGAAAAACTCAAGCGGCAGATGGCGACAACTGTGGTATTCGGGTGCTGGTTTTCCCTGGCAATCGCGCTGTGCGGTCTGTTCTTTGCAAGACCGCTCCTTTACGCGCTTCGTGTGCCGGAAGAACTTCTCGCGATGGCGACGACGTATCTGCGGATCATTTTCCTCGGCGCGCCGTTTACCTATCTTTACAATGCCGTCTCCTCGGCGTTAAAGAGCGTGGGAGATTCCAAGACGCCGCTCAAATTCTTGGCATTTTCCTCAATCTTAAACGCAGTTCTTGACTTGATCTTTATCGGCGGATTGGGATTTGGGATTGTCTGCTCGGCGATGACGACCGTGATTGCAGAGGCAGCCTCCGCCGTGCTTTGCATCGGGTACGTCTACCGAAAGATTCCACTTCTTCGCCTGAAACGGGGAGAGTTCTGCCTGGACATGGAATTGTTAAAAGAGACACTCAATTACGGAAGCGTCACCGCGCTTCAGCAATCCTGCCAGCCGATCGGGAAGCTCTTGATTCAGGGCGCGATCAATCCGCTCGGCGTGGACGTGATTGCGGCGTTTAATGCCGTGAGCCGCGTGGACGATTACGCCTTCACCCCGGAGCAGAGCATTTCCCACGGAATCACAACCTTTGTCGCACAAAATCGCGGCGCGAAACAGACAAAACGCATCCGGCGCGGGTTTGCCTGGGGACTGTTTCTGGAAGCCTGCTATTGGGTTTTGATCTGTGTGACGATTCTTTTGATCCGACGCCCGGTGCTCTCGCTCTTTGTCACGGAGAACGACCGGAGTTTGGTGGAGATTGGAAGCCGCTACCTGGGACTGATGGCATTTTTCTACATTTTCCCAGCTTTCACGAACGGAATCCAAGGCTTCTTTCGGGGAATGGGCGATCTAAAAGTGACGCTTCTTTCCACCTTTATCCAGACCAGCGTGCGCGTACTCTTCGTCTACCTTCTCACCCCTTCTATGGGAATCCAGGGCGCGGCAGTCGCCTGCGCGATCGGGTGGAGTATGATGCTACTCTTTGAAGTGCCGTATTACTTTTGGAGGAGAGGGAAGGGGATGTACGAAAAAAGCGGGGCGACTTAAATCGCCCCGTGCTTCAAAATTTCAAGATTCTGCTGGAACATCCGCCGTGCATTTTCCAGCTCATCCGGATACTCGTAGTAGTACCGTACGGACATCAAAAGTGCGAATGTTCCCATGCGAACAAGTGCAGTAACCTGGGAGCGTTCGGTCAGCTTTAGGCGTTTGAAATCCACATTTTTGAGCAGCCAATCCATAGGATAGTCATCAAGGCATCCCTTACCGCCAAAATGCTCTCCAAGGCGGAGTGCCTTGACATTTTCCTGATAAGTAAAGATGTTCTTGGCGATGGTGAGCAAGTCTTTCGTCTCCTGAAGCTGTTCCACCATGTACTCAAACATACTCGTGAGAAGATCAAAATAATCGCCGCCATTTTCCTTTAAGTTTTCCGAGCAAAATGCTTCCATCTGCTGCGCCATATCTTCAAAGAGAAACTGCACCAGATCGTGTTTGTCCTCAAAATAAGTGTAGAAGCTGCCGCGGGAGATTCCCGCGGTATGAATAATCTGATTGATCGAGACTTTGTCAAACGGAACTCTTACAAATTCCTTTATGACAGCGTCCCGAATCACCTGCTTCTTTTCTTCCGGCAAATTCAAAAATCGTTTGCTGGGCATATCATCACCTCTTAATTACTCTGCGATGAGTTCTTCTCTGTGCTTCTTGCCAAGGTTCGTTACCCAGCGATAGAAGGTGGGCATCATCAGCAGCATCAATACCGTGGAGGCAATCAGACCGCCGACATTTACAAGAGCAGAGCCCTGCATCGTGGAACCGGACTCGCCGTATGCAAATACATTGGGAAGCTCCGAGATTACGGTGATCGTCATCGTCATCAAGATGGGGCGCATTCGCAGCGCGCCGGCCTCGACGAGAGCTTCCTCAAGCGGCATTTCTTCTCGAAGTTGGTTTGCCGTCTCCACATACAGGATACCATTGTTTACAACGTTTCCGACCATCATCAAGAATCCAAGCATGGACACCATGCTGATGGAGTTGTCTGCCAGCCACAAAAAGCCGAACGCACCGATCATACTGAAGGGGATCGTGACCATGATCATCAAGGAGTACTTGGCGGACTCAAACTGGATTGCCATTGCGATAAAGATCAGGAAAATGGCAGTGACCAGAGCGTTGACCAGGGACATCAACTCATCGTTCATGCTCTCATTGTAAGCGTTTGCGGCAGGTCCCACACCGTTCTGGAAATCCCAGGAATTGGCAAAGGAGTTTACACTCGCCTCCACCTTCTTGGAGTCAAGCCCTGTCTTTGCCTGCATGGTGATGGACACCTGATATTGCTTATCCTTACGGACGATCTGCTGCGGGCTGTCCTGGTAAACCACATCCGCAATGTCAGAGAGTGCGATCTGTGTTCCCATGGGAGTGGAGATGAGCATATTTTCCAGTGCGTCCACGGAGTTAAAACGATCCGGGGCATACTCAACGGTCACGTCCGTGTCCTCGTTGTTCATCTGAATGGTGGCAGCTTTGACGCCGCTCAGGTTGGTGTAGATCATGGAGCCGACGGAGGCAGGAGTCAACGCTTCCGCCTGTGCCTTCACAGGATCAATCTTTACTTTCAAGATGGGAGCCGCGTTCTCCACGGAGGAGTGCACCTGCATCACATCATCTCTTGCGCGAAGCTCCTCGGTCAGGCGATCCGCGTCTGCTTTCACGAGATCATAGTCTGTTCCCTGAATATCCACCTCGATCTGGCGACCGTTTGACATGGAACTCATACCCGTGCTGCTTCCGCTGTCCATGCTGATGGTGCAGTCGGTAAATTCGGCGGATGCTTCCATCCAGCGGTCAATCACGTCGTCCGTGGATTCCTTTCGGTCATCCTTTAAGTAGGCAGTCAGGGAAATGTCCGAACCGCCGCTGATGCTAAGACCGGATCCGCCGTAAGTCAGCAGATAGTAGTCTAAGTTATCATCCGAAGAGATCAGATCCTCAAGCTGGGAGACAACTTTGTTGATCTCTTCTACACGAAGACCGGGCTTTACTTTGACGGTTGCTTCCACGATTCCTTCATCTGCCGCAGGCATCAGCTCAAAGGGAAGCTGGGTTGCCATGACAAGGGAGAGCAAAAGCACCACTGCGGTGACTCCAAAGACCCGTTTTGTTTTCGGAACGATCGCAGGCATATGGCTGCGGTACCAACGCTGCATTCCCTTGATGATACGGCTGACCGGAGCATTTTCCTTTTCCTGGGGATGCCAGAAGGAGAAACACAGCGGAACGAGTGCTGTCGCGGAGAAGAGCGATGCGAGCAAGCAGAAAATGACGGTGTAGGCGAGCTGTTTGAAAAGCTGACCGCTCAGTCCCTGCATCAGCATCAGAGGAATGAACACGACGCAGTTTGTCGCCGTTCCTCCGGCGATCGCGCCGACCATGTTTTTCGCGCCCTCGATTGCCGCGTCGTAGTAGTTGAGTTTCTCCTTTGCGCGGAAGCATCCGTCCATGACGTTGATGGAGTTATCGACCATCATACCAACGCCGAATACGAGGGAGGTCAGGGAAATGACGTTTAAGGAGAATCCCATGGCACTCACGCAGATGAGCGCGACCACAACCGAGCTTACAATGGATAAGCCAATGATGATGGAGGCGCGCAGATCGCCGCAGAAGAGATAGAGGACGATCATTGCGAGAATGACTGCCATGATAACGGTCTGGTACACGTCATTGATGGAGTCGGAGATTCTCTCGCTGGAATCGCTGATCACGTCAAAGTGCAGGGCAGGATTCTCAGCTTCCAGTTGTTTTACTTCCTGCATCACCTGCTCGGACATCTCGATGGCAGTGGAACTTTGCTGCTTCTTGATTCCGATGGAAATGATGTCGTTTCCGTTGTAGCGTCCGATGGAGGAGGCGTCTTCCGCAGCCTCATAGACATTGGCAATGTCGGAGAGGTGGATGGTGCTTCCGCCAAGCGGGATCGGGATGGTCTTTAAGGCTTCAATGTCGTCGTAGTCGTTTCCGACGCTGACGCTCAGGTTACGTTTTCCGACGTCCAGATCACCTGCGGGGATCGTAAAGTCCGCTGCCCCGACAAGCTGCGCGACCTGGGAGAGCGTAAGCCCGTACTGCGCCATCTTCTCTTCCTGAAGCTCCACGCGCACATAGCTCTTTTGACCGCCGGAGAGAGAAACTTCACCGACTGTTCCGAGCTTTTCAAACTCCGGAACGATGTTGTTCTCTATGTAGGTATAGAGGTTTCCGTCCACCTGTCCGCTGACGGCAAGCGTCACGACTGGCTGGGAGTTCATGTCAAGCTCCATGATGGTCGGGGAGTTGACATCATCGGGCATATCGCCCTGGATTCCGTCCAATGCTTTCTTTAAGTCCATGTAGGCGGTGTCCAGGTTTGTGCCGTAGTTGTACTGAATCATGACCACGGAAACATTTTCCATGGAATACGACTGTACGGTGTCAATGTCGCTCAGGGAGGCGATGGCGTCTTCCTGTTTTGTCGTAATCAACTCGGAGACGTCGTCCGGGCTTGCTCCGGCGTAAACGGTGCTGACAAGCAGCATGGGAAGCTCCATCTCCGGGATCAGCTCAACTTTCGCACCCATCAAGGTCTGAAAGCCGAAGAATACGATCGTCACCAGGCAGAGGATGATTGTGACCGGACGCTTTAAGGCAAATTTTGTAAGTTGTACCATCAAAATCCCCCGCTTTCTAGTTGGCCTGCGCCGTAGTCTCGGCTTCGGTTGCTGCCTCGGTATCGGAAGGTGTCGCACTCTCGTCTAAGAGCAAAACCTCTGCCCCGTCCACAAGCTCGTTGCTCCAGCTGGTGATGACCTGGCTGTTCGCGTCAAGACCGGAGAGCACCGCAATGCGCTCAGAATCGTAGATTCCTGCCTCGATCACCGTCTTCTTGGCGACTCCGTTCTCATAGCAATACACGAAAGGCGTTCCGTTGTCGTAGTTTACGCTGTCAACGGGAATCGTCATCACGCCATTTGCGCGATCCAGAACAACACTCAACTTAACGCGGGTTCCGTTCACCAGAACATTGCTGTTGGGGATGGAAGCCTTCACATCAAACAGACCAGTCGCTCCGACCACGGAACCAATCTCCGTAACCGTTCCTTCCATCGTAGAACCGTTCTTTTCCACGCTTACCGTGTCGCCGACTGCAAGGTTTTGAAGTGTGCGTTCCGTGACGCCGAAGGAGACTTCCATCTCGTTGTCGCCGGAGATGATGCAGATCGGGGAGGTGCTGCTCACATATCCGTGCACCTCAACGTTTCTGGACTCCACAACGCCGTCGATGGGAGCAGTGATGGTGGTGTACTCGGACTGCAAGTCGTATTGGTTCTTGGCAGACTCATAAGAGATGCGCGCACTCTCCGCACCGTTTTGCGCCTGCTCCATCGTCTCCTGGGAGACGAATCCGCCCTCGTAGAGAGAACGCGTTCTTGCCAGCGCGTTGTTGGCGTTGTTTAAGGCAACCTGCGCAGCCTCAACCTGCAACTTTAAGGCGGTCAGTGCATCGGAGTCGAGAACGACTAAGGGCTGACCTGCCGTCACACGATCGCCTGCCTGGAAGAGCACTTCCAGCACTTCGCCGGGCATCTTAGGCATCACGGCTGCCTTGGACTGGGGCTGTACCTGACCGGTCAAGTCGGTGTACAAGACAATGTCGCCTGTCTGGGGCGCAGTCGTGGATACCGTCGGTCTGGACTCATAGACAGCCGTCTCTTCCTTGTGGAATACACGCAAATACACGAAAACGAGAATTGCGACCACACAGATCAGACCGATGAGTCCCTTTACTTTTCCTTTCATGATAATGCTTCCTTTCCATAGAGTAATTTTATATAAGTGACACTCTGTCACTATTATAATGACATCCTGTCACCCTGTCAATGGGCAGTTCAAATTTCTTGTTTCATAAGAAAGCAGGATTCTATTTTACTGTTCTTTTGCCCCAATTTATGGTATGCTTTTAGAATGTGAAGTTGTCAAAAAAAGTAAGGAGCGATTATGGCAGAAAAGATCACGATGGCAGATATTGCGAGAATGGCGGGGGTGGGAAAGAGTACGGTTTCGCGATATTTTAATGGAGGCTATGTAAAAGAAGAGACGAAGGAGCGGATTCAGTCCGTAATCCGGGCGCACAACTACGAGCCGAACGCATTTGCCCGGTTAAAAGCAAAGGAGCGGGGGGTGATCGGCGTGGTGGTTCCAACGCTCAACTCCAAGGTGACAAGCCGTGTGGTGACAAGCATCGGGCGTTGCCTGCGCGAACAGGGATTTGAGACGATCATCAAGGATTCCGACCACTCCAAAGAGCTGGAAGCGAAGAACTTAAAGCGGCTGATGAGCCTGAACGTGGACGGGATTCTGTTGAGTGCGATCAGTAGGAGTGAGGAGCTTGAGGAGACGATTCAGGCAAGCCCGGTTCCCGTGGTGGTGCTGGCGCAGGATTACGAGGCGGGAATCTGCGTGACGCAGGACGACTTTGGTGCGGGACGGCGCATGGGGGCTTACGTCGGGAAAAGGCAGCCAAAGCGCGTGGGATACTTAGGGGTGGACGAGTCAGACCCAGCGGCAGGCCTTGCCAGACGCCTCGGCGTGGAGGCGGGATTGAGAGAGACGGCGAACCCGGAAATCATCGCGCTTCAGGGCGATTACAGCTACGAGAGCGGGCAGCGGATGGCGCGGGAAATTCTGGAACAAGGCTCCGTGGACGCACTGATCTGCGCCACAGACCGATTGGCGTTTGGGGCGTATCGGGTGTTGGGGCAGATGGGGCTTCGCATCCCGCAGGATGTCTCGGTGACGGGATTTGGCGGCTACGATGAGAGCGAACTGTTAAAACCGCGGCTGACGACGCTTCGATTTGACTCCTACGCGCTGGGATATTTGGGCGCGGAGACGTTAATTCGCCTGCTGCGGGGGGAGATTGTTGCTAAGAAGCAGGTGGTAGATTACATATTTTTGGAAGGGGAAAGTGTCAAGTTGTGAAAAATGCACAAAAATTGGTGCATTTTTTCTATACGAAAAACATGGAACCGATACCATATCTGCATTGACAAAACCTCAAGAAAAGCGTAATATCTAGATATGGAACCGATTCCATAGAGGAATCAAAAAAGTACCAAAGATTTTGGAAAGGAAGCAAAAGAGAGAAGGAAAGGGGTATCAGTATGGATCATGCAAAAGTTGCCAGCGAGGTCATCCGGCTGGTCGGAGGAAAGGAGAACATTCGCTCCGTCGCACATTGCGCGACGAGACTGCGCTTACAGCTCAAAAACAACGACCTGCGCAACGAAGAGGCGATCAGTGACCTGGAAGGCGTAAAAGGCGTATTCTTGACGCAGTCTCAATTCCAGATTATCTTTGGAGCGGGACTTGTCAACGTCATCTGCGACGAGGTGCAAAAGCAGCTTGGAACGCTGACGCAGAGCGCGCAGCCGGAGCAGGAAGAGAAGAAGGGAAGCCCGATTCAGCGGTTTATTAAGATGCTCAGCGATATCTTTGTCCCGATCATTCCGGCGATCGTAGCAGGCGGTCTTTTGATGGGCTTAAACAACGTCCTCACTTCCGGTTTGATCCACGGAAAGTCGATTATTGACCTGTATCCGCAATGGGCGGGACTTGCAACGGCGATCAACTTGTTTGCCAGCGCGCCGTTTACATTCTTACCGGTATTGATTGGATTCTCGGCAGCCAAGAAGTTTGGCGGAAACGCATTCTTAGGCGCGGCGATGGGTATGATTATGGTTCACCCGGATCTGTTAAATGCCTACTCCATCGGCGTGGCGGAAGCGCCGGTCTGGAACATCTTTGGGTTTGAGATTGCGGCAATCGGTTATCAGGGAACGGTTCTTCCCGTTCTTGCCGTCTCCTGGATTCTGGCAAATATCGAGAAGCGTCTGCACAAGGTGACACCGTCCTGGCTTGATAATCTGACGACTCCGCTGATCTCGATTCTTGTCACCTCGTTTTTGACCTTTATCGTGGTAGGTCCGGTGCTTCGCGATGCAGGAAACCTGCTTGCGGCTGGAATTACCTGGGTTTACAACTCTTTAGGCCCGATCGGAGGCGCGATCTTTGGTCTTGCCTACGCGCCGATCACCATGACCGGTATGCACCACAGCTTTATCGCCATTGAGACGCAGCTTCTGGCGGAGAGCGCGACAACGGGCGGCAGCTTTATCTTTGCAACTGCCAGCATGAACAATGTGGCTCAGGGCGCGGCAGTTATCGCCGTACTGCTGATGACAAAGAACGACAAGATCAAGTCCATCTGCTCGGCTTCCGGTATCTCTGCACTGCTTGGAATCACGGAGCCTGCAATGTTCGGTGTAACTTTGAAGTTAAAGTATCCCTTCTACGCGGCAATCATCGGTTCCGGCGTTGGAAGTGCATGGCTTGCAGGAACACACACGCTGGCTCAGGCAATGGGCGCGGCAGGACTTCCCGGATTCATCTCCATGAAGCCTGACCACTATCTGGATTTTGCAATCGGATTACTCTTATCCATGGGCGTTTCGTTCATCTTAACGATCGTCTTCTGGAAGAAGTTTGGCATCGAAAAGAACGAGCCTGTGAAGGCGCAGGCAAATGTTTCAGAGACTACGGCAAAGGCAGTAAAGGCGGAGTCTGCTGCAAAGAGCGCGGACGCGGCGGAGGACTTTATTTCCCCGATGAAGGGCGAGGTGCTTCCTGTGGCGCAGTCTGCGGACGAGATGTTTGCCTCCAAGGCACTTGGAGACGGCGTGGCGATCAACCCCACAGATGGGCTGATTACGGCTCCCTGTGATGCGACGGTCTCCATGATCTTCCCCACCAAGCACGCGATCGGACTGACCTCCGAGAATGGAATCGAGGTTCTGATTCATGCGGGAATTGACACCGTAAAGCTCGACGGCGTTGGATTTGAGACATTTGTGGAGCAGGGCGCGAAAGTCAAGGCAGGCGACGCGCTGATTCGTATGGACCTTGAGGAGATCAAGAAGGCGGGACTCAATCCCCAGACCATGATGATCTTCTCCCAGGGAGCGGGCGTGAACGTGCAGGTACATCCCTGCAAGGCGAACGGACGCGTGGTGATTGCGACAGCAAAGAAGAATTGACACGGAGGAACGGTCTTGAAGAAGAAATACGAGAAGATTTTTCGCCAGGATTACCTGGATTGGTATCGGGAAAATGAAGGCGCGCGCCGGATGGTGGCGGCTGATCCGGATCGGATGACGTACCACATTCAGCCGGAGACGGGCTGGGTCAACGACCCGAACGGGTTGTGCCAGGTAAACGGCACTTACCACATTTTCTATCAATATGATCCCTTTGACGCGGACGGAATCTTCAAGCTGTGGGGGCATACCTCCACGAGAGATTTCGTGCACTATCAGGACTGGGAGCCGGCTCTCTACCCGGATACGGACTGGGACGCACACGGCGTGTACTCCGGCTCCGCCTTTGTAAAGAACAAAACGATTCACTTCTTTTACACGGGAAATGTCAAGCTGTTTGACCGCGATGACTACGATTATATCAACAGCGGGCGCGGAAGCAACGTAGTTCACTGCACCAGCACGGACGGCATTCACATTTCCGAAAAACACCTGGTACTCGCAAACATCGACTACCCGGAGGACATCAGTTGCCATGTGCGCGATCCCAAGATCATCGAGCGTGACGGCGCGTACTACATGGTGCTCGGAGCGCGTGATCGTGAGAGCGCGGGACTTGTACTGGTCTACCGCTCAACGGACTTAGACAACTGGACGTACCACGGTAGAATCACCACGAAAAATACGTTCGGATATATGTGGGAGTGCCCGGATCTGTTTGAGTTGGACGGCAAACTCGTGCTTATCTGCTGCCCGCAGGGCGTTGCAAAGGACGGCGTAAATTTCGCAAACGTGCATCAATGCACGGCGGTCGTGATTGACTATGACTTCCGGGAAGGCGACTGGGAGATGGAGGATGCGAGCGGTTTTTATCAGGTTGACCGCGGCTGTGATTTCTACGCTCCGCAGACGTTTCTCGATGAAAATGGGCGGCGCATCCTGATCGGCTGGATGGGAATCCCGGACGCGGATTACACCAACCCCACGACCGAGCAGGGCTGGCAGCACGCGCTCACCCTTCCAAGACAGCTTCACCTTGTGGGAGATCGCATCACCCAGACTCCGATTCCGGAGCTTCACGCACTTCGCAAAAATGAGCGGGTGTATGAGACGATTAAGGCGGCAAATGCGGCGGGGCAGGAATGCTTTGCAAGCGAGATTCAGATTGCATTTTCCAGATGTGAACGAGCAGTCGTTACCTTGAAAGAGGGCGTAACGCTCACCTGGGACGGGAAAATGCTTACACTGGATCTGGGATCTTACGGAAGCGGAAGAGACAGCCGCGCAGTTTGCCTGGAGTCGCTTCGCAACGTGAACATCTTCCTCGATCACTCTGCACTGGAAATCTTTGTAAATGATGGGGAGGAGATCTTCACCAGCCGTATGTACAGCCGCAACGGAGCGTTCTCGATCGCGGGAGACGGCGAGGCGAAGGTGACGATCTGGGATCTTGATCCCATTGAGATTAGTAAATCAGAACAGTAAGAGCAAAGTTCCCGCCGTCACTCCGGCAAGACCGAGCAGTGCTTTTTTGCTGACGGACTCGTGGAGAATCAGGCAGGAGAAGGCGATGGTCAACAGAATGCTCATCTTGTCGATGGGTGCGACCACGCTCACCGGGCCGTCCTGAAGCGCGCGATAGTAGCAAAGCCAGGACATTCCGGTGGTTAAGCCGGAGAGTACGAGAAACTTCCAGCTGGTCTTTGAGACTTTGCGGATTCCGGAAAATTCTCCGGTCACGCCGACGACGAGCCACGCCATCACAAGAACGACGAGCGTTCGGATGGCAGTGCCGAGGTTGGAGTTGACGTCCTGGATGCCGACTTTGCCGAGAATCGAAGTCAGGCTTGCAAAGAGCGCGGAGCCAAGGGCAAATACGAGCCACTTGGAGTCCTCGCTCTGGCGGGAGTCCTTTTTCTTCTCAATCATAAGAAATGTTCCGGCCGCGATGAGAACCATCGCGGCTATTTTGATTGCCGTCAAGTGTTCTCCCAGAAAAAGGAAAGACAAAAGCATGGTCAGAATCGTGCTGCTCTTGTCAATCGGCGTGACTTTGTTGACATTTCCAAGCTGAAGAGCCTTAAAGTAGCAAAGCCACGACATTCCGGTTGCAAGCCCGGAGAGGATGAGAAAGAGCAAGGTCTGGGCAGAGAGGGAGGAAAGCCCGCCCTGCGCTCCGGTCAGAAAGACCATCAGCCAGGAAAAGAACAAGATCACAATGGTTCGGATGGCAGTGCCGAGGTTGGAACTGACGTCCTTGACTCCAATCTTTGCCAGGATTGCGGTGAGTCCGGCGAAAAATGCCGATCCCAGAGCGAAAAAAAGCCACATAAAGTAACATCTCCTTTGTAAAAAAGTATGCCTTATCTTACCGCTTTTGGAAGAGTAAAGCAACCTGTTTTTTACAAAGGAGACGAGTGATTAGAGATTAGAAGCAGATTTGCTCCAGCTTAGAAACCGGTTCAAACCACTCTTATCACCGACCATAAAGAGAATATCGTTTTTCTGGAAAACGTAATCCGGAGAAATATTCTCAAGAAGGATTCCGCTGTTTTCGATTGCGACAATGTTGATTCCAAAATCTCTTCTCAAATTGACGTTGACAACGCTTTTACCGATGATGCGATCCGGGGCAAGCAGTTTTAACACATTGAGCCGTTCGCTTAACTGAACAAAGTCAAGCATTTTTTCGGTTTCCAGCCGATGCGCCAGACGGATTGCCATATCGCGCTCTGGGTAGACGACTTCTGCGCCAAGCTTTTCCAGAATCTCTCCGTGCTCGGCGCTTGTCGCTTTGGAGATGACTTTTGGAACACCGAGTGAGACGAGGTTGAGCGTGGTTAAGATGGAGGTGTCCAGATGCTCTCCAATGCAGACAACCGCAACGTCGCAGTTTTGGATTCCAGTCTCAGATAAGGTTTTTTTGTCCAGATTTTTGACCACATAAGCGGCTTCCGTGTACTCTCGTAGTTCCCGCACTTTTTCTTCGTCCTGATCAAGGACAAGAAGATCAAGATCAGAGGCGATTAACTCCATTGCAAGCGCGTAGCCAAACCGCCCCAGTCCGATGATTCCATACATTTGTTTTCCTTTTTTGCGTGTGTTTATAAACATATTGGATCTCCTTTTCTTTTAGCCAATGGCAATGTTTCCGTTTGGATAATAGGTACGATCGCCTCGAGAGAAATACCACAAAGAAGCGATGGTTAATGGACCGAGACGCCCGATGTACATGATGAGGATGGATAAGAGTTTACTTCCATCTGAGAGTGTGGTGGTGATTCCTGTGGAAAGTCCAACCGTTCCGAATGCACTGGTGATCTCAAAGAGCGCGTCCATCAAAGCGACTTCTGGATCCATGACAAGCATCAGATACGTTCCCGTGAGTACGACTCCAAGCGCGATCAGGGTGATTACGGCAGCTTTTCGGAATGCATCGGAGGGAACGGAATAACGAAATCCCTTTTCAGAGGTATTGGTGGCGGCAGATTTAATTCCCTGAAGCAAGACAAAGAATGTGCTTGTCTTAATACCGCCTCCCGTGGAACCGGGAGAAGCTCCGATAAACATCAATACGATCAGAACCAAGAGTCCAGCGTCTGAGAACGTGCCGAGCGGATAGGTAGAAAATCCCGCTGTTCTGGCGGAAACGCTATGGAAAAATGCGCCAAGCCAAGTAATATCCTCAGTCAGGCGAAGAAGAATGGTTCCTGCCGCGAGGAGAAACAGACTCATAGAGAGAACCACTTTGGTGTGCATGGAATATTTGCGCCAGCATAAACGCTTGTGGAAGAGCTCTCGAATGACCAAAAATCCAATTCCTCCAAAAAAGATGAGCCAGCAAGTCACAAGGTTGAGCAGGATATTCTCTTGATAGGGAATCAAGTTTTGAAGATTTCCCAGAATATCAAACCCAGAGTTATTAAACGCTGCAACTGAGTGAAAGATGCTGATCCACAGTGCTTTTGGAATCGGATAATCCTGTACAAAGACAAAAAAGCTAATCAATGCACCAATGGATTCAAAGGCGAGTGTGGTTACGAAAACGCTTTTAATGAAGCGAATCGTTCCTTTGTTGGAATCCAGATTCATGGCCTCTCGAATCAGATTTCTGCCTTTTAAGTTGATTTTTTGCCCCATTGCAAGAATCACACCAGCACCGACCGCTGTGACGCCGAGACCGCCGATTTGGATCAACGAGGCGAGAATGAACTGTCCAATCGGAGTAAAGGTATCTCCTGCATCAATCGCGATAAGCCCTGTGACACATACGGCGCTGGTGGAAGTGTAGAGCGTATCAATGTAGCGGACAGAGACGCCTTCTTGGATGCTAAAGGGTAGGTATAATAAAATAGAACCTAACAAGATAACAAAAGCAAAGCCAAGCGCAATGATGCGCCCCGGCGGTTGTTTTTTCAAGAATGAAATCATAAAATCACCTCGTTTATTCTTCGGAATCTTCTTCGATCATGCGGTATCCTACGCCAAGCTCATTGAGGATATATGTATTTTCCCCCAAACGGCTTCCAAATTTTTTTCGGATATTTGCCATATTTACCTGCAATTTCTTTGTGCTGGTGGAGTCGGTATCTCCCCAGATTGCCTTGATAATGGTGGCATACGTCATAACACGACCGGAATGTTCCGATAAAAATGCGACAATATTATATTCGGTTTGCGAAAGCTTGGTGTCGTGTCCGCGAATGGAAACTTTACGCTTGTCGTAATCAATCAGCAGCCCGTTTGCGCAAAAGATTCCGCCGGGGAGAGAACCGCTGTCGCAGCTGTGACGACTGCTTCTTAGGGCGGCACGGATGCGTGCGAGAAGCTCGCCGTTTCCAAACGGTTTTGTGATGTAGTCGTTTGCGCCGTAATCCAGGGCAGTGATTTTATCGGATTCCGTGCTTCTGGCAGAAAGGACGATGATGGGCGTCGTGTACTTTATGCGAAGTTCCCGGATAAAATCGACGCCGTCTCGGTCAGGAAGTCCCAGATCGAGCATAATCAGATCCGGTGTGTGAGAGGAAAAGAGAGAAAATCCGCTGTAGGCATTTTGGGCAAGAATCACCTGGTAGCCATTGGCAGTCAGCAATGCTTCCACAAAGCTTTGGATATTTGGGTCATCTTCAACCAATAAGATTTTATATTTGTTATTCGTCATTGCTTGAATCCTCCATTTCAAGAGAAAACAGAATTTTTGTTCCATGTCCGGGCGTACTGTTGATTTGAAGTTCTCCTCCGTGCGCTCGGATGATCGCGTTACATACGGAAAGTCCGATTCCCATGCCACGGCGTTTGCCCGCAACGCAAGCATCCTTTTTTTGAGAATCCCCCGCGAATACTTGGGCGATGGTCTCTTTGCTCATCCCGCATCCGTCGTCTGCGACTTCAAAGACCGCCTGATGTTTCCGGGTAAATACATGAAGCGTCAGCCGTGTCATTCCTGTGGCGTGACAGACGGCATTCTCCAGTAGATTAATCAGGACTTGCTCGATTAAAAGAGAGTCCATGGGAATGCTGATGAAAGCGTCGGGAATGTCTACGGTTAAGGGCTGTGCCGGATAATGTTTTTGAAACTTTAGAAAGACCGACTCGATCAATTCTTCCAAAACCGTGGAGGTTTTCTGGAGCGAAACCGTGCCATTTCCGACGCGCGTGACGGAGAGAAGATTTTCCACCATTCGATTGAGCCACAAGGTATCGGAACAGACTTCTTCCAGGAGTTTGACTTGATGCGCTTTGTCCAGCGAATCGTAGTTTTCCACAATCGTAGAGCAAGAACCATAGATGGAAGTGAGCGGTGTTCGAAGATCATGGGAGATGGCGCGCAGCAGATTTGCCCGCATCTTCTCCTTCTCGTTCTCGACACGCATCCGTTCTTGCCGTTTTAAGTTGGTGGTAAGCGTACTGGTCATAATGGCAACAAAGAGCATCACAAGTTCCGAAAAAACGGTTTCTGGAACCGTAAAAGTAAACTCAAAATAGGGAAATGTGAAAGCAAAATTGACTGCCAGCACGCTGACCAATGCGGAGACAATCCCATATAAATACCCCTGTGTCAGCTGAGAGATCAAAAATACAGCCAGAACAAAAATCATTGGTGCAATGGTCTCTGGGTCAAAGAATTGCTGCATCAAAATGACTGATAAGAACGCGCTTCCAAGGATAGCTCCGATGAGTGCGATATTTTTTACAATACTCATAAACACCCCGCTTTCTTTTGGGTGATTATATCATGTTTCTGGTTAAGATGCGGCTAAGAAAGTAGAAAAAGGAAAAGTTTAGAAATTGTTTAGAAAATCCGTTCAAATTCGTAAGATACAAATGGTATGATCAAACCATCAATATGAAAATAAGAGAGGAAAAAAGAATGGATTTGGCAATTGTTTTGTTTGTTCAAAATCATATCCGAGCCGAATGGATGGACGGATTTTGGAAGTTTTTGTCATTCCTTGGAGATAAGGGGCTGGTCTGGATCGCGATCGGGCTGGTCTGTATCTGCTTTCCCAAAACGCGAAAAGCCGGAATCTGGGCACTTTTGGTGATGCTTGGATGCTGGCTCTTTAACGATTACGTCTTAAAGGGACTTGCGGCAAGAGAACGTCCCTTTGTCGCGAGCAACTTAGTCGTTCCACTCGTGATGGCGGACGGCTATTCTTTCCCGTCGGGGCATACCTGCTCCTCGTTTGCGAGTGCCTTTGTCTACTGGAAAATGCTTCCAAAACCATACGGGGCGGCGGCTCTGCTTCTTGCGGCATTGATCGCATTCTCCAGAATCTACGTCGGCGTTCACTACCCGCTTGACGTTTTTGGCGGTATCTTGGTGGCGTTTCTTGGAAGCAGTTTGATGATGGAAGTCCGAAAGAGAAAGGAGCGGTTCGCATGAATAACGCAAAACCAATGGGGGCAATCGTGAGAGAACACGTCTGCACGGTGTTCAACCTCTTGAATCTCCTGATCGTTCTCGCACTTGCGGCAGTGGGCGCGTGGAGCAACATGGCATTTTTCCTTATCATCGTGCTCAACGCCGCGATCGGAATCGCGCAGGAGATTGCAGCAAGAAAGAAGGTGGAACAACTTTCGCTCCTTACTGCGCCAAGAGCCAAGGTGAGCCGGGACGGAGTGGTGGTTGAGATCCTGCCAAAGGAGCTGCATCTGGGCGATCGACTGGTACTGGAGAGCGGAATGCAAATCTGCGCGGACGCGGTGCTTGAGAGCGGCTCTTTGGAGGTCAATGAGGCACTCTTAACCGGAGAGTCGGACTTGATCGCAAAGAAGCCAGGAGATGAGCTGCTTTCCGGGAGTGTGGTGATCGCAGGAAGCGGGCAGGCAAAGGTACTTACGGTCGGGGAAGCCTGCTTTGCCATGCAGATCCAGCGTGAGGCGGGAACGTACAAAAAGACGCGCTCTCAGCTGATGGAGTCGATGGGCAAGGTGACGCGGTTTACGGCTCTTGTGATTCCGTTTGTGGCGGCATTGCTTTTGGGGCAGGCAATCCTTGTGCGGGGGGAAGGACTCTCGCAGAGCGTGGTGAGTACGGCGGCAGGTCTTTTGGGGCTTTTGCCAAAGGGGCTGGTACTCTTAATCAGTGTCAGCTTGGCGACGGGGGCGGCGGTGCTTGCCAAGAAGCGAGTGCTCGTTCAGGATCTCTTTGCCCTGGAAGTATTGCCGAGAGTCGATGTGCTCTGTCTGGATAAGACGGGAACGATCACAAAGGGCGAGATGGAAGTCGAGGAACTGTACGCGTTTTCGGGGCAGGAAGAAACGCTTTCCCAACAGCTTGCCGCCTTTGCCCGTGAGACGCAGGATAACAACGCCACGGCAATCGCGTTAAAGAAGTGGAGCAAAACGCAGAAGCAGGAGGCGATCCCTGCCAGCGGTCAGCTTGGATTCTCCTCGCAGAGAGGTTACAGCTGTGTGGAGTTTGACCGCAGATGCGTGGTGATTGTCGGCGCGCCGGAGCGCGTTTTAGCGGAATTTGATCCAAAAAGAGCGGATGTGGACGAGATTGCGCGTCTGGTAAAGAAACGGGCAAACGCAGGAAAGCGGGTGCTTTTTGTCGGGGTGCAGGAGAACGACGCGTTCACGCTTCTTGGCATGGTCTGTCTGGCAGACCCGGTGCGCGAGAGCGCGAAGAAGGCAATCGCTTACCTGAAAAATGAGGGCGTCGCACTCAAGGTGATCTCCGGAGATAACCCGCAGACGGTGGCGGCGATCGCGCGAAAAGTTGGAATTTCGGGACGCTGGGTCGATATGAGCGAAGTTTCCGGTGAGAAGGAAGTTGCGCACGCCGCGCAGTGTTACGAGATCTTTGGGCGGGTGAGCCCGCTTCAAAAGCGTCAGCTTATCCAAGCATTCCGGGCGCAGGGACACACGGTGGCGATGACCGGGGATGGGGTGAATGACTTGATGGCAATGCGCGAGTCGGATCTTGGAATTGCGATGAGCGGGGGAGCGGACGCGGCGCGTCAGGTCGCCAAGGTGGTGCTCTTAGATTCGGATTTTGGCGTCTTGGTTGACGTGATGAATCAGGGACGGCGCGTGATCAACAATGTGACGCGCACGGCGGGTGTCTTTTTCGTAAAGACGATCTACTCGTTTTTACTCTGTGTGATTTGCATTTTACAGAATATTCCATTTCCCTTCTTGCCGATCCAGATCACGCTCATTGACGCGGCGATTGAGGCGTGGCCGGCATTTGCCACTTCCTTCTCGCCCGACAACCGAAAGCCGAGCGGGCAGTTTCTCCCGGAAGTATTGCGGCGCGCGCTTCCAAACGCACTTGCGATTGTGGTGAGCTTCCTTCTTTTAAGGCTCGTTTCGCCTGCCTTCGATCTGACGGCAGACCAGGAACAGATGCTGGACTACCTGATTGTCGCTGGAGTCGGGATGGAGGCGGTGGTCAAGTCGTGCCTGCCTTTTGACCGGTTTCGCATGGCAGTCTGCGCGCTGATGGGCGTCGGATATGTGGGGGCAGTGATCATTTTCCATAAAATCCTCTTCCTTCCGGCGATGAATGCGTTTACAATGGGATTGTGGATGCTGTGCTTAGCTGCCGCAATCGCGATAGAGCGTGGCTTTGCCTGGATGATCGACTGGGGCGGACGCGTCCTTTTGCGTGTGCGTGAGGAACGAAAGGGGGATTTGCTTTGTCCATAAGAAAGAAATTGCTGCGCTCGCATTTGATGATGGTTGCGATTCCGTTTTGCCTGCTTTTGGTGATTGGAGTCTTTTGCCTGCGCGCCGTCAACGCGATTCTCTTTGAGAAGGTCACGGGGACGGATGCGATTCAGGAAGAGTTTTTCGACGTGCAGGAACAGATGTATGCGATGGACTTTGACGCGCTGCTAGGGAGTGCGACGATGCAAGAACAGCTGGCAGAAAAGATCAGCGAACATGGATTTAAGACGAGTATCTGGCTAGATGGGGCAGTTGTCTACACCGATATGAACGAGAAAGAGCAGGCCTATTTAAAAGACCTGCTCTTTGGCGAGGAAAAAAGCGGCCCTGGGCACGATCTTTGGGTGAGTAACCTCGATGTGCGTATGGTGGCGAGTACCCGCCAGACGAAAAGCGGTCTGGTCTATGTGGTTGCGGCGAGTGTCGGAGAGATGGCTCTTCTTCGAGGCGTAGAGCCGGGCGCGCTGATCGGGCTTGGGATTCTGTTCGTTCTTGCGGCGTGCACGCTGGTTGGCGTGGTACTTGCGGTCAGCCTTCGCCTCTCGGATCGGATGACGCGCGATCTGACGGTTTCTCTGGACGCACTTTCTGAGGGCGCGCGGCGAATCCGTGGCGGAAACTTTGACGTGGAGGTGGAAGTTGGAACGGATGAGGAACTCTCCCAGGTTTGCGCCTCGTTTAACGAGATGCAGAGAAAGTTCAAGGAAAATATTGAGAAAAACGAGCGGTACGAGCGCGACAGACGTCAGATGCTTGCTGGAATATCGCACGATCTTCGCACGCCTTTAACCTCGATCAAGAGCTATGTGAAGGGAATTTTGGATGGTGTGGCTTCTTCCGGGGAGCGGGAACGCGAGTATTTATCCGTGGTTTACCGCAAGTCCTGCGACATGGAAGGATTGATTGAGCAGTTGTTTTTCTTCTCAAAATTGGAAGCGGGCGATCTGCCGTTTCACAAAAAGTCGGTGCGCCTGATCCATTTTCTGGCAACGGTTCTGGACGGATTGGCGTGTGATGTGGCGGCGGCAGGAGGTATGCTCAACTTTTCGCCGTGCGAGGAGGAAATGATCGTACAGATGGATAGTCTTCAGATGAAGCGGGTGCTGACAAACATCATCACAAACACGATCAAGTACGGGAGAGCAGCGGACGGGACGCTCGTTGACGACGTTTCGGTGGTGCGGGAAGGAACATTTGCCCGAATCCGCATCGCAGATCATGGAAGCGGTCTGGCGCAGGAACAGTTGTCGCGGATTTTTGACAGTTTCTACCGTGCGGACGAGGCGAGAAGCAACCCGGAGCGGGGAAGCGGGCTTGGTCTTGCGATTGCGCGCCAGATTGTCACGGCGCATGGAGGAATGATTGAGGCAAAGACAGAGGACGGGTTGGCATTTTACATCGAACTGCCCTGTATGACGGAGGAAATGACGAGATGAAGAAGATTTTGATTGCAGAGGACGATCTGGAGATTGCACAGATTGAGAAGGATTATCTGGAAATCAACGGGATGCAGGCGCGGATTGCCGCGGACGGACAGACGGCGATCGACATGGCAAGGGCAGAGGCGTATGATCTCTTGCTCCTGGACGTGATGCTTCCGAGAAAGAACGGGTTTGAGGTGTGCCGGGAGCTGCGCGCGGAGTTTGATTTGCCGATTTTGATGGTGACGGCAAAGACAGAGTCCGTGGACAAGATCCGCGGATTGGGTCTTGGTGCGGACGACTACATCGTAAAGCCGTTTGACCCGTCGGAGCTTGTGGCGCGGGTGAAGGCGCATCTGGCGCAGGTGGAACGCCTATCCGGGGCAATGCGGGCAAAGAAGGCAGCGGAGGAGATCACAATCGGGGAGCTTACGATCCTTCCAAAGGCGTTTAAGGTGTCGGTGCGCGGGGAGGAAGTCCGCCTTCCAAATAAGGAGTTTGAGCTTCTCGTCTTTTTGGCAAAGCACCCGAATCAGGTCTTTTCCAAGGAGACACTGTTTGAGCAGATCTGGGGGTATGATTACGTCGGGGACAGTGCCACGGTGACGGTTCACATCAACCGGATTCGCGAGAAGATTGAGGAAGATCCGAGCAATCCGCGCTACATTGACACGATCTGGGGCGCGGGATACCGGATGAATTGTTGAGAAGTGCGTTAGAATTTGTTTAGAAAGGATACTCAGATTCTTGTGATTTTAGCGTTATGCTGTATCTATCACTGAGAGATACAGAGAGGAGTGCAAGAGATGAGTAAATTAAAAAAAGCAGCGGCAGTTGCGGCGACAGCGAGCGTGATTGCGGCAGGAAGTTCTTTCGTAAGTATGGCGGCGCAGGCAGGCTGGGTCAACGATGGAAGCGGCTGGGCGTACCTGGACGCAAGAGGAGAGAAGGTGACGGATTCCTGGAAGAAATCCGGGGATTATTGGTATTATCTGGGAGCAGACGGGGATATGGTCGTCGATCAATGGGTGGACGATACCTACTATGTGGATGTTAACGGCGTGATGATTCAGAACCGCTGGGTTTATATGGACGCCGGAACGGACGGCGCGCCAAACGCGGATGGAGGCTGGTACTACTTTGGGGCAAACGGAAAGGCAGTCACGGACGGCTGGAAGACGATCAACCAGAGAAAGTATCACTTTGACTCCGATGGAACGATGCAATACGGCTGGCTGACGGACAACGGCGAGACGTACTATCTGGGAGATGAAAATGACGGAGCTGCGGCGATCGGCTGGAGATGCCTGGAGTTTGACAAGGAGAATCTCCCGCAGGACGGCGACGTGTCCGCGCAGGAGACGAGCGGAAGCGACACCGCAAAGTGGTTTTACTTCCAGACTTCCGGTAAGGCAGTCAAGGCGACAAACGGAACTTATGCCAACAAGACCATCAACGGCAGCAAGTATTATTTTGACGAGAACGGAGCCATGCTGACAGGCTGGGCGTCGATTGAAGGGGAGGCAAAGGCGAGTGCTTCCGACGCCACCGGCATTTCCGGCTTTAAGTACTTTGGCGATGAGAACAGCGGACAGATGGCAAAGGGATGGAAATATCTGACCGATTCCCCGATGGATTCCGATGATTCCTCTTCCATCATCGAGGCGACGGCGAGCAGCGCGCAGACGGATGACGGCGGAAATTGGTATTACTTTGAAAATGACGGCACGCCGAAGTTCCTGGCAGCGGACGCTCAGAATATGTCCGACGCCGTCAGCCGCATCAACGGTCAGAACTACTTCTTTGACCAGTATGGAAGAATGCGTTCCGGTCTGCTGCGGATCGTGCTGGCAGACGGCACGGAGCGCACTGCTTACTTTGGAAGCAGCGACGCAGACGGCAAGATGCGAACCGACCGCAACACGGGCGTGATTGAGGAGAGTGGAGACCGCTCTACCTTCTACTTTGAGGCGTCCGGTTCGGAAAAGGGCGCGGGAGTGACCGGAGAGAAGAAGGGATACCTCTACGCGAACGGCAAGTTGGTGGCGGCTGAGAAGGGAAGCACCACGCAGGTCTTTGAGGTGAACGGAACGTACTATCTGGTCAACGAGTCCGGAAAGATTCAGACCGCTAACAAGGCGTACAAGTCGGACGGCGAGTATGCGTTTGAGTACGATCACGGAACGATCTATGAGATCGACGCAGACAAGAACCGTCTGGGCGTGGTCAGCCAGAGCGAGAGCTTACCGGAGATTACATACAACGAGGACTACATTTTACAGTAAAACTTTTCTAAATCCGAATACAGTACATGCACTTTCCGCAAAGGACACTGGTTAGCCAACCGGTGTCTTTTGTTGCTTCGGCTAAAATCCGTTTACATATCGTTCAAATTTTGCTATGATGAATACAATTTAAGATTGGATGGGGATGGGATCAAAATAATAAGAATATGCCAAACCGGTGACTGGGTGAGGACTCACAGCACCGTATGAATCGGCGTGTAATTTTGCCGGCAGTTGCCGCTATTTTGACTATCTTGTTCTCGGTCATGAATACGAGAGGATTGAAGCATCAGAGCGGAGTCTTTGATGATTTTCGCGTCTCGCAGAGGAAGCGGGAGATCTTCCCTTAATAAGCAGCGCAGAAAGGCAGCTTATACCTTGGCAACAGAAGGTTAGCGATAAATTTTAACTGGAGAGGTAATGACAATGGAAGCAATGATTAAGGTACTTTCAAAGGACGGAGGCGTCAAAGCAGTGGCGCAGGGAGACGACCAGGCGATTCTGGCATGGGCTGGAACGTATGAGGACGGAGATCGGATTATCTTTCAATTTCCGCAGCTGGATGATTTCTATGTGGTGAGAGCCGATGACGCGATGGATGAGGCACTCGTCTACATGAAAAAGGAACAGCTGGTTTTTGACGTGCCGTTTGAGGAGAAAAAGACTTCTTACAATCCAAAGGCATTTACCGGAGATCGCCACTATCTGACGCTTCGCAAGGCAAAGAGCTATGAATTGGGATTTCGCAATCTGGCAAAAAACGTCCTTGACCAGCACGGAGACCACGGATGCTTTCCGCACGCGCACGCGAACGTGGAGACCAGAGGCGAGGCTGTGTTTGCGGCGAGAAATGCGATCGACGGCGTGGTAGCGAACCAGTCGCACGGACGCTGGCCGTATGAGTCCTGGGGGATCAATCGTCAGGATGACGCGGAATTTACCTTGGAATTTGGCAGAAAGGTCGATATTGAGGAGATTGTGCTTTACACGAGAGCGGACTTCCCGCACGATAATTGGTGGGAGCAGGTGACATTTACGTTCTCGGACGGAAGCCGTGAGGTGGTAAAGCTGGAAAAGAGCGAAAAGCCCCATGTGATTCCGATGAAGAAGGGAGAGATCTCCTGGCTGACTTTCGGAGAGCTGATTAAGGCGGATGATCCCTCCCCCTTCCCCGCATTGGTGCAGATTGAGGTGTACGGAAGCGAGGCGTAACGTCTACTCAAACAGCTTCTTGAGACGTTTGCGGATGGCTTCTCGCCGCTCGTTTGTCGCCTGCTCATCGAGCAGAAAGTGGTGGTCGGTCTCGTCAAGAACGTCCCCCTCACTTGCTCCGTCAGGCAGATCGCTCAGGGCGACGGTGATGTGTTCGCGCAGTTCGTCTTCCAGAACGGCAAGACCTTCTTCCAGACGGTCAATGATATATTTCATAAAATGTTCCTCTTTTTGGAAAGACCCGGAGTTCGTGTGGACTCCGGGTTTTTTAGGGATCGCACTGTGGCGGATTGGAATATTTCGCTAAATCGACCTGCCGCAGGCGTAGAATCCTGATTGCAGGATTCTATGGGTTGCACTGACCGCAGGGCGCGTACCCCTGGGAGAGAAGTTCCTGGCGGTTTCCGGAAAATTCGCCGCGGTTTTCTTCCTTGATGCGGGCTGCTGCCGGGCAGTCGGATAGATGGAATTTTTTGGAATTGGTGTTTAACACATACGTCTGTGCGGCGGGACGGGAGAGCGAAGAGCTGGGCGTGTAACGTGTTCCGGCGGATTCCGTTCCCCAGATGATGTTTTCGCCGTCGCAGGCGGCTGTGATGGAGCCGTCCTCGTCTGTGCGGTAGACGGTGATGTTTCTCTCGCTCAGCTTTTCCATGGTTTCCCGGTGCGGATGACCGTAGGAGTTGCCCTGCCCACAGGAGATGATTGCCACGGACGGGTTTACGGCATCAAGAAACGCCGGACTGCTGGAGGTGCTGCTGCCGTGATGACCGAGTTTTAGCACGTCTGCGGAGAGGTCGATTCCGTTTTTTAACATATCGGCTTCCGCGAGTGTCTCGGCATCGCCGCACATGACGAAGCGGTTGTCGCCGTAAGTGACGCGAAGACCGACTGACCAGTCGTTTAAGTCCTTCCCGTAATCGTCATTTGGCGCGAGAATCGTAAAGTTTGCGCGTCCGAGGGAGCGGGTATCCCCGACTTTTGGGCGGGTGATCTTTAAGTCCTTTGCCTCCACGGCGTCAAGCACATCCTCAAAGGTTCTCGTGGTGTGCTCAACCGGGGGAAGGATCACGTTTGAGACGTCAAAGTGCTCGATCACTTTATCAAGTCCGCCAATGTGGTCGGAGTGCGGATGCGTCCCGACGACATAGTCAAGCGCGCAGACGCCGGCATTTTCCAGGTAGGAGATCACGGTGTCCGCCTGGTCGTTCTCCCCGGCATCCACCAACATAAAGTGGTTGTCGGACTCCAGAAGAATGCTGTCGCCCTGTCCCACGTTGATAAAGTGGACGACAAGACCGATGTCGAGCGGGTCGGTCGAGCTGGATGAATCTTCTGCGCGCACGGACTCCTGCGCGAACGCATCGGTTGGTGTATCGGGAAATACGGGACTTCCTACGGATGCACAGCCGGTGAGCGCGAGAGCCGCAAGCACAGAGAAGAGCTTTGGAAACCTCACTGAACCACCGCCAGAGAGCCCATGGGATCCCAGGGCTCCAGCGTATTGGGCGCGGACTCATATTCGCTCTGTAATTCTTTGGAGAGATACTTGCGGTTTACAACAACCTGATACATATACTCGTCAAACCAGGCATCGCTCATTACATAGTAGCCTTTGCATCCCGGCTCATCGCCCCAGCTGTTCTCGACTCTCCAGCGGGTCGGAGCATTGTTTTCGTCCAGGTTGACGCCCTGGAAGACCATTGCATGCGTCATCAGGCTCTCGCCGTAGTCCAGACGCTCTGCCTTGTTCATGCCCATCTTGATTCCGAGCAGCTGATCGAGCTTTAAGACCTCGGTGTCCATGATTCCGGCGTCGCGAACGGAGCATTTGCCCACATCACAGCCAAACCAAACGGGTTCGCCGTCCTGCATCTGGGCGATGGCAGCTTTCTTTAACTCGTCGATCGGCAGGTTCAGGTAGCGGACGACGCGCCCTTCCTTGACGTTACCCAGGAATTTTACGGTGTAGCTCTTGTGGTAGGGCTTGTCGGCAGTCGGGGCGTTGATTAAGCTGACGTAGTCGGACAGGTTCAGACCAACGTACTTTGCGAAAAACTGCTGAGGGGTGATTGCGGTGTCGCGGATAAAGTTTCCGTCCTTGTCGCGTACCTCAAAGTCAAAGGTTTTTGGCGGCTCGCCCAGGCAGATGCACAGGATGCGGTAGATGTCCTCCAACATGGTCTCTTTCTGTGTGCGAAGCTCTTCCATGGAAGCACCGTTTTTGTGTGCGTCTCTGAGGCGGCAGGCGTCCTCACGCAGCTTTGCGGTGATCACGCGGTTCATCTCGCGGGTTCCGGAGGAAACTTTCGTCTCCGGCATGATCTCTTTGGGGACAAGACCGTACTTATTGACCAGGTTGCACAGCATATCCCACTGACCGCCGTCGCCGACCGGTGCGGACAAGAGCCAGGAGATCAGGCGGTCGTTTGTGGGTTCGTCCAAGGTCTCCAGGATGTTCTCCAGGAAGTAGTTGGACTTTTCCAGCTTATCGTAAAAGAGTGTGTAGTTTTGGGAGAGTTCAAAGGTCTTTAAGTTCAGCTTCTTGATGACCTGGAAGCGGAAGGTATTTAAGGCGGCAAACATCCAGCAGCGACCGCTCTGCTTCTGGTTCGTGATGTCGCCCTGAGTAAGGCTTACGGAGAAGACGTGGCGATCCTGGCGCAGGGCAAGGGGATTGATTGCGGAGGCATTTAAGCCATTTCCCGTAACCGCGCACATGGCAGACAGGTTCTTCTCGCTCTGGGCGAAATTCGCGTCAAACGCAAGTAATTGTTCAGTAGTAACAGACTGCTTCATAAAATTCATCCTTCTTTCTTGAAATGTTCAGTTATGATGCAAACAAAAATATCGTATCACAGAATCGGGGAATTTGCCAGCCAAATATTGGAGCTTGAGAAAAATTGACTATCATAGTAGGAATGTGATAGAATGTGCTTATCGCAAAAGGAAAAAGAGAACCCGGAAAAGAAGGAAGTATTATGAGACGCAAAGACAGAGAAGTTACAGATAGTAAGCGAATCGCTGAGATTATGTCCAAATGTTATTGTTGCAGATTGGCATTTTCGGATGAGAATGCGCCGTATATTGTTCCTATGAATTTCGGATATGAGAAGAATGGAGAACAGATTGTACTTTACTTTCACAGTGCAAAGGAAGGGCGGAAAATAGACCTCATTGAGTTGGGAAATGCCGTTGGTTTTGAGATGGATACCGACCATGTGCTGAATGAGGCGGAAAATGCCTGTGGATTTTCTTCCAGATTTCAGAGCATCATTGGAACGGGAAAAATCACATTATTGACAGAGCGCGCGGATAAAGAACACGCACTCAAACAGATCATGTATCACTACACGGGGAAAAAAGAGTGGGATTTCTCAGAAAAAATGTTAGATGCCGTTGCGGTATTTGAACTGGTTGTGAACGAACTGAGTTGTAAAGAACATCAATAAATATTTGATAGAGTACAAAAAGAGACGACCAACAGATCGCCTCTTTTTTTCGTGTTTTTACTTCTGCATGATGTGGATTGCGAATCCGCCAAACTCGCCTGCGAGATAGACGTTTTTGATGGAGCCGTCCTCGTTGTAGGCTGCGGTGTCCATGTTGAAGGAGAAGCCTTTTTCCTTGAGTTCCTCAACAGCCGCGCCAAGATCCGGGGTACGCATTGCGATGTGGCCGTTGGTTCCGAGGAAGGGAGCCTTCATACACTCAAAGTAGGGACCGCCAAACTCCGACTTGTTGCCGTGGCGGGGCTCTAAGTTAAACAGGGTGCACAGAAGCTGTGCCAGGTTTGCGGCTTCCTCCGCGTTGGGAGTGTTGATGCCGACGTGCTCTAATTCAAACTTGCATTTCATAGTGATTCTCCTTTTCTCCCTACATTGGGAATGCGATCATCGCACCAGCGGTCAGAGCCACAAGGCGGATGAAGTATTGCGGGATGGTAAATTTCCAGAATTCCTTCATGTTGTAATCGCCGACGCCCATAACCATTGCAGGCATACCGTCGATGGGAAGGAAGTGTCCACACCAGCCGGAGATTACGATCGCGCAGGCAGCGGCGGTGGGATCCAGTCCCAGGTTTACGCAGGTTGCGATTGCCATGGGAGCGAAGATGTAAACGGTTCCGATCGTGGATCCGGTCAGAGTTGCCAGCACGCTGGTCAGGATGCAGAATACCAGGATCAGGATGAAGGGGTTGATGCTTCCGCCGAGCATTCCTGCAACGGTAGAACCAACCAGGTTGGTAAGCCCCGTGCTTCCCAAAGCGTCAGCCACGCCGATTACACCGGCAGACATTAAGATGATGGGTGCGCTGATGGCATCACGGATCTCCTTGAAATCCATAACGCCGATTACCAGGATCACGCCGACAGCCAGACCGGGAATTGCGTATCCGGCATCGCCGATCTTGCTCTGTAAGATCATGCCGACAACGGAGCAAGCGAATACAACATAGACAACCTGCTCTTTCCACTTGGGAAGAGAGGGGACAAATGCACCGGTGTCAACCTTTTCCTCGTTGGACTGTGCAATCGGATGATCCGGAAGGAACTTGTACTGGATCACGCAGTTTAGGAGGAAGCCCAGGGACAGGAACACGTTTACAACGATGAACTTTGCGGTGGAAACATTTGCCATAACACCGGCACTCTCAAGAACTGCAAGAACGATGCCGTACTGAAGAGCGGTGTTGAAGGGCAGCAGCGGATGGTTTGCTGCAAATCCAGCCGTCATAACGATCTTGGACGGGGGCAGCTTTTTGCTGTAAGGCAGTGCGGACAGCAGTCCGATTACCATTACATAGTATGCGGTGGAGCCAGTTCCGAACAGGCTGCATCCCAGCATAACGATGAGGATCATCAACAGATATGCGGCAAAACCGCCCTTGTTTGCCATGTTGAACATGGTGCGCTTGAATGCGGCGATAAAACTCGTTTTTTGCAATGCTGCGATGATTGCCATAAATTCTGCCAGCATGATAATGGTGGCATTGGAGAACCCGGCAAATGCTGCCTTGATGTCGGCGATGCCGAAGATGACAAGCAGCAGACACGCAAAGAGAGGAGCCGCGCCAAAGGGCAGCTTGTCGGTCATGATGATGACGATCATGAGAACCGTGATTGCGATTGCAATAAGCATCTGAGGTGTCATAATGTTTCCTCCTACCTTTCCTTAGCCGCGCGTGCATTCCCTTTGATTTTGCACAACGCCTGTGGCTTTTATTTGACTTTATTATATAAAATGACCGGAGAATCGACAAGGAATGGAAGAGATACCTGTGTTTTATAATGAAACAACCTTAAAAAACTTTTATTTTTGTACAGAAATAAGTTTCAAAATGAAACAATAATTGAGAAAAACAAAAATACAAGTTCGGAATTGAAACAAAAAAAGGCAGAGCGTTTGGCTCTGCCTCAAAATAGTCTTTATGCAGTTTTGCCTTTTGCCATACGGATCGCATAGTCGATGGCATTGACCAGACTCAGCTCGTTGCTGGTTCCCTTGCCTGCCAGAGCAAAGCCCGTGCCGTGATCCACACTGGTGCGGATGATGGGAAGTCCCAGAGTGACGTTTACGCCCTCCACAGCCTTCCATGCCTGAAGTTCGCGGTCGTAGACAAAGCCGACCGTCTTTAACGGGATATGTCCCTGATCGTGGTACATACAAACGACGATGTCGTACCAGCCTCCCAAAGCCTCGGAGAAGACGCTGTCGGGCGGGATCGGGCCGATGGCGTTGATTCCCTCTGCCTTTGCTGCCTCGATTGCGGGCTTGATCTCCTCGATCTCCTCGGTTCCAAACAGACCGTTCTCGCCGCAATGCGGGTTCAGACCGGCAACCGCAACCTTGGGTTCAGCGATTCCCATGTCTTTGCACGCCTTGTTTGCGATCTCTATGACTTCCAGAACACGCGCCTTCTTTACGCGGTCGCACGCCTCACGCAGAGAAACGTGGGTGGAGACATGAACCACGCGCAGATCGTGGTGCGCCAGCATCATCGTGTACTTCTTGGTGTTGGTGTAAGTCGCATAGATCTCGGTGTGACCGTCAAAATGCGTGTGACCGTCGGAACGCTCGCCGTGGTAATACTCCAGAGCCTTGTTCATCGCCTCTTTGTTGAGCGCGTTCGTGCAAGTTGCGTCCACTTCACCGGCCAGAGCCAGTTCAATGACCTTCTTCACGCACTGGAAGGCAGCATTTCCGCCCTCAATGCTCACCTGACCGATCGGGAAAGTGGCAACATCGGGAATCAGCTCCAGATGGAGTACGTCGATGGTTCCGGGGGTGAAGAGCGCGTCCTTTACGCTCTCGCAGCGATGAATCTTGATGTCAGGACGACCAACGAAACGGGCAGCCTGCTCAATCATCTTCACATCGCCCACCACAATGGGGCGGCAGCGATCGTAGATGTCCTCGTGTGAGAGTGCTTTTACCGTGATCTCCGGGCCGTTTCCTGCCGGATCCCCCATCGTGATACCAACAATCGGTTTTTCGTTCATAGTCCTGTTCTCCCTTCTTTTTTCAATCAATTAGTGCATACCCTTTGCTTCGTTCTCAGCCAGAACCTTCTTCAGAGCCTTGATGCCCTCCTCAGGAACCTGGTTAAAGGGAGCGCGGCAGGGACCAACCTCGTAGCCTAACAGACGGGTTGCAGTCTTTACGATGGTGTTGGGGTTGCCGTACTTAAAGCAGGCGCGGAAGCTCTGAATGCTTGCATTTGCAGCCTTTGCCTCCTCAATCTTGCCCTCCATGAACAGGTTGTAGATGGAAGCCATGGTGTGCGGGTAAACATTTGCGCAGCCTGCGATTCCGCCCGTACCGCCTGCAAGCAGTGTCCAGATGATCAGCTGGTCATTGCCGGAGAGCGTAGCGAACTTGCCGTTTGTCTTGGACTTTCCTGCGTCAATGTAGCCCAGGATGTTGGTGAAGTTTCCGCTGGAATCCTTCGCGCCGACGATGTTCTCGATCTGAGCCAGACGGGCAACGGTTGCGGGTGCTAAGGCATTGCCGGTACGGGCAGGGATGTTGTAGAGCACGATCGGCATATCAACTGCCTCAGCGACTGCCTTGTAGTGTGCGTACAGCTCATCCTGGCTTGCAGCGGCAAAGCTGGGGGTGATGATGGAGAGCACGTCCGCGCCTGCTGCCTGAGCCATCTTGCTCTGCTCGATGGTCTCCTTGGTGGAAATGCAGCCGGTTCCTGCGTATACGGGAACACGTCCGTTACACTGCTCGATTACGGTCTCCAGCACCAACTGTTTTTCTTTTGCGGTCAGGATATATCCTTCGCCGTTTGTTCCGAAGGGGAACAGCGCGTGTACACCGTTCTCGATCATACGGTCAACCTGGCGGCGCAGCTCGCCGACGTTGATGCTCTCATCCTCGTTCATGGGAGTGAGAATTGGCGGGATAATACCTTTGAGTTCAATAGCTTTCATGAGAAAAGTCCTCCTTCTATTTTTACAGTACCTCTAAGTATAATTTGCGTGCATCCTCGGCAGTTACGGGGCGGGGATTGTTGACGAGCAGACGCTGAACCTGCATTCCTGCCTCAACCAGTCCGTCCAGATCTGTCTCCGGAACACCGAACTCCTTTAAGCTGGTGGGGATGTTTAAGTGCTCCACGATCTCTTCCAGACGATGGATGATCCAGGCAGACTTCTCCTCGGCTGTGGTGCAGGTCTTGACCTCGTCGTGGCAGCAGCGATCGTATGCGATTGCGAAACGCTCTCTGCAAGCGGGCTCGTTAAAGCGCATCACGGGAGCGAGCAGGATTGCGTTGGATACGCCGTGCGCGATGTGGTACTTTCCGCCCAGGGGGTAGCTCAGCGCGTGAACGGCAGTGGTTCCGCTTGCGGTGATGGCAAGTCCACCATAGTAAGCTGCGATCTGCATCTTGTTCTTCTCCGCCATTGCGTCGGGATCGTCGCAGGCCTTCTCGATGTTATTTAAGATCAGATCCAGTCCTTCCAGTGCGTACAGGTCGCTGAAGGGATTTGCCTTGTTGCTGGTAAAGCACTCGATGCAGTGCGCCAGAGCGTCCACTCCGGTTGCGGCAGCGATGCTTCTTGGCAGGTTCTTGATCATACGCGCGTCCAAGATGACGTAATCAGCGATCATGTTCTCGTTGACGATTCCAACTTTTAACTCCTTCTCAGGAACAGCCACGATGGAGTTGGGAGTCACCTCGGCTCCGGTTCCAGCTGTGGTGGGGATCAAGATGATCGGAACGCACTTTTTGGCGCGTCCGGGAGCGTCAAGCAGCTCCTTTACGCCGTACTCGTCCGTCACCAGCACACTTGCGAGCTTTGCCGCGTCCATCACGCTTCCGCCGCCGCAGGCAACGATCATATCCGCGCCGCTCTCCTTGAACTGGTCAACGAGCTTCTGAACCGCCATGTAGCTGGGCTCTGCGGGCAGATCATCGAGCACATAGTAGTCCGCGCCTGCCGCTTTTACGGCTGCCTCCGGAAGAGAGAAGAGACCGGCTGCCTCGATTCCCTTGTCCGTGAACATTGCGACACGCTTCACGCCGTTTGTCTGTAAGATCGTGGTGATCTGATCCATGGCGTTTTCTCCGCCATATACGGCATGAGGCATTTTCAGATTATAACTGGTAAGCATTGGTAATTCCTCCTCAAAATTAACGGATCTGCGCTGCGGTGGGATTGTAAAGACCAACCGTCTCACGCTTTGCACCTAATACATCTTGTTCGCTGAAACGAACGTACTTGATGCCCTGTCTGGTTCTTGCGGCGTATGCCAGGTGAAGCATTCCGTCCTTGCCCTGCATCAGATAGGGGTACTCATACTGCTTGTTGTTTGTCTTGTTCTCGTCTCCGACGTATCCTTCGCCGCGCTCCATCCAGCGGATGATGGGGAAGGTCTTTCCGCCGTCCTCGGAGAGTGCAACGGCAACCGGGCAGCGAAGACCGGGCCATGCAGCCTTTCCGGGCTGAGGATTGGGGGTGCAGGTCGGGTTGTAGGCGATTGCGATTCTTCCGCTCGCCAGCTTGACGGCACTGATGCTGGAGTTGTTGTTTGGCAGGGGAGTGGGCTCCGGAACCGTCCAAGTCTCGCCGTTGTCAAACGACTCGCTGCGGTGAATGCGGTACGCCTCACGGTTTCTCATAAAGGCTGCCAGGTGTCCAGGTTCCAGCTCCACGACATTGGCGTGAACGTGTCCGTTGCTCTTTGGCATCATCACCGTGCGCCAGGTCTTGCCCTGATCGTCGGAAATGCGAAATGCCGTCGGATCTCCGGATAAGCCGTCCACGGAATCCGTGCAAAGCCAGTTGGAGAAGATCCAGCGTCCGTTGGAGAGTACCTGGATGGGTTGGCGGCAGAACGTTCCCTCTTCGGGAAATACCGTCTCGTAAGGACCCCAGGTTCTTCCGCCGTCCGTGCTCTTCTGGCAGCGGACGACTGCCGTAAATTGCATATTGTCTTTTCCTTCCTGACGGTCAAGCTGCGCCGTGTACATTGCCCAGATCGCGCCGTCGGGGCCGCAGAACAGGGAAGGATTTTGCTCGCTGCGGGTTGGGTCATTTGAAATGTCAACCGGCTCAGTCCATGCGGTGGCGTCCTTTGCAAGGATGGAGCAGATGATGTGCACGTCCGCGCTTCCTTCGTAAGTTCCGGCAAACCAGCAGCAAACCAGGTCGCCGTTTTCCAGCTCCACCATAGCGGGGGAGTGTGCGGTAGGCCAGCCTCCGGTGGGAAGCAATGCCTCCAGCGTGCCCATCTCCTCGTTGGCGTAGACAGTTCCGTCCCAGGTCAGTCCGGGAAGTTTGGGGTAAGTCATGTGTTCTCCTCCATTTCTCAACGTGTTTATATTAGCAGGCGGAGATCCGCTCTGCAAGATCATTCAACAGATTTTCCTGACCGAATCCGCCGGACTTGGTGATGACGTGGCGGGTGCAGCCCTGATAAGTAAAGCGGGCAAGGACAATACCTTTTTCCAGCTCGCAGACCGGTTCCAGTTCGCGAACACCGACGCAGTTCATTGCCTGAAGCAAGGTGTCGCCTCCGGTCAGAAGAAGCGTTCCAAGCGCGGAGCTTGTAAAGAGTTCTTTGACGAGATTGCCAAGTCCCTGTGCGATCCGCACGCGAAGCTCGTCAAGCGTAAGCCCAAGGGAAGAAGCAAAATCCGCAGTCGGCTGATTGCCGCCAAAATCGTTGCTCTCAATGATGCAATGGGGATTTTTGGAAAGCATCTCCTCAATGGAAGCAAGAGCCTTTGCTCCGTCCGTGCTCTTCCAATAATCCGGGGTGAGCTTCTGAGCGGGCGTTAAGCGAAGTCTGGAAAATCCCTTTTCTTCTGCCCGATCCATCTGTGTTAGTGTGATCGGATTGACGCTTCCACAGACAACCAAAAGTCTGGGATCCAGGTGTGGGAGAGGAGTGCCCCCCGTCTGGGAAAGACCTAAGAGGTCGGGAAGTGCGGCGGCAAATCCGGCGCATCCTGCCATCACAGTCAAGTCTCCGCTTTCCATCAACCGCTTTCCGGTGCGGGTCAGATCCTCGGCACTCTCTGCGTCAAAAACGAGGATTCCGTCTGTATCGGGAACAGCGTCCTGCTCTTTAAGAGCCGGGAAACTGGTCGCAGAAACATTTGCCTGTTCCCCGATCAATTCTGTGATACGAGCGTGGCGAACCGGTTCAAAGGGATCAATTCCGAAGGGGCTTTCGGTCACGGGAACTCCGTCAATGTAGTGGATTCCTTTTCTGGTGACGCGCCCAATCTGGGGAAATGCCGGGAGAAAGGCGAGACGCTTACAGCCGCTTCCTTCCAGGATTGCACAAAGCTCTGCGCCGATGTTTCCGCGAAGCGCGGAGTCGGTCTTTTTGTAGAGGTAGCGGACGCCGAGTGCCCGTGCTGTTCGCGTCAGGTCAAGAATGATTTGTCGAGCCGTCTCTGGCGGCAGGTGGCGGGTTTCGGTATCAACGACCAGAACCTGAGCGTCGCAATCCGAGAGATCGCCGACCGGTTCCACGAGCACGCGGGTCTTGATGCCGCGGGCAGCAAACTGAACTCCGGTGTCCAGTGCTCCGGTAAAGTCATCCGCCATGATCAAAAGAAGGATCATACAGTACCTCCTCTTCTACGTTGTTTGATGATTTTATTATGACGCGTTTTTCCAAAATTCGCATCAAAAAAAACGGCAAAAACGTTTCGATATGAAACATGAGGCAAAAATATCCAAAAAAAATCGCCAGAATGTTACACAAATGAACGAATAGACAATGTTTTTTGCACAAAGGTCTGCTATAATAGTCTCAAATAGAAACGGGGAAGGAACAAACAATTATGGTAGAATCACGGATTCGCATTTTGGGGATTGCGCCCTATGAAGGAATGCACACAGCGATGGAGCGGGCGGCTCAGACCTATCCGCAGATTCAGATGGACGTTTACACGGGAGATCTGGAGGACGGCGTGGCGGTTGTGCGCCAGATGCCGCCGAACACTTACGACTGCATCATCTCGCGCGGAGGAACGGCGGTTTTGATCCGGCAGGTGACGGATCTTCCGGTGGTGGAGATCAACCTCTCGGTCTATGACGTTTTGCGGGCGATGAAACTTGCGGAAAACTATACGAGCCGGTATGCGATTGTGGGATTTCCGAACATCACGGAGACGGCGCACACGCTCTGCGACCTTCTGGGGTATCAGCTGGAGATTCTCACCGTCAACCACCGCGACGAGGTAAGAGGGACGCTCGAACACCTGCGGGATACGGGATGCCGGATGGTGGTCTGCGACATGGTGGCGCACACGATTGCGCGCCAGATGGGACTGGACGCCTTTCTCATCACTTCCGGGGTGGAGGGGCTTCACGGGGCGATCGACCAGGCGATCAACATCAGCCAGTGGTTTAGCCGCCTGCGCCAGGAAAATATGTTTTTGAGAAGCATTACCCAGGAACAAAACGGTAAGGTGGTGGTGATGGACGCATCGGGAAATGTCTCTTACAGCAGCCCGGCGGAGGTTTCCGACGGTTTGGCGGCGGCACTCAAGGCGCGGATTCGGGAAGTGCCGGAGAATGCCTCACTCAAGTTTTACTATACGGAGCGAAATCAGCTTTACAGCATCACGGCGCAGCAGCTTTTATACAACGAGAACCGCCGCTTCTTATTCTATTGCGTGGCGTCACGGATTCCGCTGCACTCGCAATGGGCGGGGATTCGCTTCCTTAATAAAGGGGAGTGCGAATACCTGTTTATGAACAGCTTTTACAGCATCAGCGGCGCGATGGGGACAAAGGGGACGGAGATCCGGGCATTGGCAGGCACACGCCAACCGGTGATGATTAAAGGAGAGCCGGGAACCGGAAAAGAGCAGATCGCAAGATTTCTCTATCTGCACAGTTCGCTCTCGACAAAGCCCTTTGTCCTGATTAACTGTGAGACGATGAACGATAAGAGTTGGGATTTTCTCCTGACTCACTACAATTCGCCGCTCAATGCCACGGGGAATACCATTTATTTTCAAAACTTTGAGACGATCCCGGAATCGCGCCTGATTCAGCTGGAGTCTGCGATCGTGGAGACGGGACTGGCGCGTCGCGTAAAGCTCCTTTTTTCCTGCGTCTCACACGAGGGAGAGCCGGCCTCACCTGGTCAGCAGCGTTTCCTGTCAAAATTGGGATGCCGCAGCCTGAATCTTCCGCCGCTTCGCAGCCGCTCGGACGAGATTCCGTCGCTTGCAAGCCTTTATCTGGGAAGTTTGAATCTGGAGCTAGGAAAGCAGATCTCCGGGTTTGAGCCGCGCGCGATCGAGATGCTGCGCCAATATGAGTGGCCGAACAATTACACGCAATTTAAGCACATTTTACAGACACTTGCGTCCATGACGGAGTCGTCCTACATCCGAAGCAGCGCGGTGGCGGAGGTGCTCACCGGAGAGCGCGGTCTGCGATACAGTGCGGGAAAGAGCAATCTTTTGGCGGACGGCGTGCGTCCACTCGATGAGATTATCGAGGAAGTGATTCTTCAAACGCTTGCCGCAAACAATGGAAACCGCGCGCTCACTGCGCGTCAGCTCGGAATCAGCCGCACAACGCTGTGGCGGTATCTGGGAAAGAGCGCGGAGTAAGAAATATGTCAAAAAGAGTAAGAAAGTCTTCAGAAAAAAGGAATCGAAACTTGTGGGAAAATATGATATAATTCCCGTAACTGACAGAGCATTTAACGCTGAGAAAGGGGAGTTGTATGAGCAGGTTGGGAGGAAATGGATTTTGGAGACAGTTTTGGAGAGGGCGAGACGGCTGGAAACCGGGGGATCCGGAACCGGATTACCGGGCGCAGGCAGAATCTGGCGCACCTCAGAACAAAAAGAGTAAGGAGAAAAAGAGGCGAACGGTTCCGACAAAGGCGAAGGCAGTAATTCTTGGAACGATTGTGGCAGTCACGCTCCTACAATCGTTTTACACCTTGTCGGAGAACGAGATGGCGGTGGTGACAACGCTTGGAAAGCCTGCAAGTGTGACGACTTCCGGCATCAAGTTCCTCATCCCGTATGTCCAGCAGGTACACAAGATGTCAAAGGAGATCAAGGGAATGTCGATCGGGTATGACCCGGATTACGACCTGGACAATCACGCCAACAGCGAGAACAATCCGCTTCAGGTTCCGAGCGAGTCGGAGATGATTACCCGCGATTTCAACTTCGTAAACGTGGACTTTTACATTGAGTACCAGATTGTAGACCCGGTCAAGGCCTACATCAACAGCCAGAGTTCGACGGACATTTTGAAAAATCTGGCACAGTCTTATATTCGCGATACCGTGGGCTCTTACGGCGTGGATGAGGTCATCACGACCGGAAAAGCAGAGATTCAAAGCAAGGTCAAGTCGCTTCTTTCACAGCGGCTTGAGGAGGAAGACATCGGGCTTGGGATCAACAACGTGACGATTCAGGACGCACAGCCGCCCACGGATGCGGTAAACGATGCGTTTAAGGCCGTGGAGGACGCCAAACAGGGGATGGATACGAAGATCAATGAAGCGAAAAAGTATCAATCCGAGCAGATTCCGGCGGCAAATGCCAAGGCGGATAAGGCGATCAAGGAAGCTGAGGCGTACAAGCAGCAGCGAATCAGCGAGGCTAAGGGACAGGTCTCCCGCTACAACGATATGTACGAGGAATACGCCAAGTATCCGCTCATCACCAAAAAGCGGATGTTCTACGAGGCACTGGAGGAGGTGCTGCCCGACCTGAAAGTGGTGATTGACGGGACGGACGGCACACAGACCGTGCTTCCTCTGGAGCCATTTTCCGGGAACGGGACAACGGGCAGTGAGAAAGGTGGGACAGAATGAGAAAGATCGCAAGATGGGGCGTGTTTGCGGCGGTGATCGCATCGTGTGTGGTCTTTGCAAACAGCGTGGTAGTCACCAGAGCAAACGAGTATGTCCTGATCAAACAATTTGGAAAAGTCGTGCGTGTGGAGGAGAACGCCGGGCCGAGCCTTAGAATGCCGTTTTTACAGACCGTGCAGCGCGTGCCAAAGTACCGGATGATCTCGGACTTGTATCCGAGCGACGTGACGACAAAAGATAAGAAAGTGATGACCGTGGATTCCTTTGTGATCTGGGACATCAACGACCCGGTCAAGTACCTTTCCAGTCTGAATGCGAGCCGGGAGAAGGCGGAGATCCGTCTGGGAAATGTCGTCTACAACTCCATCAAGAACGTGCTCTCCGCGACAAACCAGGCGGACATCATCTCCGGAAGAGACGGGGAACTGGCGCAGGCGATCACGAAAAACATCGGTGGGGCGATGGATGCCTACGGGATTCACATCTACGCTGTGGAGACGAAAAAGCTCGACCTGCCGGACTCCAACAAGGAAGCAGTTTACGAGCGCATGATCTCCGAGCGAAACAACATTGCGGCGCAGTACACGGCGGACGGCGAGTATCAGTCACAGTTAATCAAGAATGAGACGGATAAGAATGTGAAGGAGACGATCGCAAAAGCGCAGGCAGAGGCGGAGAAGATCAAGGCGGAGGGAGAGGCGCAATATATGCAGATTTTGAGTGACGCGTACAATGTTCCGGAAAAGGCAGATTTTTACAATTACGTTCGCTCTCTGGACGCACTCAAATCATCGCTCAAGGGAACGAACAAGACGGTGATTCTCGACGGAGAGAGCGAACTGGCAAGGATTCTCTCCGGCAACCCGTGAGGAAGAGACGATGAATCAGGAGATGATTCAAAAACTCAGCGTTATCACGCTGGAGGAACAGGCGATTCTTGGGGGAAGGCAGGAGATTGACCGCACCTTATACATGAAAAGTAAAAATATGGTGATGGACAGCAGGAAACTCCTCGAACACGGGAAATTGATCAGCTTGCGCCCCCACACGCGGTTTGTGCATTTTCCAAAACACAGCCACAATTATGTGGAGATGGTCTATATGTGCCAGGGAAGCACAACACACATCGTGGACGGAAATCGCCTCGTCTTAAAAGAGGGCGAGATCCTGATCTTAAACCAGCACGCGACGCAGGAGATTCTTCCGGCGGGAAAGGACGATATTGCCGTAAACTTCATCATTCTCCCGCAGTTCTTTGACACGGCTTTCCGGATGATGGGGGAGGAAGAAAACCTTCTTCGCAACTTTATCGTGGGATCGCTCTGCGGGGATACGCGCTATGACCGCTACTTGCATTTCCAGGTATCCGGGATCCTTCCGGTGCAGAATCTGATGGAAAACATGGTCTGGACGCTCTTAAATCCGCAGCCCATGAAGCGAAGCATCAACCAGACGACGATGGGGCTCTTGTTTCTCTATCTGATTCAGTACGCGGATCGGATTCGGGTGAGTGCGGACTCGGCGCAGTCGTTTGACCAGCAGATTTCGCTTCAGGTACTCAGCTACATTGACGCAAACTACCGGGATGGGACGCTGACCGAGCTTGCCGCAAACTTAAATTGCGAGGTTTGCTGGCTCAGCCGCACCATCAAGCAGCTCTTTGGGAGAACGTACAAGGAGCTGCTTCAGATCAAACGTCTGAATCAGGCGTCTTTTTTGCTGCTCAACACAAAACTTTCCATCGCGGACATCAGCGTGGCGGTGGGGTATGATAATACCAGTTATTTCCATCGGATCTTTCGGGAGTATTACCATCTGTCACCGGGAGATTACCGGAGAGAAAAACATACATAGGGAGAAAAACACATCATGGAGAAGAAATTTACTGGGTTTGGGAAAATGATTTACGGGGGAGATTACAATCCGGAACAGTGGCTCGACTACCCGGAGATTCTCGCGCAGGACGTGGAGGCGATGAAGCAGGCACACATCAATACCGTGTCTTTGGGAATCTTTTCCTGGGCAGCACTGGAGCCGGAGGAGGGGAAATTTGACTTTTCCTGGATGGAGGAGCGGATCAACACGCTGTGGGAGAACGGAATCGGCGTGTTTTTGGCAACGCCGTCCGGTTCCAAGCCCAAGTGGATGGCGGACAAGTACCCGGAGATTCTGCGCGTGACGGAAAATGGCGAGCGAAAATTCTACGGAGAGCGTCACAACCATTGCTACACTTCGCCGATCTATCGCGAGAAGGTTCGCATCATGAACACGAAACTTGCCGAGCACTTTGGCAAGCACCCGGCAATCCGCGCTTGGCATATTTCCAACGAGTACGGAGGAGAGTGCCATTGCCCGCTTTGTCAGGAAGCGTTTCGTGGCTGGTTAAAGAAGAAATACCGGACGATTGATCAGCTCAACAAGGCATGGTACACGGCGTTTTGGAGCCACACTTACAACAACTTTGACCAGATTGAGGCTCCTTCGCCCAGAGGAGAAAACTCCCTGCACGGGTTGAATCTGGACTGGAAGCGGTTTGTGACGGATCAGACCGTGGACTTTGCGAGAGATGAGATCGCCGCTTTGCGCGCGGCGGGTGCGAATCAGCCGGTGACGACGAACTTGATGTATAATTATCAGGGACTTAACTACCACAAGTTTGCGGATATTTTGGACTTTGTGTCCTGGGACACCTATCCGTCCTGGCACCATGGCCCGGAAGCTCTGACTGCGATGGACAATGCGATGCAGCATGACATCATGCGAAGCATCTTAAAGCAGCCTTACGTTTTGATGGAGAGCTGCCCAGCGGCGACCAACTGGAAGGGAATCAGCAAGTTAAACCAGCCGGGAATGCTGCGCGCCGCGTCGCTTCAGGCATTGGCGCACGGCTCGGAGAGCGTGATGTACTTCCAATTTCGACAGAGCAGAGGTTCGTTTGAGAAGTTTCACGGAGCGGTGCTTGACCACTACGGAAAGACGGACACGAGAGTGTTCCGGGAAGTGGAAGAGATTGGAAGAGATCTTGAGAAGCTGCAATGTTTGTCCGGGACGGAGGTCGTCGCTCAGGCGGCGGTTGTCTACGACTGGGAGAGCCGTTGGGCGATGGAAAATGCCGCCGGTCCCAGAAACAAGAATCTGTATTATAAGGAAGCCGTGGAGAAATCGTACTACGCGCTTCGCAAATACGGACTTAACGTGGATGTGATTGACCAGACGCAGGAGTTGGACGCTTATAACGTTTTGGCAATTCCTATGGCATATCTGTTCCATGATGGATTCGCCGAGAAGGTGCGCGCGTTTGTGGAGCGTGGCGGAATCTTATTTTTGACGTATTGGAGCGGAATCGTGGATGAGACGGATCTGTGTTTCCTTGGCGGGACGCCGCACGGTTTACTCGATGTGATGGGACTTCGCAGTGAGGAGATTGACGGTCTCTACGACGGGGAGAGCAACCGCGCACTTCCGGTTCCTGGAAATGAGCTGGGACTGGAAAATTTCTATACCTGTGAGCATCTGTGCGAGATTGTGGGGCTTACGACGGCGCGCAGCTTGATGACTTACGGGGAGAACTTCTACCGCGGACGGGCGATTGCGGCTGTGAATGACTTTGGCGCGGGTAAGGCGTACTACGTCGGAGCGGATCTGGAACAGGCATTTTACGATGATTTCTACGCGCGTGCCCTGCGCGCTGCTGGGATCAAGGGACTGCTTGGACAGGGAACGGTTCCGGACGGCGTGGAGGTGACGAGCCGAACCGGAGAGAAGAAGAATTATCTCATCTTACAGAACTTTGGACAGAGCACGTTAAAGGTCGATATTCCGAACCATATGACGGTGATTCTCGGAAAAGAGAGTGGAGAACTTTCGCGGTTTGACACCTTGATTCTGGAAGGCAACAAGTAAATCATTTTTGCAAAAGAGGACGCTAAAACGAAAAAATAGCGTTCTTTTTTTCATGCTTTTTTTGCGGTAAAATGTCCTCAGATCGAAAGGGGAGGTTACAGCCGTGACAAAGTATTATCTTGCAGTTGACATCGGAGCCTCAAGCGGACGCCATATCCTTGGATGGATGGAGGACGGATGCTTAAAACTTGAGGAAATGTACCGTTTTCCGAATGGAATGGAGCAAAAAGACGGCGCGCTTTGCTGGGACACAAAGGCACTGTTTGGACATATTATCGAGGGCATGAAGGCGTGCAAAAAGGCGGGAAAGATTCCGCAGAGTATGGGAATCGACACCTGGGCGGTGGACTTTGTCTTGCTTGACAAACAGGGACGCTTACTCGGAAAGACCGTGGGGTATCGCGACAGCCGAACCATCGGTATGGACGAGAAGGTCTATGAGGTCATTCCGGAGGACGAACTTTACGCCAGAACGGGAATCCAGAAGCTCAGCTTTAACACGATCTATCAATTCGAGGCGTTAAAGCAGACACATCCTGAAGAGCTGGAAGAGGCGGATGCGATGCTGATGATTCCGGACTACTTCCACTATCTGCTGACCGGAAAGAAGGTGCAGGAGTACACGAACGCGACGACCACACAGCTGGTAAATTCCAAGACAAAGACCTGGGACATGGAGCTGATCGAAAAGCTGGGATTTCCCGCAAAGCTCTTTGACGAGCTGTCCATGCCGGGAAGCGTTGTGGGCGAGCTGCTGCCGGAGATTGCAAACGAAGTCGGTTTCTCCTGCCAGGTTGTGCTTCCCGCAACACACGATACGGGATCCGCGGTTCTTGCCGTTCCCTCGGACAAGCCGCATCCGCTCTACATCAGTTCCGGAACCTGGTCTTTGATGGGAACGGAGGAAGATCACGCAGACTGCGGAGCAGAAAGCCACGAGGCAAACTTTACGAACGAGGGCGGTTATGAGTACCGTTATCGCTTCTTAAAGAACATTATGGGACTTTGGATGATTCAGTCCGTCCGCAAAGAATGGCAAAGACGCGGCGAGGACTACTCCTTTGGAACGATCTGCGAGAACGCTTCCCACGAGAGCATTTCCTCGATCGTAGATTGCAACGATGACAGCTTCCTTGCCCCGGAGAGCATGGAGGAGGCGGTGAAGGATTTCTGCAAGAAGACGCATCAGGAAGTCCCGCAGACGTGTTGGCAGGTGGCGGCAGTGATCTACAACAGCTTGGCAAAGTGCTACGGCGAGTGCATTTGCCAGATTGAACGGTTGACCGGAAGACATTACGACTGCGTTCATGTGGTCGGCGGCGGCGCGAATGCCGATTACCTCAACCGCTTGACGGCAAAAGAGACAAAACGCGTAGTTTACGCGGGTCCGACGGAGGCGACGGCGATCGGAAATCTGACCGCGCAGCTGCTTGCCGATCAAGTATTTGTAAGCGTTGAGGATGCGAGAAGGTGCATTTTCCACTCCTTTGGAGTGCAGACATACGAACCATAAGAAAGAAGGAAGAGACGATGATCCGAAAGACGTTTAAGATGTTTTTGTATCCCGGACAGGCAGAGGAGTACGAGCGGCGTCACAACCTGCTGTGGCCGGAAATGAAGCAGATGATCCACGAGTACGGTGGACACAACTACACGATCTCTCTGGATACCGAGACAAATGTGCTTTACGGCTACATTGAGGTGGAGGATGAGGAGCGTTGGGCACAGTCAGCCGATACGCCGATCAACCGCAAATGGTGGGATTTTATGGCAGATATTATGCAGACCAACCCGGACAACAGCCCGGTATCTGTGGACTTAAAACCGGTATTTCATCTGGACTAATCAAAGCGAAAAGGAGAAGATAACAATGGCAAATGATCGTTACGAGGCAGCGAAGGCGGTATACGCAGTAGCTGGTGTTGACACGGACAAGGCTCTGGAGGCATTAAAGAACATTCACATTTCCATGCACTGCTGGCAGGGAGATGATGTGGTAGGATTTGACAACGCGGGCGCATTATCCGGCGGAATCCAGACCACCGGAAACTATCCCGGACGCGCGAGAACTCCAGAGGAATTGATGGCAGACATTGAGAAGGTATTGACTCTGGTTCCCGGAACTCCCCGCTTGAACCTGCACGCAAGTTATGCGATTTTTGAGAACGGCGAGCACGTAGACCGCGACAAGTTAGAGCCCAAGCATTTTGCAAAGTGGGTAGAGTTTGCAAAGAAGTACAACATGGGTCTGGACTTTAACCCGACTTGCTTCTCTCATCCCAAGGCAGAGAACGCAACGCTTTCCAGCGAAGATCCTGAGATTCGCAAGTTCTGGATCGACCATTGCAAGGCTTGTGTGAAGATCTCTGAGTACTTTGCGACAGAGCTTGGAACGCCCTGCTCCATGAACATCTGGATTCCCGACGGCTTAAAGGACGTTCCCGGCGACCGCACGGCTCCCAGAGCAAGATTGAAAGACTCTCTGGATCAGATCATTTCCATGGATTACGACAAGAGCAAGGTGCTGATTGCCGTTGAGAGCAAGGTATTTGGAATCGGTATGGAGAGCTACACCGTTGGTTCTCATGAATTCTACATGAACTATGCGGCAAAGAATGATCTGATGTGCCTGTTAGACAGCGGGCATTATCACCCCACAGAGACCATCTCTGACAAGATTTCTTCCATGCTGCTGTTCTTTGACAAGGTTGCCCTTCATGTGAGCCGTCCGGTTCGCTGGGACAGCGACCATGTGGTACTGTTTGACGATGAGACAAGAGAGATCGCAAAAGAGATCATTCGCGGCGGCGCAGATCGCGTCCTGCTTGCAATGGACTTCTTTGATGCGAGCATCAACCGAATCGCTGCATGGACGATCGGCATGAGAAACATGGAGAAGGCTCTGCTGTACGCTCTGCTGCTGCCGAACGCTCGTCTGGCAAAGTTACAGGAGGAGAGAAACTTCACGGAGCTGATGATGCAGCAGGAAGAGATGAAGACGTATCCATTTGGCGATGTTTGGGATTACTATTGCGAGCAGAACCATGTTCCGGTGAAGGAAGCGTGGTTTGAAGAGGTAAAGAAGTACGAGGCAGAGGTTCTGTCTAAGAGAAACTAAAACAGATTGGAACAATGCGGGTCGTCCGGGGCGGGCGGCCCGAAGGAGGAAATAAGATGAACGTATTAGATCAGTCTTTTGTACAGGGATTTGTGAGAATGTGCGGCGACGGATTCGCACAGGGCTGGCATGAGAGAAACGGCGGAAATTTGAGCTACCGCATGAAGCCGGAGGAAGTGGAGTCTGTGAGAGAGGGACTCAGCGAGGAGAAGCCCTGGCAGCCCATCGGCACGAGCGTTCCCGGTCTTGCCGGCGAGTATTTTCTGGTAACGGGAAGCGGCAAGTACATGAGAAATGTACCCCTGGATCCGGAGGCAAATATCAGCATCGTGGAGATTGACGAGGCTGGTGAGAATTTCCGCATTCGCTGGGGCATGAGAGACGGCGGTCGTCCCACCAGTGAGCTGCCCACACACCTGATGAACCATGAGGTGAAGAAGGAAACGACGAACGGCAAGTACCGCGTGATCTACCATGCACATCCCGCAAACCTGATCGCGCTGACGTTTGTTCTGCCTCTGACGGATGAGGTGTTCACCAGAGAGCTGTGGGAGATGGCGACGGAGTGTCCCGTGGTGTTCCCGTCCGGTATCGGCGTGGTTGGCTGGATGGTTCCCGGTGGACGCGACATCGCGGTGGAGACCAGCAAGCTGATGAAGCAGTATGACGCGGCGGTATGGGCGCACCACGGTCTGTTCTGCGCCGGAGAGGACTTTGACCTGACCTTCGGACTGATGCACACCATCGAAAAATCTGCGGAGATTCTGGTAAAGGTACTCAGCATCCGCCCCGACAAACTCCAGACCATCACCCCTCAGAACTTCAGAGATCTGGCAGTTGACTTCAAGGTGACACTGCCTGAGAAGTTCCTGTATGAGAAGCATACGCTGTAAAAATATCCCCCTTCTTGGCGCGGGAAACGCGCTGGGAGGGGGAGTTTTTTGCATTATGAAGACCCCTTTAAGGGGTAGCCGGTAGTACGAATGTCCTTTGAAGGGCAGCGACGAGTTAAGAGCGATAGTGGCTTGAACAAAGCGAAAGCCAGCGTTTTTAGGCGTTGGTCGGTAAGAGAGGCTTATAGCCTCAGAGCAAACCACCCGTTAGACGAGTGGTGCTGACTTTGGGAAATATTTCCAATTTTCTAAGCAATCGGAAGGTTATCACTTTAAATTAAAATAAATAAAGAAATTATATTGACTTTTCGCAGAGAAGGTGCTATTCTGAGGACAAGCAGGGATGAAGCAGGGAGAAAGGGGGATTTCTTTGAAAGATCAATATATTGCTCATATCAATGAAAAATCAGGAAAAAAACAGAGTGTTTTTGAGCACAGCATGAACGTTGCGAATCTTTGTCATGAGATGGCGACGGAGTCATTGAAAGACTTGGCGAAAGCGATTGGGATGTTGCATGATATTGGAAAGTATCAGTCTAAATTCCAAAAACGGATTCGCAAGGTAAATATTCGCGTAGAACACTCGACGTGTGGAGCACTTGCAACATTCGAAAAGTATGGAAATAATGGCATCGGTTGGATGATGGCGTATTGTATTGCAGGTCATCACGGGGGGATTCCGGACGGGGGATATCGAAACGATGGAAGTTATGAATCGACGCTAAACGGTCGAATAAAAAGGAAATTTGAAGATTACACAGAATATAAGAATGAGCTGGTACTTCCTGAGATTGACATGGGAAAATGCAGTGTTTTTTTGACAAGGGATTGTCAAAATGATCGAGATCAAATATTTGATAAGTATGCGTTTTTAACGAGATACTTGTTTTCTTGCTTGGTAGATGCCGACTCATTGGATACTGCGGATTTTTGTAGAATTGAGGAGGCACCAAGGAAACTTGGCGGGGATTTTGAGGCTTGTTTGAAAAAGACGGAGGAGCTTTTAAATTCGTTTCAACCGAAAACAGCATTACAAAAGGCAAGAGCGCAGTTGCAAAAGCAAGTTTTCCAGAACATAGAACAAGAAGGGGATATTTATCTGATGAATATGCCGACTGGAAGCGGCAAAACATTGGCAAGTGTGAAGGCTGCTTTGACTTTGGCAAGGAAGGGAAAAAAACGAATCATCTATGTGATCCCTTACGTCGGAATTATTGATCAGACCGTAAAGATATTTGAGGAACTGTTTGGGGAAGATATGGAGATTTTGCGGCATCAATCAACCTTTTCCTATGAGGATCAAGAAGATTTGGAGGAAAAATATCGCGATGCCGCAAAAGTTGCGATGGAAAACTGGGATGCAAAGTTTGTTGTAACCACGGCAGTGCAGTTTTTTGAATCCATTTACTCCAACCGGAGAGGAAAGCTGAGAAAACTTCATAATATGGAAGACAGTATTCTTATTTTTGATGAGGCACATTTGATGCCAGTGGATTATTTGCAACCTTGTTTACAAGCTGTGTCGTATTTTACGAGATACTTGGGAAGTAAAGCGATCTTTTTGACTGCAACAATGCCGGATTTTCGCAGCTTAATTCAAAAATATGCGATACCGGAAACTAAAATTGTTGACTTGGTTCTGGATCGTACTTTATTTCCGAAATTTCAGAAATGCCATTTTCAATATATTGGTAGCCAGAACAGCGACGATTTGCTGAAAAGACGGGAAGAGTATGCGAATGCTTTGATTGTGGTGAATACTCGTTCGACGGCAAGAGAGCTCTTTGAAAAATGTGAGGGAAAGAAATATCACCTTTCGACGTATCAGACGCCATTTGACCGAGAAAAGATTCTGAATGAAATACGGAATGAACTCAAACAGTTAAAAACGGATTATCCGGGACAACAAGAGATTCCGAGAGAGCGCAGAATCACCGTTGTTTCAACCTCCTTAATTGAAGCTGGTGTCGATCTTGACATGAACGTGGTTTTTCGAGAGACCGCAGGACTAGATAATATCTTACAAGCTGGAGGGAGATGCAACCGAGAGGGAGAAGCGGATTTTGGTGAGGTATTGATCTTTGACTTTTTAAAAGAAGGGGGAGGAAGGGCAAATCTGGTATCCGATGCAAGAAGAAGTATCACAAAAGGCTTATTGCAAAAGTATGATGATATTTCGGATCCCATATGTATTGAAGAATATTATAGAAGAGTATTCTCAATGAGAGAAGAAGACATTGAAAAAAATACCATGCACAAAATCATACAAGGCAAATTTTCAAATATTCCATTCCGGGAATATGCGGAAAAATTCAACTTGATTGATCAGAAGACGGTTTCTCTGATTGTTGAGAGGGATGAAAAAAGCAAAGGCTTAATCGAAAAATTGAAGTATCAACGTATTGATTCGAGAAGCTTGCAAAAGTATGCGTGCAGTGTATATCAGACGGAATTGGAAGAATTGTTACGTCAGGGTGTGGTGGATGATTTTGAAAGTGGGGTATATTGCCTGCTGAACTTAGACTATTATGACGAAAAGACGGGAATCCAGTTTCAGGGAAAGGATTATTTTTTAGAATAAGGAGGTTTTATGTACGGATTTAAATTATTAGTGGAAGGAGATTATGCTTGCTTTACCAGACCAGAGTTTAAGGTAGAACGAGTGAGTTACGATGTGCCTACTCCTGGTGCATTAGAGGGAATGTTGAAGAGCATTTATTGGAAGCCATCTATAAAGTATGTGATAGATCAAATTGTTGTGTTCAACAAAATTGACTTTGCAAATATTCGCAGAAATGAGGTGAAGGATAAAGTCTCTTTTAAGGCAGTAAAAGACCAGATGAATGGAAAAAGAGGAGATCCTTGTATTTATTCATCGGAAAGCCGAAGTCAAAGAGCGTCGATGATCTTAAAGAATGTCAAGTACGGAATTGCATTTCACTTTGAATTGACAGGAATTAAAGATGAGAGGGAGGTGGATCCAGAAAATAAACATTATAATATCTTAAAAAGAAGGTTGGAAAAGGGACAGAGTTTCCGAACACCGTGTCTGGGATGCAGTGAATTTCCAGTCAAACGAATGGAGCTGGTTTCAGAGTTTGATGATACTTTGATTGACCGAGAATTACAAAACAGAGAAATTGACTTGGGATTTATGAGCTATCGGATGGAGTTTGAAGATAAGGGAGAGCCGATGAATGGAGATTGGGAGAATCCTAAATTTTCTGATCGTGCGACTACCGTCTATTATCGTCCGCATTTGGTGAATGGAGTGATTGATGTAGAAAAATACAGGGAGGGGATTAAGTGCTGATCGAAGCATTATGTGATTATTATGATGTTCTGGCTCAAGATGGAAAGGTATTGCCGGATGGATATTCAGAGGTAAAAATCCATTATATGATAGCATTAACTCCGGAAGGAAAAATAGATGAGCTGATTGATTGCCAGAAAACGGAAACCATTTCCATGGCAAATGGAAAGACAAAAGAAATCAAAATTCCGGATTCCATGCGGATGTTTCAACGGACAGAGAAGTCTGCGATTGAATCAAATATCGTGGAGCACAGACCAGTTTATCTGTTTGGACTAAACTATGACAGTGATAAGAGATGTTTGACTGCAATGGATAAAACAAACAAAGCAAAGAAGTCGCATAGCGCGTTTGTAGAGGCGAATTTAACTTTTATAGAGGGGATTCACTCTCCGCTTGTAGATGCGTTCCGAAAATTTATTGAAAACTGGAATTCGGAAGCAGAAGAACAAAATGAATTTTTGCTGCAACTGGAAAAAGAATATGGAAAATCTGGATTTGCGTTTTGCCTTTCTGGAGATCCAGATCACCCATTACATGAAGATGGAGAGTTAAAAAGAAGATGGGAAGAGCAAAGGCAGAAGGTTGAGGGTGGGGACGAGGATGTCCGACAGTGTGCGATTACGAGAAGAAGAGAACCCATTGCAAGAATACACAATAAGTTAAAGGGGGTATATGGGGGGCTGGCAACTGGAAATGTTTTGATTGGATTTAACAATATGTCGGATGAATCTTATGGGAATAAACAGGCATATAACAGCAACATTTCTGAGCTTGCAATGAAAAAGTACACGGAAGCTCTCAACTACTTGCTGAGCAGTAAAGAACATAAAGTCCAGATGGATGAAATGACACTCGTGTTTTGGGCAATGGATCGAAGCGGAAAATGTGAGCAGCCAGTAATCGATTTTCTATCCGGAGATATGGAGGATATGGGGTCTGAAGAGACCGAAGGTATGTTAAAAAAACTTATGAAATCTGCTCGGAAAGGAGAAGTGACAAGAGAACAATTAAGTTTGGAAGGAATTGACACGAATGTTGATTTTTATATCTTAGGATTGAAGCCAAACTCAGCAAGGTTGTCGATTAAATTTATCCTCCGAAGGAAGTATGCGGATATTTTATGGAATATTGTAAAATTTCAAGAGGATATGCAGCTTTCCGAATCCGTGAAGTTGGTGTCTTTAAAGCAAATAAAATATGAGCTGGTTCCTCCGAAATACAAAAATGAAAAAACAAATGTAAATGCGGCATTGATGGCGAATTTGATAGAGTCGATTCTCTATGGCTATCCACTTCCAAAAGCGTTGCTGGAAACGGTGGTTCGGAGAGTGCACCTGGAACGAGGAAGAGTAAACGCAACGAAAATAGGAATGATAAAGACCTACATAAACAGAAAGTATCCAAAGGAGGGAATTGAAATGAGCTTAGAGAAAAATGAGAATCCGGGAGAAGCCTACTTATGCGGCTGCTTATTTGCTGTGCTGGAAAAGATTCAAAAAGACTCGGGTGGAAAAGGAAAAAATTTGAACCGAACGATTAAAGACAGCTATTTTTCGGCGGCAGCAGGGAATCCGAGCAGAGTATTTCCGAAGTTAGTCTATTTGGCAGGATATCATTTGAAGAAAATTAAAATGACAGAAAATGGAGAAGGAACAACAATTTTTTATGAGAGGCAAATTCAGAAGATTGTATCCCGGTTAAGTACGGGATTTCCGAAAAAGCTCTCGATTGAAGACCAGGGAAGATTTATCTGCGGTTATTATCAAAAACAGGCGAAACTTTATGAGAAGAAAAGTGAGAGCCAAGAAACAAATGATACAATAGAAGAATAAAAAGTAGAAAGAGAGGAATAAAACAATGGCATTAAATAACCGATATGAGTTTGTAATGATTTTTGACGTGGAGAATGGAAACCCGAATGGAGATCCGGATGCGGGAAATACTCCGAGAATGGATACAGAGTCTGGATTTGGATATATTACGGATGTGTGTCTGAAGCGTAAGATCAGAAACTATGTGGAATTGACCAGAGAAGGAGAGCCTGGATATAATATTTTAATTAAACCGGATAAGCATTTGAATGCAAAATTTACAGAGGCATATGAGGCACAGGGACTTCAGACAAAGAAAAAAGGTGGAAATCCAAATGATGTAAAAAAAGCGAGAGATTATATGTGCAAAAATTACTTTGATGTCAGAGCATTTGGAGCTGTGATGTCTACGGGAGATGATCCCTGTGGAATTGTGCGCGGACCGGTGCAGATCAACTTTGCCAGAAGTATTTCTCCGATCAGTATTGATGAGATTTCGATTACCCGCCAGGCAAAGACAACAGAAGACCGGGCTATGGCTGCTGGAACAACGGAGATGGGAAGAAAAAGTATCATTCCATATGCAGTGTATCGTGCAGAAGGTTATATTTCTGCTGCTCTTGCAAATAAAGTTACAGATCTGTCAGAAGAGGATGTGGAGTTAGTCTGGGAAGCAATTATCAATATGTTTGAACACGATCACAGCGCAGCGAGAGGAAAGATGTGCATGAGAAAGCTGTTTGTATTTAAGCATAGTACGGTTCTTGGAGATTGCCCGTCCCATATCTTGTTTGACAAGATTTCTGTGGAGGAACGAGAAGGAACATTGGTACGCTCGTATAAAGATTATGTTGTAATCGTTGATCGGGAAATGCCAAATGGAGTGGAACTGATTGAAAAATTATGAGTAATGTAAGTGGGGAGTTATCAGAGGTTACAATTCGTTCCATTCAGCATTATATGTACTGTCCACATCGCTGGGGATTGATGGAAATTGAGGAAAGTTGGGCGGAAAATATTTTTGTTACCAAAGCCAATTTGATTCATGAGAGGGTGCATGATCCGGATAAAAATTATACGGCAAGAGGAAAAAAGAACTTTACATCCGTGCAAGTTTATAATGATTTGGATCCTTACCGGCTTTTTGGAGTGATTGACTGCTTGGAATTGGTACCGGACGTGAAAGGCGTTCCGGTACCGGGAGAAAACGGAACGTACCGTTTGAGAATTGTAGAATATAAGCCGACGCAGCTAAAAGGACAGGAATACAGGGAAGACGATGCTATGCAGGTGTTTGCACAGAAACTTTGTGTGGATTATGTATTTGGCGGAGAGTGTGAAGGAATTATTTATTACGCAGACGTGAAGAAACGGATTCATTTGCCACTTTGCGAGCAATTTACAGAGTATGATGAAAAGCTGAAAAAATTATTGAGTGAAATGAGAGATTACCGCGAAAAGGGCAAGGTTCCGCCAATCCGAGAAAAACAAAAGTGCAGTGGATGTTCTATGAAAGATTTATGTATGCCCACGATAAAGCCGATAAAATCGTTACATGATGAAATTAAAAAAATTAAGAGGATTACATTATGAGAAGGTTATTGAATACAATTTATGTAATGAATGAAATGGCATATTTAACGTTAGATGACGAAAATCTGGTTTATAAGGTAGATGGCGAAATAAAACAGAGAGTGCCATTTGATAATATTGAAAATATCGTGTGTTTTAACTATATTGGATGTTCACCTGCGCTTATGGGAAAATGTGTGAGCAAAGTCATTCCAATTAACTTTATCTCTCCCCAGGGGAAATTTCTGGCTAAGGTATGTGGGGAGACAAAAGGAAATGTTTTTCTGCGAGTTGCTCAGATTGATCAATTTCGGGAAAAGGGATTGTTGCTCACACAAAATACAATGGCTGCAAAGTTTAGCAATACAAGGCAGTTGATTCGGCGTACCTTACACGCTCATGCAGAGTTGCGAGACTCAGAAGAAATACTTCGTGTGTTGGATGTATTGGAGGACGGAATCGAAAAAGTGTACGCTGCGAATACAGTGGAAGAAGTGATTGGAATTGAAGGATATTGTGCACAATGTTATTTTTCAATTTTTAACAAGCTGATTACAAATAAGAAAGTGCCTTTTACTTTTGAAATGAGAACAAAGAGACCTCCGCTGGATCCAATCAATGCGGCATTATCGTTTGGTTATACGCTGGCAATGGGTGAATTTTCCGCAGCTTTAGAAACGGTGGGATTGGATAGTTATATTGGTTATTGCCATAAACTGAAAAGCGGAAGGGTTTCTTTGGCTTGCGACTTGGTAGAGGAATTCCGTTGTATCGTAGAACGTTTTGTAATTACACTTTTGAATTTGCAAATATTGGGAGAAAACGATTTTGATCAACAAATTACAGGCGCGGTATGGCTGAATGAAAAAGGAAGAAAAAAGTTTTTGACGCAATGGCAGGAGAAGAAACGTTCTGATATAGCACATCCATATTTGAAACAAAAGGTTGCCTTGGGTCTGGTTCCGTATATTCAGGCGAATTTGCTGGCTAAGTTTGTGAGAGGAGACTTGGAGGAATATCCATCATTTTTGGTGAAGTAGATTACGGGGGAAAAACTATGATAGTGTTGATTAGTTATGATGTCAGTACAGTGACAGCATCTGGAAAAACGAGGCTCAGAAAAGTTGCAAAAGAGTGTCAAAATCACGCACAACGTGTTCAAAACTCTGTTTTTGAAGCGAACTTAGATTATTCGACTTTTTTGAAATTGAAAGATCGCCTGCTAAAATTGATTGATCCGAATGAGGATAGCTTGCGCTTTTACTATCTTGGGAATAATTGGAAGAGAAAAGTGGAACACATTGGGGCAAAGCAGACGTATGATTCGGAAGGGGTAATTATTTTCTGAAAGAAGGAATGGTGAGCTGGCGAACCTAAGATGATGGAGAAAGTGCGCGAGGTTCGCCTGAATTGTGCTTCCTTTTTCATGGAAAATATGCTATAATTGTAACAATTGATTTGAAAAAATCATAGTCCGCCTCTGACATTGTGGCGTGATTCGCAGACATATACAATATGTAGCAGTCACGCCTCGCAAGAGGCGTGTGAGTAGAAATTAAATATTCTGTATCTGACAGAGGTCAGTGGTACGTCACGCCTCGCAAGAGGCGTGTGAGTAGAAATGAAATCATGTTCAACCAGGGGCACAGTAATTTGAGTCACGCCTCGCAAGAGGCGTGTGAGTAGAAATTGTCACAACGCGGATCTGCTAGCAGAAGCCCTTTGTCACGCCTCGCAAGAGGCGTGTGAGTAGAAATGGAAGAACTGGACATTGAATCCGGATTCAAGATGTCACGCCTCGCAAGAGGCGTGTGAGTAGAAATATTTTTGTTCATCACAGACTTGTCGTTAACGAGGTCACGCCTCGCAAGAGGCGTGTGAGTAGAAATACTGGCGATTGATGTATCGCGTCAGACGGAAGAGGTCACGCCTCGCAAGAGGCGTGTGAGTAGAAATTGCAAACTGCTTTTATGCGACTGCTGGGAAGAAGGTCACGCCTCGCAAGAGGCGTGTGAGTAGAAATGTTGTGAATTCGAGTGTGTC
>Cebus_capucinus_imitator_PRJNA485217_SSR049__coassemble_1197_pt1 | contig 82066 bp, 70 predicted proteins | sample Cebus_capucinus_imitator_PRJNA485217_SSR049__metabat2_low_PE_019 | metagenome-assembled genome bin Cebus_capucinus_imitator_PRJNA485217_SSR049
AGAAGAACAGGGAATTGGTTTTCGGACAGGGGTTCGATTCCCCTCAGCTCCACTTAATTGTGAAGATCCGAGCGTATGGTTTCGGATTGGCTGCTACATGAGAAGCATGGCTTATGTCATGCTTCTTTTGCTATCATTAATCAAAAAATTGGGAGGGTGAAAAATGAATGTTGAACTCGTCAAATTGACAAGTGCATATAAAACACAACTGTTTGAAATGCTGGAAGAATGGAAAGAAGATATTCTGGTGAATCACACAAACACCTCTCCGTGGAAGATTTGGATGAATGATTTTCATGATTTTGATTATTATGTGGAGAATCTTGATACAAAAGAAGGAAATCAAAACGGTTGGGTTCCGGATACGACACTTTTTTGCCTGGACAAAGATCGAAATATTTTTGTGGGTGCTGTGAATATCCGCCATTACTTAAACGATTCGCTGCGAAAAACCGGCGGTCATATCGGAGATGGAGTTCGCCCCAGTGAGCGGAGAAAAGGATATGCGACCGCAATGATCAAATTGGCACTCGAGGAATGTAAGAAACTTAGAATCCATAAAGTATTGATTTGCTGCGATAAGGAAAACATCGGTTCCGCAAAATCAATCATCAAAAATGGCGGAATCCTGGAAAACGAGGTAGAGGAAGACGGGCATATCGAGCAGAGGTATTGGGTGGAGGTATCGTGAGGATTTTGGCGTTTTGACATTAAATATAAAGTATTTCATGCCGTTTTTTTGTTGAATTTTCCTGCAAAATCCACTATAATGGACTTGAGAATGAAAAAACAGAGGGATAAAGGCAAATGAGAAACACAGATTGGGAATCGTTGGGATTAGTAAATGACTTCTTAGCAAGGTCATGCGAAATAAGGAGTTATGCAAGGAGATGTTGCAGCGGATTCTGGACATTGAGATTGAGCGAATCGAGTACCCGGAACCACAAAAAAGCATTGACGAGGACAAGGACGCAAGAAGCATTCGTTTGGACATCTATGTGAAAGACGGGAAGGGGACGGTCTACAACGTAGAAATTCAGACAAGTGATACAAAGTCGCTTCCGAAGCGGTCACACTACTATCAGAGTATGATGGATTTTCAAGAACTGAACAAAGGTGTGTTCTACGACAAACTGAGTAAAAGCTACATTATTTTCATCTGTACCTTTGACCTGTTCGGACAGGGACGCCATAAATACACGTTTGAACATCGTTGCACAGAAGATTTGAACTTGAAACTGGGAGACGGTGCGACAAAGATCTTCTTGAATACGACCGGGATTCTGAATGATGTCAGTGAAGAGCTGAAGGCATTCTTAGACTATCTGAACGAAGGCAAAGCGCAGGATGAGTATACGGAGCGATTAGAGGAAGAAGTACAAATCGCAAAGCAAAACAGAGAATGGAGGCGCGAATATATGACGTTGCAGATGAGAGATCTGGAGAATATTGAGCGTGGAAAAGAAGAAGGATTGCGCCAGGGAATGGAGCGCGGCAAAGCGGCTGGACGTGCGGAAGCCGAGAAGTCCATGTCGCGTTTGATGCAGATTCTTCTCGCGGAGAAGCGTTATGCGGATCTTCAACGAATTGCAAGTGATAAAAACTACCGAGAAGAGCTGTACAGAGAATATAATATCGGATGATAAATGGCGGCTAGGAAAATCCTAGTCGCCATAATGTTACTCTCCCTTCTCATCCACGCGCCCATCGCGCAGCCTGCGAAAGTACGAGCTCATCTCGTCTGCCATTCCGGAGAGGCGGTTTAGAAGCGTGGAAAAGTCGCGCAGCATCACGTCGTCCTTAAAGTAGGGGTAGACGATGTCGTGGTCGATCTCACTCCATCCCTCCTCAAACAGCGTTCTTCCCTGAATCTCCACATAATACCCTTTGTACTTGATGATATAGTGCAGTGACCGGTAAATGCCGCCGGATTTGATGTCGATCAGCGCGTCGTCATAGATTCGGGTATCGCCGTTTCTGCGGTAGACTTTGGGGCGTTCCGCAATGTAAAAATGCGTCGGATCTTCGTCAAAGTCCTTGAGACGGTCAACCACATATTGGTCGGGATCATTTTCAAAAACCGTCGTAATATAGTTGTGAAAGTGAATCCAGTCTTCCCGATAGAGGAAAAAGACGCGGATTCCGATCAGATCCGTGACATAGCGGCAGTAATTGGTATGGTCAATGTGCGCGAACCGCTCCGGCAGCTCATTTTTCTTTCGGATAACCTTCTCCAGAAGATGCCCCGGATTCTTCGTGCGGTAGCGGTAAGAGTGAATACCGGCGCGCTCAATGTCGTAGAGATAATCATCGACAAAATCCTTGCCGATCTCCCGAAGAAGCTCCTCCCTTCCCAGATAGTCGCTGTAAATGAGCGACAATTCCTCCCAGCTGATTCCTGCGCGCAAGAGCTGTTCTTCCTTCATATTATAACTTTTCAAAAATTCATTTTGATCCATCATCCAGAATCAAGTCCTCCAATCCATATGTTCCATTCCCATCTTAGTAGCATACCATAGATACCGGAAAATGTCATATAAAAATTTGGGAATTGTAAGGAAAAAGAAACACTTCCAACGGGAAAATCTGGTATACTCAAAAAAAAGAGAGCGAGGGATTTCGATGAAAAAAACAATCGTGATGGCAATGATGACGGCGGCAGTCGTGAGCGGACTTTCCGGCTGTACAACGAGTGCCGGGATACCGGATACGATCAAAGTGGAGAGCGCGTACAGTGAGGCAAACCAGGTGATGGTGAGCGGAACAGAGAGCGTACAGGTCACACCGGATATGACAGAGCTGATATTTTCCATTCGCACGCAAAAACCGACGCCGCAAGAGTGTCAGCAGGAAAATTCCAAAAATCTTGACGCAACGATTGCAAAGCTAAAGGAGCTTGGCATACAGGAAGAGTCAATTCAGACCTCTTCCTATGGTTTGAATCCAATCTATAATTGGGATTCGGACACGCAGGAGATCACTGGATATGAGATGCAGACACGCTTGACGGTTTCTGGCGTACCGGTTGAAAATGCGGGAACAATCTTGAGTGAAGGTGTTCAAAGCGGTGTGAATGCGATTGAGAGCGTAAGCTATTATTGCAGCAATTATGACGAACAGTATCAGGAAGCGCTAAAGTTGGCAGTTGATATGGCGCACAAGAAGGCGCAGGCAATGGCGGAGGGATCCGGGCGCAATCTTGGTCTTGCCTCTCATATGGAAGAAACCAGCTACAATCCGAGCGCTCGCTATACGGATCTATATTCTGGCGCAGGGCAGAGCAATTCTGTGACGATGGAGACGGATGCTGCCACAAAAGATATGGCAGTGATGCCCGGTTTGATTGAGGTCGAGGCGTCTGTGAACGTGACGTATCGACTGGAATAAAAACGAAGGTGGACATTGGCGGGAAATCGTCTTATAATAGAAGTTGAAACAATATTTGGAAGGAGAAGTTTGTTATGAGCGAATGCAGTCATAACTGCGGTTCCTGCAACGTAGAGTGCGGCAGCCGCAAACCAGATAAAAGTCAATTTCAGGAGGCGCTAAATCCCGCAAGTTCCGTCAAGCATGTGATTGGAATCGTCAGCGGAAAGGGCGGCGTTGGAAAATCGCTGGTGACGTCCATGCTGGCAGCAGCCATGAACCGAAAGGGCAAGCGCGTGGCAATTCTGGATGCGGACATCACCGGTCCCTCGATTCCGAGAGCTTTTGGAATCACGAACGAGAACGGGATCGGACTTTCCCCGGACGGAAAGTTGATGCTGCCCGCAAAGTCCATGGAAGGCGTGGAGATCATGTCCTCAAACCTGCTTTTGGATCATGACACCGATCCTGTGATCTGGAGAGGTCCTGTGATCGCTGGAGCTGTTAAGCAATTCTGGACCGAGACGCTGTGGCAGGACATCGACTATATGTTTGTGGATATGCCTCCGGGAACGGGTGATGTGCCGCTGACCGTGTTTCAGTCCCTTCCGGTTGAGGGAATCGTGATCGTGACCTCTCCCCAGGAACTGGTGAGCATGATCGTGGCAAAGGCCGTGAACATGGCAAAGAAGATGGATATTCCGATCCTTGGAATTGTGGAAAATATGAGCTATCTGGAATGTCCCGACTGCGGCAAGAAGATCTCCGTCTTTGGCGAGAGCCATCTGGACGAAGTCGCAGAGAAAGAGGGCTTAAAGATTCTGGCTCAGATCCCCATCAACCCGGTAATCGCGCAGATGGTGGATGCAGGAAGAGCAGAGTACATCGAGACTCCCTGGCTGGAAGATGCAGTAAAAGCAGTGGAGGCTATTGATTGATGGATGCGAACGTGAACCCCAACAGCGAGTTGAACCAATCCATTGTAAAAGTACCGGATCTGGCTCAAGTTCCTGACGTATGGATGCATGAGGCGAGAGAATTTCAACGTGTCATGATGATGTATTCTGGGGCGATTCGAGAAGTAAAGACAAAGCTGGAAGTGCTAAATGACGAGTTGTCCGTAAAAAATCAACGAAACCCGATTGAAATGATCAAGTCCAGGGTCAAGCGACCGATGAGCATTTTGGAGAAATTACAGCGCAGAGGATTGGAAGTCTCGCTGGAGTCTTTGCAGAAAAACCTCGACGATGTGGCGGGAATCCGCATCATCTGCTCCTTTGTGGACGACATCTATGAGGTGGCGCAGATGCTGGTGAGTCAGGATGACGTGCGCGTCGTGGCGGTCAAGGACTACATCAAGAATCCCAAACCGAACGGGTATCGAAGCTATCATCTGATTATCGAAGTGCCGGTGTTTTTCTCGGAGTGCAAACGAAACATCCGCGTGGAAGTGCAAATTCGCACCATTGCGATGGACTTCTGGGCAAGCCTGGATCATCAACTCAAGTACAAAAAGTCCGTTATTGACGACAAGGAGATCAGTGAGGAACTTAGGCAATGCGCCGATGTGATTGCACAGACCGATGAGAAAATGCTGGCGATTCGCCGCAAGATTGAGTCTCAGGGAATCGCCATTGTCCGAGATTATTGAGTCAATACAGGTAGTAAGACAGGGTTTGCTTGACGGTAAACCCTGTTTTTTGATACAGGGCAAATGCGGCAACATTGTCTCCGCTGACCTGAAGCTGAACCTGGGCAATGTTTCGTTTTTGCAAGAGAGAAAGCACAGAAAACATCATCGCCTTGCCAAATCCCTGCCCGCGAAGCTCCTCAAGAATTTCCACGTCAAAGAGGCAGACCGAAGTCTTGGAGAGCCAGAGAGAGCAGCTTCCAACGCACCTGGAACTTGCATCATAGGCGTCAAACACCTCGCAGTCGCCTTCGGAGGTCTTTAAGGACAAAGAGAGGGATTCTGGGAAATGCTCTGTTTGCGAGATCTCGCGCTCCATCGCGTGTTCCGAGGTCACAAGCTGCGCCTCCAAAGCGCGCATGACAGCGAGTGCGTCCGGACAGCTTGGATCTACGAGAAAGAAAAGCTGCGGGTTAGAAGAATCGTTTTCTGCCGCCTCGCACAGCGACGCAAGAAGGTTGGAAAAATGTCCCTGTCTGCGGTATTCTGGGCGCGTGAAGGCGACGCACTCCCACTCATCGGGGGTGTTTTGGTAGACGGCAATCGCGCTTGTGAGGCATTTTCCGGAAGCGTCATAGGCGAAGAAAAAAAGATCCGCATCCAGAGGAGAGGAAAGGTGAAAGCCGTCGTGACTTTTACAGGCAAAAAACAGGTCAGATAGCTCATCTATCTGCCTGGATGAAGGCTTTTTTTGTGTAATTTTTAACATAGTAGGTTTGTACTCCTTTCCAGAACGTTTATAATTGTACTTTGAAAAATCAGATTCTGCAATCATTCTTTTGTATTTTGAAGACTTGCACTCGAAAATTCACAGTGGTAGAATAAGTCCATTCTAGGGTACAAAGGAGCGACTGACAAAATGAAGTATGTAAAACAGGTAGGAATTATCTGGGGCTTTACGGCATTGGGTGAATTCTTACACACGATCCTGCCTTTTCCGGTACCAGCCGGAGTATACGGGCTATTTCTTTTACTGGGCGCGCTGGTTAGCGGTGCGGTTCGGTTGGAGAGCGTGGAGACGACAGGGAATTTTTTGATGGATACGATGACGATGATGTTTATCCCTGCAATGGTGGGGTTGATGGGCTGCGCCGCGCAGGTCAAAGAAGTATTTGTGCCGTTTCTGATCGTAATCTGCGTCTCCACGATTGTGGTGATGGCAGTGACCGGAAGAGTGGCACAGTTTATCATTTTGTTTCAGGAAAAACGCGCAGTGGAGCATAGCTGGGAAAGCGAGGAAGTAACCGATGGAAACCATTAGAACCATGCTTGGACAATCTCAATATTTTGGTCTGTTTTTGAGCGTTGCCGTGTATCTGTTTGCTTCCTGGCTCAAGAAGAAGACGGGACTTGCAATCTTAAATCCCCTTTTGGTCTCCTCGGTTTTGATCATCGGATTTCTGGTGGGGTTAGGATTGGAGTATGAGACGTATAATGAGAGTGCTGGATTTTTGAGTTGGCTCTTGACGCCTGCGACGGTCTGTCTGGCATTGCCTCTTTACCGTCAGCTGCATTTGCTCAAAAAACACGCAGTTGCGGTTGCGGTGAGTATCCTCTCCGGCGTATTGACGAGTGCGGTGAGCGTCTTTGTGCTGTGCCGTGTGCTGGGACTGACGCATGTGGACTATGTGACCTTGCTTCCCAAATCCATCACAACGGCGATCGGAATGGGTGTGAGCGAGGAAGCAGGCGGCGTGGTGACGCTGACCGTGATGTGCATCATCCTGACCGGAGTGCTCGGAAGTATGGTCGGCGATCTGGTGATGAAGGTTGCAAGAATCCATCATCCTGTGGCGAAGGGCTTGGCGCTCGGAACGAGCGCGCACGCGGTTGGGACGGCGAGAGCCTTGGAGCTTGGTGAGATTGAGGGGGCAATGAGCAGTCTTGCGATTGCGGTAGCCGGACTGATGACCGTAATTGCGGTGCCATTTGCGGCAAGATTCTTATAATTAGAAATGGAGAAGTTGAATGAAGAAGAGAAGTGAAGTAGAGCAGAAATATACTTGGAAACTCGAAGACATGATTTCGGGCGATGAGGTGTGGGAGGAACGTTTTGGGAAAATGCCGCAGACGATCGGTGAGTACCGTGCGTTTGCCGGCACGTTGGGGGAGTCACCAGAGCAGCTTCGCGCCTGCCTGGATTTTGACAATGCGACGAGTCTGGAACTTGAGATTTTGTTTGTCTATGCGAGAATGCGCTCGGACGAGGACACCGCGAACCAGAGGTATCAGGAGATGACGGGGCGGATTCAGTCTCTGTGTGCGAGAGCGGCGCAGGAGTCTGCCTTTGTCGTGCCGGAGATTTTGGCGATTCCAAAAGAGCGGCTGGAAGGCTTCTTAAAGGAAGAAACGCTGAAGCCGTATCGCCGCCTTTTGGAGATGATTCTTTCCAAGCGCGAACACACGCTCAGCCCTGAGATGGAGGAGCTGCTGGCGCAGTCGCAGGAAGCGACTGAGGGCGCGGCGCAGATTTTCAATATGTTTAATAACGCGGATGTGCGCTTCCCTGAAATTTTAGGGGAAAATGGCGAGACGCTTGAGATCACGCATGGAAGCTACATTGCCTTGATGGAGTCTCCAAACCGCAGAATTCGAAAGGAAGCGTTTGAGGGGCTTTACAGCGTTTACCGCCAATACCGAAACACCTTGGCGGCGGCATTTTCCGCAAACGTTAAGCAGGCGGTGTTCTATGCAAAGGCAAGACGTTACGATTCCAGCCGCCAGTATTATCTGTCCCAGAACGAGATCCCGGAGCAGGTTTACGACAACTTGCTCGATGCGGTTCATGAGAATCTGTCGCTTTTACACCGCTATATGAAAGTGAGAAAAGACGTGCTAGGGCTTGACGAGCTTCATATGTACGATCTGTATGTGCCGATGGTGAGTGAATTTGACCGTTCCTACTCCTACGAGGAGGCAAAGCAGATGGTGCTTGAGGGGTTAAAACCGCTCGGAGAGGCGTATGGAAAGGTTCTGTGCGAGGGATTTGAGAAGCGTTGGGTGGACGTGTACGAGAACGAGGGAAAGCGCAGCGGCGCGTATTCCTGGGGAGCTTACGGCACGCATCCGTATGTGTTGATGAATTTTCACGGCACGCTCAACGACGTGTTCACGCTGGCGCATGAGATGGGACATTCCATGCACTCGTACTACTCGGACAGCGCGCAGCCGTATGTATACGCGGGATATAAGATCTTTGTGGCAGAGGTGGCTTCCACCTGTAACGAGGCACTCCTGATCCGTCATTTGCTTGGAAAGGCAAAGGACGATTGCGAGAGAAAATACCTGCTCAACCATTTTCTGGAAAGTTTCCGTACCACGCTGTTCCGTCAAACCATGTTTGCGGAGTTTGAGAACGAGGCGCACAAGATGGCTGCCGATGGGCAGACGCTGACGGCCGGCGCGCTCTCTGAGATCTATCACCGGTTAAATGCAGATTACTTTGGACCGGAGATGGTGGTGGATGCAGAGATCGACCACGAGTGGGAGCGGATTCCGCACTTCTACACGCCGTTTTATGTGTACCAATACGCCACTGGATTCTCCGCAGCCGTTGCAATCAGCAGTAAAATCCTGGCAGGCGAGGAGGGCGCGCTGGAAGGCTACAAGAAGTTCCTTCAGGGCGGTTGTTCCATGCCTCCGATTGAGCTGTTAAAGCTCTGCGGAGTCGATATGTCCTCCACCAAGCCCGTAAACGACGCGCTCAAGGTGTTCGGCGAACTGCTGGAAGAGTTTGAGAAATTGCAAGCGTGAGAGATCAGTGGGGGAGGACGGATGAGCGAAGCCGAGAAGACGGGGATTTCTGAGCAGGTGATACAGGAGATTGTAAGACTGGCTCAAAAACATCGGATTGAGAAAGTCATTCTGTTTGGCTCCAGAGCAAGAGGTGATTTTTACAGAGCAAGTGATATTGATCTGGCGGTATCTGGCGGAGATGTCACAGGGTTCGCACTCGATGTAGACGAACAGACCTCCACCTTATTGCAATACGATGTGGTGGATCTGAGCGCGGATATACAGGAGAACTTACGGGATTCCATCCAAAAAGAGGGACGCTTACTTTATGAAAAAATTTGAGAATTCTGGAGCAATATATTCCGGAATTTGAGAAATTGCAATCAGAGATTGAGCACCGCTACGGAGAGATAATTGAGGAGTTGTAGAAAAAAGGCAGTCACACAGGAGAATCCGTGCGGCTGCCTTTTGCATAGTTGCGTTTAATTTTCCTTCTTTCCCTTTGGAAGCACGCTGTTTAAGAAGATTGCCACCAGCGTTGCGACAACGACCGGGGATTTGCCGAAGATGGTTGTTACCCAGTCGGGGAAGGCTGCCAGGGAAGCGGTTGCCTGAGAGACACCCATTCCAAGAGCCACGGAGAGACCAACAATTGAAGTGTTGCGATAGTTCATATCCTCGGTCATGACGAGTTTGATTCCAGTCATTGCGATGGAAGCAAAAACAGTCACCGTTGCGCCGCCAAGAACAGCGTAGGGGATCGTGGTCAGCAAAGCGGAAAACTTGGGAATCAATCCTGCAATCAGAATTAAAATAGCAGAGATTCCAAGTGTTACGCGGTTTACAACCTTGGTGGTTGCTACAATACCGACGTTTTGGCTGTACGTTGCGGTAGGAAGACATCCCAAAAATGCACCGATAAAGTTGCTGACACCGTAGCCAAGGATTGCACCCTGAAGTTCGTCGGTGGTTGGCTCACGGTCAAGACCGCCTGCTGTGGTGGCAGAGAAGTCTCCAATTGCCTGAACGGAGTTGACAACGAACAGGATTGAGATTGCCACACAAGAAGAAATCTCAAAGTTGACGCCAAAGTGCATGAATTCTGGAAGTTGGATGAGTCCAGCCTGTCCAACACTGGAAAAATCAATCATTCCAAAAAAGCTGGAGAAAATATAGCCGATGGACATTCCGATCAAAATGGAAGCCAACTTTAAGATACCCTTGCAGAAGTGATTTAAGAAGGTCACGACTGCTAGTGTAAAGAGAGCGACAACCCAGTTTTGCCACTGTCCATAAGTGGGCTGACCCGTTCCGCCTGCCATATAGTTAATGGCAGTGGGATAAAGAGAAAGTCCGATGGTGAATACCACGGTTCCAGCGATCAGCGGTGGGAAAAACTTGCGGATTTTTTTTAAGGTCAAACCGACAAATACTGCACAGATACCACCGACAATCTGTGATCCCAGAATTGTCGCAATGCCGTATTGCTCAGCGATGGCTTGCATACTAGGAACATACGCAAAACTGACGCCCAGAATTACGGGAAGTCCCGCTCCGAGCCGAAAACCGCCCTTCTTTCCGATGGGAAAGAGCTGAAGCAGTGTGGAAAGAGCAGCGACTACAAGAGACGCCTGGATCAGGATGACGCGTTCGGAATTGTCGATTCCGGCTGCACCGGAGATAATAATCGCGGGTGTAACACATCCGACAATCATTGCAACAACGTGCTGGAGTGCCATTGGAATGGCTTCACTCATTTTAGGGACGCCGTCCAAGTCAAAAAGAGTTGCTTGTTTTTGGGTGTTCATGGGGTTCCTCCTTTATCATAAGCTGATATGAGTACCGGTCTTTCCCTGAATCCCTTCTTTTGCCTTCTCAAGCAAGGTGATCAGAGAGGTCCGGCCTGGCTTGGATTCGGCAAATTTTACAGCAGCCTGAACTTTGGGAAGCATAGAGCCGGGAGCAAAGTGCCCTTCTTTGATATAAACTCTTGCTTCATCAGTGCTCAGGTTATCCAGCCATTTTTCTTCCGGCTTTCCGAAGTTGATTGCTACTTTTTCGACAGCAGTCAAGATAATCAAAAAGTCTGCATCCAGTTCTTCTGCCAACAATTCGCTGGCAAAGTCTTTATCAATGACAGCACTCGCGCCTTTTAGGTGATTGCCGCGTCTTGTCACGGGAATTCCGCCGCCTCCGCAGGCAATCACCAGCTGTCCGTCATTGACCAGGGAACGGATTGCTCCAATTTCTACAATTTCTGCTGGTTTGGGAGACGCCACAACACGGCGATAACCGCGTCCGGCGTCTTCCTTCATGATGTAGCCATATTTCTCTTCTGCAAGCTGTGCCTGCTCCTTTGTCATAAAATGACCAATGGGTTTGCTGGGACAGTCAAATGCAGGGTCGTCCGCATCTACCCGAACTTGGGTGATCATGGTTGCGACCGGAATATTATAAATTTCGCGATTGTAAAGCTCTTCGCGCAGAGCATTTTGTAAGTCATAGCCAATATAAGCCTGACTCATTGCAACACAGACAGAGAGTGGTGTATTGGGCTGGCTTTCGTCCTCACGGCTGAGTGCCGCCATGGCGTTGTTGATCATACCAACCTGTGGACCGTTTCCGTGTGCCACGATGACTTCGCAGCCCTCCTCGATCAGGTCTACGATTGCTTTTGATGTGATTTTTACCGCAGCCATCTGCTCTGGAAGCGTGTTTCCGAGAGCATTTCCCCCGAGTGCGATGACAATGCGTTTTTTCTTGTTCTGTTCCATAAGAATCCCTCATTCCGTAAAATAGGTGAGCGGCTGGATGGAAGGCAATTCCGCTCCAGCCGCTCGAAAAAATGATCTTGAGATTACTTCATGACTCTGGGAGTTCCCTTTTCCTCAAGCTTCTTTAAGATATCTGCGGGATCAGCAAACTTTGCCAGCATAATCATAGCAGCGATGACGTAGGGTTTGAAGCTTGCCTCTTTGTACAGAGGATCGCGGTAGCGATCGAATACAGAAGCCTCAACCTCGCCGTCTACACAGCTTACTCCGTTGATATCAGCGGGCAGGCAGTGCAGGTACAGAGCCTTGCCGTCCTTGGTGGTCTTCATCAGCTCCTCGGTGCAGCACCAATCCTTGTGCTGTGCGTTCTGAGCCAGCAGCTCCTTCTCCAGAGCCTTGATGCCCTCGGTGTCGCCCTCGCCATAGAGGTTGGTTCTCTTCTCCATAGCGGCAAAGGGAGCCCAGCTCTTGGGATATACGATGTCGGCATCTTTGAATGCGTCTGCCATGTCGTTGGAGATACGGAAGGAACCGCCGGACTTCTCGGCATTTGCCTTTGCAACCTCAACAACCTCAGGCATTACCTCGTAGCCTTCGGGATGAGCCAGAACGACTTCCATGCCCATACGGGTCATCAGACCGATCACACCCTGAGGAACGGAGAGGGGCTTGCCGTAAGAGGGAGAGTAAGCCCAGGTCATAGCAAGCTTCTTGCCCTTTAAGTTCTCAACGCCGCCGAACTCATGGATGATGTGCAGCATATCAGCCATGCACTGCGTGGGATGATCAATGTCGCACTGTAAATTGACCAGAGTGGGCTTCTGCTCAAGAATTCCGTCCTTGTGTCCCTGGGTAACTGCGTCCACAACCTCGTGCATATAAGCATTTCCCTTGCCGATGTACATATCGTCACGGATACCGATGACGTCTGCCATAAAGGAGATCATGTTTGCGGTCTCACGAACAGTCTCACCGTGAGCAACCTGGCTCTTGCCCTCGTCCAGATCCTGAACTTCCAGACCAAGCAGGTTGCAGGCGGAAGCGAAGGAGAAACGGGTACGGGTGGAGTTGTCACGGAACAGAGAAATGCCCAGTCCGCTCTCAAATACCTTGGTGGAAATGTTGTTCTCGCGCATGAAACGCAGCGCGTCAGCAACCGTCCATACGGCCTCCAGCTCGTCGTCGGTCTTCTCCCAGGTCAGGAAGAAGTCATTCTCGTACATCTCCTTAAAGTTTAAGGAATTCAGCTTGTCAATGTAATCCTGTAAAGTTTTCATTTTGATTCATTCTCCTTTTATTATGAATGGACGGCGGGGGCAGTGGCTTTGCCCCCACTGTAAACATACGGAATTATTCGCAATAGATGGTGGGCAGAGCCGCGTAAACAGCTGCACAAGTTACCAGATCCTGCTTCCAGGTGATCTCGTTGGGAGCGTGTGCCTGAGCCTCTGCGCCGGGGCCAAAGCCGATGCAGGGGATACCGTTTCTTCCCATGATGGAAACGCCGTTGGTGGAGAAGGTCCACTTATCGGTCAGCGGGCGTGCCGTTCTCATCTCAAGCGTGTCGGCAGCACCGATGCGCTCCGTTCCGAACAGGTTGTGGTAGGACTCTTCCAGAGCCTTCGTCACCTTGTGATCCTTCGGAATAACCCAGGTGGGGAAGTAGCACTCGATCGGGTATACCAGATCCTTGTAGGAAGGACGGGAGTATTCGTACATGGAAACCTTGACGTCCTCGCCGTACTTCTTGACGGAAGGCAGGCTGCGAATCTCGTCCAGGCAGCTCTCCCAGGTCTCGCCTGCGGTCATGCGCCGATCCAGAGAAACGGAGCAGGAGTCAGCAACTGCACAGCGGCTGGGAGAGGTGAAGAAGATCTCGGATACGGTTACTGTGCCGCGTCCCAAGAAGTTTGCCTCCTCCCATTCGGGGTTGTACTTCTCGTCAAGCATTTTCACCAGACCTTTTACTTCCTTGTCGTCTGCCGCGTCGTTCTCGTTGAGTGCGCGAACATCCTGAAGAATGTCAGCCATCTTGTAGATTGCGTTATCGCCGCGCTCCGGAGCAGAACCGTGGCAGGAAACGCCCTTTACGTCCACGCGGATCTCCATACGGCCTCTCTGACCTCTGTAAATGCCGCCGTCCGTGGGCTCGGTGGATACGACAAATTCCGGACGAACCTTGTCTTCGTTGATGATGTACTGCCAGCACAGACCATCGCAGTCCTCTTCCTGAACCGTTCCGGTTACAAGAACGGTATACTTGTCGGAGAGCAGTCCCAGATCCTTCATGATGCGTGCTCCGTATACGGCAGATACCAGACCACCGCACTGATCGGAAACGCCGCGTCCGCCGATCTCGGTCTCGTTCTCGTATCCCTCGTAGGGATCGAAGTTCCAGTTGTCACGGTTTCCGATGCCAACGGTGTCGATGTGAGCGTCGAATGCGATCAGAGTCTTGCCGGTTCCCATGTATCCCAGGACATTTCCCATGGGATCAATCTCAACACGGTCAAACTCCAGCTTTCTCATCTCCTCGGCGATGCGGTCAATGTGTGCCTTCTCGTCGCAGCTCTCGCCGGGATTCTTTACGATCTCGCGCAGGAACTTGGTCATGTCCTTCTGATAGTTCTGAGCCGCTTCTTTGATTTTTGCATAATCCAGATTCATTGTTTTGCTTCCTCCTCTTATTTCTCTAAACCTTTCCATACAATATTCTTATAGCGATCCGGGTCCGTGTCTCCCTCCGTGGAGAAGAGCAGGACTTTGGAAGTTTCGTCAAGACCGATGGTCTCGCGCAGTTCTTTGTACGCATCCATGGTCATCATGGCTGCCAGCGCGCCAAACGGAGCCGCGCCGGACTCGCCGGATGTGATGGGAGCGTCGCCTTTAACCGGAGCAGCCAGCATACGCATACCATTTGCAGCCACCCAGTCGGGAGCAGCGATAAAGACCTTCACATGGTTTTTTAAGATATCCCAGGAGATGGTGTTTGGCTCGCCGCAGGCAAGACCTGCCATAATTGTCTGCATATCGCCGTCCACGATGCGGGGCTTTCCGTCTCCGGCAGCAGCTCCCTTGTAGAGACAGGCAGCAACATCTGCCTCAACGACCACAAAAGTTGGGGGATTGTCCGCATAGAGGTTGGAAAAGTACCCGACCACCGCTCCTGCGAGAGATCCAACGCCTGCCTGAACGAAGATGTGAGTGGGACGCTCGCATCCGGCTGCTTTTAACTGCTCGCCGGCCTCCATCGCCATTGTGCCGTATCCTTGCATGATCCAAGCGGGAATCTCTTCATAGCCGTCCCAAGCTGTATCCTGAACGATTACGCCTCTGGGGGTCTCGTCCGCTTCCTTTGCAGCCAGACGAACGCAGTCGTCGTAGTTCATTTCCTGAATGTCTACCTGTGCGCCCTCTTTTGCGATGTTCTCAAGACGCGTCTGCGTGGAACCCTTGGGCATATGTACGACGGCCTTCTGTCCCAGACGGTTGGCAGCCCAGGCAACGCCGCGCCCGTGATTGCCGTCCGTTGCCGTAAAGAAGGTGGCCTGACCGAATTCCTCTCTGAGCTTCTCGGAAGTCAACACTGCGTAGGGAAGTTCGGATACGTCCTTTCCCGTCTCCTTTGCAATAAAGCGGGCGATAGCAAACGAACCGCCGAGCACCTTAAATGCGTTCAATCCAAAGCGGTAAGACTCGTCTTTCACATAAACCTCAGAAAGACCCAGGTATTCTGCCATATGAGGCAGGCTGGTCAGAGGCGTTTCGCTGTACTGCGGAAAGCTCTCGTGGAAGGCTCTCGCCTTTTTGATCTCCTCAAGACCCATGATCGGCAGATTGCTGTCATCGGAGTGAGGCATTTGATTCAGAGCCCATTTGATCTGTTCCATTCGTTCCATTCCTCCTTCAAAAATTTGAATCAAAGTTCTGATTTCTTGCTGTTTACGTCAATGTAGCTGTACAACGTGAACTTGGAGATTCCAAAATATTTGGAGATCTTGTCGCCGGATTTTGTGATGAGAAATGCGCCTGCATCGTTCAAGAACTGGATGGCAGTGACTTTCTCTTCTTTGTTCATCAGCGCGGCAGGTTTGCCTACAAGAGCGACGGATTGCTCGATGAGGTTGTCCAGAAGGTCCGTCACGTTGGTGACAATCTGATCCGGCTGCTTTTTGGCGTCTGCCTGGGGTTCCGTGCTGATCAGCGATTGGATGGAGCGGTCGATGGTCATTAGCCCGGTGATGTCGTAGTTGATTGCAAGAATGTAGTCGATGGCGTCTCCCGCCTCATTTCGGATATAGAAGGTACTGGATTTTAAGATCCGTCCCCCTGCCGAGCGGGTCAGATAGCTCAGATGATCTTTCAGAGAAGCTGCATCCTTGTTGTGGATCGTTTCGAGAACAACCTTGGAAGGTCCATCCCCGACTTGACGATGAGTGATGTGTCCATTTGCAATGTAGACAATGGAGTGCTCCATATCATGCTTTTTTAAATCATGAATCACAACCTCACAGTCCGATCCAAACTGTCTTGCAAGCCCCTCTGCAATCTGGGTCAGAAGCCCAAGCGTGTATGCCATAAGCAAAAACTCCTTTCTACGGAAAATAAGCAATTTTGTACAACAAACATTTCCGTTTATTTCACCTTGTTGTTGATGATTCCATCATAGCACAAATTATAAGAATTGCAAGAGGTTTTTGCAAAAAAATTTTTCACAACTAAATTTTTTTGTATTTAGCACTTGCAAATGCGTGAATGAGGTGTTACTATTAGGACAGATGTTATAGAAAATCGTAACAAATTTTACAAATAAAGGAGAGAGGTTATGCTAATTATTGGAAATGGACGCATGGTGACGAGAGACGTGGATCATCCCTTCTATGAAAATGGGGCAGTGGCCATGGAAGACGGTATCATCCGCGAGGTGGGGGATTGCGATGCGCTCAAAGCAAAGTACCCGAACGCAGAGTGGGTGGACGCGAAGGGGGGCGTCATCATGCCGGCGTTCATCAACACGCATGAGCACATTTACAGTGCGATGGCGAGAGGTCTCTCCATCAATGGCTACAATCCCAATGGATTCCTTGAGATCCTGGACGGAATGTGGTGGACGATTGACCGCCACTTGACGAATGAACAGACGTATTACAGCGCGATGGCGACGTACATTGATTCGATCAAGAACGGTGTGACGACCGTGTTTGACCACCACGCAAGTTTTGGGGAGATTGACGGAAGTTTGTTTGCGATTGAGCGGGCGGCAAAAGAGCTGGGAATTCGCACCTGTCTGTGCTATGAGATCTCCGACCGTGATGGCAAGGACAAGGCAAAGGCAGCTGTCCTGGAGAATGAATCCTGGATTCGTCACGCATTATCCGATTCTACGGACATGATCGCCGGAATGATGGGTATGCACGCACAGTTTACGATCTCTGATGAGACGATGGAACTTGCCGCAGCGCACAAGCCGGACGGCGTGGGCTACCATATCCATGTAGCGGAGGGCATTGAGGATCTGCACGACTGCCTGAAAAAGTACGGAAAGCGCATCGTGGATCGCCTGATGGATTGGAATATTCTGGGAGATAAGACGCTCTTGGCGCATTGCATTTACGTCAACGGTCACGAGATGGACTTAATTAAGGAAACGAATACGATGGTGGTGCACAATCCGGAGTCCAATATGGGAAATGCCTGCGGCTGTCCGCCCACCATGGAGATCGTCCACAGAGGAATCGTGACCGGACTCGGAACCGACGGCTATACGCACGATATGACCGAGTCCTATAAGGTGGCGAATGTCCTTCATAAACATCATCTGTGTGATCCCAATGCGGCTTGGGGCGAGGTTCCAAAGATGCTCTTTGAGGGAAATGCTCAGATTGCAAACCGCTACTTTAAGCGTCCTCTGGGCGTATTGAAAGAAGGCGCAGCGGCGGACGTGATTGTCACAGATTACATTCCGCTGACCCCGATGAACGCGGACAATGCAAACAGCCACATTCTCTTTGGAATGACGGGACGCAGCGTGGTGACAACGGTCTGCAACGGCAAAGTTTTGATGAAAGACCGCGAATTGATTGGAATTGACGAAGCAAAAGTGATGGCAAATGTGAGAGAGCAGGCTGCGGCACTGGCTCGCTCTATCAACGGATAAGACGAGAAAGGAGACACGGGCATGAGTGATCGTATGACCCCAATTTCCTTTGGGAAATTGATGAATTGGATTTTTGAGGAGCATAAGAAAGGCAGTGTATTCGGCGTGCGCCGTCCATTTGTGGCGAATCCCGAAAAAACATATGAAATCTTTGGAAGAAAGCTGGAGACGCCTTTTGGTCCGGCAGCCGGTCCGCACACGCAGCTGGCGCAGAACATTGTGGCAGCGTATGTGGCAGGAAGCCGTTTCTTTGAGTTAAAGACGGTACAGAAGCTCGACGGAGAAGATCTCCCGGTGAGCAAGCCTTGCATCAAGGCGGACGACGAGTGCTACAACTGTGAGTGGTCCACGGAATTGTATGTGCCGCAGGCATTTGACGAGTATGTGAAGGCATGGTTTGTCTGTCATGTATTGGCAAAAGAGTATGGTCTGGGCGGTCAGAACGGCTTCCAGTTTAATATGTCGGTTGGATATGATTTAGACGGAATTAAGACCGAGAAGATTGATCGCTTTATCGAGGGATTAAAAGATGCTTCCAAGACACCGATCTTTGCAGAGTGCAAGCAGTGGCTTCTGGATCATATGGACGCATTTGAGCATTTGACAAGAGAGGACATTGAGGCGATTCCCGCGCAGGTGAGTAACTGCATCACGCTTTCCACTTTGCATGGCTGCCCGCCTCAGGAGATCGAGCGCATCGCCCGCTACCTGATCGAGGAAAAGAAAGTTCACACCTTTATCAAGTGCAACCCGACGCTTCTTGGCTATGAGTACGCGAGAAACATCATGGACGAGATGGGATACGACTATGTGGCATTCGGCGATTTCCACTTTAAGGATGATTTGCAATATGAGGACGCGGTTCCCATGCTGGAGCGGCTTCAGGCGTTGGCAGATGAGAAGGGATTGGAGTTTGGCGTAAAGATTACCAATACCTTCCCCGTGGATGTGAAGGCAAAAGAGCTTCCGAGCGAAGAGATGTATATGTCCGGAAAAAGCTTGTATCCGCTCTCCATGTCCGTTGCCCAGAAATTGGCAAAAGACTTTGACGGAAAATTGAGAATCTCCTACTCCGGTGGAGCCGATTTCTTCAATATCAAAGAGATTGTGGATGCCGGAATCTGGCCTGTGACCATGGCGACGACCATGTTAAAACCGGGCGGATATGAGCGTCTGGAGCAGATTGGACAGATCTTTGCAAAGGAAGAACCGAAGGCATTTACTGGGGTGGACGCTCAGAAGGTTGGCTCGCTCGTTGAGGCAGTAAAACATGACCGCCACCACGTCAAGGCAGTAAAGCCTCTGCCTTCCAGAAAGATCAAGCGTCCCGTTCCACTGACGGACTGCTTTGTCGCTCCCTGCGAGGAGGGCTGCCCGATTCATCAGGACATCACGGCATACTTAAAGCTGATGGGAGCTGGAAAGGCAAAAGAGGCTCTGGAAGTCATCCTTGAGAAGAACCCGCTTCCTTTTATTACGGGTACGATCTGCGCGCACAACTGCATGAGCAAGTGCACGAGAAACTTCTATGAGACAGCAGTCAACATCCGCCGCACCAAGCTGGAGGCGGCAGAGGGCGGATTTGAGGCAGTGATGGCGGACGTTCTAAAGAAACCGGAGCAGATGAGCGGAAAGCGCGCGGCAGTTGTCGGAGGCGGTCCCGCAGGTATGGCTGCAGCGTATTTTCTGGCAAAAGGCGGCGTAGAAACCGTGATTTTTGAGAAGGAAGCGCGTCTTGGCGGCGTGGTTCGCAATGTGATCCCGCAATTTCGCATCTCACACGAGGCGATTGACCGCGATGAGGCGATCTTAAAGGCAGTCGGCGCGGAGGTTGCGACCAATACGGCGATTGCAAACGTTGCCGACTTAAAGAAGGATTACGATTATGTGATTCTGGCACTCGGTGCTTCCACTCCCGGAAAACTTCACCTGGAAGAGGGAGCGGCGATGAACGCGCTGGAGTTTTTGGCTCAATTTAAGGCGACGGACGGCAAGGTGGATCTTGGCGAGAACGTGGTTGTCATCGGCGGCGGAAACACGGCGATGGATACGGCGCGCGCAGCAAAGAGAAATCAGGGAGTTAAAAAGGTTTCTCTCGTCTATCGCAGAACGAAGCGGTATATGCCTGCGGACGCCGAGGAGCTGGAGCTTGCGATCGCGGACGGCGTGGAGTTTGCAGAGCTTCTTGCACCGGTGAAATTGACAGACGGGCAACTGGTCTGCCGCAAGATGGTGCTTGGCGAGCTGGATGAGAGCGGTCGCCGCAGTGTAGTGGAGACGGACGAGATTGTCTGTGTGCCTGCGGATACGGTGATTGCGGCAGTCGGTGAGAAGGTTCCGACGAGCTTTTATGAGGAAAATGCAATCGCAGTCGATGCGCGCGGCAGAGTGCAGGTGACGGGCGAGACGCTTGAGACAAGCATTCCCGGCGTGTACGCGATCGGTGATGGTCTGTACGGTCCGGCAACCGTGGTTGAAGGAATCCGCGACGCGATGAAGGCGGCGGATGCGATTCTTGCGATTGAGGCAAGAGAGCAGAAGTTTACGCTTTCTGATGCAGAGACGATTTATTCGAGAAAGGGCAAGTTGGACGAGGAAGATGCGGCAAAGGTTGACAGCCGCCGCTGCTTATCGTGCAACAGCTATTGCGAGAACTGCGTGGAGGTTTGCCCGAACCGCGCCAACATTTCCCTCGTTGTGCCCGGCATGGAGCGTCATCAGATCATTCATGTGGACTATATGTGCAATGAATGCGGAAACTGCAAGAGCTTCTGTCCGTGGGAGAGTGCGCCATACCTGGATAAATTCACGCTGTTTGCAACGGAGAAGGATATGATGGACAGCAAAAACCAGGGCTTTGTGGTACTCAATCGGGAGAGCGGAGATTGCAAGGTGCGATTAAAAGGATTGATCGGCGATTACCGTGTCGGCGAGACAAGCGAATTTGTTCCGGTGAACATCGGCAAGATCATTGAGACTGTGATTCGAGACTATGCGTATTTGCTGCTGAATTAAAGCGGAAAAGGAGAGTCTGGAGATGGCGAGGGAGAAAAGTCTAAAAGTTGTTTTGACTTTCCCGGGAACCACACAGGCCATGAAGATGGAAAAAGCCGCCAGGGAGGCAGGGGTTCCCGGGCGGCTGATTCCCGTTCCGTCCAGTATCCGGGCGGGCTGTGGCATGGCATGGTGCGCGCCTTTGGGGACGAGAGAACAGCTGACAGAGCTTGCTGCAAGGGAAGGGATTGAATGGGAGGAGTTTTATGAGCGAATTTTATAAGGTATGGATTAACGGGGCGGAAGTCAGCGTGGACGGGGAGCGAAAGCTTCTTGACGTGCTCCGAAACGATTTTCGATTAAAATCCGTAAAGGACGGATGCAGCGAGGGAGCGTGCGGTACTTGTACGGTTTTGATCGACGGAAAGGCGACAAAGGCGTGCGTACAAAAGATCAGCCGCCTGGCGGGAAAACATATTGTCACCGTGGAGGGACTTACGGATCGAGAAAAGGAGATCTACGTCCACGCCTTTGGAGAGGCAGGTGCCGTTCAATGCGGTTTTTGCATTCCCGGAATGGTGATGTGCGCCAAGGGGCTTTTGGATGCCAACCCGAATCCGAGCCGCGTTGAGATTGCATTTGCCATCCGAAACAACTACTGTCGCTGCACGGGCTACAAAAAGATTATCGACGCGATTGAGCTTGCGGCAAAACTTTTGCGGGAAGACGGGGACGTTCCCGAACAGGAACAGCGTGTGAAAGTCGGAAGCCGGATGCACCGCATTGACGTGGAGGGAAAGGTACTCGGAACGGGACAGTATGTGGATGATCTGGACGAGATTGAGATTCCTGGTCTGATCTACGGCTCTGCGGTTCGCTCTGCATATCCGAGAGCGATTGTGAAGGCGATTCATACGGAGAAGGCAAAGGCACTTCCCGGCGTAGTCTGCGTGCTCACAGCGGACGATGTGCCAGGAAAAAATAAGGTCGGGCACTTAAAGCAGGACTGGGACACCATGATCGCTGTCGGAAATACCACGCATTATCTGGGCGATGCGATTGCGATTGTGGCTGCCGAGAGCCCACAGATTCTGGAAGAAGCAAAGAAGCTGGTTGAGGTGGAGTATGAGCCGCTGACCCCGGTGACTTGTCCGGCAGAGGCACTGAAAGAGGACGCGCCTCTGGTTCATTCCACTGGAAATCTGCTAAGTCACGAACATCTGGTGCGTGGAAATGCAGACGAGGTGATTGCAGCGTCCAGATACAAGGTGACGTATCACTATGAGACGCCTTGGACGGAGCACGCATTTTTGGAACCGGAGTGCGCGGTGGCGATGCCGTTTGGAGACGGTGTGTTCATCTATTCCACGGATCAGGGAACCTACGACACAAGACACGAGACCTCGATTCTTCTGGGACTTGACCCGGAGAAGGTGATCGTGGAAAACAAACTTGTGGGCGGCGGATTCGGCGGAAAAGAGGATGTGACGGTTCAGCACCACGCGGCCTTGATCGCGTACCTGACCAAGCGTCCTGTCAAGTGCAAATTGACGAGAAAAGAGAGTTTGCTCGTTCATCCCAAGCGTCATCCGATGAGCATTGACATGACGACGGCGTGCGACGAGAACGGGTATCTGACGGCGATGAAGGCGGTCGTGGTCTCCGATACCGGAGCGTATGCTTCCCTTGGCGGTCCTGTGCTTCAGAGAGCCTGTACGCATGCGGCAGGTCCCTACAACTATCAGGTGATCGACATTGACGGAAAGGCGATCTACACGAACAATCCGCCGGCGGGTGCATTCCGTGGATTCGGCGTGACGCAGACGATCTTTGCGACGGAGATGAACTTAAACAAACTCGCAGAGATGGTGGGGATTGATCCCTGGGAGATCCGAAGAAGGAACGCGATTCAGCCCGGACAGGTGCTTCCAAACGGTCAGATTGCAGACCCGGCGACGGGACTCGTCGAGACGCTTGAGGCGGTCAAAGATCAATTCTACGAGGCGTGGAATGCGGGAAAAGCCGTGGGACTGGGATGTGCCCTGAAAAATGCCGGAGTCGGCGTGGGTCTGCCCGATAAAGGTCGTGCAAAACTCGTTGTGGAGGATGGAAAGATCCACATTCATGTCGGTGCGTCCTGCATTGGACAGGGACTTGGAACGGTGCTCGTACAGATGGTGGCGGAGGCTGCCGGGGTTCCAGCGGATGCGATCGTTTGGCACAATCCAAACACCAGTTTCGCGCCGGATTCCGGAACGACTTCCGGCTCCAGACAGACTTTGGTCAGTGGCGAGGCGGCAAGACGGGCGGCAAAGGACTTGCGAAAAGAACTGTTCGCGCTAAAAGGAAAAGCGTATGTCGCAGAGCAGTTTGATAAGCGTTATCTGGAAAACGTCACGCTGGAAGTAGAATCCGAGGAGACGGCAAAAGTCGTCTTTACGCAGGAAGATCTCGCACTTTTGAACGGAAAAGAGTATTACGAGGAGTATTTTGCAAAGACGGACAAGATGGGAGCCGACGTTCCAAACCCCGTCTCCCATGTGGCGTATGGATATGCGACGCAGATGTGCCTGTTAAATGAAGACGGAACGATTGAGAAGATCGTTGCGGCGCACGACGTCGGAAAGGCGGTCAACCCGATCAGCGTGGAAGGGCAGATTGAGGGCGGCGTATTGATGTCCTGCGGCTATGCATTGACGGAGCAATACCCCTTAAAAGATTGTGTTCCGACGGCAAAGTTTGGCACGCTGGGGCTCTTCCGTGCTGACAAGACGCCGCCCATCGAGAGCATCATCATCGAGAAGCCGGGCGTGGACGTTGCTTGCGGCGCGATCGGCATCGGAGAGATCACGTCCATTCCGACGGCTCCGGCAATCGCGGCTGCGTACTACCGCTGGAACGGGCAGTTCCAGACGACGCTTCCGCTGACGGGAACGCCGTATGCGAAGAAAAAATAAGAAAGAGAGGCGGTTTGGATGCAAAGACAGCTGTTAAGAGGAGGAAAGGTCGTCTCTGCAAGCGGAGCGATTGCGGCGGATGTGCTGATTGCGGGAGAGAAAATTGCGGCAGTCGGCGCGCCGGGGCAGTTTGACGGGGAGGAAGACTTGATTGTGCACGATGTTTCGGGCGAGTTGATATTTCCGGGATTCATCGACGCGCACACGCATTTTGATCTGCACGTTGCCGGGACAGTGACGGCGGACGATTTCTACACCGGAACGCGGGCGGCGATTCGCGGCGGAACGACGACGATCGTGGACTTTGGAACGCAATATCCGGGGGAAAGTTTGGCAGAGGGACTTTCCAACTGGCACAAGAAGGCGGACGGCAAGTGCTCCTGCGATTACAGCTTCCATATGTCGATCACAGAGTGGACGCCAAAAGTGAGCGAAGAGATCGCGGACATGATGCGCGAAGGAATCACCAGCTTTAAGCTCTACATGACTTACGACACGCAGGTGGACGATCAGACGCTCTTTGAGATTCTCGTCCGATTAAAAGAAGTCGGCGGTATCACCGGCGTGCATTGTGAAAACAGCGGCGTGATTGCGGCACTTCAGCAGGAAGCAAAACGCGCCGGGCGCATGGGCGTTTCCAGCCATCCGGCGACAAGACCTGCCGCGGCGGAGGCGGAGGCCGTGGGACGGCTTCTTCGTCTTGCCGAGATTGCCGACACTCCGGTGATTGTGGTGCATCTGACCAATCGGGAAGCGTATGAGGTGATTCAGGAGGCGCGAGAGCGCGGACAGAAAGTCTATGCGGAGACGTGTCCGCAATATCTGTCCATGGATGACAGTCTGTACGAGCTGCCCGGATTTGAGGGCGCGAAATACGTCTGCGCGCCGCCGCTTCGCAAAAAGGACGATCAGGACTGTTTGTGGAAGGCGATTGCGGACGATCAGATCCAGACCGTCTCAACCGACCATTGCAGCTTTACGACAAAGCAAAAAGAGCTCGGAAAAGACGATTTTACGAAGATTCCAGGCGGTATGCCCGGCGTGGAGACAAGAGGCGTGATTCTCTACACGGACGGCGTGGACGGCGGACGCATTTCCCTTGGGAAAATGTGTGAGGTGCTGTGTGAGAACCCGGCAAAGCTCTACGGAATGTATCCGAGAAAGGGCGTGATCGCGCCCGGAAGCGATGCGGATCTTGTGGTCTTAAAGACGGGAGTGGACGAGGTTATCACGGCAGCGGATCAGATTCAGAACGTGGATTACGCGCCGTTTGAGGGCAAAAAAGTGACTGCGCGCGTGGAACAGGTTTTCCTTCGCGGAACCGAGGTGGTGCGCGCTCATCAAGTCGTAAAAGAGTGCCAGGGAACCTTCATTAAGCGAAATTCTTACGATTTACAGTAGATTTTTTGGAGACATCTTACGGGATGCCTCCTTTTTTATTTCACAAAAATTTAGAATTTAATCGGCTCAGACTGTCGCAAAATTAAAAAAGATGTGTTATACTAAAGCAGTATGTCAACAAAGACAATGAGGAGTGCTTATGCTGAATGAAGAAAAGGTCAGATATATGACGGAGCTGGCCATTTTTGAAAAGAACCAGGGGCGCAAGATGTTTGCGATCAGCCGCTTCTTTAAGCGTGATTACATAAGCGGGCAGATGTTTCGCTCCTTCTTCGGATACACCTTGTCGTATCTGTTGATTTTGATTTTGTGGGTCTTTTCCCATTTGGAGAACTTGCTCGGCGGGATCTCGTTCGAGGAGTTGACGGTTCTGGGACGGCGTTGGGGTATTTGGTATCTTGTGGGGCTGGTTATTTACCAGCTGATCACAAGGCGCGTGAGCGCAGCCCGCTACGATCAGGCGGCGAGAATGCAAATCATGTACGCCGCCAAGCTCAGACACCTGATCAAACGCTACAAAAAGCGCGAGAAAAGAGGAGGTAGAACCGCATGACGAGTCTTCTGGTACTCAAGGAACATTTGAAGGCGTTCTACGCAAAGTACAGTATGTTTGTGGAGCCGGCGTTGCGATTTCTGCTTGGAATGTGCGTGTACTCGGCGATGAATGCCAATATCGGATACATGGCTTCGCTCAAGAATCCGTTCGTGGTGGTACTTTTGGCACTGGTGGGGGCGGCATTTCCCTGGGGAGCGATGACGTTTCTTGCCGGATGCTTTCTGCTGGCGCACATTTTTGCCGTGTCGCTTGAGATGGCGTTTTTGGCGGCGGTGATTCTTCTGGTGGTGGGCGTTCTCTATTACGGCTTTAAGCCGGGAGACAGCGTGCTGCTTTTACTCACTCCGCTGGCATTTCTTATCCGCATCCCATATGCGATTCCACTTTTGGTGGGGCTTGGCGCAGGGCTTTCGAGCGTGATTCCAGTCGGATGCGGCGTGCTGCTCTATTATTTGATGTCTTATGTCAAGCAGAACGCGGGGATTTTGAGCGGAGATTCGGCTTCCGTGGACATGGTGCAGCGGTACAGCCAAGTGGTCAAGTCCGTGCTCTTAAACGAGACGATGATCGTGATGATCGCAACCTGTGTGGTTGGGATTGTCGTTGTGTACCTGATTCGCAGACTGTCGATCAATTACGCCTGGAATGTGGCGATTGCAGCCGGGTGTGTGGCGCAGCTTGCGACCATTTTTATCGGAGATTTTGCTTTCAGCGTGGCGATTCCGGCGGGACAACTTCTGATCGGGATGATTCTGTCCGTGCTGTTGGCATTTGTCTACAACTTTTTGATCTTCTCCGTGGACTACACGCGAACCGAGTACGTCCAGTATGAAGATGATGACTATTATTATTATGTGAAAGCCGTGCCTAAGATGGCGGTGAGCACGCCGGATGTGAAGGTGCAAAAGATCAGCACCAGAAAGCGCGGCTCAAGGAGCGTGCAGAATGAAGAATAGACAGGGCTTTTGTTTTGAGAGAGGGAAGGTGAGAGCATGAAGGAACTGCTTGGAAACGTATACTCCTGGCTGTCCCTGCTTCCGAGGATCTCCCTGAGAAATCTCCTGGAGATCGCGATCATCGCGCTCTTAGTGTATGAGATGCTCTATTGGGTAAAAAACACCAGAGCCTGGACACTGTTAAAGGGTCTGGTGGTGATCCTGGTCTTTGCGGTTTTTGCCGCAGTGTTACACCTGGACACGATTCTGTGGATTCTGGGAAAGACTGCCGGGTTTGCGGTCACGGCATTGCTTGTCGTGTTCCAGCCGGAGCTTAGAAAGGCACTGGAACAGCTGGGAAGCCAGAACATTATCTCCAACATCCTGACATTTGATGATGGAAAGGATCATCAGGGCTTTTCGGATAAGACGATCAACGAACTGGTTCGCGCCACCTTTGAGATGGCGAAGGTCAAGACGGGCGCGCTGATGGTGATTGAGCGGGGAACCTCACTCAAGGAGATTGAGCGCACGGGAATCGAGATCGAGGGACTGGTCAGCAGCCAGCTGCTCATCAACATTTTCGAGCACAATACGCCGCTGCACGACGGAGCGGTGATTATCCGCGGAAACCGTGTGGTTGCGGCAACGTGTTATCTGCCGCTCTCCGACAACATGACGATCAGCAAGGATCTGGGAACGAGACACCGTGCCGCGGTTGGCGTGAGCGAAGTCACGGACAGCTTAACGATCGTCGTCAGCGAGGAGACGGGACACGTCACTTTGGCAGAGGGCGGAACGCTCACAAGAATCAACAGCGCGGAGAGCCTCAGAAAGAGCCTTGGCGCGGTCAAGGACGGTGAGCAGAGCACAAGCCGGTTCAAGCTGTGGAAGGGAAGAGGTAAGAATGAAAGAAAAGCTGATGAATAATCTTGGGCTGAAAGTCCTTTCCATCTTTCTTGCGTTCTTCGTGTGGCTTGCGGTGGTAAATGTCACAAACCCCGAAGTTTCCCGCACCAGAGAAGTGCCGCTTGAGGTGGTAAATGCAGACGTTTTGGAGTCCAAGAATCTGACTTACGATATTTCGGCCGGAAAGACCGTGACAGTGGCCTATAAGGTACACACCATGGATGACGGCATTGTAAAAGCGTCCGATTTTCGGGCGTATATTGACCTGGCGGAGATCTATGAGCCGACCGGCTCCGTGCAGGTTCATGTGGAAGTGTTAAATCACACGGATCTTTTGACGAGCACGCCGACTGCGCGCCCGGAGGTTATCAAAGTCAACACCGAGTCGCTCCAGAGCAAGCGGTTTGATTTGAAGGTGACGACCGTGGGAACGGCGGCGGACGGATATGTGGCGGGAACGGCAACCGTAACCCCGTCGTATGTGTACGTCAGTGGCCCGGTGAGCCGTGTCGGACGAATCAGCGATGTTGGAATCGAGATCAACATTGATAACGCAAACGCCAATCTGATCGGAACAGCAACCCCGATCTTTTACGACGCAAACGGCAACAAGCTGAGCGCGGACGACCGCTTGAGCTTAAACCGCAGCTCGGTAAGCTATGAGCTTGCGATTTTAAGAAGCCGGGAACTCGCGCTGGACTTTAGTCAAGTCTCCGGAACCGTGGCGGACGGATACCGTTTCACGGGGGTGGAGAGCAGCGTCAAGTCGGTGAAAGTGCAGGGACTTGTGACGGATATGGCAAATCTTTCCGCCATCACCGTCTCAGCCGAGGACTTAAAGATCGACGGTGCGGATGCGGACAAGGCGGTGACGCTGGATCTTTCCAAGTATCTGCCGGACGGCGTGCAGATCGTGGACGGCAACAGCACGATCACGGTGACGCTGAAAGTCGAGCCTTTGGTGGAGCGCGCCTACACGCTACATACCGGTCAGATTGAGCTGGAAGGAACGCGGGACGCATATGACTATACGGTCTCCCCGACGAGCATCAACGTGATCGTCAGAGGTTTAAAAGAAGATCTCGATCTGCTGACTTCGGATAAGTTTAATGCGAAGATGAACGTCGCGCAGATGGAGCTGGGGGAGCACACGGGCGTCATCACGTTCAATGACATCGACCAGAGCCAGGCGTACGAGATTGTAAGTTACGATCAGCCTACGGTGACGGTGAGCGTTCACGGACCGGGGGTCTCCTCGGAGAGCGCGTCCGAGAGCGATACAAAGAGTGAGGAGGCAGAGACAACTGCCCCGGAATAAAGAAGGAAAAGATAGAAGGAGTGAGAGTTATGGTGAGTGCAGTGACCAGTTTGAGAAATCCGTCGGGACTTCACCTGCGCCCGGCAGGAATTTTGTGTAAGGAGGCATTGATCTTTCAGTCAAAGATCAGCTTTCGCCACGGCAATACGACCGCAAACGCAAAGAGCGTTTTGAGTGTGCTTGGAGCTTGCGTCAAGTCCGGAGATGAGGTAGAATTTATCTGTGAGGGTCCGGATGAAAAGGAGGCACTTGCGGCGATGATTCGGATCGTGGAGAGCGGTCTGGGAGAATGAGATCCGACCGGAATTGCCGGTTTGAGATAAATAGTTAATGAGGAGGAAACTGTTATGAAACAAATGAGAGGAACGGGAGCATCCGCAGGGATCGGTATCGGGAGTGCCGTGATCGTTGAGGAAGCTCAGCTGGTGATTGAGCAGAGAGTTGTCACGGATGTGGACGCGGAGCTGGAGCGTTTTAAGGGGACGCTTGAGAAGGCCGTGGAAGAGACCAACACACTGTCTCAGACGCTCGCAGAGCGCGTGGGAGAGAAGGAGGCGGAGATCCTTCAGGGACACATTATGCTGCTGTCCGATCCCATGCTGACCGGAGAGATTGAGAACGCAATCAAGGCAGGCACGAACGCCGAGGCTGCGATTGAGACCGTTTGCACGATGTATGCCGATATGTTCGCGTCCATGGACGATGAACTGATGCAGCAGAGAGCAACCGATATGCGCGACATCAAGACGAGAATGCAGAAGATTCTTCTGGGAATCCGCTCCGTGGACATCGCATCCCTGCCCGCAGGAAGCATTCTGGTGGCAAAGGATCTGACCCCCTCCATGACAGCCGGAATCAATCCTGCAAATGTTGTCGGAATCGTGACCGAGCTTGGCGGAAGAACCTCCCACAGTGCGATTTTGGCGCGCGCGCTGGAGATCCCCGCAGTCGTTGCGGTTGGCGGCTTGATGGAGACGATCGCGGACGGCGATGCCGTTGTTTTAGACGGTGAGGACGGCACAGTGCTTGTGGATCCCGACGAGGAGACCGCAGCCAAGTATGCCGCAAAGCGCGAGACCTTCTTAAAAGAGAAGAAGGAGCTGGAGCAGTACATTGGCAAGCCTTCCGTGACAAAGGACGGCGTGAGAGTGGAAGTTGTCGCAAACATCGGTCGCCCGGAGGACGTGGACAAGGTGCTCCAGTACGACGCAGAGGGCGTTGGTCTGTTCCGTACCGAGTTCTTGTTTATGGATCGAAACGAGATGCCTACCGAGGAGGAACAGTTTGAGGCTTACAAGAAAGTCGCAGTTGCTCTGGCAGGAAAGCCCGTCATCATCCGTACCCTGGATATCGGCGGCGACAAGGAGATCCCCTACATGGGTCTTGAGAAGGACGAGAACCCCTTCCTGGGATACCGCGCGATCCGCTTCTGCTTAGACCGCAGAGAGGACATCTATAAGCCTCAACTTCGCGCTCTGCTTCGCGCAAGTGCTTACGGCGACATCCGCATCATGGTTCCGCTTGTAACCTGCTTAGACGAGCTTCGCGAGGTCAAGGCGATGGTCGCTGAGTTGAAGAGCGAGCTGGATGAGAAGAACATTCCTTACAACAAGGACATCAAGGTTGGCATTATGGTCGAGACTGCGGCAGCTTCCCTGATGGCGGACGCATTTGCAAAAGAGGCAGACTTCTTCAGCATCGGAACGAACGACCTGACTCAGTATACGATGAGCGTGGATCGCGGAAACAAGAAGATCTCCTACCTGTACTCCACTTTCAACCCCGCCGTGCTTCGCAGCATCCGCCATATCATCTCCTGTGCGAGAGCCGAGGGCATCATGGTTGGTATGTGCGGTGAGGCGGCAAGCGATCCGATGATGATTCCGCTGCTTTTGGCGTTTGGCTTAAACGAGTTCAGCATGAGTGCTTCTGCGATCTTAAAGTCCCGCAAGATGATCACGGAGTACAGCACAAAGGAGCTTCAGGCAGTTGCCGATAAGGCGTTGAGCTTTGTGACGACCGCAGAGATCGAGGCTTACATGAAGAACTTCGTGGAGAACGGTGTAATCGAATGATAGTTTATCTGATTTGCTATGCAATCAGTTTTCTTCTGGCCCGGCAGCATTTTGATATGCTGTCCGGGCTGTTTCTCGTCCTCTCGGCAATCGGACTTTATGTCCGGGAGTATCGGCGAGAGAAGAACCTGGTCGCGCTTCGCGGGTTATTTTGTCTTTCCTTTGTCGGCGGACAGGGGCTTTCCTGTCTGAAATTGAGCCGCCTTCAGACGGATTGGAGTGCTTGGACGTGGCTTTGCTTTTTGCTTGCCGTGGTCGGGTTCTGGGTCGCGTATGAATTTACTGGGAAATGCGTTCGGGAGCGAGAAATGCGTGAACCAAAAACGTTTGCAAGCGCGCGGCGTATTCTGGTCAGCATGATCGCAATCACCGGGCTTTCCGTGGCAGCATTTGCCTTTGAGGCAGTCAAACTTGGGTTTATCCCGATGTTTTCCTATGGAGTGCCGCACGCCTATTCCACGTTTCATGTGAGCGGGGTGCATTACTTTACCGTTTCGTGCGTCCTCGTTCCCAGTTTGTTTGTGCTGTGGTTGTCTGCGCTCAGGGGACATTTTCCCAAAAAAGAATGGGCACTTGCAATCATCTGCATCGTCGTTTCCGTCATGATCCCGCTTCTTTGCGTGTCGCGGTTTCAGCTGATCCTGGCAGTCGGCATGGCGGTCTTTACCTTTATCGCGCAAAAAGGTACGATTCGCGCGCGCTACCTTGTGGGGATTGTCTGCTTGATGATTCCGGCATATCTGGGACTTACGGTGCTTAGAAGCCACAGCGTCTCGTATCTGAACGGTATTTTTGAGATGAAAAATGCGGCAACGCCGATCTTTGTGACGCAGCCCTATATGTATATCGCAAACAATTACGACAATTTCAACTGTCTGGTGGAGCAGCTTCCGGCACACACGCACGGATTGCGGCTGCTCTTTCCCGTGTGGGCATTGAGTGGACTCAAGTTTTTGCGTCCGGAATTGGTGAGTTTTCCAATTTATGTCACAAAAGAGGAATTGACGACCGTGACGCTCATCTATGACGCGTATTACGATTTTGGGGCGATCGGCGTGCTGGGATTTTGCGCCGTGCTTGGCGCGGCTTGCGCGCTGCTTACGAAGTGGAAATCCCGAAGCAAAAATCCGGTTGTCATTGTGATCTACGCGCAGATTGCAATGTATATGGCACTTGCCTTTTTCACCACCTGGTTTTCCAACCCGACGACGTGGTTTTATCTGGCGATGACCGGGGCGGGGGCAGCTTATGTGGGAGTATTTTCTAGGAAAGGAATAAAATGAAAAAATTCGGGGTGATATTGGGGACGTTGCTTTGCTCATTTCTCTACGCAACGGTGGCATTTGCCAATGTTTCATGGCCGGATGCGGTAACGATTGAGGCGGACGGCGGGATTGTGATGGAAGCACAGACCGGAACGATCCTCTATGGGAAACAGATGCGCGAGGCGTATTATCCGGCGAGCATCACGAAACTTCTGACCGCCTTGCTTGTGATGGAACATTGCAAGATGGATGAAACCGTGACATTTTCCCACAACGCGATCTTTCAAGTGGAGAGTAACAGCAAACACGCAAACCTTGTGGAGGGCGATACGCTGACCGTAGAAGAGTGCCTCTACACGTTGCTTCTCTACTCCGCGAATGAGGTTGCAAATGCCTTGGCGGAGCACGTCTCAGGAAGCATCGAGGAATTTGCAAAGTTGATGAACGAGAAAGCGCGCGCTTTGGGATGCGAGAACTCAAACTTTGTGAATCCGAGCGGATTAAATGATCCAGACCACTATACTTGCGCCTACGATATGGCCCTGATTGCCCGCGCCGCGTATCAAAATCCGACGCTGCGAACGATTTCCGGAACACCCAACTACACAATCCCCCCAACGAAAAATTGCCCGGAGGGACAGCGCATCAGCATTGGACATAAAATGCTCAAAGAATCGTACCCCGAACAGTACGATTCCAGAGTTCTTGCAGGAAAGACGGGATATACCTCCCTTGCCGGCAATACCTTGGTGACACTGGCGCGTCAAAACGATCTGGAACTCATTGTCGTGATCTTAAACGGACACCAGACGCATTACTCCGATACGAAAAATCTACTCGATTTTGGCTTTGAGCATTTTCAACGAGTGGAAGTTCCCACACAGCAGTGGAAACCGTTGGAAGTCTTTTGGAGTAATAACCCGTTTCTGTTTGTCAATCTTCAATGGGAGATTGCAAACCCTTACGTCTGTCTGCCAAAAGGCGCAGAGAATGAGCCGCTGAGTCAAAGTGTGTCATTCGATAAGCCGCAAAATGCTGCTGGAGCGCAGGTGATTCGGGTTGCGTACCAATATCTGGAAAAACCAATTGGAAATGTGGATCTGTCCGTAATCATCAAGAAACCGCAAGCAATCGTATTGCCCCAAAAGCAGGAACCGCTCAGAAACCGTGCAATCCGGATGATGTTGGTGGTGTGCGCGCTTGGCACAGGACTGATCCTTTGCCTCCTCACAATCCGGATCATCAACCGATACCGCTATGAAGCGATGCGCGATAGAGCGCATCGACAGATGCGCCGCCTTGCAAGTGAAAGAAAGCTCCCGCCTGAGCAGGAAAAATCCGATTGACACCCCGGCTCGGATGTGATAGATTAGTGCATATATCTGCAAAGACGAGGAGTAGTAGACAGGGAAACGCCTTCAGAGAGGCCGCGGGCGGTGTGAGCGGTTGGCGGGACGTGATTGAACTGACCTCTGAGCAGCCTTTTTGAACGACTTGTTTTAGTAGGAAAGGCCGGTTCCTAACCGTTATCAAAGGAAATGAGCGCGTGCAGACGAGAGTTGCACGAAGCAGAGTGGTACCGCGCGAGGAGTATGCCCCGCGCCTCTGACAGACAAGAGGCGTGGGGCTTTTTTGTATCATAAAAGCAATTACGATGGAAAAAGCACATTGCGCGGGAAGAGTAAACAATGGAGGACTCAAACATGGCAACATCTTACAACCACAGTGCCATCGAGAAAAAATGGCGCGAAAACTGGGAGAAAAAACCAATCAACGTAAACGACGGCAAGAAGCCCAAGTACTACTGCCTGGATATGTTCCCGTATCCGTCTGGAAGCGGACTGCACGTTGGTCACTGGAGAGGATACGTCATCTCCGACGTTTGGAGCCGCTACCAGCTCTTAAAGGGCAAGTATGTGATTCACCCCATGGGATGGGACGCTTTCGGTCTGCCCGCTGAGAACTACGCCATCAAGATGGGCGTACATCCTTCCATCTCCACCGCGGAGAACATCAAGAACATCAAGCGTCAGATCAAGCAGATCGCGGCGATCTATGATTGGGATATGGAAGTCAACACCACCGATCCCGCCTTCTACAAGTGGACGCAGTGGATCTTTGTCCAGATGTTTAAGAAGGGTCTGGCATACGAGAAGGAGTTCCCGATCAACTGGTGTCCTTCCTGTAAGACCGGTCTGGCAAACGAGGAGGTTGTAAACGGCTGCTGTGAGCGTTGCGGAACGCCTGTGACCAAGAAGAACCTGCGCCAGTGGATGTTAAAGATCACCGCTTACGCGGAGCGTCTGTTAAATGATCTGGACAAGCTCGATTGGCCGGAGAAAGTAAAGAAGATGCAGAGCGACTGGATCGGAAAGTCCTACGGCGCAGAGGTGGAGTTCCCGGTTGAGGGACGTGACGAGAAGATCACCGTCTACACCACCCGACCCGACACCTTGCACGGCGCGACCTTTATGGTTCTGGCTCCGGAGCACAAGCTGGCAAAGAGCCTGGCAACGGACGAGACGAGAGCCGCTGTGGAGCAGTACATCTTTGATTCCTCCATGCGCTCCAACGTAGACCGCCTTCAGGCAAAGGAGAAGACCGGCGTCTTCACCGGAAGCTATGCGATCAACCCCTTAAACGGCGCGAAGACCCCAATCTGGCTGTCTGACTACGTTCTGGCAGATTACGGCACGGGCGCGATCATGTGCGTACCTGCACACGACGACCGTGACTTTGAGTTTGCCAAGAAGTTTGATCTGCCGATCATTCAGGTGATCGCAAAGGACGGAAAAGAGATCGAGAACATGACCGAGGCTTACACCGAGGCGAGCGGAACGATGATCCATTCCGGCGAGTGGAACGGCATGGAGTCCTCCGTACTCAAGAAAGAAGCTCCGCACCTGATCGAGAAGATGGGATTCGGAAGAAAGACCGTCAACTACAAGCTGCGTGACTGGGTATTCTCTCGCCAGCGTTATTGGGGCGAACCGATCCCGATCGTTCACTGCCCCAAGTGCGGCTGCGTTCCCGTTCCGGAGGAAGAGCTGCCTTTAAAGCTGCCGGAGGTGGAGAGCTACCAGCCGACCGGAACCGGAGAATCTCCGCTGGCAGGAATCGAGGAGTGGGTCAACACCACCTGTCCTTGCTGCGGCGCACCCGCAAAGCGCGAGACCAACACCATGCCTCAGTGGGCAGGCTCTTCCTGGTACTTCCTGCGCTATGTGGACAGCCACAACGACAAGGAGCTGGTATCCCGCGAGAAGGCAGACCAGTACCTGCCCGTTGATATGTACATCGGCGGCGTAGAGCACGCAGTATTGCACCTTTTGTACTCTCGCTTCTACACCAAGTTCCTGTGCGACATCGGCGTGATTGACTTTGATGAGCCCTTCACCAAGCTCTTCAACCAGGGCATGATCACCGGAAAGAACGGCATCAAGATGAGTAAGTCCAAGGGAAATGTCGTTTCCCCCGACGATCTGGTAAGAGATTACGGCTGTGACGCGCTCAGACTCTACGAGCTCTTTGTCGGCCCGCCGGAGCTGGATGCAGAGTGGGATGACCGCGGAATCGAGGGCGTTGCCCGCTTCTTAAACCGCTTCTGGAACCTGGTAGAGGAGAATAAGGATAAGAACGTTGCAGAGACCAAGGAGATGGTCAAGATCCGCCACAAGCTGGTCTACGACATTGAGCAGCGTTTCAACCAGTTCAGCTTAAACACCGTAATCTCCGGATTCATGGAGTACAACAACAAGCTGATCGACCTGGCAAAGAGAGAGGGCGGAATCGACAAGGAGACCTTAAAGACTTTCGTCACTCTGCTGGCTCCGTTTGCACCCCACATCGGCGAGGAGCTGTGGGAGCAGCTTGGCGGAACGGACAGCGTGTTCCATTCTCAGTGGCCGGAGTGCGACGAGGAGGCAATGAAGGATGACGAGATCGAGGTTGCCGTTCAGATCAACGGCAGGACAAAAGCCGTGATTTTGGTTGCTGCCGACATTTCCAAGGAAGACGCAATCCAGGCAGGAAAGGCTGCCGTGGAGGGCAAACTCACCGGAAATATCGTCAAGGAGATCTACGTTCCCGGACGTATTGTGAACATCGTTTGCAAGTAAAAGAAATTCCCCCAAAGCGAAAGAAAAATTTTTGCTTTGGGGGAATGTTTTGTTTCATAGGAAATTGCGTTCTATAAAATAAAACAACGCTCCGCTTTGGATCGCACTGCGGCGGATTAGAATAATGTCGCTATGGCGACTCGCCGCAGGATTCGATTTCAGAAAATCGTAAGCAAAAATTCCTCGACTTTTCTGTCACTGCTTTTGTATAATAAAGGTATCAAAAGAGAAGAGGATAGGTTGTATGAGAAAAAAAATTAAGAAGTTATTCGCAGTCGCAATGAGTACGTTATTGGCAGTTTCCGTTTCCGGTTGTACCCAGAAGACACCCCAGCAGATCTATGAGGCGGCGATCGAGAAGAATCAGTCGCTCAAGGATCAGGACATCTCCATGCAGATGAGCATGGGAATGGATCTTGGGGAGGAGTCCGGAAGCGTCAACATTACGATGGACGTGGACAATAAGATTACCGGAAACCAGACGGATGACATCAAGTACCTGATGGAAGGCAAGATGGAGATGCTCGGCATGGAGATCCCGATCACGGCATTCTACACGGACGGCTACTACTATACCGAGACTTTGGGGCAGAAGATCAAGTACGCGATGGATCTGGAAGATATTGCAAAACAGGCATCAAGCATCGAAAAGCTCCCACAATCCGAGTATCTGAGTGAGATCACGGCAGAGAAGGATGGAACGGACACGCATTTGACGTTTACGATGGACGGAGAGAGACTCTCGGACTTTGTGGAGGAACTCTTAAAAGACAGCGCGCTTTCCGGCTTGATGAACGGAGTGGAGGAAACTCCGTTTGAGATTCAGGGTGTTTCCGGTGATATGACCGTTGGAAAGGACGGATATTATCACGATATGAATATGACGATCCAGATGCAAATGCAAGTGGACGAGGGCAGCACGGTGCAGATGGTGATTGATTTGGCGTGCCAGGTCAATAATCCCGGTCAGGCGGTCGAGATCACACTTCCCGATACCGCAGATTACCAGGATATGAGCGCGGCGACAACGGAGTGATGAAATAAAAAGTAGGCGGGGACAGTCAATGCGTCCCCGTCAATTTTTTTGACAACATTCGCAATAAATCGAGTTTCTTTTTTTCTTTTGGGTTCATGCCGCTGGTCAGGATGGAGACGAGCAGAGCCGTTTCTTTATCGTTAAAGACGATGCCGCGCTGGCTGGCTTCCCGGTTCATGCTGACAAATGCTTCCATGAGATGGGACTGATCCGTCTGCTGGATGCGGTCGGAAAATTGCTCTAAAATCTTTAATTTCTCTTGGTTCATGGCTTTTAATCTGGGATCATTTCTCCAATTTTGTTCCATAGTACTCCTTTCGGCTAATTCATAGCGGACAGCGCGGACATAAAAAGCTGAGCATTTTCCAGGCGTGATTGCTGATCCGGGCTTAAAAATCCCATCAGCTGTTCGATGGGAGCCTGCCCGTCCATAAAACCGGACGCAAGGTCAATGAGTTCCTGCTCTTTGGGGCTTGCATAAGGGCGAATTGCACCGAGCATCTCTTTTGGATTCTCGGACGGGCTCGGATGTTCGAGAGAGCAGATGCCCATGGTGGCGACTTCCTCGTCGTTAAAAAGTTCGTAGGTGCGCCTAAGTTCCTGCAACTTGACAAGGAGCGAGAGGGCGCGCTGTTTGCTGACCGAGAGATAGGGAAGTGCCGCCTTCATCATCTGGAGATGATGGTCGCCGATGAGGTAGTCCAGATCCGTGGGCTTGTAATCTTGAGATGTTTCCATAAGAATCGCCTGCCTTTTTCCATTTCTGCTCCAATCTATGTGTTTTTGTCCCGGAATATGCGCCAAAACCGGTTGAAGTGCATATATTAAACGCGTAGACAGCAAAAATGGAGGAATTTGCCATGTACCATCGGCTTGTGATAGAAGAGAATACGGTGTACGAGATTGACGAGGAGTGTCTGCTCTATCGGAAAGAAGAAAATGAGAAAGAAGATAACTGTATAAAACGCAAAAACTACCCGTGGCAGGGTGTGAAAGGGAAAGGAAAGTGAGCGCATAGGGCGTAAAGTTCTATAAAATCAAAAAGAGCCGCCCCGGCGGGCGACTCTTTGTAAGATTAGCAGCAGAAGCCGCTTCCTCCACCATTTCCGCAGCAGCACAGAATCAGCAGAAGCCAGATCATATCAAAGCCTCCGCCGCCACAGCCACAGTGGTTATGTTCAAAGCATCCGCCTCCGCCGCCATTTCCACAGCAGCAGCACAGGATCAGGATCAAGAAGATCATATTGCATCCGTTTCCTCCACTGTTGCATCCACAGCTGCAATCACACCCGCAGTTGGTAGCCGCTACATCGCTCATTATCAAGTTCCTCCGTCATCAATGTTTGATTACACCATATCATATGAAGGCGGGCTTGGCAGAGTTTCGGATTCTTTGATAAAAATTAAAAAAATTTTCATGGAAGCGATGTTGGGGGTATGGTATAATGACAATATTATCTTAAAAAAAGAAGAGGTGCAGCTCGATGGATCAGAGCAGACTATATTATCAAGCTCCCTATGTGAAGAGCTTTATGAGCACGGTGACGGGATGTGCGCCGTCGGGGAGAGGAACGTGGCTTGTCACGCTCAATCAGACGGGATTTTACCCGGAAGGCGGCGGACAGCCCTGGGACACGGGAACGCTAAATGGAGCTCGTGTGGTTGCAGTTCACGAGAAGAACGGCGAGGTCATTCATGAGGTGGAGTCACCGTTTGAGGAGGGTACGTTTGCCGAGGGCGTGATCGACTGGCAGAGACGGTTTGACCATATGCAAAACCACACCGGGGAGCACATTCTCTCCGGGTTGGTACACGCGGCTTACGGGTACGACAACGTGGGATTTCATATGAGCGCGGACGAGGTGACGGTGGATTTTAACGGCCCGCTGACCATGGATCAGATATTGGAGATCGAGGCGCGCGCCAATCAGCTGGTCTGGGAAAATGTTCCCGTTGAGGAGTCTTTCTTTGAGGGCGAGGAATTGGCGCATCAGGAGTATCGCAGCAAGAAAGAGCTGGCAGGGCCGGTGCGCCTGATCACGATTCCGGGTGGCGATGTCTGCGCTTGCTGTGGAACTCATGTGGCGCGAACGGGTGAGATCGGTCTGATCAAGGTGACGTGGATGATCAACTACAAGGGCGGTGTGCGTCTTGGGATGGTCTGCGGAAGATGGGCGTTGGAAAATTATAAAAACCGCGTGATTCGCGACACGAGAATCGGAAATCTGCTCTCCGCAAAGCAGGATGAGATTGACGGGGCAGTGGAGCGCATGCTCACAGAGAGCCAAGGAAAAGACCAGCAAATCGGCGCGCTCTGGAGACGGCTTTTTGAACAGAAGACGGCAGCATTTCCCGAAAAGGACGAGCCGCTTTGCCTCTTTGAGGAGGAGGCTTCCCCGGTTCGCCTTCGCCAATATTGCACGATGCTCTGGGAGGGCAAAAAAGGCTCGGTGGTGCTTGTGTGCAGCGGCGGGGAGGGGGATTATTCTTACGCTCTGGGAAGCGAGACACACGATTGCCGGGCGATTGCAAAGGCATTAAACAGCGCGTTAAACGGCAGAGGCGGCGGAAGCGTGCAGATGGCGCAGGGGACGTTTCGGGCAGACGAAGCGAGTGTGCGCCGCGCATTTTTGCAAGTGACAGGAGAGGTGTAAGATGGATTGGAACAAGAACATGATTCGCCAGCTTCGCGGGCTGATCGTATTTACCGTGGTTGTGGTGGTGGCGGGGGTGAACTACCGCAGATTGTTGGGACTGTTGGGGAGCTTTTTTCATATTTTGTTTCCCTTTATCCTGGGCGGAGCGATTGCTTTTTGCCTGAATGTGCCGATGCGAAACATCGAGCGTCATCTGCCATGTAAGGGGAAGGCAAAGGCGGCGCGCAGACCGGTGGCGTTGCTTCTCTCCATCTTTGCTGTGGCGGGGATTGTGTTTATCGTGACATTTGTGGTAGGTCCGGAACTGTTTCGCACGCTCGCCAGCTTGCAAAAGAGTGTGCCGACGTTCTTTGCGAATGCGAGTGCTCAGATCAATGAGATGTTTGCCAACAATCCTCAGATTGAGGAATTCCTTGCCGGACTTCAGGTCGATTGGGGGAAAATGTTTCAGAATATCATGGAATTTCTAAAGAGCGGAGCGGGTTCCATGCTCAGCACGACATTTTCCGCGGCAGTCTCCATCGCGAACGGCTTGACGACATTTGTGATCGCCTTCATTTTCTCGATCTATATTCTGCTCCAGAAAGAACGGTTGGCAAGGCAGTTTCACCTGCTCTTATCTGCATACCTTCCCAAAAAGGTGGTGGAGCGCGTGGTCTATGTGGCGGTGATGGCAGAGCGGACATTTTCCAGTTTCCTGGCAGGTCAGTGCGTGGAGGCGGTGATTCTGGGAACGATGTTTTTTGTGACGCTTACCGTGATTCGCCTTCCCTATGCCCTGCTCATCGGCGTATTGATCGCATTTACGGCACTCATCCCGATCTTTGGCGCGTTCATTGGTCTTGGCGTGGGTGTATTTTTGATGCTGGTGGTCAATCCCATGGACGCGGTGATCTTTACGGTGGTGTTCTTTGTCCTTCAGCAGATTGAGGGAAATCTCATCTATCCGCACGTCGTGGGCGGCTCCGTGGGGCTTCCCTCGATCTGGGTGCTGACTGCCGTGACAGTCGGCGGTTCGGTGATGGGTGTGGCTGGGATGCTCCTCTTTATCCCGCTTTGCTCCGTCTTTTACGCCTTGCTGCGGGAAGATGTTTACAGCCGTATTACAAAAGAAACAGAATCGTAATCAGCCTGTAATAAGTCAAAAAAACAGGGGGTAAAAGATAAAAAAAGGCACTTCCATTTCGGTTAAAGTATGCTATACTACAAGTCGAAATCAAGACAGAATAGATAGGTGAGGATTATGAATCAATTAGAAAGTGAATACCGGGTAAAGGGGAGCAGCGGGCGAAGCCGTGCGAAGGGCACGAGCAGGAAAAGCTCCTCGAATCGCAGGAGCTCCTCGACAATTTACCGAAGTGGAAATGCAAGCTCTGCCCGCAGAAGTTCCGGTCATCGCGGCAAAAAGAAGGGACCGGATACCACAAAGATCGTGGCAGCAATCGTCTTAGTGGTCATTCTGGTCGCGCTTGCCGCTTGGGGCTTAAAGCAGGGAACCAAGGGAAAAGGCGTGAAAGACGAGAGCGTGAGCGCGAGTGAGCCGCAGACCACGATTGAGATCGAGCTGACACAGCCGGTCAGCGTGGAAGGCGTGGACATCACGGGAATGTCTGAGAACGAGGCAAAGGCGGCAATTTTGGCGCAGTACCCGTGGAGCATGAAAGTTTCTTATAAAGAAGAAAGTTTTGATGTAGAGGATCTGCTTACCGAGAAAGTAGATGGCGTGCTGAAAGAGGTTTACTCCGGAACTGGAACGCCACAGGAAAGCTACAGCCTGGATCTTGCGGACGGTTTGCAGGAAGCGGCGGATGCACAGGCAAAGCGCGCAGCCGACAAGTGGAACAAGGCGGCAAAGAACGGTTCCATCGACAGCTATGACGCGCAGTCCGGCGAGTTCGTCTTTGTCGGGGAGGAGAACGGATTTGCCATTGACGAGACGGCTCTCTCAGCGGCGATTCAGAGCGCGGTGAAGGAAAAGCAATTTGATGCGACGATTGAGGCGACGGGAAATGTCGTTGCCCCGGATGTGACGGCGGCGACTGCAAAGCAGAAGTACAAGACGCTCAGCAGCTTTACGACGACAACAACCTCCAATCAGAACCGAAACACCAACATCAAGTTGGCGGCGCAGGCATTAAATGGAACGATTGTAAAGCCCGGTCACGAGTTCTCCTTCAACGGAACGGTTGGTCAGAGAACGGAGAAAAAGGGATATAAGGGAGCTGCCGCTTACAACAACGGCGAAGTGGTGCAGGAGATCGGCGGCGGCGTCTGCCAGGTTTCCACAACGCTTTACAACGCAGTGATGCGCGCAGGACTTACGATCAGCTCCCGCCGCTCCCATACCTTTGAGCCCTCGTATGTGACGCCGGGTATGGATGCGACCGTGAGCTGGGATCAGCCGGATTTTAAGTTCGTGAACAATTCCAAGACCGCAATCGGCATCCGGGCAAGTTACAGCAACCAGAAGGTGACGATCTCCGTCTACGGAATCCCGATTCTGGAGGACGGCGTCAAGTGGGATCTGCGCTCCGAAAAGGTTGAGACGATCGACCCGCCGGCTCCGACTTACATCGAAGACCAGACGCTTCAGCCCGGAACCGAGAAGGTCAAGAGCAAGGGAACGCAGGGAAGCCGCTGGGTGACGTATAAGGTGGTCACAAAGGACGGAAAGACGGTGAGCGAGGAAGTCGATCACAAGGTGACGTACAAGGGACACGCGCCCGTGATTTTGAGAAATACTTCCGGCGTGACGTTAAAGCCAAACGAGACGACGACTTCGGCTGAGACGACACAGGCGGCGGTGGACGGAATGCCGGATGGCTACACGCCAACGACTGCGCCCGCGACAACGGCAGCATCCGCAACCACGCAGGCTGCAACGACTGCCCCGGCAAAGGAAGGTGAAAATGCAGGTCCTGGCGCGAGTGCGACGCAGGCAGCTTCGGAGACCACACCGGCAACCGTTGCTCCGGCTCTGGAAACGACGGCAGCACCCGCTGAGACTGTCCCGGTGATTGCGCCGAATCCACAATAAGTCTTAGTCATTCGTGAACCTTTTTTCAAACATAGGAATTTTGGTTTGCAATTTGTGTAAACTTTGCTATAATAAGAGGTAGTTGTATCAATGGCAACTATCTCTTATTTTTTTTCATGAGAGGTTCTTCCCATGAAAATGATTCTTGCATGGAAAATCCGATTCCATGTAAGGAGAAACGCTCCGCGAGGACCGCACGGCGGCAGCAAGGAATCGTGCCGATTGTGTGACCGACGCAGGCGGAGAATCCTGTAGACAGGATCCTTTTTTACTATTTCTTTAGGAGGAAAGTGAAATGGCAAGAAAAATGAAAACAATGGATGGAAACCATGCAGCGGCTCATGCTTCCTATGCATTTACCGATGTAGCGGCAATCTATCCGATCACGCCGTCTTCTCCCATGGCAGAAGCTACCGACGAGTGGGCAACCGATGGAAGAACGAACATCTTCGGACGCGAGGTGCAGATCACCGAGATGCAGTCTGAGGCAGGTGCTGCTGGTGCAGTACACGGCTCTCTGGCAGCTGGTGCATTAACCACCACCTACACCGCTTCTCAGGGTCTGCTGCTGATGATCCCCAACCTGTACAAGATCGCAGGTGAGCAGCTTCCCGGCGTATTCAACGTATCCGCTCGTGCGGTTGCAAGCCACGCATTGAACATTTTCGGAGATCACTCCGACGTTTATGCCTGTCGTCAGACTGGATGCGCGATGCTGTGCGAATCCAGTGTACAGGAAGTTATGGACTTAACCCCCGTTGCTCACATGGCAGCATTAGAGGGCAAGATTCCATTCATCAACTTCTTCGACGGTTTCAGAACCTCTCACGAGATTCAGAAGATTGAGACTTGGGATTACGAGGACTTAAAGGAGATGGCTCCTATGGATGCGATCGACGAGTTCCGTAAGAACGCCCTGAACCCCAACCATCCCTGCCACAGAGGATCTGCTCAGAACCCTGACATCTTCTTCCAGGCAAGAGAGGCTTGCAATCCCTACTATGAGGCAATGCCCGCCATCGTTCAGAAGTACATGGACAAGGTCAATGCCAAGATCGGTACGAACTACAAGCTGTTCAACTACTACGGAGCACCCGATGCAGAGCACATCATCATCTCCATGGGTTCTGTAAACGACACCATTGAGGAGACCATCGACTACATGGCAAAGCAGGGTCAGAAGGTCGGCGTTGTCAAGGTTCGTCTGTACCGTCCCTTCAGCGCACAGGCTCTGATCGACGCAATCCCCGATTCCGTAAAGGTAATCTCTGTTCTTGACAGAACCAAGGAGCCCGGTTCCTTAGGCGAGCCCCTGTACTTAGACGTTGTTGCAGCATTAAAGGGCAGCAAGTTTGATCAGGTGAAGATCCTGACCGGTCGTTACGGCTTAGGTTCCAAGGATACCACCCCTGCTCAGATCGTTGCTGTATATGAGAATACCGAGAAGACTCCCTTCACGCTGGGAATCAACGACGACGTAACTCATCTGTCTCTGGAGCTGGGTGCACCCTTAGTAACCACTCCTGAGGGAACCACCAACTGTAAGTTCTGGGGTCTGGGCGCAGACGGTACCGTTGGCGCGAACAAGAACTCCATCAAGATCATCGGCGACAACACCGATATGTATGCACAGGCGTACTTTGATTACGACTCCAAGAAGTCCGGCGGCGTAACCATGTCTCACCTGCGCTTTGGTCATACCCCCATCAAGTCCACCTACCTGATCCGTCAGGCGAACTTCGTTGCTTGCCATAACCCCGCATACGTTCGCAAGTACAACATGGTTCAGGAGCTGGTTGACGGCGGTACGTTCCTTTTAAACTGCTCTTGGGATATGGAAGGCTTAGAGAAGCACCTGCCCGGACAGGTTAAGAAGTTCATCGCAGATCACAACATCAACTTCTACACCATCGACGGTGTAAAGATTGGTATTGAGACCGGCATGGGCCCGACCAGAATCAACACCATCCTTCAGTCCGCATTCTTCAAGCTGACCGGCATTATCCCCGAGGAGCGTGCTCTGGAGCTGATGAAGGCAGCTGCTCAGGCTACCTACGGACGTAAGGGTGAGGACGTTGTTAAGAAGAACTGGGCAGCAATTGACGCAGGCGCGAACGGAGCTCACAAGGTTGAGGTTCCCGAGAGCTGGAAGAACTGCGAGGATGAGGGCCTGGATTATGCAGTAGTTACCAACGGAAGAAAGGAAGTTGTTGACTTCGTAAACAACATCCAGACCAAGGTAAGCGCGCAGGAAGGTAACTCTCTGCCCGTATCTGCATTCAAGGATTACGTTGACGGTTCCACTCCCTCCGGCTCCTCTGCATACGAGAAGCGCGGTATCGCAGTGAACGTTCCGATCTGGAATCCCGACAACTGCATCCAGTGTAACTTCTGTTCCTACGTTTGCCCGCACGCTGTAATCCGTCCCGTTGTAATGGACGAGGCTGAGGCAGCAGCAGCACCCGAGGGAACCAAGATGAAGGCAATGACCGGTATGCCCGGATTACAGTTTGCTATGACCATCTCCGCTCTGGATTGTACCGGATGTGGTTCCTGTGCAAACGTATGCCCCGGCATGAAGGGCAACAAGGCACTGGAGATGAAGAGCTTAGAGCAGAGCCTGTCTGAGCAGCCCATCTTCGAGTATGGTCTGACCATCGAGCCTAAGGAAGCCGTTCTGACCAAGTTCAAAGAGAACACCGTAAAGGGCAGCCAGTTCAGACAGCCCCTGCTTGAGTTCTCCGGCGCGTGTGCAGGATGTGGCGAGACTCCTTACGCAAAGCTGATCACTCAGCTGTTCGGAGATCGTATGTACATCGCCAACGCAACGGGATGCTCCTCCATTTGGGGTAACTCCTCTCCCTCCACTCCTTACACCGTGAACGCGAAGGGTCAGGGTCCTGCTTGGGACAACTCCCTGTTCGAGGATAACGCAGAGTTCGGTTATGGTATGCTGTTAGCTCAGAACGCAATCCGTGAAGGACTCAAGGAGAAGGTTGAGAAGGTGATGAACAGCGAGAACGCTTCCGAGGAAGTGAAGGCTGCCTGCAAGGAGTGGCTGGATACTTACGGAATCGGCGCGCTGAACGGAACCGCAACCGACAACCTGGTTGCTGCTCTTGAGGGCTGCGAGTGCGAGACCTGCAAGGAGATCGTAAAGAACAAAGACTTCCTGGCTAAGAAGTCCCAGTGGATCTTCGGTGGTGACGGATGGGCTTACGATATTGGATTCGGCGGTGTTGACCACGTCTTAGCTTCCGGCAAGGACATCAACATCATGGTATTTGATACCGAGGTTTACTCCAACACTGGCGGACAGGCTTCCAAGGCAACCAAGACCGGTGCTGTGGCTCAGTTCGCAGCAGCTGGTAAGGAGACCAAGAAGAAGGATCTGGCTGGCATCGCTATGACCTACGGCTACGTTTACGTTGCTCAGATCTGCATGGGTGGTGACATGAACCAGACCGTAAGAGCGATCGCTGAGGCTGAGGCTTATCCGGGTCCCTCCCTGATTATCGCTTACGCTCCCTGTATCAACCACGGAATCAAGAAGGGCATGAGCAAGGCTCAGACCGAGGAGAAGCTGGCATTAGAGTCCGGTTACTGGAACAACTTCCGCTTCAACCCCGCTGCTGAGAAGAAGTTCACCCTGGATTCCAAGCCCCCGAAGATGGAGGAGTACAAGGAGTTCTTGAAGGGCGAGGTTCGTTACCTGTCTCTGACCATGAAGAATCCTGAGAGAGCTGCAAAGCTGTGGGATCGCAATGAGGCTGAGGCAAAGGAGCGTTTCGAGTACCTGTCCAGACTGGTTGCACTGTACGCTCCCGAGGAGTAATACAGAACAACGATGAGTTTACAGAGGGCCGCTTTTTGCGGTCCTCTTTGTTTCATAGGAAATTGCGTCTTATGAAACAAAGAACGCTCCGCTGTGGAACGCACTGCGGCAGATAGAAAGGAAAGACGAGCATGGACGAAAATGAGATTGTGCAATACATTGTGCTGCGCGTGGAAGAGAAAACCGATTGCGACATTGCGGCGATCCTGGAGCAGCTCCCCGTGCGCCTTGCAAAGCAGTGGGCGCGTCTGGTACACAAGAAACCGGCTGCGCAGGATGAGCAGGACTTTGCGGGCATGGAGAGTCTTCAGAGAGTGGGACTTGCAACGCTTGTGGAGGGCGAGGGAGAACTGGACTTGACTGTGTTTTGCGGAAGCGAAGAGACGGATTCCTATGCGTTCTGGAATGAGTGTCAGAGCCGTGAGGCGATGGAGGAACAGTTAAACGCGCTCGTGCGCTGTTTTGGAGCGGTGGAGCCGGAGGTGCTGTTTGCAAAGTATCAACTTGCCAATCCGGACGCAGATCCAGCAGAAGTTCAGGCAGCCTGCGACCGTATGGTGGAGGTGGAACTCTGGAACCAATACGAGAACGAGGACGGGGAGCGATACCTGACTTACTTAGATGCGGAGGGACTGACCGCGCTGTTAGAGGCGAGGGAGGAGACCGAAGCAGAAGAGTACCGTACATTTTCCAGGGAAGAATTGACGCAGATGGCACAGAAAGGCTGGGCAGGAATCACGCCTCTTTGGACAAAGACCGCAGATTGGCTTGCAAACGAGCAGGATTGGTTTTTGGACGATGCCGGAGAATTTTTGAACCAGGCGGCAGACTGCGCCGGCGTGGGACTGGACGGAGAGTCCTTCCTTGACTGGGTCAGCGAGTTTCTTGATCTGAATGGATTGGAGCTTGACGAGGAGATGGAGGAGCATTTTCTTGCCTATTACGCCTCCCTTCCAAACGGAGCATACAAAGGATTTACTCTGGCGGCGAAATCGTAAGAATTTCGCCGCTTGACTTTTTGGCACTCGTGTGCTATTTTTATTATACCAAGTGTATTAAGAGTATTAGTACAGTAAGGAATAAAGAGAAGGGAGCCAAAAATGTGATAACGCTGGATTACAGGGATCGCCGTCCGCTGTATGAGCAGGTGCTTGAGGGGCTGAAGGACTTGATGATCCGGGGGATTCTGGAGCAAGGGGAAAAGCTCCCGTCGGTGCGAAGTCTGGCGACGGATCTTGCCATCAATCCCAACACGATTCAGAGAGCCTACGCGGAGTTGGAACGATCGGGATTTATCTATTCCGTGCAGGGGCGCGGAAGCTTTGTCGCAGATCTTGGAGCCGTCCATCAGGAACGGGTGCAGGAGTGGGAGCGCGAGTTTGATGAGTTGATGGAGGAGGCAAAACTGCTTTCCATCCCGAAAGAGGCGGTTGTAAATCGGGTGGAAGAGAAGATGAAGGAGGAGGGAACGCATGATTGAGGCGGTAAATCTGACCAAACAATTTGACCGAATTATGGCGACAGACCATATCAACGCGCAGATTCGGGAAGGCTGCGTGTTTGGACTGATTGGAACAAACGGATCCGGAAAGTCCACATTTTTGCGGCTGGCAAGCGGAATCTTAAAGCCGGACGAAGGGTGCGTGAAGATTGACGGGGAGGAAGTGTTTGAGAATGTTCCGGCAAAGTCTAAGATTTTTTATATCTCGGATGAGTCATACTTTTTTGCAAACAGCACGCCGCTTGAGATGATGCGTTTTTACCGGAAACTTTATCCTACTTTTGACGCACAGCGGTTTGAGGAACTCTTAAATGATTTTGGACTTGACGGGCGAAGAAAGATTCACACGTTTTCTAAGGGCATGAAAAAGCAAGTCAGCGTGATTTTGGGGCTGTGCGCCGGGACAAAGTACCTCTTCTGTGACGAGACGTTTGACGGGCTTGACCCCGTGATGCGCCAGGCAGTAAAGAGTCTGTTTGCGGCGGATATGCAGGATCGTGGATTGACTCCGGTGATTGCCTCTCACAACCTGCGGGAGCTGGAAGACATCTGTGACCACGTCGGGCTTTTGCACCGCGGCGGAATCCTTCTCTCCAGAGATTTGGACGATATGAAGTTGGGGATTCACAAGATTCAATGCGTCTTAAAGCCGGGGATGAGCGAGGCGGATCTGGTGATGTTTGACAAGGTAAAATGCGAGCAGCGAGGTCGTCTTCTCACGATGATCGTGCGCGGAACAAGAGAGGAGACGCAGGAGCGGATGGCTGCTTTAGACCCCGTATTTTTCGAGTGCATTCCTCTGACATTGGAGGAGATCTTTATCTGCGAGACGGAGGTGGCAGGATATGACATCAAGAAACTTATTCTTTAATCTTGTTTTGGAGGACTGGAAGCGAAGACTCTGGGCGTTTGCCCTGTTTTTCCTGGCGTTCTTCTTTGCCTTTCCCGTAATCCTCTCCATGAGGATGCAGGATGCCGTTTCGACAAACTTTCGGAATTATCTGGAAAATGCCGCGACGTTTTCACCCGATATGCCGCAGGCACAGCTTGCACTCTTAAAAGGCAAGGTCGTTCTCGCACATTTGAATGGGGTCAATGACCTGGTGATGGTCTTTGTCCTGATCGGAGCAGTGGTGGCAGGAATTTCCAGTTTTTCCTATCTGCACAGCCGCAAAAAGTCGGACTTTTGGCACTGCCTTCCGGTGCGGCGAGAGCTGCTTTTTGGGGCGCGCTATGTGGGCGGATTCTTGACGTTTGCGATCACGTTTTTGGCGGGAATTTTGCTTTTCTTTGGCGTAGCGACTGCCTACGGTGCGAATGTCTCCGAGGCGATCGGCTTGGCATTTGCCCGCTACCTGATTCATCTACTGTACTTTCTTATGCTCTACACCACCAGCGCGATTGCTGCGATTTTGACGGGCAATACGTTGGTTTCGGTGCTCGGAACGGGTGTTCTTCTTGGCTGGGGACCTTCGATCGTCAACATGATCCAGACGTATCGGACGACCTTCTTTACGACACTGTATCTGTGGGAACACGATTCACTCTATGACTGGCTGATGCGCCGTTCCTCCCCGGCAGCCGCCTATTTCTGGGTGGCAAACAGCACGCCAAGCTGGTTTGTGACGGACGGGAAAATGTTCCTGGTTGGAAGTATTGCGGTGGTGGTGGTGCTCATCGCAGCCGCTATGTGGCTCTACAAAACGCGTCCCGTGGAGGCAGCCGGGCGGGCGATGGCATTTTCCTGTACCAAGATGCCGATTCGTATTCTGGTCGTGCTCCTTTGCGCGCTCTTTGGGGCGATGTTCTTCTGGGAAATGCAAAAAGCGATGGGCTGGGCGATCTTTGGCGCGGTTGCGGGCGGTTTGATCGTTCACTGCGTGATGGAGATCATTTACGAGTTTGACTTTCGCGCACTCTTTCTGCACTGGGCGCAGGCAGTCGGCTGCGTCGCGGTTGCAGCAGTGGTGTTCTTTGGCTTCCGGTACGACTGGTTCGGGTACGATTCCTGGATGCCCAAGGCAGAGACGATTGACCATGTGGTTTTGGACGTCAGTCTGGATTCTGGCTTCTTAGACAACAAAATCTTCACAAAAGAGGCGAACGGAAACATTCGCGTTGCAATCAATCATCTCCAGGATCTGCAAGCCAATGAGGAGCATATGAAGTTTACAAACCTCGATGCTGCATTTGACTTGATTCGGGTCGCAAAAGAGGAGACGCTGGCAGACCGGGACAATCAGCTTGGCATCGCAAACGTGCAATTTGACACGATGAGACAGGAAACATATGAGGAGCAGCAGCGCACGATTCACGCTTCCGACAAGGTATATTCCTATGTGAGAGTGGCGTTTGTGAAAAAAGACGGTCGTGTGGTGTACCGTTCCTACACAAACTTCCCGATCGAAAAAGCCTGGGAAAGTTACGAGGCGATCCACGATGACACATCGTACCGAAAAGGATTGTATTGGAAGCTCTACGAGGAGAGTGATGACGCGCTGGTACAGGGAATTTATCGGGAGAACGGAACGGACATCGTGCTTCCGAGCGAGTGCTTGAACGATTTGCGGGAAGCACTGGCGCAGGACTTTTTGGAACTGACGGCGCAGGAACGAACCGAGTCAAACCCCGTGGGCGCGCTCATATTGACTACAGAACTTCAAAAAGAATTTGTGCAAGAGCAATATTCGGATGCGGAGGATTATTTTCGGAGCATGATGAAGGAATATGGCGATTCCTGGCCGATCTACGACTCGTTTGAGCGCGTGAAAGCGATTTTGGAATCTTATGGGATTTCCGTCGGAAGGAAGTTGCAGGCAGAGAACGTCAGAGAGATTTATTTCTGGGATAATTTGAACAACGAGAAAACACGTTCTTTCACGGACAAGAACGAGATCGCGCAGCTCCTTGGCGCGCTCACAAGTGGAGAGGTGAGTGACTGGAATGGGTTGTGTCCGGTATTTTCCGGAGAAGTGTTTGTGGATTCAACGGATTTTCCGACCAGGTTTTCCATGCGGTTTGAGAAGGATCGGATGACGCCGGAGGTGATCGCACTTTTGGAAAAGAATGGGATGCGCGTTTCGATCGAGGATTGACAGAACACCAAATGGGGGCTACAATCATATCAACGATCTGAGAGGAGATGGATGGATATGATTTCGGAGAAGATGAAGCCCCTGGTGAACAACAACTCGGCAATCCGTGCCATGTTCGAGGAAGGCAAGCGGCTTGCCGCCATCTATGGAAAAGAAAATGTCTATGATTTCAGTCTTGGAAACCCCAATGTGCCTGCGCCGCAGGCAGTGAACGAGGCGATCAAGGCAGTGGTGGACGAGGAGGAATCAACCTTTGTCCACGGATATATGAGCAATGCGGGCTATGAGGACGTGCGGGCTGCGGTGGCAGACTCCCTCAATGCCCGCTTTGCCACGTCTTTCGGGATGAAAAACATCCTGATGACCGTTGGCGCGGCAAGCGGCATGAACGTGATCTTAAAGACACTCTTAAACCCGCAGGATGAGGTTCTCACTTTTGCCCCCTACTTTGTGGAGTACGGCGCGTATGTGAGAAACTATGACGGTGTGTTAAATGTGGTCTCCCCGAACACCGAGACGTTTGAGCCCAATCTCGTCGAGTTTGAGGAGAAGATTACACCGCGCACAAAAGCCGTGATCATCAATACACCCAACAATCCGACGGGCGTGGTCTACTCCGCCGAGACGCTGACGAGTCTTGCAGATGTCTTGCGGAAAAAGTCCAAGGAGTACGGGACACAGATTGTCCTGATCTCGGATGAGCCTTACCGGGAATTGGCATACGACGGGGTGGAAGTGCCGTATGTGACGAAGTTCTACGACAATACCGTGGTTTGCTACTCGTACAGCAAGTCCCTTTCCCTGCCTGGAGAGCGAATCGGATACCTGGTAATTCCGGACGAGCTGTGCGAGAGTGAGGAAGTGATCAACGCGGCGACCATCGCAAACCGTGTGCTCGGCTGCGTCAACGCGCCTTCTCTGATGCAGCGCGTGATCAAGCGTTGCCTGAATGAACAGGTGAACTTACAGGCGTATGACGACAACCGTAAGCTCCTCTATGAAGGATTGCGAAAGCTGGGATTTTCCTGTATCAAGCCACAGGGCGCGTTCTACCTGTTCGTGAAGAGCCCGGAGCCGGACGATACGGCGTTTGTGGAGGTTTGCAAAAAGTACAACGTGCTGGTCGTTCCAGGAACTTCCTTTGCGTGTCCGGGGTATGTGCGGATCTCGTATTGCGTCTCCCATGACCAGATTGCCCGTTCCCTTCCCGCTTTTGCAAAGATTGCGGCAGAGTACGGGCTTGGCAAATAAGAAAAGCAGGTGAACGACGAGGATGGAGATTCTCAGACAGACGTTGAATCTGTTGATTCCGCTTTGCGGGTGGCTGCTCGCACTCTTTGTCGGACCAAGGATCGTGGTCTTTTTCCTGCCCTTTGTGATCGGCTGGATTCTTGCATGGATTGCAAATGTTCCGGTGCGATTTCTGGAGCAGAGAATGCGCCTGGTCCGCCGCCACGGAACGATTCTTACGGTCGGCGTGGTACTGGCGGCAGTCATCGGGCTTTTATATCTGCTCATCAGCCGTCTCGTGATCGGCGCAGGCGTTCTCGTGCGCGCATTTCCCAGAATCTGGGAGGAAATGCAGCCGGATCTGGAATCCGGGATCGCCACGCTTGAGCACGCGCTCGCCTACTTCCCTCCCCAGGTCTTGGAAGGATTCGAGCAGATCAAGGGAAATCTTGGGGAGACGGCGGGGATGCTGGTGCAAAAGGCGGCGTCCCCGACCGTGCAGGTGGCGGGAAGTGTGGCAAAGGGGATTCCCGGCGCGCTCGTCTATTGCGTGGTGAGCATCCTTTCGGCTTATTTTTTTATCTTGGAGCACGATCGAATCATTGCAGCCGTTTCGGGGAAGCTGCCGCAGTGGTTAAAAGACTACTGGGCGAACTTGCGAAAAGATGTGCGTCAGCTGATCTTTGGGTATTTTCTCGCGCAATTTAAGATCATGTTCGTGGTCTGGGTAATCCTTGGAATCGGATTTGCAATTCTTGGCGTGCGCTTCGCGCCTGTGATCGGATTTTTGGTGGCATTTTTGGACTTTCTTCCTGTGTTTGGGACTGGAACGGTTCTGATGCCTTGGGCACTCTTAAAATTGCTTGCCGGGGAGTACGCGTTTGCGGCGGGGCTTGCCCTGATCTATGTGCTCACGCAGGTGGTGCGCCAGATCGTACAGCCAAAGCTGGTGGGAGACAGCATGGGCTTAAATCCACTTCTTACTTTGCTCTTTTTGTTCCTTGGATTTAAGATCCGAGGAATCGCGGGAATGATTTTAGCCGTTCCCGTGGGGTTATTTTTTATGAAATTATACAAATACGGGGCGTTTGACTCCATGATTGCGGCAAGTCAGGGGCTTTGCCGGGAGATCAACCGCTTCCGAAAAAACGAAAACAAATGAATTGAGGTACGTTACCGTGAGTCAGGAGATCAGTCTGAATACAGACCGCGTCAGAGAGCTGGTGTGGAAGCTGGCATTTCCTTCCATGCTGGCTCAATTTGTGAGTGTTCTTTACAGCATTGTGGACAGAATGTATATTGGAAATATTCAGGGAATCGGAACTGCGGCACTGGCAGGAGTCGGCGTCTGCGGTCCGATCATCACCTTAATCAGCTCTTTTGCAAGTTGGATCGGAGTGGGCGGCGCGCCGCTGATGAGCATTCGTCTGGGGCAGAAAAAAGAAGAGGGCGCGAGACAGATCGTCGCAAACTGCTTTTTGCTCTTGACGGCGATCGCACTCGCCATCACGGTACTCGCTTTTCTCTCAAAGGACGCGCTGCTTTGGTGGTTTGGCGCGAGCGAGGCGATCTTTCCGTATGCCAACGAGTATTTGAGCTGGTATCTTCCGGGCACGGTGTTCGCGCTTCTCTCCACGGGAATGTGCCAATTTATCATCTGTCAGGGATTTGCAAAGACGGGAATGGCAAGCGTCATCATTGGAGCCATCGCAAACATCATCCTCGACCCCATCTTCATCTTTGTGCTTGGGATGGGAGTAAAAGGAGCGGCGATTGCGACGGTGATCTCTCAGATTGCCTCCTGCTTGTTCGTGGTGGGATTTCTATTTAGCAAATATCCGCTCGTTCCGATCACCTTTGGCAATTACAGTTTGAAAGTGATGCGCCAGGTCGTGACCGTGGGACTCTCCCCGTTCTTAATCATTGCAACGGACAGCGTATTGATTATCCTGATGAATGCCGTGATCCAGCAATACGGCGGAGCACAGCGCGGTGATATGCTTTTGACGTGCAACACGATCTTACAGAGTTTTATGTTGATGATTACCATGCCGCTTGGCGGAATCACAGGCGGAACGCAGACGATCATGGGATACAACTACGGCGCGAACCGCCCAGATCGCATCCGAAAGGCAGAGTTTCATGTGGTGCTTTTGGGCTTGATCTTTACGACGATCATGTTTTTCATCGCCCATGTGGTTCCGCAATATTTCGTCCGCATTTTCACGCAGGATGATTCCTATGTGCAGATGACAAACTGGGCGATTCGCATCTACACCATGTCGATCATCCCGCTTGCCGTGCAATACTCGGTGGTGGACGGATTCACGGGCATGGGAATCGCCAAAGTGGCAGTGAGTTTGTCTCTTTTTCGGAAAGCGTTTTACGCTGCCCTGATCTTATTTTTGCCCGCGCTCTTTGGCGTGGAGGCAATCTTTTACTCAGAGCCGATTGCGGACGCGGTGGCGGCGGTGAGCTCGTTTACCACCTTCGGTCTGCTGTCCGGAAAGGTATTAAAGGACGGAAAGCGGTATCTGTGAGAAATGGAGAGACTGGAAAGGCAGAAATTGGAATGAATGATGAGAACAGGAAATTAAGCGACGCAGAAACACAGCAGTCTGCACCCGGGCGCAGTCGAAAGCGTTCGGGCTCTGGTTTCGGGAAAATACTTCCGGTTGCCGCTGGATTTTTCGGGGTACTCGCTGCGGCTGGGATCGTCTATTATGTGGTCGCGGCGCAGGGCTATAAGAGCCATTTCCTCCCCGGAACCATGATTGGCGGGGTGGACGTCTCCGGGCGCAGCGTGGAAGAAGTGAAAGAGGCATTTTCCAGAGAAGCCACGCAATACGTCCTCACCATCGAGGAGCGGGAGGAGAAAACAGAGCAGATTTCGGGGAGCGAGATCGCGCTGGCTACGGAGTTTGACGGCACCCTGGAGGAGATTTTGGCGGCACAAAACCCCTATTCCTGGATATTCCACCTTGGAAAGACGACGCAGTACCAGATGCAGACGGCTCTGACATGGGATGAGGACGCGCTCGATGCAAGGATTGGCGCGCTCTCGGCGATGGATACGGACGTGATGCGCGCGCCGGTGGACGCGCATCTTTCGGAGTACATTGCGGGAACCGGGTTTGAGATTGTGCCGGAAGATCCCGGAACGACACTCGATCCGCAGGCGGTTCAGATGGCAATCCGTCAGGCGATTGAGAGCCTAACGCCCATGCTCTCTCTGGAGGAGGCGGGCTGTTACATTGCCCCGCAGGTTCTCTCAGACGACGCAACGTTGCTTGCGGAGCGTGATAAGAAAAACGAGCTTGTCAATGTCACGGTGACGTATGAGTTTGGCAATCAAAAAGAGGTGCTCTCCGGGGAGACGATCAGCGGATGGCTGACTGGAAGCGGAGAAAATGTCACCTTGAGCGATTCAGAGGTTGCAAATTACGTTGCCGCGCTCGCCAAAAAGTACGATACGGCTTACACGACGCGCGAGTTTCCGACCAGCTACGGAAAGACGGTAAAGGTCAGCGGCGTCTATGGTTGGCGCATCAACCGCTCCGAGGAGGCGGCGCAGCTCAAAGCCATGGTGCTTGCCGGGCAGAGTGGAACAAGAGAGCCGGTGTACTCGCAAAAAGGAGCTTCCCGCGGCGCGAAAGATTATGGAGACACTTATGCGGAAGTTAATCTCACGGCGCAGCATTTGTTCTTTTATAAAGACGGAAAGAAGATCTTAGAGTCGGACTTTGTCTCCGGAAATGTGGCAAAGGGATACACGACGCCCGCCGGGTTTTTCAGTCTTACCTACAAGCAGAGGGACGCGGTCTTAAAGGGAGAGGGGTATGCAAGCCCGGTGAAGTTCTGGATGCCCTTTAACGGCGGAATTGGATTTCACGATGCGAGCTGGCGTTCCAGCTTTGGCGGAACGATCTACAAAAAGGGCGGTTCGCACGGCTGTGTCAATATGCCGTATGCCGCGGCAAAGACGCTCTTTGAGAATGTCTACGCCGGAATGCCCGTGATCTGTTACAATCTTGCAGGAACGGAGAGCAGTACGCCGACCAAGGCTTCCGGAAAGCCGGATACGTCTGAGACGACGGCTCCGGCAGCGACGACTGCCCCGGCAACACAGCCCGCGCAGACACAGCCTGCCACAACAGCGGCTCCGACTACGGCGGCTCCGACCACAGCAGCTCCCGCACCGACCACCGCGGCTCCCACAGAAGTCTCGACCGCTCCGGCGCAGACCGTGCCAAACGGTCCCGGATCGACGACTGCACAGCCGACGCAGCAGCCAAACGGTCCCGGTACAACGGAGACTTCCGTGCAGATCACGCCCGTAGAAGGTTGACAAATGGGAAAAATCTCCGTATAATCGGTGAAGATGTGTAGGGGGAAAACGGATCTACTCAACTTAGGGAGGATTTGAGATATGGCAATGAAGAAGAATGCAAAGACAGCGATAAAGGCAGCAGAGGCAAAAGAGACAGCAAAGGAAATCGCAAAAGATCTTGTAAAGGAAACGGAAAGCAAGATTGAAAAGGTTGCAGAAGTGGTGAAGGAAGCGATCAAGGAAGAAGCACCGGCTTCCAAAAAGCGCGGTAGAAAGCCTGCGGTAAAGAAGGAAGCAGTCGTGGAAGAGAAAGCGGCTGTTGTTGCAGAGCCCAAGAAGAGAGCGACCAGAAAGACCACAAAGAAAGAGGTGCAGCCGCAGATTACGGTGCATTTCCAGTACGGCGGCAAGGATCTGGTTGCAAAGGAAGTGCTTGCACAGGCTTTGGATCACTATAAGGAGAGTCATGTGGACGCTGTGATCGAGACCGTGGAGCTGTATGTGGTGGCAGATGAGAACGCCGCTTACTATGTAATCAACGGAGAGCCCAGCGACGATTACAAGATCTGGCTGTAAGGAAACCAAACACGATATTTTGAAGAGCCGGCGCACGTTTTGTGCGGCGGCTCTTTGCGACAAGAGAAAGGAACGGGTGATGAGATGGCAGGACTGCCGGAAGCATTTGAGCAGCGAATGAGAGGAATGTTGGGGGAGGAGTATCAGGCGTTTGAGGCGGCTTTGTTTGCACAGCGGGCGCAGGGACTGCGCGTGAGCGAGATCCGATTGCCCAAACGCTTTGCCGATGCGAGTGAAGTAGGCGTGTATTTGGCACAGCTTATGGGATGGAACTTGACGCCTGTTGCGTGGACGAGAGAGGGATTTGCCTACGGTGCAAAGGACCGCCCCGGAAAACATCCGCTTCACGAGGCGGGGGCGTACTACATTCAAGAGCCGAGTGCCATGGCGGTGGTCTCTTTGCTTGACCCAAAACCGGGAGAGCGGGTGCTTGATCTGTGCGCGGCTCCCGGCGGAAAGAGCACACACGCGGCATCCAGACTAAAGGGAAAGGGACTTTTGATTGCCAACGAGATTCACCCGGCAAGAGCAAAGATTCTCTCCCAGAACGTGGAGCGGATGGGGGCGAAAAATGTGGTTGTGACGAACGAGACCCCGGCGCGTCTCTCCAAACAGTTCCCGGAGTTTTTTGACGCCATGATCGTGGACGCGCCCTGTTCCGGGGAAGGGATGTTTCGTAAAGATGAGGAGGCGATCGGTCATTGGAGCCCGGAGAACGTGCGCCTTTGCGCCGAGCGTCAGGACGAGATCTTAGAAGAAGCGGCAAAGATGCTGCGGTCCGGCGGACGGATGGTCTACTCGACGTGCACGTTTGCCCCAGAGGAGGATGAGGGGGCGATTGCGCGCTTCTTAAACCGCCATGCGGACTTTTCGTTGAAAACGGTAACGCTGTGCGACGGCATGGATTCTGCGCGGCCAGAGTGGGCGTGGGATATTGACGGAGCACCTTTGCAGGATCTAACGGATGAAGCCAAAACTTCCATCTCCCGCGCTGTGCGTATTTTCCCGCATCACGGGCAGGGCGAGGGACATTTTATGGCGCTTCTTGTGCGTGATGGAGAAGATGCAGACGTAAAAAGAGAAGCACCAGTCAAGGAACGACTCCCCAAAAACTGGAAAGCACTTCTGGCAGATTACGAGAGTTTTTGCAAGGAACAGTTAAAGGATTCGCCGGAAGATCCCGACGGACGCTGGGAGCTTTTTGGAGATCAGCTCTACCGCGTCCCTGCTGGGGTAGGTGATCTTGCGGGACTAAAAGTGTTGCGCCCCGGACTGCACCTTGGGACGTTTAAGAAAAACCGTATGGAACCGGCTCACGCGCTCGCATTATCACTTCGCCCAGAAGAAGCAAACTTTACGCTGCGCTTGGATCCACAGGGCGAGGAAGTTGCGCGTTTCCTTCGGGGGGAGACGCTGGATGCTTCGCTAAATGAGGAGCTTTCCGGAAAGAAAGGCTGGGTTTTAGTCTGCGCCGGGGAGTGGAGCCTTGGGTGGGCAAAGCTGGGAGGAGGAATCCTGAAAAACCATTATCCCAAGGGACTTCGCAGAGGATGATGGAATAGAACACCGTCATTTGCCATAAGAATAGACAAAAAGCCACCGGGGAGCTGTGATGAAGAAGCAAAAAGCGTGGGAGCAGGCGATCCTGCTCTGCCTGGGAATGTGGCTTGTCGTCTTTTGTTTTCCGGGTGCGCGCCTGACAACAAACCAGATTCCGGTGAGCGCGCCGTATGCACAGAGTGACCAGAAAGTGACAGAACCGCTGGAAGATTTATCGCTTTACGCGCAGTCGGCAGTCTTACTGGATGCGGATACGGGGCGGATACTCTATGCAAAGAATGCGGACACGGTTCGCCCCATGGCGAGCACGACAAAGATCATGACGTGCATTCTGGCTCTAGAAGAGGGCGATTTGGACGAAAAAGTAGTCGCCTCCAAGAAGGCGGCTTCCCAGCCAAAAGTACACCTTGGGGTGCGGGAAGGGCAGGAATTTTTCCTCAAAGATCTTCTCTATTCCTTGATGTTGGAGTCACACAACGATTCGGCGGTGATGATCGCCGAACATCTTTCGGGAAGCTGCGAGGCGTTTGCGGCGCGTATGAACGAGAAGGCGCGCGCGATCGGCTGTGAGGATACCTGGTTTATCACGCCAAACGGGCTTGATGCAAAGGAGCGCGACGCAACTGGGATCGAGAGGACGCACTCCACCACGGCGGGCGACCTGGCAAAGATTATGGCGTATTGCGTCAGCATTTCCCCGAAGAGGGACGAATTTTTACAGATCACGCAGGCGGGAAATCACTTTTTTTTCGATTGTGCAGGAAAGAACAGTTACAGCTGCGTCAACCACAACGCGCTTCTTACCATGATGGACGGGGTACTTTCCGGAAAGACGGGGTTTACTGGCGGGGCAGGTTATTCGTATGTGGCGGCACTGGAGAGTGAAGGGCGGACGTTTACACTTGCTCTGCTTGGCTGTGGCTGGCCGCCGCATAAGGCGTGGAAGTGGGCGGATGCACGCGCGCTCTTTTCTTATGGAAAGAAGCATTTCCAGAAAAAGGATGTCTACGAGGAGCAGACGCTTCCAAAACTCGCACTCGAAAACGGCATTTATTGGGATGGCGCACCGCAGGAAATCGCGCTTGTTGCGGAAGAAAAACGTCCGGTCGAAACGCTGCTTTCAGAGGGGGAAAATGTTCGGATTGAGCAGCATTTGCCCAAAACCATACAGGCTCCGGTTACAAAAGGGCAGAAAGTCGGGGAGATCGTGTATTATCTGGATGAGGTGAAGCTGGCTGCGTTTGAAGTGTACGCCGCGCAGGATGCCCAGAAGTTGACGCTTCGCGCAAGTCTCTGTTATATTTTGGAAAAATTCCTTACGAAAGCATGAACATTTTCCAATTTTATTGACATCCGCTCTTTGGTGTCATTATAATAAGAAGAAGCGAATGACGGGAGATCATGACATGAAATACAAACGATGGAAGCAGGCTATGGCGGCAGTCTTGAGCCTTGTTCTGGTGGTGGGAGCGATCCTTCCCTCGTATGCGTATACGGGGAATGCCACGGTCAAGGCGGCGAACTTAAATGTGCGAAGCGGGGCTGGAACGAGCTATTCTGCGATAGGGAAAATTACAAACGGAACCACAGTAAAGATCGTCGGGGAGACGACGGGAACGGACGGCGCGAAGTGGTACCAGATTCAATACACGAGTTCCGGGGCGACGAAGACGGGATATGTGTCGGCGGCGTACATCAAGATTCCGGTTTCTTACTCTTCGGATCAAAATTTTGAGACGTATCTGAGCCAACAGGGATTTCCGGAGAGCTATAAGAGCGAGCTGAGAGCACTTCACGCGCAGCACCCGAATTGGGAGTTTCGCGCGCTTCATACGAATCTCGACTGGAACACGGTGATTGAGAATGAGGCGGTGATTCCGCGAAACCTGGTGAGCAATTCGAGCATCTCTTCCTGGAAGTCGGTGGAGAGCGGCGCGTACAACTGGGACACGAGCAAGTGGACGGGATTTGACGGAAGCAACTGGGTGGCGGCGTCAAAGGAGATTATCAGCTACTATATGGATCCCAGAAATTTCCTGGACGAGACGTATGTCTTCCAGTTTTTGTCACAGGAGTATAACGCGGCGACACAGACCAGAGAGGGACTCGCCTCGATGGTAAAGAATAGCTTCTTGTCAGGCGCGGTCAAGGGGAGCAGCGGCTCTTCTTCCTCCACGTCCAGTTCCGGCTCTTCCAGTCAGTCAAGCAGCGGCCCAATCAGCAGCGGTACGAGAAATGGCGAGGAAGATAGCGCGCACGGACCGGGTGTACAGGGAAATGCAGCAAAGAGCAGCTCTCCCGATACGAACACCTCTTCCGGGGACAGCGTAAGCCTTCAGGGACCGACCGCCTCGATTACGCCTAAGAACCGCTTTTTTGTGGGAGATACGGTGAGCTTGGAGCCACCGGGGGCGACGACGACCAACACACCGACGACGAACAGTCCGACGACAAACGGTCCGGTTTCCGGAAATACTTCCAGTTCTTCCAGCAACGGTCCGATTTCTTCCGGAAGCAGTAATAATAGTTCTTCCAGCAATGGTCCGACCTCTTCTGGAAGCAGCAATAGCAATAATTCTTCCAGCAGCGGCCCGGTTGCCGGGAACACCACGCAAAGTCCCGGAAGTTCGGCTCCGGGGAGCACGAACACGACTACAACCACGCAGACGAGCAATTCTTATATTGACATGATCTTAAAGGCGGGACAGCAATCGGGAGTCAATCCATATGTGCTTGCCGCGATGATTATGCAGGAGCAGGGCGCGGGAACGAGTCCGCTTATCTCTGGCAACTATTCGAGCTACCGCGGATATTACAACTATTTTAACGTGGAGGCATACCAATCCGGCTCCATGAGTGCGATCCAGAGAGGTCTCTGGTACGCATCCCAGTCCGGCTCGTATGGACGTCCCTGGAACACCCCGGAAAAGTCCATCGTCGGCGGCGCGCAAAACTATGCGGACAACTATGTGAAGGCGGGACAGAACACCTTTTACTTAAAGAAGTTCAATGTGCAGGGGAGCAATCTCTATAAGCACCAATACATGAGCAATATCCAGGGCGCGGCTTCCGAGGGCGCGAATCTGGCGCAGGCGTACACCTCTGAGATGAAGCAGTCTGCGTTGGAGTTTATCATTCCGGTCTATAAAAATATGCCGGATGTGCCCTGCGCGGCTCCGACCGGAGACGGAAGCCCGAACAACAAGCTCTCCTCCCTGAGCGTGGAGGGATTGAGCCTGACTCCGTCCTTTGGCAAGGATACGCAGTCCTATAACCTGATTGTGAATACTTCTGTGAGCGCGATCACCATCAAGGCGACTGCGGCAGACTCCTCCGCGACGATCAGCGGAGCTGGAACGGTGAGCCTCAACTCCGGTGAGACGGATGTTGTGGTGACGGTCAAGGCAAAGAACGGATCGGTGAGAACGTACACCATCCATGTGGCAAAGCAAAACGGCGGCGCGACGCCTTCCGGAACGTCCTCCGGATCGGGAAGCACTCCCGGTTCTTCCACAGGCCCCGGAAGCAGTTACGGACCGGGATCGGAAAGCAATAATTCTTCCTCATCCCCGTCCACGCCGGGCGGAAGCAATGTTACGGTGGTGACGGTTGGCCCGCAATAATTCATGCGGTCAAGACGAATAAGAAAGCGAGTAATGAAAATGAAAGAACGAATCAAACGGTTTGCGGCAGCACTTCTTGCTGCCTGCGTGCTGGCAGCCTGCCTGCCGGTACAGATGATGACCGCTTACGCTGCGACGGCTCGGATTGCATTTTCCGACCCGTCCGCCGAGGTCGGCGCAGATGTGAAGGTCAATATGAAGATTACATCCGCAGATGGAACGCTCTCAACTGCAGATGTGATGCTCTCGTATGACTCTGATTTGCTGGAGTTTGTGGAGGGAACGGACGCAGACGGCGGAGCCGGGGCAGTTCGCGTACACGGGGATGCTGGAACGCCAAACACCGCGCAGCTGGCATATGTCCTGACCTTTAAGACGAAGAAGGCGGGAAATGCCAAGATCACGGTGACGAACCAGGAGATCTACGACGCGGACTCCAAGCTGGTGACGGTCAGCCAGGAAGGAAGCTCTGCCGTGACCATCGGAGCGCAGGCGACGGCGTCCAAGGATGCCTCGTTAAAGTCGCTTCAGATCTCTCCCGGAACGCTCTCCCCAGAGTTTTCTGCTGGGGTTGACACTTACGCAGTGACCGTCGGAACAGACGTGGAGCAGTTGGTAGTGAGCGCGGAGACGACGGACAGCAAGGCGACTGTGAGCGTGAGTGGCGCGGACGCACTTCAGATGGGCGAGAATCGTGTGATCTGCAAGGTGACAGCTGCGGATGGCGAGACGACCAAGGAGTACGTCATTGTCGTGACAAAGGCAGAGGGTGGAGCAAGCGCGGATGAGACGACGGAGGCGGCAAGCGATCATGCCGGCGAGTCTACGGGCGTGAAGCTGACGACTCTGAGCCGCTCGATCACGATTTTGGAACCCGATCCCGCGGTGACGCTTCCTGAAGGATTCGTGGAGACGGCGATCAAGATTGACGGACATACCGTGACCGGATGGATCTGGCCCGGCGATACGGACAACGAATATTGCGTTGTTTACGGTATGAACGAAGCTGGTGAGAAGAACTTCTACCGTTACGATATGACGGAGAATGAGAAGACGATCCAGCGTTACTTCCAGGATCCGGCTTCTGACGCAGGAATGACGGACAAATATAACGAGCTGGCACAGCAGTACAATGACCTGGTAAAGATTGCCAATACACGCCGAATCGTGATGTTTGTGATGATCGGACTGTGTGTGGTTCTGGTGGTACTTCTTCTGGCAGTCGGCGTCTTTGGCGGTAACTCAAAGAATAAGAACGGTTCCAGACCGCAAAAGAGAAACAGCAAAGACCCGGAGGAGGATTTGGAAGACGAAGAGGATGACGAGGAAGAGGACGAGCAGGATCCTTTTGAGAAAGAGGAGAAGCCGGTAAAGCCGATCGTCACAAGACTTCCCCGGACAGAGGCGCAGGCGCAGAGCGCGGCGACCACGGTGAGAGAACCTGAGATGGAGCAGACGCGCGTGATGCCGGAGCTGACGAAAGTACAGAGACCTGCACCGGTATCAGAGCCGGAGCCGGACGAGGAACTGGATGTCGTGGACTTAGAGGATGAGGATATGACTCCGGAACCGAAGCCAACAAAAGAGCCGGACGAGGACGATCTGGAGATGATTGATCTTGACTAATCAAAAACAGACAGGAAAGCCGCAAACGTGGGGGGAGAACCTCCCCGCATTGCGGCTTTTTTGCATCATACGAATCCTGCTTGACGGAAACAAAAAAGTTTGGTATAGTAGGGGAACAATAGATTGTTATATTGCTTGTAGAACAGATGTAACGAAAGACGGTGGCAAGATGGTTTTGAAAATTGATTTTAACAGTGACGAGGCGATTTATATTCAGCTTCGCAACCAGATTATTCTGGGAATCGCCACGGATCGGATTCGGGAAGGAGACATTCTCCCGTCCGTGCGCCAGATGGCGGAGTACGTCGGCATCAATATGCACACGGTCAATAAGGCGTACTCGGTGCTGCGGCAAGAAGGCTTTGTCAAGCTCGACCGCAGAAAAGGGGCGGTGGTTTCTCTGGACGTGGACAAGATTCAGGCAGTCCAGGAACTGCGCCAGAGCCTCGATGTTCTTTTGGCGTGCGGGATCTGCCGCGGCGTGAGCCGTGCGGAGGCACATCAACTGGTGGATGAGGTTTACGATACTTATACCAGGGGGGCTTCCTGCGAGGAGGAAGAGCAATCATAAAGCTACATTTGCCGGAATAAAGATAAAACGGAGGATTTTCGTATGTTGTGTGAACGATGCAAAGTCCGGGAAGCGACAATCAAAACGAGGATGATCAGCGGATACGGCGTGGAGGCGGAGTACCACCTGTGCACAACCTGTGCGAAAGAGCTTGGAATGGATCTCTCTCTTTTGGAAGATCTCTCTGTGCTGACGGATCCAGATTTCTCGCTGGAAGCGTTCGTGTCCGATTTGATGAATCAATTCGCGCCGGAATTGTGTAAGGGCGAGTCCGGGGAGAAGATGCGGGTTGTCTGCCCAACGTGTAAGATGCCGCTGAGTGAGTTTATGAATAACAGCCGCTTTGGCTGTCCCGACTGCTACGGTGTGTTTGACCTGTTTATCAGCGATTCCGTCAAGCAGCTTCAGGGCGCGAACGCCCACAAAGGGAAGATTCCAAAGATGGGCTATACAAAGATCGACGCCAAAAGTATGGAAAAGATGCAAGAGATGCTGATGGAGGAGGAAGATCCGAAGCAGAAGCAGATCCGGGAACTCTCCGAGGAGCTGAAAAAGGCGATTCGCGACGAGGAGTACGAGGTTGCGGCGCGCTGCCGGGACGAGATCCGCGCCCTGAGAGAGGAGGGAACCGATGCGTAAGTGGTTTGACGAGGCAAATTGTGCCAGCTCCAACGTGGTGTACAGCCGTGTGCGCCTGGCAAGAAACATTTCCGGGTATCGTTTTCCAAAAAGCCTTGAAAAAGAGGAGGACCAGGAACTTGTCTCGCGGGTGATGGGCGAGCTTTCGGGGCTTACGGACGGAGAACGGGGCGATTTTACTGTCCGGGAACTTGCTCAGATCCGCGATCTGGAGCGAAAGGCTCTCAGAGAGCGCAGAATCTTAAACGCAGCCGTTGTTGAGAAAAAAGGGGCGGCAGCCTTATTGATGACGGAGGATGAGGGAGCGAGTGTGATCGTAAACGGCGACGACCACATCCGGATTCAGGTTCTTGGCGCGGGGCTGTGTCTTGAGAATCTCTGGGAGGAGGCGGACGGGCTTGATGACCGGATCAACGAGAAATTGGAGTATGCGTTTGACGAAAAGTACGGATATTTGACCTCGTTTTTGACAAATGTCGGGACAGGGCTTCGTGCCTGCGCCGTATTGCATTTGCCCATGCTCTCCCAGGTCAAGAAGTTTCAAAACATTGTGTCGGATATGAGCCGCGTCGGGACGAGCATTCGCGGACTTTACGGAGAGGGCGCGGAAAATTACGGCTCGCTCTATGAGATCTCCAACCAGAGGACGCTTGGACAGTCAGAGGAGGAGATCATTGAGCTTGTGACGAAAGCGGCAAAACAGCTCAACAACCAGGAACAGCGGGTGCGTCAGGCGGGACTGGATTCGGATTCCAAGCGACTGGATCGGTTGGATGAGATCTGGAAGTCTTACGGCGTATTAAAATACGCGCGAAAGATCACGGAGCGCGATGCAAGGATCTTTCTCTCACTCCTGATGGCGGGGGAGGCGGACGAGCTCGTCTCGTTTGCAAGTCCGTGCAGCCTGTATCGCCTGATTCTTGGAAGCAAACCCGCGAATCTGCGTCTGGGCGCGCAGCGACCTTTGGAGACGGAAGAGCTGGACTGTGCGCGCGCAGCCTACATCCGCGAACGGTTGCCGGAAATCAACGGATAATAAGGAGGACTACCATACATGATGGATCAATATACACCGCAGGCAAAAGAAGCATTGCGTCTGGCAGCCCACGCAGCCAAGAGCCTCAATCACGGCTATGTGGGAACGGAGCATCTGCTGATTGGTCTGATCGAGGAGGAGGACGGCGTTGCCTCCCGCGTCTTGGAGGAAAACGGCGTGGAGGAGGAGCGGGTGATCGACTTGGTGCGCCAGCTCATTTCCCCCAATCCCGCGCTTGCCACGGCGACAAAGTACACTTACACGCCAAGAGCAAGTTATGTGATTGCAAACAGCAGCCGGGAAGCGGAGCGTTTTAAGGCAGATCAGGTCGGAACGGAGCATCTCTTGATTGCGATTCTTCGCCTGCCCGACTGCGTGGCAAACCGCCTGCTCAACACGCTTCGCATCAATATGCAAAAGCTCTATATGGATCTTTTGGCGGCGATGGGGGAGGACGCCCCGGCATACAGCCGTGAGGAGGCGTTTGGAACAAAAGAGCGTGGACGGGAAAATGAGACCCCGACACTCAACGAGTACAGCCGCGACTTGACACAGATGGCAAGGGACGGAAAGCTCGACCCCGTGGTCGGGCGTGAGGCGGAGATTCGCCGTCTGATTCAGATTTTGAGCCGCAGAACGAAGAATAACCCCTGCCTGATCGGTGAACCGGGCGTCGGAAAGACGGCGGTTGTGGAAGGCTTGGCACAGCGGATTGTGAGCGGCGATGTGCCGGAGACGATTGCCGACAAGCGTGTGATGACGCTAGACTTATCCGGCATGGTTGCTGGTTCCAAGTACCGCGGAGAGTTTGAGGAGCGCATCAAGAGCGTGGTTGCTGAGGTGGTTTCCTCCGGCGATGTCCTGCTCTTTATCGACGAGCTTCACACCATCATCGGCGCAGGCGGCGCGGAGGGCGCGCTCGACGCTTCCAACATCTTAAAACCGTCCCTTGCAAGGGGAGAGCTTCAGGTGATCGGCGCGACAACGATCAACGAGTACCGCAAGTACATTGAGAAGGACTCGGCTCTGGAACGCCGTTTCCAGCCGGTGATGGTCGAGGAGCCGACGCAGGATGAGTCGATCGCGATCTTAAAGGGATTGCGAAGCCGTTATGAGGAGCATCACAAGGTGCAGATCACGGACGAGGCGTTGGAGAGTGCGGTCAAGCTCTCGGCGCGTTACATCAACGACCGTTTCCTTCCGGACAAGGCGATTGACCTGGTGGACGAGGCAGCTTCCCGCACGCGTCTTACCGGTTATCCCAGACCGGAAAAACTCCTCAAGCTGGAACAGCAGATCGAGCGCATGGAGGAAGAAAAGGAAGAGGCGGTCAAGTCCGAGGCTTATGAGGAGGCCGGAGCGATCAAGAAAAAACAGGAAAAGCTGCGCGAGAAGATCCGCACGGGCGAGGCACAGTGGAAGGAAGATTGTAAAAACAATCCTCTGACCGTCGGTGAGAGCGAGATTGCGGCAGTCGTCAGCGATTGGACGAAGATCCCGGTGCAAAAGCTCAACGAGGGTGAATCGCAGCGGTTAAAGAATCTGGAGACGATTCTGCACCAGCGCGTGGTGGGGCAGAATGAGGCGGTCAGTGCCGTTGCAAAGGCGATTCGCAGAGGACGTGTGGGCTTAAAAGACCCGAATCGTCCGATTGGTTCCTTCCTGTTTTTGGGACCCACGGGCGTCGGAAAGACGGAACTTTCCAAGACACTTGCGGAGGCGATGTTTGGCACGGAGAACGCGTTGATTCGCGTCGATATGTCCGAGTACATGGAAAAGCACAGCGTTTCCAAGATGATCGGTTCCCCGCCAGGTTATGTGGGACATGAGGAAGGCGGACAGTTGAGCGAGAAAGTCCGCAGAAATCCCTACTCCGTGATTCTCTTTGACGAGATTGAGAAGGCGCACCCGGATGTCTTTAACATCCTGCTTCAGGTGCTTGACGACGGTCATATCACCGACTCGCAGGGGCGAAAGATCGACTTTAAGAACACGATCATCATTATGACCTCGAATGCAGGCGCGGAGAACATCATCTCCCCGAAACGGCTGGGATTTGGCGTTGCAAGCGATGCAAAGGCGGATTACGAGTTCATGCGCGGGCGCGTGATGGAGGAGGTTCGCAGACTCTTTAAGCCGGAGTTCTTGAATCGAATCGACGAGATCATCGTCTTCCATCAGCTCGGACGCGACCACATGAAGGAGATTGTCCAGATTATGCTCGCATCCATCGCAAAGCGCGCAAAAGAGCAGCTTGACATCACGCTTGAGGTGAGCGAGGAGGCAAAAACACTTCTCATGGACAAGGGATACGATGCCAAGTATGGTGCGAGACCGCTTCGCAGAACGATCCAGACCATGTTGGAGGACAGCCTTGCCGAGGAAATGCTGGACGGAACGGTGCGGGCAGGAAGCAAGGTTTCCATCGGCGCGGGGGACGGGAAATTAACATTTTCTGTAAAAACCATGCGAAGAAAGAAGAAAGCAGAGCCGGCAAAAGCCTGAGTAAAAATACTGGTCAAGCAGATGGTTTTGTTGTATAATTGAGCCAGCAGAAGACAGCTGCGAACTACAAAAGCAGGAGGAAGAAAAGATGCCAGTCATTGAAGAATTGATCCGCGCAGAGCAGGATGGCACCATCAGTTTTGGAAATTATACATTGGGAGCAAAGGCGAAGAAGTCGGATTTCGAGTGTGATGGCGACCTGTACAAGGTAAAGACGTATCGTGAGATCACGAAACTGGAGAGAAACGACCTGTTCGTATATGAGTCGGTTCCGGGAACCGTGGCAGAGCACTTTAAGGTCACGGATAATGAGGTAGAGTTCACGGTTGAGGGCGAGCAGGACGCACAGATCACCGTTCAGCTGGAGAATGACTCCGAGTATGCCGTCTATGTGGATGATGTGGCAGTCGGCAGCATGAAGACCAATATGAGCGGAAAGCTGAGCGTCAGCGTGGAGCTTGAGGCAGGAAAGTCTGTAAAGGTTCGCGCCGTAAAGCGATAAGAGAACATGACACAAAAGGCTGGGATGCGTCCCGGCCTTTTTGCAACTTTGGTGAAAATGATTTTGGAAAGGAGATTCAATGGCAAAGGCAAAGGCGACGGCGTTTTTTTGCAGCGAATGTGGGTATGAGTCCGCAAAGTGGACGGGACAGTGCCCGGCGTGTAAGGCGTGGAATACGATGGTGGAGGAACCGGTGGCAAAGCCAGCAAAAACGGGACTTGGCGCGGGAAGCGGGGCAGTGCTTTCCGGTGGTGCAAGGCGCGTGGCGACTCCGGTAAAGCCCTCTCTTCTCTCGGAGATCAGTCTGGCAGAGGAAGACCGCATCCACACCGGCTTTAGCGAGCTTGACCGCGTTCTTGGAAGCGGGATTGTGGCGGGCTCTCTTGTGCTTGTGGGTGGAGATCCGGGAATCGGAAAATCAACGCTTTTGCTTCAAGTCTGCCGCAACTTGGCAGGACAGGGGCAGCGAGTGCTCTATATCTCCGGCGAGGAATCCTTAAAGCAGATCAAGATGCGCGCGAACCGAATTGGAACCGTGAAAGGGGAGCTTTTATTTCTGTGTGAGACGAATCTGGATCGGATCCAGGCGACGATCGAGGAGGAAAAGCCGCAGGTCGTGGTCATTGACTCGATTCAGACCATGTACCGGGAAGAAGTGACCTCGGCTCCGGGAAGTGTGGGGCAGGTGCGTGAGTGCACCGGGCTTTTGATGCAGATTGCAAAGAGCCAGGGCGTTTCCGTCTTTGTTGTGGGTCATGTGACAAAAGAAGGCGTTGTGGCAGGTCCCAGGGTACTCGAACACATGGTGGACACCGTGCTCTACTTTGAGGGCGATCGAAACGCATCCTACCGCATCCTTCGCAGCGTCAAAAACCGTTTTGGCTCCACAAACGAGATCGGGGTCTTTGAGATGGCGCAGGAAGGACTGGAGCAGGTGGAAAATCCTTCGGAGTTTATGTTGGAAGGCCGCCCGGAAGAGGCGAGCGGAGCCGTTGTGGCTTGTTCTATGGAGGGAACGCGCCCGATTCTTCTGGAAGTGCAGGCACTCGTCACGCAGACGAATTTTGGAATGCCGCGGCGCACGGCGGCGGGAACCGACTACAACCGCGTCAACCTGTTGATGGCTGTGCTCGAAAAACGATGCCGCTACGATATGGGGCATCTGGACGCCTACGTCAACATTGCGGGCGGAATGCGTATGAGCGAGCCGGCACTCGATCTTGCGATTGTGATGGCGTTGATCTCCAGCTACAAAGACCGCCCCGTGGATCCCAAGACGATCATCTTCGGTGAGGTGGGACTTTCCGGCGAGGTGCGCGCCGTCTCCCAGGCAGAGCAGAGAGTGAGGGAAGGCGCGAAACTTGGATTTATAACGTGTATTCTCCCGCAAGTGTGTCTGGAGCGGATGCGCCCGATCGAGGGAATCAAGACAATCGGCGTGCGAAATGTGAGGGAGGCAATCGGGCTGCTATGAGCAGCCCGGAGGGGCGCAATTTCCTATGAAACAAAAAAGCCGATAACCTTTCGGCTACCGGCTTTCTAAGAAGCAGGGGATGAGGGGCTCGAACCCCCATCTACGGTTTTGGAGACCGCTGCTCTACCATTGAACTAATCCCCTGTGTTGATGTATCTCTCAGCGACTTGTTTATAATATCATAAAAAAATGCAGATGTCAACAAAAAGTTTGAATTTTTTTGAAAAATTTGTTTTTTCTTTTCCTTACGAAAATTCCTGCCTGCAAACCGCAGATCCGGGACTTGCAGGCAGGAGAGAAACTCTTATTCGAGCGCGCTCTCTAAGTCAGACAGCATCTGATCCAGTGCACCGATTCCGCCCTCAGCCGTGTACCATACGGCAGGAGTTGCCAGGTAGACGATGTTGCCGTTCTTGTAGGCGTCCGTGTTCATGACGAGCTCATTTTCCAGAATCTCCTGAGCCAACTGTGCGCCGTCTGTGTTGATTGCGGCGTCACGATCCATGACAAAGATGTAATCGGGATTCTTGTCCACGATGAACTCAAATGAAGCCTCGTTTCCGTGCGTGGCGGTGTCGATATTCGCATCCACACCGACATTTTCAAATCCAACCTCCACGCCGATGAGAGAGCAGCGCGCGTTGTTTCCGAGCACATTGAAGCCGCCGCTCGTCGTCATGCCGACGATCGCCGTCTTGCCCTCTGCGATCTTGGAGAGAGCCTCGATGCGCGCGTCAAAGTCTGCCATCAGCGTGTCTACTTCCTCCTCTTTTCCGAACATGGAAGCGATGGTAGTGGCGTTCTTTCGCGTGCTCTCCACCACGCCGATCTCATTGTCCATAGACAGGTAGACCACGGGCGCGATCTCGCTGAGTGCGTCGTAGCTTCCGGCCAGACGGCCGCCGATAAAGATCACATCGGGTTCGCTCTCCATCACGGCTTCCATATCCGCCTCCTTGATCGTTCCGAGCTTGGAAACGCCCTCTCTTGTCACATACTCTTGAAGGTAATCGAGTCTTGTGGATGCAGAGCCAACCACGCGATCCGCCTCGTCCAGAGCACCTAAGATGTCAAGGCTTGCCATATCAAGCACTGCGATACGCTCTGGATTGTAAGGAACTTCCAAATCCACGACTTCCTTGTTGGCATTTAAGCTCTGGATGGTAACACTCTGCGGCTCATCCGTTGTCTGAGCGGTGGTCTCAGTGGCAGAAGTGCTCTCAGCTGCCGTTGTCTGGGCAGTGGTCTCCTTTGCGTTGTTGGAAGAGCAGGCAGCCAAGCTCAGGGCAGCAGCGGTCAATACAGCAGAAAGTAAATGTCTTTTCATAAAATCTCCTTCAAGTAAAATTTAATAGTAGATTGAGAGGGGTTTTCCCTTCACAGTTTGAATTTCAAAGTTGACGCGGTAGATCTTAGAGAGATTTTCCTTTGTCACAACTTCCTCCACGGTTCCAAACTTTGCGACTTTTCCGTCCATAAAGGCGCAGATATAGTCTGAATAGAATGCCGCGTAATTGATCTCGTGCAGCACGAGAATGATGGTTTTTCCCAGCTCATCACACAGGCGGCGCACCATTTTCATGAGGTTTGACGCGTGATAGATGTCCAGGTTGTTGGTCGGCTCGTCCAGCAGAACATACTCCGTGTCCTGCGCGATGACCATAGCGATGCAGGCGCGCTGACGCTGACCGCCGGAGAGCTCGTCGAGGAACCGGTCTTGCAGCTCGTCAAGCTCCATGTAGGCGATTGCCTGGTCGATCTTCTCCTCGTCCGCGTTTGTGAGACGGTTTCCGGAGTGCGGGAACCGTCCGAAGGCGACCAGCTCGCGCACTGTCAATTTCATCTGAATCTGATTCGACTGGGTGAGAATCGCAAGGTGCTTTGCAAGATCGCGGCTCTTCCAGTCGGAGAGATCCTTTCCGAGGAAATGAATCTGACCGCTGTCTTTTGCGATGAGGCGCGAGATCATCCCCATCACTGTGGATTTTCCGGCTCCGTTTGGCCCGATGAGCGATAAAATCTTGCCCTTTGGGATCTCAAACGAGACGTCATCAACCACCGGTTTCTTGTCATACGATTTCTTCAAATGTTTGATTCGCACAGTTATGCCCTCCGATTCGTGAGTAACAGGTAGAGAAAGTAAATTCCTCCGCCGATGGTGATAAAGACACTGACCGGAACCGCGTAAGAGAAGACGTGTTCCGTCACAAGCTGACCTGCGATGAGCACCAGCATCCCAAACAGAACCGCCCCCAGAATCAGATGCGTGTGGCGGTACGTCTTTAACAGCTGCCTGGAAAGATTTGCCACAATCAGCCCCAAAAAGGTGAGCGGGCCGACCAGGGCAGTCGCAACCGCGATGTAGAGCGTCACAGCGAGTAGGAGATTGCGGATGCAGTGATCGTAATCCACACCGAGATTGATTGCTTGATGCTTTCCGAGCGTGAGCACGTCAAGCAGTGCGAGTTCCTTTCGGAAAAGGACGGCGACCGCGATCAAGATTACGAGCGAGAAGAAGATCAATTCCGAACGCATATTGCTGAAGCTGGCGACAAGCGTCACAAGCAGCGCGTCGTACTCATTCGGGTCCATGATTCGGGTCAGCGTGGTCTGGATGCTCGAAAAGAGCGAGGTGAGCACCGTTCCGATCAGCAATACATAGAGCACGTTGTAGCGCGTCTTTTTGAAAAGCCACCCATATACCACGGTTGCGACAAGCCCCATCAAGATCAGATCCACGCCAAAGGCGAGGTTTGCATGGACAGCCAAAAGACTCCCGGAGCCGGCAAAAAAGACGACGGCGGTGTGAATCAGGCTGTAAAGCGAGTTCATGCCAAGAAGGCTGGGCGTGACGATCGTGTTATTGACCACCGACTGAAAGACGATGGAAGCCGAACCGATGGCAAATGATGTCAGCATCATGGCGGCGAGCTTTGGGATGCGAAGTCTCATCGCGTAGCGAAACAGCTTCGGGTTGTCAAAGCGAACGTCAACCAGAAGATAGGCAGCCGCAGCGATCACCACCAAAAGGAAAAGAATGGAAAATACCTTGCGGTGTTTCATGCGCGTTTTCCTCGCTTTCCAAAAGAAATTTTGCCATGGTTCAAACGTCGAATCAATAACCCGATAAAGAGCAGGCTTCCAAGGATTCCGACGACCAGCTCAATGGGAAGCTCGTAAGGAGCGATCACGATGCGCCCGATCATGTCGCACAGGAGCACAAAGATCGCGCCAAAGAGCGCGGTGTCAATCAGCGTGCCCCGGATGCGGTCGCCCTTAAACATTGAGACAAGATTTGGCACAATCAACCCGATGTAGGAGATGGAGCCGACGACCACCACGATCGAGGCCGTGATCATGGCTGCAATGCAAAGACCTAGAAAGAGTACCACATTGTAGGGAACTCCCAGGTTTTGAGAAAAATCCTTGCCGATGCCCACGATATTAAAGTGGTTTGCAAAGACAAAGGCGAGAATGACCAGGGGTGCGACGAGAAAGACGATCTCGTATCTTCCGCGAAGTACCATGGAAAAATGTCCGGTGAGCCACGAGGAGAGTGCCTGCGTCATCTCAAACTGGTAGGCGAGGTAGTTTGTTACGCCGCCGATGATGTTGCTGAACATGATGCCGACGAGCGGAACCATGACGACATCCTTGAATTGAATCTTCTGGACGAACCAGACAAAGCTACAGGTTCCAAGGATGGCAGCGGCGAACGAGAACAGTGCTCGGCTCCAGAGCGTGGAGTTTGGAAGAAAGAGCAGTGCGAGCAGGATTCCAAGCTGGGCAGAGGAGATCGTCGCCCCGGTAGTTGGGGAAACAAACTTGTTCATGCACAGCTGCTGCATAATCAATCCCGCAACGCTCATTCCAACTCCGGTACAGAGGATTGCCATCAGCCTTGGAAGGCGCGAGATCAGGAAAATCTCAAGCATTTCCCGATTGGAAAGAAGCGAGGAAACGCGGATGTCAATCACTCCGACAAAGAGGGAGAGACCGGATAACAAAAGAAGTGCCACTCCCAGAAAAAAAGTCGAGCGATAAGAACGGATAAATATTCTCCTTTCTAAAAGTTAGTTTATACTAATTAGCACACAGTTTGTAGAGACTAACATATGAACCGGGGGCTTGTCAACCCAATTTATGGAAAATTTAGAAAGATGAGAAAAGTTTAAGGGTATTTTTAGCGATACAAAAAATCCCGCCTCCTTGGGAAGCGGGATCGGAAGAAACGCATTATACGGTTTTGCCCTTTGCAACGTAAACCGGGAAGGAATCCGTTCCCTTCATCTCCTGAGCACCGGAGATTATTACGTTCTTGTCGGTCACAAGATATTCGATGTTGGCGCCAGACTCAACTACCGTATCCTGCATTAGAACACAGTTCTTGACTTTTGCGCCCTTCTTGATCTTGACGCCTCGAAAGAGGATGGAATTTTCGACTTCACCCTCGATCACACAACCGTCGGCAGCCATGGTGTTTTTGACTTTCGCGCCGTTTAAGTAGCGGGCGGGGTTGTCGTCGCGAACCTTGGTGTAGATGGTGCTGCCTGCGTAGAAGAGGCTGTCCACATTGGTGTCGTCGAGCATCTTCATGTTCTCGTCAAAGTAGCTCTTCATGCCGGTGATGCGCGCGCAATAGCCGGTGTAGCGGTAAGCCTGAACATTGAGCTTATCGAGGTTGTGAGCCAGGATGTCGCGCTCAAAGTAGACGTGTCCGCGGACGAATGCGGTGCGGATCAGGTCAATCAGTAGTTCACGATCCAGAACATAGATGTTCATGGACAGGTTTTGAACGCCCTCATCCTGAGAATTGACGCGAATACGGGTTACTTTCTTGTTGTCCACATCCAGCGTGTAGTACATGGAAGTGGTGATTGGATCGGACTTGAGCCATTCATCCGGAATCTTCTCTTCCCGGTAAACAACCGTCACATCAGCACCGCTCTCAATGTGTGCGCCGATCAGCGCGTTGAAGTCAAAGTTGACTGCAATGTTGGTATCGGCGATTACGACATATTGCTCTTTCTGACGGCTCAGATAATTCAGGATGCTGGCGATACCTTCCACACGTCCGTTGTAAACCTTAACGGTCTTCTCGGAGTAGGGGGGGACCAGGTTTAGTCCGCCGTGCTTGCGAACCAGATCCCAGGGACGTCCGGAACCTAAGTGGTCCATCAGAGAATGGTAGTTCTCACGGACGATGATGGAAATGTTGTCGATTCCGCAATTTACCATGCTGGAGAGTAAGAAATCTGCCAGGCGGTAACGGGCTGCAAACGGGATGGAAGCCATCAATCGCTCGCTGACCAGTTCGGGGACAGTGGAATCATAGCTGTTTGGGAAAAGAATGCCCAGGGCATTTGCGTTGGAATTTACCATTGTTCTTCACCGCCTTTTACATCATTATAAATCATGGCATTGGGACCGATCTTGGCTCCGGAGCCGACTTTTACATTGGGAGCGATGGTCGCTACACCTTTGTCTGTGCCGGAAGGCATCGCGCCTACGATGGCATTTGTTCCGATCTCTGCATTCTCTGCGACGATGCAGTGGCGAACGACTGCGCCGGTGTGAATCACGGAACCGCCCATGATCACGGCGTCCTCAACGAGCGCGCCTGCCTCAACCTTAACGCCGGAGAACAGAACGGAGTGACGAACTGTGCCTTCAATGCGGCAGCCGTCTGTAATCATGGAGTTTTCCACAACGGCATCTGCGCTGATCTTGTGACCGGGCATTCCACTGTTGCGGCTGTAGATCTTCCAGTCGTCATCAAACAGGTTGATTCCGCTGTGCTCGGGATCGAGGATCTCCATATTTGCCTCCCAGAGAGAGGGAATGGTTCCTACGTCCTTCCAGTATCCGTCAAAGTGGTAGGCGTACATCCGTCTGTCATCCTTTAACAGATTGGGAATGATATTGTTTCCAAAGTCGTTGGCGGAGTTGGGATCAGCTTCGTCTTCGATTAAGTATTTTCTAAGAATATCCCAGTTGAAAATATAGATGCCCATGGAAGCCAGGTTGGATTTGGGATTCTTTGGCTTTTCCTGGAACTCAGTGATGCGGTCGTCGTCATCGGCAACCATCAATCCGAAACGGGAAGCATCTTCCCACGGAACTTCCATGACAGCAACCGAGAACTCAGCGTTCTTTTCTTTGTGGAAGCGAAGAAAATCGCTGTAATCCTGTTTGCAAATTTGATCACCGGACAGAATGATCACGTATTTGGGATCATAACGCTCAATGAAAGCGATGTTTTGGTAGATCGCATTTGCTGTGCCTTTGTACCAATCAGAACCAGATGCTTTTTGGTAAGGCGGAAGTACATGGACGCCGCCATACAGACGATCCAAGTCCCAGGGCTGACCGTTGCCGATGTATTCATTCAGAATAAATGGCTGATATTGAGTCAGCACGCCGACTGTGTCGATTCCGGAATTGACACAGTTGGACAATGGAAAGTCAATGATGCGGTACTTGCCTCCAAAAGGCACCGCGGGCTTTGCCAGTTTCTGGGTCAACGCGTAAAGACGGGAACCCTGTCCTCCGGCAAGAAGCATTGCAATTAATTCTTTTGCCATAATAATTCTCCCCCTAAGTGGATTGTTAATAATTAGGATTATATCACAAACACACAAAAAATGACAGCTTTTTTTGAAAAATAAGGAAAATAATTACAAAGAAAAAATTGGAAAAAGACTTGAAGTATGTCAAAAAGCTGGTATAATAAAAAAGATATTTTTTTGAGAAGCGTTATGTTTAAAAAAATATAACGCATAGGAGGCAATATGGATCAGAAACTACGGTATCACCTCTCGATACGCCTCTATGGAGAGGACAAGGCATTTGGACCTGGCGTGGCGCAGTTACTCCGCGGGATTGATGCGTGTGGTTCGCTCCAGGGAGCGGCGCAGGCGATGAACATGGCGTACAGCAAAGCGTGGAAGGTCATGAAAAATGCGGAGCGAGAGTTGGGATTCGCGCTGACGGATCGGGAGAGTGGCGGAAAGGACGGGGGCGGTTCCAGATTGACTCCGCAGGCGCGCACGCTTCTTGCCCGTTACGACGCATTTTCCGGAAAAATTCGACAGGCGGCGGATGAGGCATTTGCCGAGTATTTCGCGCCGGGATGGATGGAGGAGGAATAAAATGGAACCGATTGTATTCTGCAAGGGGGGCGGCTGCACGGCAAAGTTGGGTCCCGGAGTGCTTGAGCGCGTGCTTGGGAAGCTCCCAAAGGCGGCGGATCCCAATCTTTTGGTGGGGTTTGACGCCTCGGACGATGCAGCGGTGTATCGGTTAAGCGATGAGATCGCGATGGTGCAGACGCTTGACTTTTTCCCGCCGATGGTGGAAGATCCCTATATCTTTGGACAGGTGGCGGCGACAAATGCTCTGAGCGACATCTATGCGATGGGCGGCGATGTGAAAGTCGCGCTCAACATCGTCTGCTTTCCGGAGTCCATGGACTTAAATATTCTTGGGAAAATTCTCCAGGGCGGATCGGAGAAGGTGCGTGAGGCGGGCGGCGTCCTTGCCGGGGGACACTCGATCGCAGACAGCGACGTCAAGTACGGACTGTCCGTCACCGGAGTGATTCACCCGGACAAGATCCTGAAAAATACGGGAAGCCAGCCAGGAGACGCCTTAATCTTGACCAAACCGCTCGGCGTGGGGCTTGTCTGCTCGGCGTCCCGCCTAAAGGCAGTGCGAGAGCGCGACATGGATGCGGCGGTCCGCTCCATGACGACGCTAAACCGCTATGCGTCTGAGATTCTTCGCAAGTACCGGATCCACGGCTGTACGGACGTGACGGGGTTTGGATTCTTGGGGCATCTGTGCGAGATGATGGAGGATCACTACACGGCACACATTGACCAGAACGCGATCCCGTTCTTTGAGGGCTGTCCGGAGTATGTCGAGGAATTTTATCTGACGGCGGCTGCCCAGAGAAACCGCAACCACGTTCAAAGCAAGGTGCGGTTTGAACACGTTCCGTTTGCGATGGAAGAGATTTTGTTTGACCCGCAGACTTCCGGCGGACTTTTAGCGTCTGTGGATGTAAAGGACGCGCCTGCTGCGATGGCGGAGTTGGAAACATTAGGAATGCCCTGCGCGATCGTTGGGACGGTGGGCGAGCGGGAAGATTTATCTGTAATTGTAAAATAAAGGGAGGAAAAGATCATGAGATTAGATGAGAGAGGAAAGCAGTGTCCGCTTCCGGTTGTGGAGGCAAAAAAAGCGTTGGAGGAAGCCGGCGTCGGCGAGATCGTGGAGGTTGTTGTTGACAACGAGATCGCGGTGCAGAATTTAAAGAAGATGGCAGACCACAAGGGATACGGCGCAGAGAGTGAGACGGTTGGAGCGAGTGAGTTTCTCGTTCGCCTCTGGAAGGGCGAGGACGCGCCTGTGGCAGAGGAGAGTGAGCCGATGGAGCTTTTTTCTTGTGCACCGCAGCACACGATCGCCGTGATCTCCTCGAATTGTATGGGAAATGGAGACGAGGCACTTGGGAAACTCTTGATGAAGAGCTTTCTCTACGCGCTGGCTGGCCTGGACGAAGCACCGGAGACCGTACTCTTCTATAACAGTGGTGCATTTCTCACCTGCGAGGGATCGGACAGCATCGAGGACTTGTTGGCGATGCAGGAGAAGGGCACGAAGATTCTCACCTGCGGAACGTGCTTAAACCACTATGGGCTGACCGAGAAACTGGCAGTCGGCGGCGTCAGCAATATGTATGAGATCGTGGAGTGCATGAATCATGCCACCAAGATTCTGCGTCCGTGATGAGGAGAGGGCAAATGTTAGAGAGAAAACAACAGTTGATCGCGGTGCGTGGCGGCGGAGACCTTGCCACCGGAACGATCCATAAATTGGTGCGATGCGGCTGGCCGGTGGTGATTCTGGAGACGGATCTTCCCTCTGCAATCCGCCGCCAGGTGTCGTTTTGCGAGGCGGTCTACAACGGAACGAGCGAGATTGAGGGGATGGTATGTCGCCGGGCAATGAACGTGGAGGAAGTTTACGAAATCTTAAAAAACGGGGAAGTTCCGCTTTTGGTTGACCCGGAAGCGGCGTCCTTAAAGGAGTTAAAGCCCTGGGCGTTGGTGGATGCGATTCTTGCAAAGAAAAATCTGGGAACGACGCGTGCCATGGCAAAAAAGACGATTGCCCTGGGACCGGGATTTGAGGCAGGGGCGGATGTGGATCTTGTGATTGAGACAAAGCGCGGGCACAACCTGGCAAGAATCATCACTTCCGGGACAGCGGCTCCCAACACCGGAATCCCCGGAGTGATTGCCGGATTCGGAAAAGAGCGCGTCATTCACTCTCCGGCACGAGGCATTTTCCTCGGAAAGGCAAAGATCGGGGATGTGGTAGAAAAAGACCAGGTGATTGGCGTTGTGGTCACAGGGGCGGGAGAGGTGGAAGTACCTGCAAGCCTGACGGGAATCCTGCGCGGCTTGATTCGTGATGGCTATCCGGTGAGCGTGGGCTTTAAGATCGCCGACATTGACCCGCGAGAGAGCGAGCTTGACAACTGCTTTACGATCTCCGACAAGGCGCGCGCCATCGCGGGATCTGTGGTCGAGGCGTTGCTGTGGCTTGAGGCAAGGGAGGAAGAGGTGTGATCTACCTGGACAGTGCGGCGACTTCCTTTTATCGCCCAAGCTGCGTGGCAGAGGCAGTGGCAGAGGCGATTGCGTCCGGCGGAAACAGTGCGCGGGGCACGCATCCGGCTGCTCTTGCCGCCTCCCGCGTGATCTACGAGACGAGATTGCTGTTAAATGAACTCTTCCACGGCGATGGGGCGGATCAGGTCGCCTTCACGGCAAATTCCACGGAGAGCTTAAACATTGCCCTAAAGGGATTGATTTCACCGGGCGATGTGGTGGTGAGCACGGATCTGGAACACAACAGTGTGCTTCGCCCGCTGTATGAGATGGAGGAGCGGGGCGTGACCGTGCAATTTGCGGGGTGTCTGGGGGCGGACAGGAGCCCCGACGATCCGCTCAGACGGCGCGGATTACTGGACTACGACGCGCTGGAACGGTTGATTCGCCCCGGTGTGCGGGCTGTGGTTTGCACACACGCCTCGAACCTGACGGGAAATGTCGTTGACATCCGAAGAATCGGCGCGCGGTGTCGGGAAGTCGGCGCGCTTTTTATCGTGGATGCGTCCCAGACTGCTGGGGTGCTTCCGATTGATATGGAAAAAGATGGAATTGATGTGCTCTGTTTTACGGGACACAAAGGTTTGATGGGACCGCAGGGCACGGGCGGACTTTGCGTGCGTTCCGGCTGTACGATTCGCCCGCTGCTCACCGGAGGAAGCGGGATTGAAACATTTTCCAGAAGACACCCGCAGATCATGCCGACGGCGTTGGAGGCGGGGACGCTCAACTGCCATGGAATCGCGGGGCTTCGGGCGGCTCTCTTGTATCTGATGGAGCAGGGGACGGATGCACTCTGGAAGCGCGAACGCGAGTTGGCAGACCTCTTTTTGCAGCAAGTTTCCGGAATCGAGGGAATCAAGATCTACGGGGATGTAAAAGCCGAAAGGCGCGCGGCGATCGTCTCGCTTAATCTGGGTGAGGAAGACTCCGGAATGGTCAGCGACTATCTGGCGGCGGAGTGCGGGATCGCTACCCGCTCAGGCGGACATTGCGCGCCGAGAATGCACGAGGCGTTGGGAACACGCGAGCAGGGCGCGGTGCGCTTTAGCTTTTCTCATTTTAATATAGAAGAAGACGTGATACAGGCGGCAAAAGCCCTGGCTGAGTATTGACAGCTGGGGTTTTGTGTATGCCTAAAAAACAAAATACTCTGTAAATGCACACTTTTTACAACACATTGTTTATATTTTTTAAAATATCGTCAAAATGCCTAAGTAAACCAATAATACTTCGTTGGATATATGCATTGTATACATAGATGCCTTGTGATACAATATATACGTAATAAAAATTTTGAGAA
>Cebus_capucinus_imitator_PRJNA485217_SSR049__coassemble_1199_pt1 | contig 75888 bp, 82 predicted proteins | sample Cebus_capucinus_imitator_PRJNA485217_SSR049__metabat2_low_PE_019 | metagenome-assembled genome bin Cebus_capucinus_imitator_PRJNA485217_SSR049
AATGGGCGTTTGTCTGGTATGTGCCGCCATTTTGTTTCTTGTGAAAAGTAGGTATGCCAGTCCCAGGGACGCTGCGAAACTGCTTCCAGACTTTTTTGTAGTTGGCAAGGGCATTATAGAGCGCCTGACAGTCTACGTCTGCATCATTTAAGAACGGCGCAAGGTTTGCGATTGCTGTAACGCTTCCCTGTTCTGAAGAAAGAAATGCAGCTCTTCTTGCGACCGGCTCTATATAAATCCCAACTTTTTTCAGGGCGTGCAGTTCCCGGTCAATGGCAATGCAACGGTTATAGACAAACCTTGCACAGCCAATGTTCTTTTTCATGATGGCAAGCTGTCTCCCGCTTGGGAAGGCTCGTAATTTCAATCCAATATGATAAGTATAATCTTTCATCTGCTTCATAGAATCATTATAACACAAAAATACAGATATCTCAAACATTTACACGAAATATATGTTATAATAAGCGTATAGAGGTAATTACATATGAGTGATGATACAAATAAGATTCTGGACGCTGTTTATGGTAGGAACTACGTTTATAACTTTCACTTTCATCTAATCTGGTGTACGAAGTACCGAAATCAGACTTTTGTGACGCCGGAACTTGCAGATGAGATGAAGGCGATTCTTTCAGAGGTGGCAGCAAATAATTCTGTTACCATTGAGACGATGGAAGTGATGCCGGATCATGTTCATATGATGATTGGGTTTCCACCATCACAGAGCGCAGCCAACACGGTAAAAGCACTCAAAGGAAGATCTGCTGCTTTATTTCTGGAAGCGCATCCGGAAATCCGAAAGGCGCAATACTGGGGCGGAAACCTATGGTCAGTCGGTTATTACATGGGCACTTGCGGGAATATGAGTAAGGATACCGTGGAGCGATACATCAAAGGACAGCAGACTGCTCCAAGGAAACGAGGACGTCCGCCAGTAAAATCGCAAGTCTAAAAACAAAAACCGCCCCTCCTCCCACGACTAAAGTCGGGGATTTCGGGGCGGGAAAAATTTCATTGAATCGGTCTCCCCCTACGCAAATTGGCTGTTATACAGCCCTGCATACGCTCCGCCTTGTTCCAGCAGCTGGGCGTGGGTTCCCTGTTCGATGATGTTTCCGTCCTGCATGACGAGGATCTGGTCGGCGTCCAAGATTGTGGAGAGGCGGTGAGCGATCACGAAACTCGTTCGGTTGTGCATGAGTGCCTTCATTGCCTTTCCGATCTCCATCTCCGTTCGCGTATCCACCGAGGAAGTCGCCTCATCGAGAATCAGGATCGCCGGGTCACACAGGAACACGCGAGCGATCGTCAAAAGCTGCCTCTGCCCCACGGAGATCGTCTCCGCATCCTCGCTGAGCATCGTATCGTACCCGTGCGGCAATGTCCGGATAAAGAAATCCGCCCGCGCCGCCTTTGCGGCTGCGATAATCTCCTCGCGGCTTGCGTCCGGTCTTCCGTAAGCGATATTTTCCGCAATCGTTCCGGCAAACAGCCAGGTATCCTGAAGCACCATGCCAAAGTTTGCGCGCAAACCTGCCCGCGTCATTTCCCGCGTATCCACTCCGTCCAGAAGAATTTTCCCGCCGTTCGGGTCGTAGAAGCGCATCAAGAGATTGATTAACGTCGTCTTTCCTGCGCCCGTACTTCCCACAACCGCAATCTTTTGCCCCGGTTTTGCAGAGAAGCTGATGTCCTGCATCAAAATCTTCTGCGGCGTGTAGCCAAAGCGCACATCACAAAATTGCACGTCGCCCTTTGCATTTTTAAGCTCTTTCGCAGGGCTTGGCTCCGGCGTAAGCTCCTCCTCATCCAAGAGCTCGTAGACGCGCTCCATGGAAGCGAGTGCCGATTGCAGCGAGTTTAGCATATACGAAAGCTCGGTGATTGGCTCACCTGCCTGGTTGACGTATTGGAAAAATGCCTGGAAACTTCCGGGGCTGAGCCGCCCTTTTAAGAGCATCCAGCCGCCCGTCACCGTGATGACCGCCATGCCCCAGCGGTTGACCTGGCGCACTGCCGGGTTGATCGCGTTGACGAGGAAATCCACTTCTCTGGAAGCCTTTGCCAGATTTTCGCTCGCCTCGTGTACCCGCTCGGAACTCGTCTTTTCGTAGTTAAATGCCTGGATGATCGCACGACCGCTGTAAAATTCTTCCACCATGCCGTTGAGCGTTCCCACACATTCCTGCCGCTTTGTCGCGCCGCGCAGTGTTTTTCGTGACACAATATTCGTCAAAATCAGCGCGAGTCCCATAAACAGCAAGAACAGAATCGTAAGCGCGATGCTTAAATGCAGCATGATCGCAAGACATCCCACAATATTTCCAACGGCAAGAAACAGGCGAAGCATTCCCGTCTGGAGTGCCTCCGCCATCTTGTCCAGATCGTTCGTGACGCGGCTCATCACCTCGCCCGCCTGGTGGCGGTCATAGTAAGCAAGCGGCAGGCGGTGCAGTTTCTCGCTGTTCTCTTTTCTCAGCTGAAGTCCCATCACCTCCGCAAAACTCGCCATCAACATACTCTGGAGCAAGTAAAATGCCCCTGCGCCGCCGCAGACCGCAAGAAACATCGCGATCTCTCGCCCACCGCGTTCCCAGGTAATGGAAAATGTTGTCCCAGCCGCGCGGCTCTCCTTGAGAAGATCCCAGAGAATATCGACTACTTTCGCGCTAAAAAGCGGGGCCGCGACATTGAGCACAATGTAGCAGGCGACGCTGATTAAAACGATTGCAAGACGCACCCGCTGGCGTCCCATGGAGCGAATAAAGCGGCGAACCGTCTTTTTCGTATCTTTTGCCTTCAAAAACTCCTCATCTTCCACTTGCTTCCCCTCCTTTCAGCTGCGAGCGCACGATCTCCTGATAGACCTCACAGCTCTTCATCAATTCTTCATGGCGTCCCAGCCCCGCTACCCGCCCATCGTCGAGAACCAGAATCTGATCCGCGTGTAAAATGGTGCTTACGCGCTGTGCAATGATGAGCACCGCGCTGTCTTTGACTTCTTCTTTTAACGCGTGACGAAGCGCGGCGTCCGTCTTAAAGTCGAGTGCCGAGAAGCTGTCGTCAAACACATACAAATCCGCCTTCTTTGCCAATGCTCTGGCGATCGAGAGACGCTGACGCTGACCGCCGGAAAAGTTCGTTCCGCCCTGCGCCACATGGGAGTTTAATCCATCAGGAAGTCCCAGCACAAAGTCCGACTGCGCCACATGGAGTGCGTGTGTCAATTCTTCCTCGCTCGCGTCCGGCGCGCCGTATCGCAGATTTTCGGCGACATTTCCGGAAAACAGCCATGCGCGCTGCGGCACATAAGAGACGCGCGCTCTGAGCGTATTTTGCGCGATGTCCCGCACGTCTGTGCCTTCCAGAAGGACTTTTCCGCCCGTCACATCGTGGCTTCGCAAAATGAGCTGCGCGATTGTACTCTTTCCGCTTCCCGTTCCTCCGATGATCGCCGTTGTCTGTCCGCGTCTGCACGCAAAGCTGATGTGACTGAGCGCGTCCTCGTCCGCATCCGCAAACCGGAAACTCACATCGTCCAGGCGAATCACCTCATCTCCCATCGTCTGCGGCAAAAGCGGCAAAGTCTTTGCTCCATCTGTGATCTCCGGCTTTAAGTCGAGAATCTCCCCGATTCGACTCAGACAGACTTTTGCTCTCGGAAGCATCATAATCACCATCTGCGCCATCATGATATAGAAAAGAATCCAGATCGCGTATTCGGTCACTGCCGTGATATCGCCGATGTTCATCCCGCCAAGTCCAACCTGATTGGCTCCGACGTAGAGAATCGCCACCACACAGAAGTTAATCAGCACCGTTGCCAGACTGTCCATGCCAGCAAAAAGGCGGTTTGCGCGAATCGACGCCTGCGCGTAGTCCTCAAACGTCTTTCCCATGCGCTTTGTCTCGTTACCTTCTTTATTAAATGCGCGAATCACTCGCACACCGGTGATATTTTCCCGAAGAACCACGTTCATGCGGTCGAGGAAACGCTGCAATTTCGCAAAGATCGCCTCTGCCCGACGCACAATCATCGTTGCCGCGATCAAAAGCACCACCGTAAAACCTAGAATCAACAGTCCCATGGACGGATTGATCCGAAACGAGAACCAGATGCCCATCACACACATGATCGGAACCGGCACAATCATCTGCACCGTCATCACAAAGGACTGCTGGATCACGTTGATGTCGTTTAAGGTTCTCGTGATCATGGACGCCGTTCCAAAGCGTTCAAAGTCTGCTGCGGAAAATGCCAACGATTTGTCATACACCGCCTCCCGCATATCGCGTCCCAGATCCGCGGACAGTCCCGCACAGACCCAGCTTCCGACGAGCGGCCCCGCACCTGAAATCAGCGAGACGAGCAGCATGATCAGTCCCTGCTCGGCGATCTCGGTCAGCGCGCCACCGCTTACCGCAAGGTTAATCATCCCGGCCGTGATGGTCGGAATCAGAAGCGCGCCAGCCACGTCAAAGACCACGGTCAAAAGCACGAGCGCGCACCTGCCCCAGTACGGTTTTAGAAACCGAAATAATACGTTCATAATTTTTGAACTTCCTCCCAAAGATTTTCATAATGTTTTTCTACCAATTCCAAAAGCATTTCCCGCTTTCGCTCCCCAAGTCCTTCGAGCGCGCGTTGCTCTGCCTGAAGAATCGGCAGCACTGCCTTTTTGCAGATTTCTTCCCCCGCCAAAGTCAGACGAACCGCCTTACTGTTTCTTGCTCCTTCCATCTGATGCAGAGAAATGTACCCCTGTTTTACCATCGAGGCAATCGTAGAGTTCACCGTCTGTTTTGGGTAAAACCACATACTTGCCAGCGCATTCTGCGTATAAGATTCCCCGGTCTCGCAAAGCGTGTAAAGCACCCAAAATGCCGGATCGGAAAGCCCAAATCGCCCAGCCCAGCCATGGTAAAGCTCATCCATCTTTTTTCCGATTCGGTTGAGTGTGACATTCTGTTCCGCAATTCGTTCCTGCATTTTTCCCTCCTGATTTCCAAAATAGAATCCTGCTCGCAGGATTCCTATCAAGCAAAAATCCGATTTCGGACTTTTGTCATTCTAAGTCCAAGATCGGATTTTGTCAATACTTTTCTGTTTTATGCCTGCTTTTCCTTGCCGTAAAAATACTTGATAATGTCTTTTCTTGTAATAATCCCAATAAAGCTCTTATGATCGTCAAGTACCGGAACGAAATTCTGGTTGAGAGCCTTGTCCATCAGCTCCTCCATCGACGTGTCCGCCTTCACCGGTCGGTTATCCAGCCGCCGCACAATGGCAGTGATCGGTACTTTCTCCGCACTTTTTAAGTCCAGATGAAACTGGTTCTTGATCCCCCACAAAAGATCCCCCTCGGTCAGCGTTCCCACATAGCGTCCTGTTTTGCTGATAATCGGAATTGCAGAGTAGCGGTGGTATTCCATTTTCTCCAGTGCCTGGCGCACCGTATCGTCTTCATTTATGTAAGCCACCTCACTCTTTGGTGTCAGAAAAAACAGTATGTTCATAGTTCCTTCTCCTTATCTTGTTGTTCTTATTTTATCTTACCATATTCCGGGAAACTAGGTGTGAACAATATAGGAAAAATTTCTTAACAAAAATAAAATAAGACGCAGTTTCCTATGAAGCAAAAAATCCTTCAGCTTTTGCCAAAGGATTTCCTGGGAAATGTCAATTCATATAGTCCAGAGGATCAATGCTCTCGCCATCGTGCATGAGTTCAAAAAACACGTTGACGCCCTCCACAGAATAGTATTTTGTCGGCTCTGAGACGTACCCAAGAACCTGCCCCGCGCTGAGGTATTCTCCCTCCACCGCCGTGATTTCCTTGAGCTGACCGCAGATGGCAGAGTAGCCGTTTCCAAGGTCAAGGCTCACATAATTTCCGATCTCTTCGTCCGTTCCGATCGCCGTCACTCTTGCATTCGCCGGGGCTGCGACTGGTTCGCTCACATCCGACTGGATTACCACGCCGGGATTGCACTTAAACTGCTCCAGCGTCGGAAAGTAGATCGTCTGATCCATGCTGTAATCGAGGACGACATTTCCCAGGACGGGCCAGGAGAGCTTATCGCTCTCTGTAAAATTCAGCACCAGAGAAGACGCCGCGTCCTGCCCTGCGCCTGCCTCTGCCGCCAGATCTTCGCCCGCGTTGCTTTGCGGCTTTGTCTCAGACGCAAGCTGCTCTTTTTCCGTTTCTTTGGCGGCGTCCGTCGCCTTTTTTACCTCAAGCGGTTTTACCGGATCGTCCGTTTTCTCCTCACGCGCAATCTGTCCCGGCTGCGGGATTTCCAAGTATGGGCTTTCTTCCCCCGCGCCGTTTCTCTGAATGGTACACACGCCTGCCGCAATTACAAGAGTCAGCAGACCCAGCACAAGCAGGATAAGAGCCAGCCTGTCCCGCAAGATTTGATTCACTTTGTCCTTCACGTTTATCACCTCGGTACTATTCTTGCCATACCGTGAGAATTTATTCAGTCACAAGCTCTACATTCGTATAAAAATAATCGAGAATCTCCTCTGCCGTCTTTCCTTCTTTTGCCATCGCATTCGCCTGCCACTGGCTCAGCCCATAGCCGTGTCCGCTCCCCTTCGCCCGCGCCTGCATCCCGTCCACCGTGCGTTCCAGCGCGTAATTTGACGAGGAAAGCCCCAGCGCGTTTTGCACTTCCTCCCCGGTAAATTCCACGCCGCCGATCTGAACTCGCTCCACATACCCAGCAGCGTCGCGTGCGATGATCTGCACGGAATCGCAAATCCCATTTGGAGCAACCGTTCGCTCCCCGTCAATCGCCGCGATTGCCTGGTAAAACTCCTCCTCCTTCCAAGAGGAGCTTGTGGAAAATGCTTCTGCCGCCGCATCATCCGGGCACTCCACTGAACGTAAATACGGCAGATCCGCCCCGCCATCCCTGCTTTTTCCTGCCGTTGCGCGACAAAACAGGGCGTCGATGTACGCTCCCTCAAACGTGAGTGTCATCCGACTCGTAGAACGAACTGCCGTCTCTAATTTCTCGTAAAGTGTGGGAAATCCCTGATTCCCCCACAGTTTTTTTAATTGATCTTCTTCCAGATAATCTAGATCAAGTGCCTCTTCCGGGATTTTCCCGTCCGAAAGCTGCCCCGAAAGCTGCATTGCCTCAATCTGCTGGTAAATGTACGTTCTCGCGATGATCGCCTGCGCCCGCAGCGTCTGTGGATCGTAGTCTACCGGAATCTGGCGGGCAAGCACGCCGGGCAGATACTCGTCCACGCTGACACAGTAGGAAGTGTCCTCACGGGTGACGAGAATCTCGCCAGATCCGTTTGCCTTTGTGCTCGCCAAAACCTGCGTTCCCTCTCCCCCGCTGAATGCAAGCGCAGTCAGGTATGGGACGAGCAGCCCGAAAACTGCCGCCACGCAAAACCGCCATCGTCTCATATCGCACCTCCCATCCTTACTAGAGAAAGGATATGTGCCGGATATGAAATTTATGTCTACTTAATTCCCATCACCGTCTGAAGTGCAAGACTCACCACAGCGATTCCGACCCAGCAGCACGCGCCAAGTGCCAACGGTTTCGCGCCCGTCTTAATCAGCTTTACAATGTCGGTATTTAAGCCAATCGCCGCCATCGCAAGCACGATCAAGAACTTACTCAAGTTCTTTAACGGGGCAAATGTCACCGATGGGACGCCTGCGCGCAGGGCGATGGTGGTAATCACGGAAGCTCCCACAAAGAACAGGATAAAGAAGGGGAAAATCTTCTTCATGTCCACGCCTTTTCCCTGGGTTCCGCTCTCGCGCTTTGCGCGGATGAGTGCCAGACAAAGAGTGATCGGGATGATTGCAAGCGTTCTCGTGAGCTTTACGGTCACGGCTTTATCAAGTGTCGCACTTCCCAGATTCCACATACTGTCCCAGGTTGAGGCAGCTGCCGTCACCGAGGAGGTATCGTTGACCGCGGTTCCCGCAAAGATTCCAAACGCCTCGCCGGAAGCCGTGCTAAAGCCGAGTGCCTGTCCCATTGCCGGGAAAATCAAGGCAGCCAGCACATTAAAGAAGAAAATGACGGAGATTGCCTGCGCCACTTCCTCCTCGTCCGCTTCAATCACCGGGGCAGTCGCCGCGATCGCGGAACCGCCGCAGATGGATGAACCGACGCCGACCAGCGTCGAAATCTTTGACGGGATGTGAAGCAAGCGATGCAGCACATAAGCGATAATCAATGAGGTGCTGATCGTGCACACAATGATGGGGAGTGACTGCGCTCCGGTCTTTACCACAACGCCCAGATCCATGCCAAAACCGAGCAGAATTACCGCCCATTGGAGAATCTTTTTTGATGTGAACTTGATTCCTGCCCCAGCATTCCCCTTGTCTTTCCAGACAAGCGTCACACACATACCGACAAGAATCGCAATCACCGCTCCCCCGATGACTGGAAACAGTTTCCCAAGAAACCATGCCGGAATTGCAATTACCAGGCATACCAGGATCCCTAAGCCGTTCTTTTTGAAAAATTCCATACCTTTACCTCTCTTCTTTTGTCGATTGCGTCCCATATTGTACACCTAAGAGAGGAGGATGTCCAGTCAATTCCCCTTTGCACGCTCGATCAGATCCACAAAGATCGCGTTCATCTTTGGCGCGCTGTCCACCAGATCTTCGGGATGCCACTGGATACCGACAATCAATCCTTCCCGATCCTCAATCGCCTCCACGGTTCCGTCCACTGCCCGCGCACTCACGATCAGCCCGTCGCCCAGACGCTTCACCGCCTGATGGTGCATGGAGTTTGTCGGGTGTGTTCCCGCTCCGAGAAGTTTGGAAAGTCTTGTGCCTTCCTCAACCACCACATGATGCGTGAGGTAACTCCTTTCCAATCTCTGAAAATGCTGAATGAGCTCTCCCTCTTTCATGGAGAGATCCTGGTACAGACTTCCGCCCATCAGCACGTTTAAGGTCTGATGTCCCTTGCAGATTCCGAGCATGGGGATACGCTTTTCGAGGAGATATTTTCCTGCCATGAGTGCCGCCTGATCCGCCTGCGGCTGAAACGGTCCGATCTTTGGGTCAGGTTCCTCGCCGTAATACCACGGCGTCATGTCCGCTCCGCCAGGGAAGAGAAATCCCTGACACATGGAGAGTGCCTCCTCGCAGTTATCTAGGATTGCCGCCGGCGGGATCACCACAGGCATTCCGCCGTTTCTTAAAATCGCGCGCACATTCGTCGTTCCGGTCATGATGCGCTCGCCTCCGATGAAGGGGCCGGACTCCACTTTGCTGATGCTTCCCAGTATTCCGATGATTGGTCTCATATGTTTTTCCTCTGTCCTTTTTTAGTAAACCACAAAACTGTGGGCGGTGACGACTTCCATCCAGTTTTTCGTCTCCAGACGAATCGTGAAGCGGTCAACCTGTTTCATGTTGGGATAGAAGGACATCTGGTACGCCCGCTTCCAGTCCTTAAACGTCACCTCATAGACGTAAGTTTCCGGGATTTTTAAGCTCCCGCCGATGGTTTGGTCCGTTTTTGTAAGTGCCGATTTTACGCCGCTTTTGATCTGTGCGAGCACACGGTTTGGCGGCACGCAGATCGTGGCATTTCCCTCTCCGCGCTTTGTCTCAACCGTAACAATCTGTGGGATCTCTTCCTTTGCCATCCGACAGATCGCCGCATCGCCAGATAGAAAGCAGACCGGAACCTTACAGCTTGCTGCGGTAAAGCTGTTGAGTGTAAACTCGCTCATGTACCGCCCATTTAGCCGGATATATTGGCTGTTTCCCGTCGAGGTGTGACTGATTGCAAACTCCGGGCAGCCTGCCGGGGCATGGTAACCGAGGTAGAGCACTCCGTCAAACGACTCGTCGATTCCCCACATCATGTTGAAGGGATGACCGCTCTTTCCGCGAATCAGCGTCACATAGTCCGGCATCTGAAGCGGGTCAATGTTGCTCGCATCGCCGTGCCCGTCCTTTACCACGATCTCCTCTGCCCCCATCTCGTGGGCAGCCTCACACGCCGCAATCACTTCCTCAGTCATGCGCTGTGCAAACGGCTTGTAGATCGCTTCCTGCTTGTGCGTCTCGGTGTTTAAGGCAACACCCGCGCATCCTTCAATATCGGCACTCAAAAAGAGCTTCATACGGTCTCGCTCTCCTTTCCGTCATACAGATGGCAATAGACATAGTGGTCTTCGCTGACCTGGTATCGTTTCGGTGCCTCAGTCGTGCATTTTTCCATGCAATACGGGCAGCGTGTGTGGAACTTGCATCCAGTCGGCGGATTTAAGGCGGAGGGAATCGTTCCTTCCAAAATCACACGCTTGCGCTTTGCCGTGGGATCCGGCACGGGAACCGCTGAGAGGAGTGCCTGCGTGTAGGGGTGAAGCGGCTTTGTATACAGACTCTTCTTGTTCCCAACTTCCACAAAGTTTCCAAGATACATCACACCGACGCGATCGCTGATGTGCTCCACCACGCTCAGGTCATGCGCCACGAAAATGTAAGTCAATCCCAGCTCTTTTTTGAGTTTTCCCATGAGATTTAACACCTGCGCCTGAATCGAGACATCCAGCGCGGACACCGGCTCATCTGCGATAATCAATTCCGGCTCCACAGCAAGGGCGCGGGCGATTCCGATTCGCTGACGCTGACCGCCGGAAAATTCATGCGGATAACGGTTTGCGTGGTAATCGTCCAGTCCGACCTTGCGAAGCAGCTCAATCACGCGCGCTTTTAACTCCTCTTTGTTCTTGCACAGCTTATGAATGATGAGCGGCTCTGCGATGATGTTAAAGACGGACATTCTCGGATTTAGGGACGCATACGGATCCTGAAAGACCATCTGTACCTTTTTTCGTACCGGGCGCATCTTGTGATCGTTGTAATTGGAAATGTCCTCACCGCACAGGATCACGCGTCCCGACGTGGGATTTTCCAATTTACAGATTCCGCGTCCCAGCGTAGATTTTCCGCAGCCGGACTCGCCCACGATTCCGAACACCTCGCCTTTTCGCACCTCAAACGAGATGCCGTCCACTGCCTTCACATACTCGGTGGAGCCGAACTTTTTGCCCTGCACCGGGTAATAGATTTTCATATCTTCCACTTGAAGCAACGTCTCAGCCATTCTCTCGACCTCCCTCTTCACAGAGCCAGCAGCGACACTTGTGTCCGTCTCCCAGATCGTAAAATCCCGGTTCTTCCTCCTCGCAGCGCGCAAATACCTTCGAGCAGCGTGGCGCGAACTTACACCCCTTTGGCATATACTTGGGGTTTGGAACATTTCCGGGGATCACCTCAAGTTCCTCCGCATCCTCTCCGAGCTTTGGAATCGAGCCAAGGAGTCCTCTCGTGTACGGGTGCGCCGGGTTTGCAAACAGCGTCCGCACATCGGCTTTCTCCACCACTCGCCCGCAATACATGACGACCACCTCGTCGCAGACCTCCGCCACAACGCCAAGATCGTGCGTGATAAAGAGAATCGAGGTTCCCGTCTCCTTCTTTAAGTTGTTCATCAAGTCCAGAATCTGCGCCTGAATCGTCACATCCAGTGCCGTCGTCGGCTCATCGGCAATCAGAATCTTGGGCTGGCAGACGAGAGCCATAGCGATCATGACACGCTGACGCTGACCGCCGGAGAGCTGAAAGGGGAACTCGTACATCATGCGCTCCACGCGCGGAACGCCCGTCATCTCCAACATATCCTGCGCCTTTTTCCACGCTTCCTGCTTGGAGATCTTCTCGTGCATCAGAATACATTCCGTCAGCTGCTTTCCGATCCGCATCACGGGGTTTAAGCTCGTCATGGGCTCCTGGAAAATCATGGAAATCTCACGCCCGCGCATCTTGCGCCGCTCTTCCTCCGGCAAATGCGCGATGTCTTTTCCTTCGAGGAGAATTTCCCCTTCCACAATCTTTCCCGTCGTTCCCTGAAACAGTCCCATAATTGAGAGGGAAGTCACGCTCTTTCCGCTTCCGGACTCGCCCACGATTCCAAGAGTCGATCCCTGACGCAGCCCAAAGTCCACGCCGTCCACGGACTTGACCACTCCGCCGTCCGTGAAGAAATAAGTATGGAGATTTTTGACCTCCAGCACATACTTTGTCTCGTTTTCCATCTTCGTCCTCCCCCTTTTTAGTCGGTCAGCTTGGGATCGAGCGCGTCGCGCAGTCCGTCTCCCAGAATGTTAAAGCTCAATACGGTCAGGAAAATGACGAGTCCCGGAAAGATGGTGGCGTGCATACTCGTCATCATATAATTTCGCCCGTTTGAGAGCATCAGCCCCCACTCCGGCATCGGTGCCTGCGCGCCCATTCCCAGGAAACTCAAGCTCGATGCGGTCAGAATCGAGGAGCCGACGGACATGGTAAACTGTACGATGATCTCCGGAAATGCCCCCGGCAGAATGTGGTGGAACAGAATCCTTGCATCGGACGCGCCGAGGTTCCGCGCCGCCTGAACAAAGACGGAATTTTTCAACGCCATCGTGCGCCCGCGGACAAGTCTTGCAAAAGTCGGCGTGGAGAACACTGCCACGGCGATGACCACGTTTCCGATTCCGCTTCCGAGAATCGCCACAATCGCGATCGCAAGAATGATTCCGGGGAAGGCAAAGAGCACGTCACAGATTCGCATCACGATGGAATCCACGATTCCGCGGTAATATCCGGCAATCAGTCCAAGAAGCGTTCCGCAGATCGCTCCAACCGACACGGAGGCCAGTCCCACAGCAAGTGAGATCTTCGTTCCGCTGATGATACGGGAGAAAATGTCTCTTCCAAACTCGTCCGTCCCAAACCAGTGCGCGCCGCTTGGTCCCTGGAGAATGGCGGAGTAATCGTACTCGTTGATTCCAAACGGTGCGATCATTTCCCCAAAAATTGCCAAAAACACGAGAAAACAGATAAAGATCAGCGCAATCACGGAGTTTTTCTGTTTCTTAAACTTTCGCACCATCTCGGAAAACGGTGTCTTAATATCGGTCTTTTCATCTTTGACTTTTTTCATGGCGACCTCCTAAGCTAACTTGATCTCTGGGTTGAGCACCGCGTACAGAATATCGACCACCAAGTTGATGATGATAAACTGAAGCGAGAAAATCAAAATCAGCGACTGAATTGCCGGGTAATCTCTGTAATTGACGGATTCAATCAAGAGAGAACCGATGCCGGGGTAGGCAAAGACTGCCTCCGTGACAACGGAACCGCCCAGCAGAAATCCGAATTGCAATCCGACCACGGTCACAACGGAGATCATGGAATTGCGAAACGCATGAGACCAGGTCACGGTCTTCTCCCGCAGACCTTTCGCGCGCGCCGTCCGGATGTAGTCCTCTTTTAAGACCTCGACGATGGAGGAGCGGGTAAATCTTGCGATGATCGCAGCAATGCTCGTTCCCAGCGTGATTCCTGGAAGAATTAGGTTCTTAAAGGATCCGGCTCCGGTCGTCGGAAGCCAGCGCAGTTTCACGGCAAAGAGCATGATGAGCAGAAAACCCACCCAGAAATTGGGTAGCGAGATTCCGGAAACTGCCACAGTCATTCCCGTAAAGTCCTGCCATTTCCCTCGGTTTTTGCCTGACCAGACGCCGAGGATCACGCCCACAATCGAGCTCCAGACGAGTGCCAGAATGGTCAGGGACATGGTGTTCCAATAGCGCGCCTTCACCTCCTCAAACACCGGGCGTTTTGTCCTAAGAGAGGTTCCCAGATCGCCATGGAGCAGTCCTGCCACATATTTTCCGTATTGGACGTAGACGGGCTGGTTTAATCCGAGCTGTTCTCTCACCGCCTCCACGTCCTCCAGAGTCGCCTGCTCGCCTGCAACCAGACGGGCGGGATCACCTGGAATCAACCGGACAAAGAAAAAGACAAATGTGATGACAATAATTAGAGTTGGAATCACTCCCAGAACGCGTTTGACGGTATATCTCAGCATGAACGAAATTCTCCTTCCTCAAAAATAGAGTCCTGCTCACAGGATTCTTCGCCTGCGGCGGGTCGCCCCAATAGGGCGCAAGTTTAAATTAGAAAGAATGCTGCCAGCTCTCGCTCGCAGCACTCCATCCAACCAATATTTTCGCAGCACTTACTTGCTCATTCTCGCATTTACCATGTTGATCGCGCCATCCGGATAGACCATAACATTCTGAATCTTGTTACTGGTCGCCCAGGTATTGGAGTCTACACTCAGATCAATTAAAGGAGTCTCCTCCCAGATCAGATCCTGTGCCTTCTCATATGCTTCTTTTCTGACTGCATCGTCCGCGCTCTTGAGGCCGGTCATCAGGTAGCCGTCCACCTCGTCGTTTAAGAAGTAGCAAATGTTGTAGCTGTGCGGAGGTACGGACTCTTTTGCCAGCAGTGGGCGAATTCCCCAGTCGGCATCGCCGGTGGAAGGAGACCAACCGATCACATACATCTCAACCTCTGCCTCAGATCCGGGAACGTCCACATCCTGGATTCTCTGGTTTAATACGGCACTCTCCATGCCCTTTAACTCCACGTTGATTCCAACCTGCTCCAGCTGCTGTTTGATAAATTCTGCCTGCTTCTGGTTTGCGGTGGTGCTTGCAAACATCAAACTGGTCGTAAATCCGTTCGGGTATCCTGCCTCTGCAAGCAGGGACTTCGCCTTCTCAATGTCGTAAGGTCTTGGTTCATTTGCCTTGTAATACTGAACCGCGGGAGCGATCAGGGAACCTGCCTTTGTGGCAAGACCGTTCTTTACAACGGCAAGGTAAGCGTCCTTGTCGATCGCGTAGTCGATTGCCTGGCGAACGAGCTTGTTGTCAAACGGTGCTTTCTGATTGTTCATCATCAGATAGCGAACGACAAGCCCCTCGCCCTGCTGAGCCAAGATGTTGGGATCTGCCTCCAGCACGCTCATGCTCTCGCTGGGAACCGGCCAGATCACCTGCGCGTCATTGCCGGACTGAATCATCGCAACGCGAGTCGCGCTCTCGGATACGGGCTTAAACGTGATGCTCTTGAATCCGGCATCGGACTCAGCCAGAGCCGTTCCTCCGCAAATGTCTGCGTCAAATCCCCACCAATCGGGATTTAATTCCAATTTCAGGTGGTCGCCCTGCACCCACTCAACGAACTTGTATTCGCCGGTTCCCACGGGATCGGACGCGCAGGCTTCCACGCCTGCCTCGATCTGCTTGGGGCTCATCATCACGCAGGCGGGATGCGCCAGGTTATTGATGAACGCGCCAAAGGGTTCAGTCAAGGTCACTTTGATGGTGTAGTCGTCCACTTTCTCATAGGTATCGAGGACGTTGCAAAGAAATGTCGTTCTCTTTAAGCCCAGGTCTTCGTCGTCCCACTTGGCAAAGTTTGCCAATGCCGCGTCCGCATTCCAGGGCGTTCCGTCCGTGAACGTGATGCCTTGTCTCAGGTTGATGGTAAACTCCGTCGCATCGTCGTTGGCGGTGTAATCCGTTGCAAGCATCGGGATGAGTTTCATGTCCTGGTCAAATCCGAACAGTCCGTCCATCATCATGCGCTGGATTCCACAGGAAAGCGTGTCGCTTGTGTCCATGGGATCCATGGTGGTAAAGTCCACGTTGACTGCCGCCGTGATATCCGTGTCTCTGGAGACGGACTCACCTGCTGGAATCTCAGCCACTTCCTGTGTCTGGCTGTCCGCCGCGCCATTTCCCGCACCGTTGTTGTCGGTTGTGGTGTTGGAGGCGGAACCGCCGCACGCCGTCAAAGCTGCCATCGACAATGCCATTGCCAAAGCTAAGAGCTTTCTTCCATTCTTTTTCATAATCGTCCTCCTTTTCTTGATACCAAAAAGGCAAGGTACGCCCGTTTTCACTTGCGTCCTTGCCAGTTGATGCTCATTGTACCCCCGCTATGTCGCTTTGTCAAGGTACAGTGCTATCGTTTTTGAAAATATTGGTTATTTTCTTGTCAAAAACTCGGAAAGACTGTAATACATCTCACCTCCAAGACCTCTGCATCCCTCTGCACAGACCATGGAATTTAAGATGGCTTCCTGCGTTGCCTCTGCCGCCGCCAAAAATGCGTCGTTGATCCGCTCTTCCGGGATTGCGCGGATCGTGCGAAGCCCGCTCTCATCCGGCTCTTCCAGCCGGTTTGCCGTGGTAAAGCCGATCATGATCTCGCCGCTTCCGTTTCCCGTGTAGCCTCCGGTCTTTGCGATGCCGACTCCCGCGCGCCGAATGATCCGGTAGAGCTGTCTGGAGGTCACGGGCAGATCCGTCGCCACAATCGTGAGAATCGATCCCTGATCCTGCTCCGACGCCGCCATATCGTCTTTTTCTTTCTTTTTGGCAAGAATCTCCTCGCCCATCGCCCTGGCGTCCAGGAGAAAGTCTGCGGTCGCGCCAAAGTTTGACTGCACCAAAACGCCCAAAGTATAGACATTTTCCCCAATCTCGAACGTTCTGGAGGCGGAACCGATCCCGCCCTTTAAGCCGTAGCAGACCGTTCCTCTTCCGGCTCCGACTGCGCCTTCCTCAAACTCCTCGGAGGCGGAAGCGATTGCTGCAAGAACGTGTGCCTCTTTTACCGCGCGCACGCCAATGCGGTTGATTCGGCTGTCGTTGCACTCTCCCACAACGGGGTTGATGCTCAGTGCCGTCACCCCGTCTTTCTCGCATTGCTTTAGCGCGTATCCTGCCAATGCGTCCCAGACAAGTCCCACGTTTAAGGTGTTTGTCAAGGCAATCGGCGTTTCGAGTGAGCCAAGTTCCTGAATCTGTACCAGCCCCTGACTCTTTCCAAACCCATTATGTACATATGCCGCCGCCGTGTATTTTCTTGTAAACGCATTGTCCGTCCCAGGCAAAATCACCGTGACTCCGGTATGATTCTTTCCTTCGTCCACAGTACAATGCCCCACACGCACGCCGGGCACGTCCGTGATCTTGTTTCTCGCTCCGGTTTGCATCCTTCCAGGCGTAATCTTGTAGTCTCGAATCCGCTTCTGTGCCATCTTACTTTCCAATCTCTGCCAGATAGCAGTCGCGCAATTTCTGTACCAGCTCCGAGTTCTTCTGTCCCACGGGCTTTGCGTCGATCTCTTTTGCGCGCATACTCGGATGGCTGGTGCTTGAGACGATCACCTCGTCCGCATCCATCATCTCTGCGATGCTGAATGCGCGCTCCTCGGTGGGGATTCCCAATTCTTTACAGTAACGCAGCATATGTTTTCTCTCGGTTCCTGGAAGAATCAGGTTATCAAGGGGATGGGTGATGAACACACCATCTTTTATGATGGAAATGTTGGAGTGCGCGCCCTCTGTCACCAGACCATTTCGCACGAATACCGCCTCGTTGCAGCCCGCCTCGCTCGCCTTCTGCGCCGCCAACACGTTCGGAAGAAGGTTTAAGGTCTTGATGTTGCAATGTAAGAAACGGGTGTCTGTCACGGTCAGGAGTTTATAGTCGTCGGACATGGCCACACCGGGCCAGGGCTTTGCGTAGACGTAGAGGTTGCTCGTCACCTCGCCTTTTGGAAAAAGATGGTTTCTCGGAGCCGTCGCGCGCGTCACCTGCCAATAGAGGAATTGACATCCGCTCTCCACTTTCTCTACCAGCTCTGACAAGAGAGCCCCAACTTCTTCTTTTGTGTAGGGAAGCTCGATTCGCACCATCTTTGCGCTGTTGAACATCCGGTCTAAGTGATCTTGTAAGGCAAAAATCTTGTGGTCATAGACCATCGCCGCCTCGTAGATGCCGTCTCCAAAGTAAAAGCCGCGGTCATTTGCCGGGATCATCATCTCGTCAATCGCCGTGATTTTCCCGTTGTAATACGCCAAATCGTTCATTTTCTCCATACTCGCACACTCCTTTTTATCAATCTGGGCTTAGTATACAACCGCACACTGTATTTGTAAATAAAAATAAAGCAGGACTCCAATACATGAAATCCTGCCTCAAAATCAGCGTTTTATTTATAATTTGCGTAGGTCTGGATCACGGTCGCGTTGGCGTGCCCTAAGACTGCCTGAACGGAACGCGCGTCCTTTCCGGAGCGCAAAAGGTGCGCGGCTAAAGTGTGGCGCAGGGTGTGCGGCGTAATGTCTGCCTGGATTCCCGCCTTCTCCCCGTAACTTTTGATCAGCTTCCAAAATCCCTGTCGGCTCATCGCCTGTCCGCTGCAATTCGTAAAAAGCCACTCAGAGTTTCCCCCACGAAGCATCTCCTCTCGTGCCCCGCCGATGTATTGCTCCAATGCCTGTCTCGCGCTCTTTCCAAAGGGAATCACGCGCTCTCTGCCGCGATCTCTGCACACAATCGAGCTTCCCGCCAGGTTCACGTCTTCCAGGCGAAGCCCCACAAGCTCGGAGACGCGAATCCCCGTCGCGTACAGCAATTCTAGCATTGCCCGATCGCGTATCCCCTTGATCGTGTTCCGGCAAGGCTGAACCAAAAGCGCATTGACCTCCCAAACTGAGAGGATTAACGGTGCTTTCCGCTCCACTTTCGGTGCTTTTAAGATCTGGGAGGGATTCTTCTCCAACCGCCCGTTTCGCATCTCATATTGAAAAAATGCCTTGATGGATGCCATCTCTCTTGAGATGGTCGCAGCCGCTCTGCCTCCCTGTCTCTGATTGACCATATACCCATCCAGAGCGTCCTCCGTCACCTCTTCCGGTTTGGTGATGCCCCTCTCCTCAAAGAAACCGATCATCTGCCGCAAATCGCGATTGTATGACAGCAGTGTATTCTGCGAGGCCCCTTTCTCAATTTCCAAGTATCTTATAAAGGAGTCTATCTCAGCCCTCATCATTTCATCCCCTGTACCCATCCTTATTCTCGCCCCTCGGCAACTCAAACACGCACAGCTGCCGAAAATTGCTATACTATTATAGCCTTGTTTCTCAATAAAAGCAAACGTTTTTTACGAAAATAAAGTGTAAAAAATGAGAGGACTGATCCAAGTCTCCAAAAATGCCCCTGCCCCGACAAGAAGCGCGAGAAATGCCACAAAAATCAGGCGCGGCCGTTTCGTTTTCTGACCGCCCCAGCTGGCAAGGCATAGCCAGACAAAGCCATAGACCGCCCAGTGAAGCCCCAGCCTGCAAAGAGTTGCCAAAATTCCCCAAATTCCGTTCAAAAAAGTGCACCCGCACACCGCTGCCCCAAGTCCCATTCCCCCAAAAAAGAAGAGAATCCCAAAAATTGGAACCGCACAGATGCTCATCCCGACAATCCACCCCAAAAAGAGCTGACTGAGCCGCAGGCGCAGCACTTCCAGATACGCGCCCATCCCCACGCCAATCGGCGCGAGCTGCCAGGTATTTTCCTGCCCAAAACCAAAAAAACAGGCTGCCGCCGTCCCCCCGATCGTGCCAAGGAGGAAACAGGCAAGCAGCCAGTCTTCATATGTCCATCGTATGTTTTTCACAGTCAACCGCCGCTTCGCGCTTTTTCACAGTCTATGCGGCAATTTCCCTGGGTATTCCCGCTAATCTTATGCAAGACGGTCGGGCTTATCCGTGGAGCGGTACTTTCTTGCGTAAGCCATGATCGCGGCAATCGTCTTGCCGTCCGTCAGCTCTCCGGCGTAGATGAGTTTCTCCAGATCTTCCAGCTCCCAGGCCTCGACGTTGATGACCTCATCCTCGTCCAGGTGCTGCTTGGAGGGGATCAGATGATGCGCCACGAAAATGTCGATCGCCTCATCGCAGAACGCCACGGTGGTATTTAAGCTCATCAGGTACTCCAGCTGATCTACGCGAAATCCCGTCTCCTCCTCCAGTTCACGAAACGCGCAATTTACTTTCGGCTCGTCGGGTGCGTCGAGCTTTCCTGCCGGAATCTCCAGCGTAAAGCGGTCGAGCGCGTTGCGGTACTGGCGCACCATCAGGATCTTTCCATCAGAGCACACGGGAAGCACAGCGGCTGCTCCATCATGATGGATGTAGTCCCAATGCGCCTCGTGCCCGTTTGCCAGAACCGTGTCCTCGTAGATCTTTAAGATATTTCCCTCGTACTTCAGCTGACGATCCAGCCGAACCACCGGGATTTCCTGCTTCTTCTCCTCGTTGCTCATCACAATTCCCTCCCTATTTGATCTTTGTGCTCTTCTCGTAACAAGCATCGCACGCCTCAATCACCGCGCTGCGAAATCCTGCCCGCTCCAGTGCTGATACGCCCTGAATGGTCGTTCCGCCCGGCGAGCAAACCTCGTCTTTTAGCTGTTCCGGGTGCTTTCCGGTCTCAAGAACCATCTTCGCACTTCCAAGCACGGTCTGAGCCGCCATCTTTAAGGCAGCTGCTCTGGGAAGCCCGTACTTGACGCCGCCATCCGCCAACGCCTCGATCATCATGTAGATAAATGCGGGAGAGCTGCCGCTGACACAGCCGACTGCGTCCATCTGCCGCTCCTCCACCTTTTGCATCTGACCAAAGCTGGTGAAAAGCTCCGTGAGTTCTCGCTCCTCGTCCTCGCTGTAACGACCATTTTCCCAGCAAACCCCAGTCATTCCCTCTCCGAGAAGTGCCGGGGTGTTGGGCATTGCCCGAACAATCCTAAGGGATTCTCCAAGCCGCTCGTTGAGCGAGGCAATCGTGACGCCGGGGGCAAGGGAGATCACCACCTGATCCGGGCGAAGAACTTCTTTGATGTCGGCAAACACCTCGTCAAAGTATTGCGGTTTCACTGCCAGAATCACATATTTGACCTGCTCTGCCAGCGCGCGGTTGGAAGTGGCAAAGGCAACGCCTGTCTGCGCGCTCACCTGCTCCATCTTCTCCTGATGCGCCGCCGTAAAGATCATCTCTTCGGGTTTTTGAATCTGAAGAAGCCCCTTTAAGATGGCGTATCCCATGTTTCCCATTCCGATCAGTCCGATCCGAGCCATACGATTCCTCCTTACTTCAGGTACTTGTCCATCACATCGCAGAAATCAAAGGTTGCAAAGTAATCTTTGGGAGTCTCTGCTCTGCGGATCATCTGCACCGAGCCGTCCTCTTTTAAGAGCAGCTCTGCGGAGCGCAGCTTTCCGTTGTAGTTGTATCCCATGGAAAATCCGTGTGCGCCCGTGTCGTGAATCACCATCAAATCTCCGATGTCCACCTTGGGAAGCATCCGGTCAATGGCAAATTTATCGTTGTTCTCACACAGAGAGCCGGTCACATCGTACTTGTGGTCGCAGGGAAGCTCTTCCTTGCCCATCACCGTGATGTGGTGGTACGCACCGTACATTGCGGGACGCATCAGGTTGACCGCGCAGGCGTCCACACCCAGATACTCTTTGTAAGTGTGCTTTTCATGAATCACGCGTGTCACAAGGCAGCCGTAGGGAGCCAGCATGAAACGTCCAAGCTCCGTGCACAGGGCAACATCGCCCATTCCTGCGGGAACAAGGATCTCCTCGTAGGCCTTTCGCACGCCTTCTCCGATGACCATGATGTCGTTCGGCTCCTGATCCGGGCGGTAGGGGATTCCGATACCGCCTGAGAGGTTGATGAAGGAGATATGCGCGCCGGTCTCCTCGTGCAGCTTCACAGCCAGCTCAAACAGCTGTCTTGCAAGCAGCGGATAATAGTCGTTTGTCACGGTGTTGGAAGCCAAAAATGCGTGGATTCCAAAGTGTTTCGCGCCCTTGGAGCGCAGCAGCTTAAACGCCTCAAAGATCTGCGCCGTCGTCATGCCGTACTTGGCGTCTCCGGGGTTGTCCATGATGTCGTTGCTGATGCGGAAGACCCCTCCGGGATTGTAACGGCAGCTGATCGTCTCCGGGATGAAGCCAAGCGTCTCTTCCAGGCATTTGATGTGGGTAAAATCATCTAAGTTGATGATCGCACCGAGCTTGTGGGCAAATGCGAACTCCTCAGGCGGAGTGTCGTTTGAGGAAAACATGATGTCATGGCCGGAAAAACCGCAGGCGTCTGACATCATCAGCTCTGTCATGGAGGAACAGTCTGTTCCACAGCCAATCTCCTTCAAAATTTTCAGGAGAAACGGGTTCGGAGTCGCCTTCACGGCAAAATACTCCTTGTAACCCGGATTCCAGGAAAATGCTTCCCGCACGCGTTTTGCGTTTTCGATGATTCCCTTCTCATCGTAGAGATGAAACGGGGTCGGGTATGTCCTGGTAATTTCTTCCAGCTGTTCTCTTGTCACAAACGGTTTCTTATCCATGCTCTCATGTCTCCCTTTCTCTGGCCCTGCGTTTTATTCTACGGTCACTACCCGCATGATGTTGGTCTGAGTTGCCGCCTCGTGGCGTTTTGCGTAAGTCACAACGCCTGCGGTGATCACCACCACGTCGTCCGAATCCACCAGACCCTTTGTCTTCAGCTCGCCCAAGGAGCTCTCGATCAGCTCATCGGTGGAGTCTGCTCTTCTGGACCATACGGGCTTTACACCCCACTGAAGCTGCATCTGGCGAACGGTGGACATACTGGGGGACATTCCCAGAATGGTTGCAGCCGGTCTCCACTTGCTCAGCATCAGAGTGGTAAAGCCAGTGATGGAGGGAGCTACGATTGCCTTCGCGCCCAGATCGTGTGCCGTGGATACGGAAGCCAGGCAAACGGCGTTGGAAACGTTCTGACTGTTGTTCTCGGAAACCTTTCTTCTGCGGTATCCCTCGTAATCCAGGTGGCTCTCGGTCGCCTCAACGATGGTTGCCATCATGGACAGAGCCTCGATCGGGTACTTACCCATTGCAGTCTCACCGGACAGCATCACTGCGTCACTTCCGTCGTAAACTGCGTTTGCAACGTCCGTCACCTCTGCTCTGGTAGGTCTGGGGTTGCGGATCATGGAGTCGAGCATCTGAGTTGCAGTGATTACAGTCTTGCACTGCTCGTTACACTTGCGGATGATGGTCTTCTGGATGTGGGGAACCTTCTCAGCGGGGATCTCCACGCCCATGTCGCCTCTTGCAACCATGATGCCGTCGCTGACCTGGATGATCTCGTCGATGTTGGAGATACCCTCAGCGTTCTCGATCTTTGCGATAACCTTGATGTTCGCGCCGTGTGCTTCCAGGATCTCCTTGATCTCGCGGATGCAGTCAGCGGTGCGGACAAAGGAAGCTGCGATGAAATCAAATCCTTCGCGGATACCGAACAGAATATCTTCTTTGTCCTTGTCGGTCAGAGCGGGCAGCTTGATGCTTACGTTGGGAACGTTTACGCCCTTCTTCTCGCCCAGCTCACCGCCGTTGATGACGCGGCAGACGATGTCGGTTCCGTTCACCTCAACTACCTCAAGACCGATCAGACCGTCGTCGATCAGAATCTGGTTTCCGGGTGCTACATCCTCGTTCAGACCGGAGTAGTTGATGTGAGTGATGGTCTCGTCGCCAACGATCTCACGGGTGGTCAGAGTAAAGGTCTGTCCTGCCTTCAGGGAAACCTTCTTTCCGTCCTTTAACAGACCGGTACGGATCTCAGGTCCCTTGGTGTCAAGCAGCGCAGCTACGGGAATATCCAGCTCTTTGCGGACATCCTTTAACAGCTCTAAGCGGCCTTTGTGCTCTGCGTAATCGCCGTGTGAAAAGTTAAAACGTGCTACATCCATGCCGTGCTTTACCAGCTCGGTCATGATATTACGATCATTGGTGTTAGGTCCCATCGTGCAAATAATTTTTGTCTTCTTCATGTTTCTTCATTCCTCTCTGGGCTTTTGATATGTTTATGTGTGTACAAATGATCCATGCAATATTCATAATTGCCTTCACATTTGGAGCAATAACGAAATTCCATACCCGGACTGTCCTCATCCGTGCGTCCGCAGACGGCACAGGTGTGGCGAGTACGGCTCTTTGGGCGAATCTGCGTCTTGAACTCGGTTCTTCGCTTGACTTCCTTTGGTGTAAACCGCCGGTAATTTCTCGTCATCACAAAGAAGAGCACAAAGTTTGCCATGGAAAGTCCCACTTCCAACTTTGTCGTGATCGATCCGGTCAAAAACATCAAAATGTAGATCGCGCCCTCCGCGATCGCCAGCCATTTGACCCGAATCGGGATCAAAAAGTACAGGTAAAAATGTTCGTCCGGGAAATTTGCCGCAAAAGCAAAAAATACCGAAGCATTCAAAAACGATGTGGTGAGTCCCGCACTCATACCCGTCAAAAAGTAGAAGACGAACTCTGCCACAATATGCCCCAGAATTCCCATAAAAATATAGACATTAAACCGAAACGCGCCCCATACCCGCTCTAAGGAAGCTCCCAGCGAGTAGTAGCAATACAGGGCAAAGATCAGAAAAATCGGGCTAAAGGTCGGCGGATAAATCACAAATGTCACCAGCCTCCACACCTGACCTCTCAAAATCGCCCCGGCATTCAGGCTCAAGGCATACCAATAAAATCCCGGAACTGCAAGGTTGATTACATATCCAATCACATATAAGATGATGATGTAATACATCAAGTTGTGAATGGCGTATCGCCCAAACTTGCGCTCCAGATCATAAAAAAACTTCATTTTCAGATCCTTTCTCAGAACAGATCCTTCTTATTAAAAATATAAGCGACTACAAGCGACAATAGAAACGCCAAAACGAGCACAATCTCAAACCCGTATGGGTGATTGGCAAATGGCATTCCCCTGGTGTTGACGTTCATGCCGTAAAAGCTCGCCACCATGGTGGGGATGGACATGACGATCGTCACCGTCGCCAGAAACTTCATCACAATATTCAGGTTGTTGGAGATTACCGACGCAAACGCATCCATCGTTCCATTCAGAATTCCGCTGTAAATGCTGGTCATCTCGATTGCCTGCTTATTCTCGATGATAACGTCCTCCAGAAGATCGGTGTCTTCCGGATACTTCTTCACCTTCTCTGTCCTAAGAAGTTTCTCAAGCACCACCTCGTTGGAACGAAGGGAGGTGGAAAAGTACAGAAGCGATTTCTCCAATTCCAGAAGTTCGATCAGCTCCTCGTTCTTCTGTGACTTATGGAGCTTGTTCTCAATCGCCGCGCTCTTTCGCTCGATTACCCGCAGATATTGAAGGTACTGCGTCGCATTCTTATACAGAATCTGTAAAATGAACCGGGTCTTCATAAACGTGTGAAAGTCCCGCACTCTCCCATTCATGAATGAGGTCAAAACGGGGTTTTCTTCCAGGCAGACCGTGATCATCACATCTTTTGCCGTGATGATACCCATGGGCAGCGTCACGAACCAATCCTTGCCGTTTCGCTCCTCCACGGAGGGAATATCTACCAGAATCAGGGTGTAATCTTCCTCGATCTCGATACGGGAACGTTCCTCTTCATCCAGAGGAGCTTTCAAGTGGTCGGGGTCGATCTGATACGCATCCGCGATCTCCATAATCTCGGACGCAGTGGGATCTGTCATGGAAATCCAGCTTCCAGGCTGCATCTCCTTCTTCTCATGCATTACTCCGCTCTCTGTCTTAAAAATACGGATCATGGCACTTCCCCCTTTCCCAACAGATTAAAGTACGAATCAATTATAGTGACTGCACCCTTTTTTGTCAAACTAATTTCCGTTCATTTTTCGTGCTTATGGCATTTTTACCCTTCTTTTACAAGATTTTAAGAGTTCTTTCTAATTGTATTCCTTCCTAATTTATGTTAAACTTTTGTGGCAAGGTCTGAAAAGGAGGTTTTACATACGACACCGATAACACTTGGAATCGACATTGGTTCCACTACCGTTAAGGTGGCCCTGTTAGACCAGGACCACAATATATTATTTTCTGATTACGAGCGTCACTACGCAAATATCCAGGAAACTTTGGCGCAGCTGTTACAGAAAGCTCGCATCCAGAATGGTTCCATGGATGTCCTGCCGGTAATCACTGGTTCCGGCGGTTTGGCTCTCTCCTCGCACCTGGGCGTTCCCTTTGTACAGGAAGTAGTCGCTGTCGCCAGCGCGCTCCAGGATTACGCCCCACAAACGGACGTGGCAATCGAGCTTGGCGGTGAGGACGCTAAGATTATCTACTTTGCCGGTGGAATTGACCAGCGCATGAATGGCATCTGCGCCGGCGGCACTGGCTCTTTCATTGACCAGATGGCTTCTCTCTTGCAAACGGATGCCTCTGGCCTGAACGAATATGCCAAGAATTATAAAGCAATCTACCCCATTGCGGCGCGCTGCGGCGTGTTCGCCAAGTCGGATATTCAACCCCTGATCAACGAGGGGGCGACAAGAGAAGACCTGGCGGCGTCCATCTTTCAGGCAGTCGTCAACCAGACCATCAGCGGTCTGGCTTGTGGAAAGCCGATCCGGGGAAATGTCGCCTTTTTGGGCGGTCCCTTACATTTTTTACCAGAGCTTCGCAACACCTTCATCCGCACCCTTCATCTGACAGGGGACGCCATCATCGCGCCGGACAACTCTCACCTGTTTGCCGCAATCGGTGCTGCCTTAAACCCGCAGGATGACCAGCAGCCGACTAGCCTTGACTCTTTGATTACGCGGCTGAGAAGCGGAATTGCCCTTGATTTTGAGGTCAAGCGCATGGAACCGCTCTTTCGGGATGAGGCGGAGTACGAGGCATTTTCCCGCCGCCACGCAGGTCATCGCGTAAAAACCGGAGACATTTCCACTTACTCCGGGAATTGCTATCTGGGAATTGACGCCGGGTCCACGACGACAAAGGTGGCTCTGGTCGGCGAGCAGGGCGAATTGCTCTATCGCTTCTACGACAACAACAACGGAAGTCCGCTGGCAACCGCGATCCGCGCGATCGAGGAGATCCGCGCGCAGCTTCCCGAAACGGCAAACATTGCCTGGTCTTGCTCCACCGGCTACGGAGAGGCGCTCTTAAAGGCTGCCTTTATCCTGGACGAGGGCGAGGTTGAGACCATCTCGCACTACTATGCCGCCGCCTTCTTTGAGCCGGATGTGGATTGCATCCTGGACATCGGCGGGCAGGACATGAAATGTATCAAGATCAAGGACGGAACCGTTGACAGCGTTCAGCTCAACGAGGCGTGTTCCTCCGGCTGCGGCTCTTTCATCGAGACATTTGCAAAGAGCCTCAATTACAGCGTGAAGGATTTCGCAAAAGAGGCACTCTTTGCCAAGAATCCGACGGATCTTGGAACGCGTTGTACGGTATTCATGAACTCCAACGTCAAGCAGGCCCAAAAGGAAGGTGCGACAGTCGCGGATATTTCTTCCGGTCTTGCCTACTCCGTCATCAAGAACGCGCTGTTTAAGGTCATCAAGCTGACGCGTCCGTCTGACCTCGGTCAGCACGTCGTGGTTCAGGGCGGAACGTTCTATAACGACGCGGTTTTACGCAGCTTTGAAAAGATCTCCGGCTGTGAGGCCGTGCGCCCCGATATCGCCGGAATCATGGGTGCTTTCGGTGCTGCCTTGATTGCCCGTGAACGCTACCACATGGCAAGGCCCGGTGAGAACCAGACTTCCATGCTTTCCCTGGACAAGATCATTTCCTTAAAATACAGCACGTCCATGACACGCTGTAAGGGATGCAACAACAGCTGCGTGCTGACGATCAACCAATTTGGAAGCGGTCGCCGCTTTATCTCCGGAAACCGCTGTGAGCGCGGACTCGGACTGGAAAAGTCCAAGAAAGAGGTTCCCAATCTCTTTGATTACAAATGCCGCCGGATGTTCGGCTACAAGCCGCTGCCGCTCGATGAGGCGCGTCGCGGTGTGGTCGGAATCCCGCGCGTACTTGGAATGTACGAGGATTTCCCGTTCTGGGCAATCTTCTTTGAGAAGCTCGGCTACCATGTGACGCTCTCTCCTCAGTCCACGAGAAAGATCTATGAGCTGGGAATTGAGTCGATCCCCAGTGAGTCCGAGTGCTATCCGGCAAAGATCGTCCACGGTCATGTGTCCTGGCTGATCAAACAGGGCGTGAAATTCATCTTCTATCCCTGCGTTCCCTACGAGCGAAACGAGACGCCGGCCGCCGGAAACCACTACAACTGTCCGATGGTCACTTCCTACGCGGAGAACATCAAGAACAACATGGAGGAGCTCAAGGAGAATCAGGTCAACTTCATGAATCCCTTCCTCGCATTCACAAACGAGGAGGTTTTAACAAAGGCTCTGGTGAACGAGTTCTCCAAGGCATTCCAGATTCCTGCGGACGAGATTCGCGCCGCGGCACACGCCGGATGGACGGAGCTTCTCGCTTCCCGCCGCGATATGGAAAAAGCTGGGGAGGACGCGCTTGCCTGGATGAAGGAGCACAACAAGCGCGGAATCGTCCTTGCCGGACGTCCCTACCACGTTGACCCGGAGATCCACCACGGAATCCCGGATCTGATCACTTCCTACGGGTTTGCCGTTCTCACGGAAGATTCCATCTCTCATCTGGGAAATGTCGAACGCCCCTTGGTTGTGACGGATCAGTGGATGTACCACTCCCGCCTGTATGCGGCGGCGAGCTTTGTAAAGACGCAGAACAACCTGGATCTGATCCAGCTCAACAGCTTTGGCTGCGGTCTGGATGCCGTGACAACGGACCAGGTATCCGATATTCTCACCCGTTCCGGCAAGATCTATACGGTCTTAAAGATCGACGAGGTGAATAACCTTGGTGCGGCAAGAATCCGTATCCGCTCTCTGATTGCGGCACTCCGCGTGCGTGACCAGCGGCATTTCCACCATGAAGTGGTGAGCAGTGCCTACAACCGTGCGGTGTTCACAAAGGACATGAAGAAGGAGTACACGCTTCTTTGCCCGCAGATGTCGCCGATTCACTTTGATCTGATCGAGCCCGCAATCCGCGCCTTCGGCTACAAGATCGAGGTTTTGCAAAATGATACCCGCTCTGCGGTGGACGTCGGATTACAATACGTCAACAACGATGCCTGCTATCCGTCTCTCATCGTCATCGGTCAGATCATGGAGGCACTCTTATCCGGAAAGTACGACTTAAACCGTACCGCGGTCTTTATGAGCCAGACGGGCGGCGGCTGCCGTGCTTCCAACTACATCGGATTCATCCGCCGCGCGCTTGAGAAGGCTGGAATGCCCCAGGTTCCCGTCATCTCCGTCAACGCAAACGGCATGGAGACAAACCCAGGATTTTCCATTACTCTGCCCATGCTGACGAAAGCGATGCAGGCAGTCGTATACGGAGACATCTTCATGCGTGTGCTCTACGCTACAAGACCGTATGAGTTAGAACCCGGAAGTGCCAACGCGCTTCACGAGAAATGGAAGGCGCGCTGCATCGCGGCAGTCTCCAAGAAGAATCCGTCCATGATGGAGTTTGGGCGCAACATCCGCGGCATTATCCGCGATTTTGACGCACTGCCCCGAAAGGACGTGAAAAAGCCGAAAGTCGGCATTGTCGGAGAGATTCTCGTCAAGTTCTCGCCGCTCGCAAACAACCACATTGTGGAGCTTTTGGAGCGAGAAGGCGCGGAAGCGGTGATGCCGGATCTGATGGATTTCCTGCTCTATTGCTTCTACAACAGCAATTTTAAGGCAGAACACCTCGGAATGAAGAAGTCCACCGCCCGCCTGTGCAACGCAGGAATCGCTCTCCTAGAGTATTTCCGCCGCACGGCGCGCAAGGAGTTTGAGGCGAGCAAGCATTTTACGCCGCCCGCCCGCATCGAGCAGTTGGCTGAGATGGCGAAAAACTTCGTCTCCCTCGGAAACCAGACGGGAGAAGGATGGTTTCTCACCGGAGAGATGCTGGAGCTGATCCACAGCGGTGTTGACAACATCATCTGTACACAGCCGTTTGGATGCCTGCCCAACCACGTCGTCGGAAAGGGCGTTATCAAGGAACTGCGCCACAACTACCCGCAGTCCAATATCATTGCCGTGGACTACGATCCCGGCGCGAGTGAGGTCAACCAGCTCAACCGCATCAAGTTGATGCTCTCAACCGCGCAGAAGAATTTGAAAAAAGAACAGAAGAAGTAATACTTGGGCGAAAAGAATCCTGCGAGCAGGATTCTCCGCCTGCGGTGGGTCGCCATAGCGACGTTCTTTCAATCCGCCGCAGTGCGATCCGCAGCAGAGCGTTTTTTGTTTCATAGGAAATTGCGTCCTGTGAAACGCAAAAGACCGTACAGGGATTTTCCTAAATTCCTGCGCGGTCTTTGTTTTTGTGGCTGAAATGGATAAAATAGGCATAAAAAACCACCCCGTCCACCGTTTCCGGTATCTGGAGTGGTTTTTGATGGATTCAATTAGATCAGCTCGATCAGAACTTCCATAGCGGCATCGCCTTTACGCTGACCGATCTTTACGATTCTGGTGTAACCACCGTTGCGGCTTGCGTACTTGGGAGCGATCTCGTCGAACAGCTTGTTAGCCAGATCAACGGTCTTGGTGTTCTTCTTCTTGCCTGCAGCTGCGGTGGGAACCTCAGTTACATCGTAGAGAACCTTTAACATCTGACGTCTAGCGTGCAGACGAGAAGGCATATCCTTCTTGATCTCCTTCTCTACCTCGTCGTAAACGGTCTTCTTCTTGCCGTCAACAACTTCCTTCACGCGCTTGCCGTCAGCATCCTTGCGAGCAACCTTAGCGGTTACCTTAACGGTCTCGAAGTTATCCTTCTCCTTCACAGCCAGTGCGATCAGACCCTCAGCTACCTTGCGGATCTCCTTCGCTCTGGTCTCGGTGGTCTTGATCTGTCCATGGTACAGCAGAGCAGTTACCTGGCTTCTGATCAGGGCCTTTCTCTGGTTGGAAGTTCTACCTAATTTTCTGTATCCTGCCATTTTTTATTTCCTCCATTTTTCTGCGGAACACCCGACCACGCGCTTTTGGACTTACTGACCGGGCGCATTCTCCCGCAATTCCAGGCAAAACGGAGCCATGCGTCTTTGGACTTACTGGCTCCGCACATTTTGTTTCGCTTATACTCCGGTCTCGCCCTCGCTGGGATTGAGCTGTAAGCCCAGCTCCTTCAGCTTTGCAAGAACCTCTTCCAGAGACTTACGTCCCAAGTTACGAACCTTCATCATATCCTCGGAGGTGCGGTTGCACAGCTCCTCAACGGTGTTGATTCCGGCGCGCTTTAAGCAGTTGTAGGAACGGACGGACAGTTCCAGCTCGTCGATGTTCATCTCGAGAACCTTCTCCTTCTCATTGTCCTCCTTCTCCACCATAACCTCAGCGGTCTTGGCGTTCTCGGACAGGTCAATGAACAGGTTCAGGTGCTCGCTGAGCACTTTCGCTGCAAGGCTGACCGCCTCATCGGGAGCCAGCGTTCCGTTCGTGAAGATCTCCAGGGTCAGCTTATCGTAATCGGTCTGCTGTCCCACACGGGTATTCTGCACGGACATATTCACACGCTCCACAGGGGTGTAAATGGAATCCACAGCGATCACGCCGATGGGCAGATCGTCGTGCTTATTCTTATCGGAGCTGACGTAGCCACGGCCCTTGGTGATGGTAAGTTCCATGTAGAACTTGCTGTCTGCGCCGCCGCTCAAGGTAGCGATCACCTGGTCGGGGTTCATGATCTCGATGTCTGCATCCGCCTGGATGTCGGCAGCGGTAATCACGCCCTCGCCCTCGAACTCAATGTAAGCAACCTTGGGCTCGTCGGTGTCACTGTTATTCTTAATTGCCAAGCTCTTGATGTTCATGATGATCTCAGTCACATCTTCCTTTACACCGGGGATGGAACTGAACTCATGCAAAACGCCATCGATTTTAACCTGACTCACTGCCGCTCCCGGGAGAGAAGAAAGCATAATTCTCCTCAGGGAGTTGCCCAGTGTAGTGCCGTAACCTCTCTCAAGTGGTTCAACTACGAACTTGCCGTATCTCTTGTCTTCTGAAATCTCAGCGATTTCAATGTTTGGTTTTTCAAAATCGAACACTAAATAGCCCCTCCTTTTGGGTTTCTATCAAATCTCGAGGGATCGTTATACTCTTACTTAGCAGAGAGATTACTTGGAGTACAACTCTACGATGAGCATTTCGTCAACGGGAACATCGATCTCATCTCTGGTGGGAAGCTCCTTCACGGTACCGCGCAGGTTCTCCTGATCAACATCCAGCCAAGCGGGAACCAGACGGCCGCCGGTTACTTCCAGGATGTCCTTGTATCTCTGAGCGGATTTGTGCTTCTCCTTGATCTCGATCACATCGCCAGCCTTCACCTGGAAGGAAGGAATGTTTACCTGCTTGCCGTTTACCAGAACGTGCTTGTGGTCAACGATCTGACGAGCCTCTTTACGGGTACGGCCAAAGCCCATACGGAAGATTACGTTGTCCAGACGACGCTCCAGCAGGATCATCAGGTTGGCACCGCTCTGTCCGTTCATGTTGCAAGCCTTCTCGTAGTAGTTACGGAAGGGACGCTCCAGAACACCGTAGATGAACTTTGCCTTCTGCTTCTCGCGCAGCTGCATTCCGTACTCGCTTACCTTCTTGTTTGCTCTCTTGGACTCTCTGTTGGACTTCTTGTCAATTCCTAAATAGATCGGATCCAGTCCAAGGGATCTGCATCTTTTAAGAACAGGAACTCTATCTACTGCCACTGTAATTTACCTCCTAAAATCAGACTCTTCTACGCTTGGGGGGACGGCATCCGTTATGAGGAACGGGAGTAACGTCCTTGATGCTGGTAACTTCCAGTCCGCACGCCTGCAGAGCGCGGATTGCAGCCTCACGTCCGGAACCCGGACCCTTAACCATAACATCTACTGATTTCAAACCGTGTACAAGAGCTGCCTTTGTCGCAGTTTCAGCCGCCATCTGAGCGGCATAAGGAGTAGATTTTCTTGAACCTCTAAATCCCAGACCACCAGCACTTGCCCAGGACAGTGCATTGCCCTGTGCGTCAGTCAACGTCACGATCGTGTTGTTAAAAGATGACTGGATGTGTGCCTGTCCGCGTTCAACGTTTTTCTTTACACGCTTTTTTGTCACTTTCTTAGCTGCAGTGGACACTTTTTTAGCCATTTTAAACTAACCTACTTTCTCATCTTCTTGAATTCGCTCTTCCTGTTTTTAAAACATACAAATCGAATTCGGGTTACATTGTTTCTCTCAAATGTTCTCTTCACAAAACGCGCATGCGCTTTCTGTCAAGAACGACTCTCACACAACGTGTTTAAGTCTTATTTCTTCTTGTTTGCTACCGTCTTTCTCGGACCCTTGCAGGTTCTTGCGTTGGTCTTGGTCTTCTGTCCGCGAACGGGAAGGCTCTTTCTGTGACGGATTCCTCTGTAGCAGCCGATCTCCTGGAGTCTCTTGATGTTCAGCGCGATCTCTCTACGCAGATCACCCTCTACAACCTGAGTGTCAGCAATGATGGTAGCCAGCTTCTTTACCTCGTCATCAGTCAAATCCTTGACACGAGTATCGGGGTTTACGCCAGCCTCGGCTAAGATGCGGATGGAGCTAGTACGGCCAATACCGTAGATGTAAGTCAGACCGATCTCAACACGTTTTTCTCTTGGTAAGTCAACACCTGAAATACGAGCCATTGTTTGTAATACACCTCCTAAAATTGATTAACCTTGTCTCTGTTTATGCTTCGGATTTTCGCAAATTACTCTGATACTGCCTTTTCTTTTAATGATCTTGCACTTTTCGCAGATCGGCTTTACAGATGATCTAACCTTCACAGTAATTCTCCTTTCTTTAGACCAACAAAGTTGCTGAAACATTATAGCAAAATTGGTCGCAAAATGCAAGTACTTTTTTGAAAGTACTTTTTGAGATTTTTTTCTGCTGCGCAGCCTTACTTATCTCTCCAAATGATTCTTCCCTTGGACAAGTCATAGGGAGAAAGCTCAATCGTTACCTTATCACCCGGCAGGATGCGGATGTAGTTCATGCGGAGCTTTCCGCTGATGTGTGCCAGCACCTGATGGCCGTTCTCCAGCTCAACCTGGAACATTGCGTTTGGGAGTTTCTCGATTACGGTTCCCTCAATCTCAATAACATCTGCTTTTGACATATTTTTTCTTTCCTTCCTAACGATTCTGAATCTTCTGCGTCCGAATCCATCTGCGGATCGTTTCATCTCGAAGCATTTTCGGATCGCATTCTCCAAAGTTTTTATCGCACGTCTCCACAGGAGCAATGTGCCTGCGGTTCTTGCGCTTGGGGCTGGCAGATGGGCGAAGCCGCCCGTCTGTCAGATACACATATTTCTCATCCATGCCGATTACAAGATAATGCCGGCCTTTGTCATGCCCAGCCTGGCTCTCCACCAGAATTCCGGTCGTCAACTCTGTCATCGTTCACCTCAGCTTAGAGCGATAAAATCTCAGGCTCACCATCCGTGATCAGGATCGTGTTCTCATAGTGGGAAGCGAGTAAACCGTCCTCGGTGGTAACTGTCCATCCATCATCTCCCCAGACCACATCGTAGCGTCCCTGGGTAATCATGGGCTCAATCGCCAGCGTCATTCCGGCAACCAGCTTGATTCCCTTTCTCTTCTGTGCAAAGTTCGGAACCTCCGGCTCCTCGTGAAGAGAAGTTCCGATTCCGTGACCTACCAGATCGCGAACCACGCCGTAGCCGAAGCTCTCCGCGTACTCCTGAACCGCTCTGGAGATGTCATAGAGATGATTGCCAGCTTTCGCAAACTTAATTCCCTCAAAGAAGCTCTGTCTCGTCACCTCAACGAGCTTCTTTGCCTCCGGAGTGCCCTCGCCGACGATGTGCGTTCTGGCGGCGTCAGAATGATACCCCTTCCAGATCACACCCGTATCGAGGCTGACGACATCACCCTCGCGCAGATGACGGTGCTTGTTGGGAATCCCGTGAACCACCTCATCGTTGATAGAAACACACACGCTTGCCGGGAATCCCTCGTAATTCAGGAAAGAGGGAATGCAGCCGTAGCCCCGGATCAGACTCTCGCAGATCCGGTCAACCTCCTTTGTGGACATACCGGGCTTTAACTCCTTGCCCAGCTCCTCATGAACCTTTGCCAGGATTCTCCCGGCTTCGCGCATCAGCTCAATCTCGCGCTCTGATTTAATCGTCACCATCGGTTTATACTCCTAATACGTTCACAATCGCCTGGAACACATCTTCCATGTCCTGGGTTCCGTCTACCTGTGCCAGAACGCCTGCCTTTGCATAGTAATCAATCAGAGGCTGCGTCTGGTCATGGTAGACTTCAAGACGCTTCTTCACGGTTTCGGGCTTATCGTCATCTCTGAGAACCAGCCCTTCTCCGCACACATCGCATACGCCCTCATTCTTGGGAGGATTGTATACAATATGGTATGTATTGCCGCACTTTAAGCAGGCACGGCGTCCGGACATACGGCTGATGATGTTTTCGTCGGGAACATCCACGTTCACCGCAAAATCTACGGCCTCGCCCCTCTCCTGTAAAGCCTTGGTCAGGCTCTCTGCCTGGGGAATCGTTCTGGGGAAGCCATCCAATACATAGCCGTTCTCACAGTCCGCCTCATGAATGCGCTCCAGCAGCATTCCGATGGTAATCTCATCGGGAACGAGTGCGCCGGCATCCATGTAAGTCTTTGCCTGCTTACCAAGCTCTGTTCCATTCTTGATATTTGCCCGGAAAATGTCGCCCGTGGAAATGTGGGGAATGGAATACTTTTCTGCAATCTTCTTCGCCTGAGTGCCTTTTCCCGCGCCCGGCGCGCCCAGCATGATAATCTTCATGGAAAATGTTCCTTTCTCAATAAAGAAGTCCTAAAAATGAGCAATGCAAAGAACCTGCCCGCATACGCGTCAGATCCTTTGCATACATCTCTCGCTTAATCGTTCAAAAATCCTTTATAAAAGCGTACCAGCATCTTGGACTCGATCGCCTTGATGGTCTCCAGTACAACGGCTACGATGATGATCAGGGACGTTCCAGAGAAGGAAAGTCTGCTCATATCGAAGAGTCCGGAGCACACGATGGGAACCACACAAACGATGATCAGACCAACCGCGCCGATAAACACGATATAATTCAGGATCTTGTTCAGATAATCACTGGTTGGCTTACCCGGACGAATGCCAGGGATAAAGCCTCCCTGCTTTTTCATGTTGTTTGCAACTTCCAGCGGGTTGAATGCGATGGAAGTATAGAAATAAGCAAACAGCACGATCAGGATGATATATACCAGCAGGCCGATGCTGTAAATGGGCTCACTGGGCTTGCACCAGGAACCGGAGTTCAAAAACTTCATCAGCTCTCCTGCCCAGCCCTTCTGCATAGCCGGCACAAACTGTGCGATGACTACGGGGAAGGACATGATGGAGGAAGCGAAGATGACCGGCATAACGCCTGCGGTATTTACCTTCAGCGGAATGCTGGACGCCTGACCTCCCACCAGCTTGCGGCCTACCATCTTTTTGGAGTACTGAACCGGAATCTTTCGCTCCGCATCGTTTAACACGATAACGAATACGACCATTGCCAAAATCACAGCAACCACAACTACAAGGCGCAGAACAAACATCGGGATGTCCTGACCGAACATGAACTTGTAGTAGAGATTGCGGAAATCACTCGGCATACTGGAAAGAATGTTAAACAGCAGGACAATGGAGATACCATTTCCAACGCCTTTTTCCGTGATCTGCTCACCAATCCACATCAGCAGCGCACTGCCCGTCGTCATAGTGACCATCGCCACGATGATATTCCATGCGGTATAATCGTTCAACAGGCCCTGGCGTCCGAAACCGATCGCCATCGCACCGGACTCGATCAGTGCCAACGCTACTGTCACATAGCGGGTGTACTCCTGAATCTTCTTTCGCCCTTCCTCGCCGTCCTTTTGCAGCTCCTCAAGAGAGGGAATTGCGATGGTCAGCAACTGGAAGATAATGGAAGATGTGATGTAAGGTGTGATGCTCAGCGCGAACACGGACAGCTGAGAAAAGGAACCGCCCGTCATTGCGTTGAAGAAACCGAACACATCTGTGGTCTGGCTCTCAAACCAACTTTGGAAAAAGTCGGTCTTCACTCCCGGAATTGGCAGCAGACTTCCGAAACGGATCACCACCAGCATCATAAAGGTGTAGAGGAGCCGTTCTCTCAGCTCCTTCACCTTAAATGCATTCCTGATTGTTTTAAACATTAGATCACCTCGCAGGTTCCACCTAAAGCCTCAATCTTAGCCTTCGCTCCCTCGCTGAATGCATCTACCTTAACGGTCAGCTTTTTGGTTAATTCTCCGTTTCCAAGGATCTTAACACCATCTCTGGGGTTCTTAACTACGCCAGCCTCGATCAGTGTCTCCACGGTCACAACTGCGTCGTTATCGAAACGCTCCAGCGCGCTTACGTTGATGCCAACGATGGTCTTAGAATTGATATTGGTGAATCCGCGCTTAGGCAGACGACGGTATAAAGGCATCTGGCCGCCCTCGAAACCAGGTCTGGGGGCTCCAGAACGAGCCTTCTGGCCCTTGTGTCCCTTACCAGCGGTCTTACCGTTGCCGGAAGCGTGGCCGCGTCCTCTTCTGAAATTGTCGCTGTGCTTTGAACCTGCAGCAGGCTGTAAATTAGATAACTCCATGACTGCACCTCCTTACTCTGTATGATTATTAGATTTCTTCTACCTTCACTAAGTGTCTTACGTTCTGAATCATGCCTCTAACAGCACCGTTATCAGGCATTTCAACTGTCTTGTGAAGCTTCTTGAGTCCCAGAGCCTCAACCGTTGCTCTCTGCTTGGGAATTGCGCCGATCGGGGACTTGACTAATGTAATTTTTAACTTCTCTGCCATGTCTATCTCCTCCTCTTAGCCAACAATCTCATCAACAGATTTGCCGCGCAGTCTTGCGAACTCCTCAGGAGTCTTCAGTGCGGTCAGACCAGCCAGGGTTGCCAGAACAACGTTGGTCTTGTTGTTGGAGCCCAGAGACTTGGTACGGATGTTCTTGATACCTGCTAACTCTGCTACTGCACGAGCAGGACCACCTGCGATGATACCGGTACCTTCGGGAGCTCTCTTCAGCAGAACGCTTGCGCTGCCGAACTTGCCCAGGAAGTCGTGAGGAATACTCTTGTTCTCATCCAGCGGAATCTCCACCAGATTCTTAACAGCAGCTTCCTTACCCTTGCGAATTGCCTCCGGAACCTCGCCAGCCTTGCCGGTACCAACACCAACATGGCCATTTCCGTCGCCGACTACTACCAGAGCGGAAAATCTCATGGTACGTCCACCTTTTACAGTCTTGGATACTCTCTTGATGGCAACAACTCTGTCATTCAGCTCCAACTGACTGGCATCGATAATTGTACGCTTCATGTTTCTTCTCCTCTCCTCTTAGAAATTCAGACCAGCCTCGCGGGCTGCATCTGCAAGTGCCTGAATTTTACCCTGATAGATAAATCCGCCTCTATCGAAAACCACTTCCGTGATGCCCTTCTCCAGAGCTCTCTTTGCAACCAGGGTGCCTACGAATGCAGCGGCAGCCTTGTCGTTGGTCTTCTCAAGCTGGGACTTAGCTTCCTTCTCCAGGGTGGAGGCAGAAACCAGTGTATTGCCTACTGTGTCATCAATGATCTGAGCATACATATGGTTGTTGCTTCTGAATACGGCCAGACGCGGTCTCTCGGCGGTGCCGGAAAAACGGTTACGCATTCTGGTGTGCTTCTTTACGCGAATTTCGCTTCTTGACTGTTTGTTAACCATTTTTACACCTCTCCTTATTATTTCTTACCAGTCTTACCAACTTTGCGTCTGATTACCTCATCCGCGTACTTGATTCCCTTGCCCTTGTAAGGCTCAGGTGCTCTCTTAGCACGGATCTCAGCAGCATACTGGCCAACTTTCTCCTTGCTGATACCCTTTACGATGATCTTGTTCTGACCTTCGCAAATGGTCTCAATTCCGTCGGGATCTTCCATCTCAACGGGGTGAGAGTAGCCCAGGTTCAGGGTCAGCTTCTTGCCCTGCTTTGCTGCTCTGTAACCAACGCCGTTTACTTCCAGAACCTTCTCATAACCCTCGGTTACGCCGTGAACCATGTTGTTCAGCAGAGTTCTGGTCAGACCATGGAGAGATTTCATCTTCTTCAGATCGTTGGGTCTAGTTACGAAGAGGTGACCATCCTTTTCCTCGATCGTCATCTCAACGGGAAGCTCTCTTTCCAGAGTGCCCTTGGGTCCCTTAACAGTTACCTTATTCTCTTCTGTGATTGTGACAGTTACGCCTGCGGGAATCGCAACTGGCATTTTTCCAATACGAGACATTGCCGTATTACCTCCTACTTAAATTCTCGGAAGGAGCTGTGTGCCCCTTCTGTTTTCAGTTACATTTGCATTGAGCACTTCGTGCCTGTCTTCCAGGCAGTTCGTGCGAAAGCACTTCACGATACTTAGTGAGATCTTCCCGAGCTTCGTATCGTTGAAGATTCATCTTATTACCAAACGAAAGCCAGAACCTCTCCGCCTACGCCCAGTCTGCGTGCTTCCTTATCGGTGATCACGCCCTGGTTGGTGGAGATGATAGCGGTTCCGAGGCCGCCCAGTACTCTGGGAAGCTCTTCCTTGTTTGCATATACGCGCAGACCAGGCTTGGAGATTCTCTTAATGCCGGAGATGATCTTCTCGTTCTTGTCCTTGCCGTACTTTAAGGTGATGTGGATGGTAGCGAAGCTGCCGTCCTCAACAACATCATACTTTGCAATATATCCTTCCTTTACCAGGATGTCAGCGATAGCCAGCTTCATCTTGGAAGAGGGTACATCTACTGTATCGTGCTTTGCAGTATTTGCATTACGAATTCTTGTAAGCATATCTGCAATGGGATCGCTCATAGTCATTTTATAAATGCCTCCTTCTCTTATTCTCTACTTTTTTGCAAAATACCTTCACAAGCTCACAGGCTTGTGAAGTACCTCGCTAAGTGGGCAATGTATTACCAGCTTGCCTTCTTTACTCCGGGGATCTGGCCCTTGTAAGCCAGCTCGCGGAAGCAGATTCTGCAGATGCCGTACTTTCTCAGGTAAGCGTGCGGACGGCCGCAGATTCTGCAGCGATTGTAAGCTCTGGTAGAGAACTTGGCAGGACGCTGCTGTTTAATCTTCATTGAAGTCTTAGCCATGGAAATTTTCCTCCTATTTAGCAAACGGCATATTGAATAACGTCAGAAGCTCACGAGCCTCTTCGTCGGTCTTGGCAGTGGTTACGAAAATAATGTCCATACCTCTTACCTTATCTACCTTATCGTATTCAATCTCGGGGAAGATTAACTGCTCCTTGATTCCCAGGGCGTAGTTACCGCGGCCATCGAAGGCGTTGGGGTTTACACCACGGAAGTCTCTAACGCGGGGCAGAGCCAGGTTTACCAGACGATCTAAGAACTCGTACATTCTCTCGCCTCTTAAAGTTACCTTGCAGCCGATTGCCATGCCTTCACGGATCTTGAAGTTAGCTACGGACTTCTTAGCCTTGGTGGTCACTGCCTTCTGACCGGAGATCAGCTCCAGGTCTCTCACTGCGGAGTCCAGAACCTTGGCGTTTTCCTTAGCCTCGCCGACACCCATGTTGATTACAATCTTGTCCAGCTTCGGCACTTCCATTACATTCTTATATCCGAATTTCTTGATCAGGGCTTCTACGATCTCGCTCTGATACTGCTCTTTTAATCTAGCCAACGTAAATTTCCTCCTCTCCTGAATTAGTCAATTACTTTGCCGGTCTTCTTCGCAACGCGAACCTTCTTGCCGTCCTTGATCTCAAAGCCGACTCTGGTTGCCTTACCATCAACTACCAGCATAACATTGGAGATATCCAGGGGAGCTTCCTTCTCTACGATGCCGCCCTGAGCGGTTCCGGGAGCGGGCTTGGTGTGCTTAGTAACCATGTTGCAGCCCTGAACCAGAACGGTGTTCTTCTTGCTGTCCACGGAGATAACCTTGCCCTGCTTGTCCTTGTCCTTGCCGGCGATTACTACTACGATATCATCTTTTTTGATCTTATGCACAGTGGACACCTCCTTACAGTACTTCCGGAGCCAGGGAGACAATCTTCATGAACTGCTTATCTCTTAATTCTCTGGCAACCGGCCCAAAGATACGAGTTCCTCTGGGAGTCTTGTCATCCTTGATAATAACTGCTGCGTTCTCGTCGAACTTGATGTAGGAACCGTCCTTACGGCGCAGACCCTTCACGCTGCGAACGACAACAGCCTTTACAACATCACCCTTCTTTACAACACCGCCAGGTGTTGCATCTTTGACCGAAGCAACGATGATGTCACCAATATTTGCATATCTTCTGGTTGAACCGCCCATAACGCGGATGCAGAGGAGCTCCTTTGCACCGGTATTGTCGGCAACTTTCAGTCTTGTTTCCTGCTGAACCATACCTGTTACTCCTTCCTGCTTATCTTGCCTTCTCGATGATCTCTACAAGTCTCCATCTCTTGTCCTTAGACAGGGGTCTTGTCTCCATCACTTTTACAGTATCGCCAATGCCGCACTCGTTGTTCTCGTCGTGAGCTTTTAACTTAACGGTCTTCTTAACAATCTTACCGATTACAGGATGCTTTACATGGTCCTCGATCGCTACAACGATGGTCTTATCCATCTTGTTGCTGACCACTTTACCGGTACGGGTTTTTCTAAGATTTCTTTCCACGGTAAATGTCTCCTTTCCCCTTACGCGTTCTTCTCAGTGATAACGGTCTGGATTCTCGCAATGTTCTTGCGAACGTCCTTAATTCTGGAGGTGTTATCTAACTGATTGGTCGCATTCTGGAATCTCAAGTTAAACAGTTCCTTCTTCGCAGCTACTAACTCTTCGCTCAGCTCACTTACGGACTTAGCCTTTAACTCTTCTACAAATTTATTAGTTTTCACTGTTATCACCGCCTTCTAAATCTGCCTTGGAAGCGATTTTGCACTTGCAGGGCAGCTTGTGCATTGCAAGACGCAGAGCTTCTCTTGCTGTCTCCTCAGGGACACCACCGATCTCGAACATTACGCGACCGGGCTTAACAACCGCTACCCAGTACTCCAGAGCACCCTTACCGGAACCCATACGAGTCTCAGCAGGCTTTGCAGTCACAGGCTTATCGGGGAAAATCTTGATCCAAACTTTACCGCCACGCTTGATATAACGGGTCATAGCAACACGGGCAGCCTCGATCTGGTTGGACTTGATCCAGCAGGGCTCAGTTGCTACGAGTCCGAACTCACCGTTGGAAATTCTATTGCCTCTTAATGCCTTACCGGCCATAGTTCCACGGAACTGCTTACGACGCTTCACTCTCTTCGGCATTAACATTATTTATCGCTCCCTTCCTTGTTTCCCTTAGTAGGAAGTACCTCGCCCTTGTAGATCCATACCTTAACGCCAAGCTTGCCGTAGGTGGTATCTGCCTCAGCGAAACCATAGTCAATATCAGCTCTCAGAGTCTGCAGCGGAATGGTTCCCTCGCTGTAGAACTCGGTGCGGGCGATATCCGCGCCGCCAAGACGTCCGCCAACAGCGGTCTTGATTCCCTTAACGCCCAGCTTCATAGTCCGGCTCATGGTGGACTTCATAGCACGACGGAAGGAAACACGATTCTCAAGCTGCTGTGCGATGGACTCTGCAACCAGCTGAGCATCTCTGTCAGGTCTCTTGATCTCCTTGATGTCGATGAACAGCTTCTTCTCGGTCAGCTTCTGAACTTCCTTCTTCAGCTTCTCGATCTCTGCGCCGCCCTTACCGATTACAACGCCGGGCTTTGCAGTATAAATGATAACCTTAACTCTATCGGAAGCGCGCTCGATCTCGATCTTGGAAACGCCTGCGCTGTATAACTTCTTCTTTAAGAAGGTTCTGATCTCATGATCTTCAACCAGGTTGTCTGCGAAATCAGCTTCCGCATACCATCTGGAATCCCAGTCTTTAATAACACCGACTCTTAAGCCGTGTGGATTAACTTTCTGTCCCATATTTGCCTCCTTTATCTCTCATTAAGAACAACAGTGATGTGGCACATTCTCTTCTCGATCCGGTAAGCACGGCCCTGAGCTCTGGGTCTTACTCTCTTCATGATCGGGCCCTGGTTCGCGTAGCATTCCTCAACGAACAGGTTCTCAGGATTCATGTTGTTGTTGTTCTCAGCGTTGGCTACTGCGGACTCAAGCAGCTTCTTTACCAGGCTGGAAGCATATCTGGGATTGTAGGTAACAATTCCGAGTGCGGTCTGAATATCTTTGCCTCTGATGGCATCTAATACAAAGCAAGCCTTCTGCACGGATACTCTTGCGTAAGATAAGGTTGCGCTGGGTCTGGTATCCTTGTTGGCATTTCTCTCTCTCTTGACTTGGGATCTATGTCCTTTTGCCATTGGTAAAACCTCCTTTCAATTCACCGTGGAATTACTTTCTTACTCCGGACTTCTTCTCGTCCTTGCCATGTCCTCTGTAGGTTCTGGTTGCGACGAATTCGCCCAGCTTGTGACCTACCATATCCTCGGTGACGTATACCGGCACGTGTTTTCTGCCGTCATGAACTGCGATTGTATGACCAACCATCTGCGGGAAGATTGTAGAACGACGGGACCAGGTCTTAATTACCTGCTTCTGTCCTGCTGCATTCATAGCATCTACTTTCTTTAACAGATGAGCATCTGCGAACGGTCCTTTTTTAAGTGAACGAGCCATGTGTTCCTATCCTCCTCAATTATTTGATGGTTTTGCCATCGCGTCTTCTCACGATCAGCTTGTTGGAATTCTTGTTCTTCTTTCTGGTCTTCAGGCCAAGAGCAGGCTTGCCCCAGGGAGTGCAGGGACCGGGACGTCCGATACCAGTCTTTCCCTCACCACCACCGTGTGGATGGTCATTGGGGTTCATAACAGAACCGCGAACAGTGGGACGAATTCCCATGTGACGCTTTCTACCAGCTTTACCATAGTTGATCAGGGAGTGCTCGCCGTTTCCTACAACGCCGATGGTTGCGCGGCAGCTGATCGGAACCATTCTCATCTCGCCGGAGGGGAGACGCAGGGTAGCATACTTGCCTTCCTTAGCCATCAGCTGAGCAGCATTACCAGCGGAACGAACCAGCTGACCGCCCTTGCCAGGATATAACTCAATGTTGTGGATCTGAGCACCAACGGGGATGTTTGCCAGGGGCAGGCAGTTACCAACCTTAGCCTCAGCAGTCTCGCCGCTCATAACCTTCATCCCATCGGTCAGACCCTGAGGAGCCAAGATGTAGGACTTGGTTCCGTCTGCGTAGCAGATCAGAGCGATGTTAGCACTTCTGTTGGGATCGTACTCGATACCGATAACGGTAGCTACGATGCCGTCCTTGCTGTTTCTCTTGAAATCAACAAGTCTATATTTTCTTCTGCTTCCGCCACCTCTGTGACGAACAGTGATTTTTCCCTGATTATTGCGGCCTGCGTTCTTATCCAGGGAAACGACCAGGGATTTCTCCGGGGTGGTCTTCGTGATTTCCTTGAAATCAGAACCAGTCATATGTCTTCTGGAAGGCGTATAAGCCGTATATTTCTTAATTCCCATGACTTTAAATCCTTTCTTTTTCTTTTCACGGCAGCTAAAAGCCGCCGTATAAGTTCTCCGCCTCAGGCCAGAGGCCTGAGTGGGTTAATTGAGCTTTCTGATTATAAGCTCTGGAAGATCTCGATCTCCTTGCTGTCCTCGGTCAGCTGCACGATTGCCTTCTTGGAAGCAGCAGTCTTGCCGTAGGTCATGCCTCTTCTCTTGGTCTTTCCCTGGCAGTTCATGGTGTTCACGCTAGCAACCTTGGTGCCGGGGAACATCTTCTCAACTGCCTCTTTGATCATAGCCTTGTTGGCGTCTACATGAACCATGAACGTGTACTTCTTGTCAGTCATAGCGTTCATGCTCTTCTCGGTGATAACCGGTTTGGAAATGACGTCGTAATATCTAATGTCTGCCATTATGCGTACACCTCCTCGATGGATGCCACAGCTGCCTTAGTGGTAACAACTGTGTTGTACTTCAGAATATCGTATACGTTGATGGTGTTGACCTGAGCAGTCTTAACGCCCTCGATGTTTCTAGCGGACAGAACTACGTTCTTGTCGTTGTCAGCCAGAACAACCAGTGCCTTGTTTACCTTCAGGTTGTCCATCACGTTCTGGAACTTCTTGGTCTTGATCTCGTCAAACTTCAGCTCATCAACAACGATGAACTTGCCTGCCTGAACGCGGCTGGTCAGAGCGGACTTTAATGCAGCTCTCTTCTCTTTCTTGTTCAGGGTGATGGTGTAATCTCTGGGAACGGGTGCGAATACAACGCCGCCGCCCTTCCACTGAGGAGATCTGGTAGAACCCTGTCTTGCGTGACCGGTTCCCTTCTGTCTCCAGGGCTTTCTTCCGCCGCCAGATACCTCGGAGCGGGTCTTAGCCTTCTGAGTGCCCTGACGCTTGTTAGCCAGCTGAGCTACGACTGCCAGGTGAACCAGGTGCTCATTGACCTCTACACCAAACACTGCGTCGTTTAACTCCATGCTGCCAATTTCATTGCCTTCCATATTGTAAACAGATACGTTTGCCATGTTGTGTGTTCCTCCTTTCCTGTAAAAGCTTACCGAGCAACCTTAACGGTCTCTTTGATAGTAACCAGAGCCTTCTTGGGTCCCGGAACAGAGCCCTTGATCAGCAGCAGGTTGTTCTCAACGTCAACCTTTACGATCTCCAGGTTCTGAACAGTGATCTGCTTGTTACCCATCTGACCGGGCATTCCCTTGCCCTTGAATACGCGGCCGGGAGTGGTTGCAGAACCGTTGGAACCCTGATGACGGTGGAACTTGGAACCGTGAGCCATAGGTCCTCTGGACTGACCATGTCTCTTGATCGCGCCCTGGAAGCCCTTACCCTTGGAAATAGCGGTAGCGTCTACCTTGTCGCCAGCGGCGAAGATATCTGCCTTAATCTCATCCTTAACGGAATAGTTCTCAGAATTCTCCAGTCTCAGCTCTCTCACATATCTCTTGTAAGAAACGCCAGCCTTGTCAAAGTGACCCTTCATGGGCTTGTTCACCAGCTTCTCGCGCTTGTCAACAAAACCTACCTGTACTGCCTTGTATCCGTCGTTCTCCTCGGTCTTAACCTGAAGTACAACGCAAGGACCAGCCTGAAGTACAGTTACGGGGATCAGGCTTCCGTTCTCGTCGAAAATCTGAGTCATTCCGACTTTCGTTGCAATAATTGCCTTATTCATTGTCTTACCTCCTGTTTGTTTTGATCTACAGCGGAATGCGTTCTTCGCATTCATCCTAGAACAGTTCAATATACGTGGAACACTATGAACCGCGATGCGGTATGTTGATTCCTCAACAGGATCGTTGTGTTGCTTCTATATTTAAACCCTTCAGGATTGTAACAAATTCATTCGCTTGCCAGATTATTTGTTCTTCATCTTGATGTCGATGTAAACACCGGCAGGCATCTCCAGTCTGGACAGAGCCTCGACTGCCTTCTGATTCGGGGAGATGATGTCGATCAGTCTCTTGTGAGTTCTCTGCTCGAACTGCTCTCTGGAATCTTTGTACTTGTGTACCGCACGGAGAATGGTAACAACCTCTCTCTTAGTGGGTAACGGCACCGGTCCGCTCACCTGAGATCCTGTCTTCTTTACGGTCTCGATGATCTTGCTAGCGGACTGATCAACCAGCTGGTGATCGTATGCCTTTAATGTGATTCTCATTACCTGATTTGCCATAAAAAAAGTCGCCTCCTTTTCGCACTTTCAAAACAAGTACGACAAGCGGTGACTGTACACGTTCCCGTGTGTGTCATGATTTCCACACACTCTGATTCTGCTTCTTCTTCGTTGTTGCAGTTTCTTTAATTGGTACAGTGACTTGTCGCCAGTTTTCTCTAACTTGACATTCGCTCCGCGGAAAAACCCGCCCCGACTTTCAGGCGGCAACCTCTCGCTTCACAGCTATCATGCCACAGCGTTGAAATCATAACATAATCAAATTAAAAATGCAAGTGTTTTTTTAATTTTTTTCATACTGGTATACAAGTTTTTATAATTACCGTTTTTTCCCAGGAAATCTCTTCCGAAATCTGCAAAACCCGCTCATTTGCAAGCTCCAAAGAATCCTGCTTACAGGATTCTCCGCCTACATCGGGTCGCCATAGTGACATCCTTCCAGTCCGCCGCAATGCGACATAAAAAACAGGGATCCGTTCCCCGATCCCCGTTTTGTGTTTCTTCTATATTATATGTAGTCTTTTTATCACTCATCCCAGACCGGCTCGATCGGATCGTTCACATATCCGTCGATATCCGTGGAATCGTCCACCTTAATCAGCTCTCCGGAGCTGTTCGTGATAAGCTTCACGCCGTCGGAATCTTTGACTTTATCGTTCTTCATCACCTTGCCGGAAGAATTGACCACATAGTTGCTGCCGCTCACACGATAGCACATATACTTGGAACCTTCCGTCGCTTCCTGGAGCTTTCCAGCGTAGTAGAGCTTTCCGTCCTTCACGCCCGTGTAGCCCTGTCCATTTTCAGAAAAATAAAAATCCGAACGGCTTCCATCCCCTTCGGTAACTTTCATCTTTCCTTTTTGTACATTGCTCTGCGACTTTGTTCCAAAATAATAAGCCGTCCACTTGCTGCTGCTCGTATATACCTTTTTCAGTCCGTAAACTGGATTGCCCTTTTCGTTGAACAGATAAGAACGCCCGTTGATCTTTTTGATATCGCTGCTTTTTAAGTCCGAATCTTCCGATGCTCTCGGAGTCCCGTTGTTGTTGAAGTAAAACCACTCCACCGATCCGTCGTAGCCGTCAAGCTCCTCCGGTCCTTCCACCGAGTACCAGCCGATCTTTGCCTTGCCGTCCTCGCCAAAGTACATATAGTCCGTGATGTCGCCTTCGCCGTTTGACTTGACGTTCTTCCATCCCGTCTGCATCGCGCCCTCAGAATCCAGGCAGTAGTAATAGCCGTTGATCTTTCGCGCGCCGTACTCGCCGCTGTCCTCGTCCGGCAGATACTTCTTGCCGTTGGCGGAGAAATAATACCAATGAAGATCGTCGTCCTCCAAGGTCCCCGTGCTCGGGGTGACTTGACCGTCATCGTCGTAATCCGGCGAATACAGTCTCTGCCACCCCGTCACCATCACACCATCTGTACCACAGTAATAGGTGTTGTCGTCGATCCAGCCCATCTCCAGGCGACCGTCCTCGTCAAAGTGATACCACTTGTCGTCAATCTTCTTCCAGTTGTCCTTGATCACCTTGCCGCTGTTGCCGAAATAGTACCACTCCTGCTCTCCGTCCTCGTCCGTGAGCTTGAGCCACTTATCGGTATACATCACGCCGTCGCCGTCCACATAGTAGTCGGAATCCACCCAACTGCTTGTCGCCATCACTCCGTCACCGTTGAGATAACGCCACAGATTGTCTCCGCCCTTCTTCCAGGTGTCATACACCCGGTCTCCGTTGGTATCGTAGTAGATCCAGTCGCTTCCGGACTGCGTCCATCCCTGAGCTGCCATCGCGCTCATGGAGGCACTGCCGGCCGATAGCATCAGGGCAAGCATCCATACTGCCAATCCGGTTTTCTTCATATGATTTACTCTCCTATCCGTTCATCTGCCTCTATTGTACCAAAGAGCCGGAAAATATTCAATAAGTTATATCTTTCGATTCTATTACAAATCTGTTACCATATTGATACTTATTGCTTATCATAGTCGTCCAGGAAGAAATGTTCCACCCCATGACTCTTATATCCAAGCATCGTATCGAGGCTCACCGCGTGCAGGCTGTTGAAAATACTGTTCTCGATCTCCGGGTTTGTCTTCTTTAAGCGGCGGATGAGTTCCTTCGTCTCCTGACGCTTGGAACCGCCTCCCCCGTTGTCACAGATCGAACAATTCTCCGTGAAACGGCAGGCGCATTGGATGAACTCCAGCTCATTGTACCGCTTCCACGCAAGAATCGCGTCCTCGTGGATGCAATACATGGGGCGGATCAACTCCATGCCCTCAAAATTCTTGCTGTGCAATTTCGGCATCATGCCCTGAAGCTGAGAACCGTAAAACATTCCCATCAAGGTCGTCTCAATCACATCGCTGAAATGATGACCCAGCGCGATCTTGTTGCATCCCAACTCCTTTGCCTTGCTGTAAAGATAACCTCTTCTCATTCTCGCGCACAGATAACAGGGCGACTTGTCAATCGTATTGACAATGTCAAAAATCTCCGTCTCAAACACCGTGATCGGAATGTGAAGGAGCGCGGCATTGCTCTCAATCTTCTGGCGGTTGATCTCGTTGTAGCCGGGGTCCATCACAAGAAACGTCAACTCAAACGGAACCTCACTGTGTTTTTGCAATTCCTGCAACAATTTTGCCATCAACATGGAATCCTTTCCGCCGGAAATGCAAACCGCAATCTTGTCCCCTGCCTGAATCAGCTCATATTTCTTCACACCGTAGATAAACGGACGCCAGATCTCCTTACGAAACTTCTTGATAATGCTCCGCTCAATCAGCTGATGCGGTTCTAACTCTCTCTTCATTTTGTCTTCTCTCCTTTCGCAAGTTTTTCATAGCACCTGTCAAACGCTTCCAAAAATCCCGTAATCTCCTCATCCGTCACCAAGTGGCTCAGGCTGATCCGCCACGAAGAGAGCGCGTTTTTCCGGTCTCTGCTCACCGCAAACACCGCCTTTGACGGCGTATTCTCCACCGAGCAGGCGGACTTAACCGACACGCAGACGCCTTCCTCGCTCAATGCTTGCTGAAACGCGCTTCCCTTCACTCCGTACACGCTAACGTTCAAGATATGCGGGACGCCGTCTTTCGGGCTGTTAAAACGCACCAGCGGATACGCCTGCAACGCCTCACAGATTCTCTCGCGAAGCATTTGCACCTTCTGTCCCCATTCTTTCTGTCCTTCCAGTGCCAACCGCAGCGCGCACTCCGCCCCGGCAGCAAGTCCCAGCATCGGTGTTCCACTCCGATAGATCGTCGTACTCGCCCCACCGTGAATGAGCGGCGGGATCACCAAATCTTTTTTCTTAATCAAAAGTCCGCAGCCGTTTATGCCGTAGAATTTGTGCGGGGCGATACTCACCGTGTCCGCCGCCTGTATGATCTGGGAAATGTCCATCTTTGCGACTGCCTGCGTGGCGTCCACATGAAGCCGCGTCCCCGGATACTCCTTTAAGATCGCCGCAAGTTCTGCGATCGGCTGAATCGTTCCAAGCTCACTGTCCACGCCGTTCACACTGACAAGCACCGTATCCTTTCGCAAGAGATCGCGAAACTCTTCCAGGTCAATCTTCCCGTCCGTCCCAATCGGCGCGAGATCAATCTCCCAGCCCTCTTCCTGAAGGCTCGTCAGGCATCCGCCGACCGAGGAATGTTCCAGGGTGGTGGAGATGATGTGCCGCCCCTTGTGACGCAATGCCTTTGCGATTCCCTTGATCGCCGTGTTGTTCGACTCGCTCGCCCCGGAGGTATAAATCACCTCATCCGGCGCGCAGCCAAGAAGCCCCGCAATCCGCTCCGTGATGCGCGTCATCTCTTCCTTTGCCGCTCTTCCCATCGGGTGTGTGGAGTTTGCATTTCCAAAAAATTCCTGTTCTGTCCTTACAAATGTTTCCAGCACTCTGGGATCGGGCGGCGTGTTCGCCGCATAATCCAGATAAATCATGGCTTCTCCTTTGCCGCGCACAGATCGCGCACCACCTCGCCCGCAATAATGAGTCCAGCCACAGCCGGGACAAACGCCGTGCTTCCGGGAACCTGACGGCGCACCGTGCACTTTCGCTCCGTTCCAGGCGGGCAGACGCAATGTTTGCGGCAGCTGATCTCCTCGTCGTCAATCGGCGTCAACGCCTCCTCCTTGGAGTAGACCACTTTTAACTTCTTCACGCCGCGCTTTTTTAACTCTCTTCGCATCACGCGCGCCAGCGGGCAGACGCTCGTCTTGTAAATGTCAGCGACTTCCAATGCGGAGGCGTCCAGCTTATTTCCCGCGCCCATGGAACTGATGATCGGGGTATTTGCCGCCTTCGCCTGCATCACAAGCTCAATCTTTCCCGTCACCGTGTCGATCGCATCCACCACATAGTCGTATTGCGTAAAATCAAACTCCCCCGCCGTATCCGGAGTGTAAAACGTCTTGTAAATCTTCACATCCGCCTTGGGATTGATGTCCAGAACGCGCGCTTTCGCCACGTCCACCTTATATTTTCCGATCGTCTGATACGTCGCGATGATCTGGCGGTTTAAGTTCGTCAAGCACACCTTGTCATCGTCGATCAGATCGAGCGCGCCAACGCCGCTTCTTGCCAGTGCCTCAACCACATATCCGCCAACGCCGCCAACGCCAAACACAGCCACACGCGCCTTTGCCAGCCGTTCCATGCCTTCTCTTCCAAGTAAAAGCTGTGTTCTTGAAAATTGATTCTGCATTCATTTCTCCTTCAAACTCGCAATCCAGTCAAATAAACCGTTTGCCTTCTAATCCGCCGCAGTGCGATCCACCGCAAAGCGTTTTTGTTTCCTATGAAACAAAAATAGAAAGATCCAAACCATTGTCTCCAATGATTCGGGTCTTTCTTAATCTACTTCATCCTTCTTCTTCTGTCAACACTTTTTCCAGGTTCCACTCCACGATCACGCGAAAGAGATCTCCCTCCGCCGAGACCTCAAGCGTCCCGCCCTGAAGCTGCGTAAAGCTCTGCGCGATTGCGAGTCCAAGCCCCGATCCTTCCGGACCGCTCCGTGACTGATCGCCCCGCACAAACCGCTCCGTCAATTTGTCCGCACTCACCGTCAATTCCTTTTCGGAGATGTTTCGCAAGGTCACGCGCACGCGCCCAGCTTCCTCGTCAACACTCATATCGACATACGCCCTCGTTTTCGGCATCGCATACTTTATGATGTTTACGAGCAAATTCTCAAAGATCCGGTAAGTGCGCTGACCGTCGAGGTTTACGACCACCTTCTCGTCCGGAAGATCCCAGCGAAACTCAATCTCACTCGCCTCGATTCGCTCCGAAAGTTCCAACCTTACTTCTTTGATCAGGCTCACCAGATCAATCGGGTGCAGTTCCAGATTCACCGCCCCGGCATTTGCCTTGCTCACCTCAAACAAATCCTCTATCAATCCCTTTAGACGCATGGACTTCTTGTCGAGTACCTCAATGTAGTCCTTCCTCTGCTCCTCGGTCAGATTCGGTTGTTTCAAGAGGTTCACATAGGTGATAATCGCAGTCAGCGGCGTCTTTAAGTCGTGGCTGACGTTCGTGATTAGCTCCGCCTTCGTCCGTTCGCTCTTTACTTCCTGCTCCACCGCCTTCTTAAATCCCTTTCGCACCTTGAAAAGGTCTTCCTTGAGCGGCTCAAACAGCCCCAGGTTCTCGCTCACCTCCACGTCAAGATTGCCCTCCGCCATCTGGTTGACTGCGTCAAGAATTTTTCCATATTTTTCCTGCTGTTGTTTCCAGACGCGAACCAGGAAAAAGAAGAGCGCGAACGAGTAGATCACCAATGCCGCAATTCCAAAAAACCACAGACACGAGATCAACGCAAGCACCACAAAGTTTGCAAACACTGCCTTTCCAATCGTCTTTGTGGAATGGGCACTCCAGTCCGTCTCGTAAAACGGGTTTAAGCACCGCACCACCCAGCGTTTGAGTGCCCGAATCATCCGACCAAGCCAGGTTCGCTCCTTAAAGTACCGCCATGGTCCCAGGATAAACACAGCGCGCGCGCAGAGCATCCCCCAGTACGTCATTCCAAAGACCGCTCCCCAGTAAAGCAAATTGATGCCCACCACCAGAATCCGGCTCACCGGAGCGAGAAATCCGATCTGCGCCAGCTCGCTCGCCAACGTTCCTTCCCAGGTGTTCAAGATCAAATCCTGCGCCAGACCGCTCCCATAAGCACAGCCGTATCCCAACGTCAAGATCACAACCAACGGCTCCAAGCTCACACGAAAAAGCACCCCATCTCCGATTGCAAAACACGGGAAAAACGGCAATACCAGCGCGCAAAGAGCAACGATCAGGCAGAGAACAACAACCACCAGATCCAGTGTTCCCTCCACTTGCAAGTCCCAGGGCCGAACCACGTCCTGCGTCTCGTAGATACCGTAAAATTCACTCAAATTACATTTGTAAGTAAAGATCACGTCTTTCGGACCGGAGAAGGTCACACCATTTTGGCGATACTCCGAGCCAACGCGAATCGCAAGCGGATCGTAAAACTCATATTTATTAAAGACCCGCGTAAACAGATTTGGATCCTGAACCCCCGTCATCTTTCCCAGCTTCAACGCCCCGGCAGAATTGAACGCAATCTCCAATAAAATCTCGTCCGTCCCAAGCGTCTGGGCAAATTCCTTCCCCGGATCGTTTACATTGAATCGTAAAATCTTCCCGGAAGCATCCGTCATCTTGTACTTGAGGCTGCCCGCATACTCTCTCGCAAACTTCTCCCACTCATTTCCGATGCCATCCATCGTCTCTTTCAGACTGTCATAGTAATAGGAAACGTCGTCGTCATCTGCATTTTCCTCTGTCGCCCTCTTCCCTTCCAGATCCGGCAAAAATACCTCGGACGGCATGAGCGGTCTTTGCGTCTCCTCCTGTTTCTGCTCTCGCCACGCCTCATAGACGCTGTTCATGACCTGAACCGCAAACTCCGAGATCTTTGTGTTGCTATAAACATCGTCCGTGCTCATCAGCGTCTGTGATAGATACTGCCTCGTTCGGCTTATCATATACGGGTACATCCCGACCATCGCCACGGAAGCGATCAGCACCACCAACAAACTTACAGAAATTCCCAGCCTATGCCTGTTTTTCAATCTTGTATCCAACGCCCCACACCACCTTCAGATATTTTGGCTCCTTTGGATTGACCTCAATCTTCTCACGGATATTGCGAATGTGCACCATCACCGTATCCGTGTTGATCGCGCGCTCATTCCACACGCGCTCATAGATCTCATCCGCTGGAAACACGCGTCCGGGGTTTTGAATGAGAAGCAGAAGAATCTTGTACTCGATCGGCGTCAGCTTCACCTGGCGATCGTCCACCGTAACTTCCACCGTCTCCTCGTTGATCTCAAGCCCGCCCAGCCGGTGAATTTTCGGATTGTCCGGGCGTGTGTTGCTCAATCGCTCCATAAAGCGGCGGTAACGGCGAAGCTGCGAGTTGACTCTGGCAAGCAGTTCCATGGGCGTAAACGGCTTTGTGATGTAATCGTCCGCGCCCATGTTCAGCCCCAGAATCTTATCGACCTCCTCGGATTTGGCGGAGAGAAAGATCACCGGAAAGTCGTACTTTTCTCTCAGGCGCACCACCATTGTGATTCCGTCCATCCGCGGCATCATCACGTCCACAATGGCAAGCTGCACCTCCTCTTTCTCCAGAATCGCAAGTCCTTCCACGCCGTCCGCCGCCTGAAAGACCTGGTATCCCTGACTTCTCAGAAAGATCTCGACTCCCTCTCGAATCTCCTTATCATCTTCCACCAGCAAAATTCGATCTGCTCCCATGCAATTCCCCTCCTCAATGTTTCGCCCTGATTTTATCAACGATTTTTTAAGTTCACGCTCAGAAAAATCGAAGGTTTTTCTAAAGGTTTTAGGGGTATTTTACCAAACTTTCCTGGGAAATGCCAGTGGTTTTACTTCTGCCCGTAATAGGCGTTCGGACCATGTTTTCTGAGGAAATGCTTATCCTGCATACACTGCGGCGCAGGCTTTGCATCGGGGTTGATAAGTTCTGTATAAAAGTTCATCTTTGCGACCTCCTCAAGCACCACCGCGTTGTGCACAGCCTCTGCCGCATCCTTTCCCCAGGCAAAGGGGCCATGATTCTTGCACAGCACGCCCGGCACATGAATGGGATTGATCCCCGCAAATGTCTCGATGATCACAGATCCCGTGTTCTTCTCGTAACCTTCCTCAATCTCCTGCGCCGTCAGGTTGCGCGCGCAGGGAATTTCCCCGTAAAAGTAATCGGCGTGCGTCGTTCCGTAGCAGGGAAGAGCTCTGCCTGCCTGCGCCCATGCAGTCGCCATCGTCGAGTGCGTGTGGACAATTCCCCCGATCTCAGAGAAAGCACGGTAAAGCTCGATGTGCGTTGGCGTGTCGGAGGAAGGATTGAGCTTCCCTTCCACCCGATTTCCGTCAAGATCTACCACCACCATGTCTTCGGGGCGCATCGCATCATAGGGCACGCCGCTCGGCTTAATCACCACAAGTCCCTGTTTACGGTCAATCGCGCTGACATTTCCCCAGGTGTACGTCACCATTCCCCGCCTTGGAAGCTCCATATTCTGCTCGTAGACATATTCTTTTAATTCTTCCAGCATTTTCCAGTTCCTCTCTTTTTGATTCTTAAAATGCCTCAACCGCAGCCTGCTCGATCGCAAGCCCCGCCCGGTAATGTTCCATAAATGCCGCATACCCGGCAACGTCCGCCTCATCCGGCTTTACGGTGACGGCATTTCCCTGCGAAAAGACCTTCTCCTGCAAGTAATCTGCAAGCGACTGCCCATTCTCGCGCCGCTCCATGTACGCCGCAAGAAGTGCCATGCCCCAAGGACCGCCCTCTCCCGCCGTCTCCATCACCAAGACCGGAACGCCCATCGCAGCCGCCATCATCTTCTGACCGACAAGCGGCGTCTTAAAAAGTCCGCCGTGACCGACCATGCCGTCAAGCCCGATTCCCTCGTCCTTGAGAAGAATGTCCATGCCGCTCTTTAGCGCGCCCAGTGCCGTGTACAGATGCACGCGCATAAAGTTCGCCAACGTAAAGTTGCTGTCTGGTTTTCGCACAAAGAGCGGACGCCCCGCGTCAAGTCCCGTGATGTGCTCTCCGGAGAGATAATTGTACGCCAAAAGCCCGCCGCAGTCAGGATCGCCCTTTAAGGCTTCCTGATACAGATGCCCAAACAGCTCGCCCATATCTGCTTTGTTCCCCATCATCTCGCAAAATTGCGAAAACAAATTGACCCACGCATTCAAGTCTGACGTGCAGTTGTTGCAATGCACCATCGCAACCGGAGAGCCGTCCGGCGTCGTCACTAGATCGAGTTCCCGGTGCAGCTTCTTTAACTCGCGCTCCAGCACCACCATCGCAAAGACAGACGTTCCGGCAGAGACATTTCCCCGCCGCATCGCAACGCTGTTTGTCGCCGTCATACCCGTCCCCGCATCGCCTTCCGGTGGGCAAAGACGCACTCCGCTCTCAAGCGTTCCCGTGGGGTCTAACAATCGCGCGCCCTCCTCGGTGAGCACACCGCCGACCTCGCCCGCAAGAAGAACCTTCGGCAGAATCTCGCGCAATTTCCAGGAATATCCTTTCTCTGCCGTCAGCTGGTCAAAACTCTCAATCAGATCGCTCCGAAAATCTCCGCTCGCCGAATCCACCGGAAACATCCCCGACGCCTCTCCCGCGCCGAGCACCTTCTCGCCCGTCAACTTCCAGTGAATGTAGCCTGCAAGCGTCGTCAGGTAGGAAATCGCTCCAACGTGCGCCTCGTCTTTTAAGATCGCCTGGTACAGATGCGCGATGCTCCACCGCTGTGGGATGGGGAAGGAAAAGACCTCCGTCAACTTCTGCGCCGCCTCCCCGGTCATCGTGTTTCTCCAGGTGCGAAACGGGACGAGAAGCTCGCCCTGCTTGTCAAATGCCAGGTAGCCGTGCATCATGCCGCTCACGCCCATTGCCCGGATCTTCGTGAGAGAAACTCCATATTTTTCCAAAACATCTTCCCGCAGCCGTGCAAAACTCCCCTGCACGCCCTTCCACACCTCGTCAAGGTGGTACGTCCACACTCCGTCCTCCAGGCGGTTCTCCCAGTCAAAACTGCCGGAAGCAATCGGCGTGTGCTCCTCGTCAATCAAGACCGCCTTGATGCGGGTTGACCCCAACTCAATTCCCAAAACAGCACGTCCCTCTTCAATCACTGTTTTTGCCCCCATATCTTTTCCTCCATCCGTTTTTTTCTTGTATTATACACCACGCTTCTCGTTGCCGACAAGTTCCATGATTTGTCAATTTTGTAAAAAACTGTCGATTCCGACTTGCATTTGCATACGCGCCATTCTAAAATGAAGGTATCACGACATCATTTTCCAGAAAGGGGGTTCAAAATGACTACCGGATTGATTGACTTTGCAGCACCACTCCTTTTTAACCCACTTTTTATTGGATTTACGATCGTGCTTTTTCTGATTTGCTGTGCTTTCTTGATCGCAAAAAAAGGACCCTCTTTGATTCGATTTCTAATGGGGATCTATGTTATCATCTGTATCTTGTTTTTTGCCTTTTTGATATGGTGTATCGTTGCTTTTGGCAGTAACGCAACCAGGGAAAGCGGACTCCGCTTTCCCTAGTAATAATTCACCTCCACCGTTTTTCCCATCCCCTCGATCGCCTTTTTTAACTGTTTTACGAGATTTTGGCGGACGCCAAGGTCAAAGGGGAGGTCGGGGTTTTGGTAGGCTTTATTGATGGCACGCCCGACGTATAGATGCACTTCCGTACATTCTTCAATAATCAATCTTGCCGCCATGGACGCCCCGTTCTTCTTGTCGAGTTCCGCAAAAAAGCTCTCGCTCACCGAGCCGCCGTTTGCGTACCGCTCCAAAAGTTTCACCATGCGGTTGAGCGTGAGAACGCCCTCCGTCACCAAGTCCACTCCCTCAATGTAGGCAATCGGCGGAATATCCGGGTCAACATACTCCATCGACACATCCATCGGTTTCCCCGTGATTCGCGACACGATCGCTCCACTCGTTCCGCCGCAGACCACCCGCACCGCGCCCGGCTCGGAGAAAAAGTCTGCCACCATCCGCGCATCGTCCTCCGGATCTTTTGCCGGTCCCGTCATGAGGTGAAGCGGCTTTCTCTGGATCACCCGCATACAGGCGATCGTCGTGTCGTCCCCCGGTCGAAATTGGTAAAGCTCGTCGCACGCCTGACTGACACACGCCGCAAGACGCGCCGCGGACATGGACGGCGTGTATTGACGCACCGCATAGTCGGCGATGTCTTTCCACTCCCAGCCAAAATTCAAGAGATCTCCAACTCCAGCATGAATCGCCCCATCGCTCATCAAAATCAGCGCGTCGCCCTCTCGCACCCAAAATCGGTATTCGTTGATCTTTTTTCCCTTGATCTCGCGCGGATTTTGCGGGATCTCCATCAATTTTCCGTCACGGATGAAAATGCACCCCGGATTGTCGTACTCCACAAGGTAGGCACTGCCGTCATTTTTCACCTGAAGAATGCTGAAGGTGGAGTAGGCGACTTGGCGCACCTGGCAGATCGGAAGCGTCTCACTGACCGTATCCACACACTCCTCAAGCGTCGCGCCATTTAAAAACATCGTTCCCAGAATCTTGGAAGTGAGTGTCGATAAGATGTTTGCCTTCACACCACTTCCCATGCCGTCCGCAAGAATCATAATCTTTGAGTCCTCGGTCGTCAGCATTTCCACCTTGTCCCCGCAGAGAATCTCCGAGAACTTATTGAGGCTCTTGTAAGCCACATCCACGGTAATTCCCATTATTTTCCACCCCCTGGACGAGGATTCAAACGCATATATCCGGTTTTTGCCTGATTCAGCGTCCCAAGACGCACATATCCGCCTTTTTGCGGCTCTTTCGGCGTTTCCTTTGGTACACTTTCTTCTTTTTGCTTTGGCGTCATCACCCCGGAAAGCGGCTTTGCCCCGCTTCCAAGATGTACGCGGTTGACGTCAATCTTTGGCTTTTCCTGCACCGGTTCATGTTCCTCCAAGAGCGAGCTGCACAGCTTCGTCAACGTCGTCTTTGTCTCCGCCGTCGTCTCTCCGAGAAGTCCCGCGATCTCCTGCGCCACCATCATCTGCTTGTGAATCACCTTCTGCGCCAGGTCAATCGTGTCGAGTTTTCGCTCATACTCCTCCCGCGCAAGCTCCTCCTCTCGCGTCACGTCAATAAACGTCGCAAGAACGGCATTTTCCCGCTCCACATACACGATGTTCTGGAGTGTGCTCAGCCCGTACTCCGGGTAGTTGACGCGCTTTCCGTGAATGTTCTGGCGTGTCTTTAAGACCCACTGGAAGTCCGTCGGGTCAATCAACTCATACAGATACATCTGGAGTGCCTCGGCGCGCGACTTTCCAAAGTACCGCTCACCGACTGCCGAATACTCCAGAATCCGCATATCTTCTCCCACCACAAGCACGATGTTCGGGGAAGTCTCCATCACAAGATTTGCCATGGACTCCGCCTTCTCGTGCAAGTACGGGATGCACATACTGACTTCTGCCTTATTCTGGAAAACGGCGATCGCCTTCTCCCGGCAAGTCGCGTACCCGCACGCGCCGCAGTTGAGCTCGTCCTCCCTCGTAAACTTATTCGTCTGCGCCAAAATCTGGCGGATCTCCTCCTCGGTCGGCATCGGGTCTTTTGGCGAGTGATCCCAGAACGTTTTTTCAAAGTGAAGCTGCTCCCAGACCGGCTCCATCGCTTTTTGCTCAACCGGCTCGCGACAGACCGTCTCCTCCATCTCCAATTTCACCTTAAAACGCGAAAATCCCGGCTCGTTCACCGTCGGTCCCTTGATGCAGCCCCCGGCACACATATTCATCTCGATAAAACAACCCTTGATCTCGCCGCGCGCAAGACTCTGACACAGATCCATGCAATTTTCCTCGCCGTGCACATAAAACTTGCGGTAGCCGTCCGGCTCTTCCTGCGTCGCAAGCACAGAGTTGACCACTCCGTTTGTCACCGGATAGAGGCGATTGACTTTCGGGTCAAACCGCTCAAATGGCTCGTCCTCACATTCGCCAATCACAATCTCTTCCTGCGCCAGCCACTCGTTGATGTCGTTAAAGTCAAGCACCGCGTCGATCACATCGTCGTGGCGTTCATCGCGCGCTTCTTTCTTCTTTGCGATGCACGGGCCAAGAAAGACCACGCGAACGTCGTTTCCCAGTTCTGCCTTCAGGATCTTTCCGTGGGCAATCATGGGAGAGACGACCGGGGCAAGATATGGGATTAACTGGGGATAATAGATCTCAATCAAGTCATTGATGCTCGGACAGCACGTCGTGATGATGTTTTCCATCTTGTGCTCTGCGAGAAGTTTCGCGTACTCTGCCGTGACAAATGCCGCTCCCTCTGCCGTCTCCCGCACATCCTCAAATCCCAAGCGTCTTAATGCCGCGCGCACCTGACCGGGTCTTTGAAACTTCAAGAGTCCCAGATACGACGGCGCGATCGAGACGACGACCCGCTCCCCGGCGCGAAGAAATCCCTTCACCCGCTCCAGTTCACTGGTGAGCGTCTTTGCCGACTGCGGACAGATCCGCAGACAATGACCGCAGAGCACACATTTATCCGGCATAATCACGGCGCGCCCCTCTTTGACCTGCACCGCCTTGACCGCGCAGTAGCGCACGCACTTATAACAATGCCGGCATTTCGTCGCCTTAAAGTCAATGATTCCCCCGATCATACTTGCTCCCCCTCCCCCATGATCTCGTGGTAGAAAAATTCTTCCGCACACTCTGGACTCACCGAGTACAGCGCGTCCTCCACCGCAACGCACACCCCGTGTTCGCAATTTCCGGTGCAAAAAGAACCATTCAGTTCCACCTGCCCAGCTAGACCGTTCTCGGCAATCAACTGCTCAAAGATCTCGATGATCTGCCGCGATCCTTTCAGATGGCAGGCACTTCCAATACAGATCGTCACCCGCATAAGATTTCCCCTCTCTTACCTTCTCGGTCCCCGGATCGCGATGAAAATGAGCACAATCAGCAGCACCGGCCAGAGCACTGAGAGCAGCCACATCGCCGCCCCAAAGACTGCTGCCAAAATTCCAAAAAATACCAAAAGCACCAATGCCACCACAATGCCTGCCCCCAGGCGAACGTACCACTTGTTAAAGTCAAGATAATGTACCTTGTGCGTGCTCTCGCTCTCCCAAAACGATTCCTGACGCGGTGTCTCCTCCTCCATCGTGTCAAACCCGTCCGGGCGGTCTTCACTGTCCGCGGCAGCGTCCACAATCGTGCGGGCGATGATCCGAGGTCCCCCAAGCTCCTCGATGATCTCTTCCTCGCTTCTTCCTCTCGCCCGCTCGCCGTCAATGTATTGCTCGTAATAATCCAGGTTCTCCCGCACCGTCCGCTCCGGCAGCCGTCCTCTCAACTCCCGCCCCAGCTCACGCAAAAATTCCTGTTTTGTCATATTTTCTCTATTCTACCCTTTCTTTTAATGTTCCTTCCCGGTAGGCAGCCACCAGTTCCTTCAAGTCCGCAATCTGTTCCGCAAGCTCTCTTCCCTTGTCCGTGTCCGCCACCATCATACGGCTTTGCATTTTCTCCACCACATAGACCTTTGGCGTGTTTTCCCTCGACGGATCGAAGGGCTTGTGCTCTGCAAGGGCAAGGTGTCTGGAATTGTAGATCAACGTGTATCCTGCAATTCCCGTCGTCGCCTGGTAGGCCTTGGAGAGTCCGCCGTCAATGATAAAGAGCTTTCCGCCCGCCTTCACCGGCGTCTCTCCGTCCTTCATCTTCACCGGAACGTGACCGTTGATGATGTGAGAGCCCTTGACCGGAAGCCCGAACTCCGCGAGAATCTTGTCGCAGTTTTCTTCTTTCTGGCACAGCTTGTAATACGGGTTGAGCGTCTCCTTGTGCGTGCTCTTGTCCGCGATAAAGTAGTGCTCAAACGTCGTGATCTTGTTCTTTCCAAAGACCGGAGACATCGAACCGCACCACAGATACCACATCAAGTCAACCGCCCACTGCTTCTCCGCCGTGCCCTCCGCCGCAAAGTACGCGTTTTGCACCTGATAGTTAAAGTAATCCATCAAGCTCTGCCCCGAATAGATGGCATTTCCCACCTTCACCTCGGCAAACGTTCCGTTATCGTTCATTGGAATACAGCCGTGGTAAAGCAGATTGGAGTTGTAGCACTTGTAAATGCCGCCGTGCGAGTACAAAAACTTGACGTGCTTGTGCAGCAGCGAACTGTGCTTAAACGAGGCGGTGAGCGTTCGCATCAGCTCTTTCTCACCGGGCGTCAACGCCAATGGATTTTTCGGATCCACGGTCGGAAAGTGCATATCAAGCATCGGATACGCCTTTCCCTCAACAGTCACGGTTCCCTTCTCAAAGTCAATCGCTTCCAGAAGAATCCGATCATCCATATGGTACTCCGGGTGACGCTTAATCAGCGCGCCCTCCAACTTAAATTGAATCACGGCAATCGCCTTGTGCATCTTTGCCGCAAGTCCGGGGTCTACCGCATCGTAGATGTTCTCATCGAGAATCCGCGGTGTAAACCGCTCGCACGGATCGTTTTGATAAATCTTTGCCGCAAACATCGAGAGCGGACGCAGGTTGATGCCGTAGCCGTCCTCCAACACGTCAAAGTTGTTGTAGCTGATGGCAATTCGCAGCACATTGCAGATGCAGGCAGGATTTCCCGTCGCAGCTCCCATCCAGGAAATGTCGTGGTTGCCCCACTGAATATCCGTATCGTGAAAATGCATCAACTCATTCATAATAATATCGGCGCGCGGACCGCGGTCGAAAATATCGCCGATGATATGTAAGTTATCAATCGTCAGATTCTGAATCAGCTCGCACAAAGCGACGATGAACTTATCCGACACCGCATTGTCGATGATCGAGTGAATGATCTCGCTGTAATAGACGCGCTTGTTGTCGTCGTTGTAGTTGACGTGAAGCAGTTCGTCGATCACATAGGAAAATTCTTCCGGCATTTTTTTACGCACTTTGGAGCGCGTGTACTTGGAAGAAACTTCCTTACAGATCTGCACCAGACGGTAGATCGTGATCTTCTGCCAGTCCTCGGTGTAAAGTCCCGCCTTTCGCACACGGTTTAAGTTGCGATCCGGGTAATAGATTAAATTTGCAAGCTCCACCTCGTCCGCATCGGCGATCAGGTTTCCAAACGTCTCGCGAATCTTCTCGCGGATGATACCAGAGGAGCTGCGAAGCAGATGGATAAACGCCTCGTACTCACCGTGCAGATCGCTGAAGAAATATTCCGTTCCTTTGGGCAGTCCGCAGATTGCCACCAGATTGATGATCTCGCTTGTCGCCGCCTTCACCGTCGGATATTCTCTGGAAAGCAGTTTCAGATATGCCAAATCCCTCATTTTCGTTCCTCTCCATTTGCATTTTCTTAACAAATAGTGTAGCATAAAACCAAAGTCATTTCAATTTTACATTCGTATTTATGGCTGAGAAAGGAGAAAAATCTTGGAAGAACAACTCTATGTATTTGGAACGGGAAATGCTCAGGCATTCCATTGCTACAATACTTGTTTTGCCCTGCGTGACGGGGACGAATATTTTATGGTGGACGCAGGCGGCGGAAACGGGATCTTAAAAGTGCTCGATAAGATGAAGGTTCCGATGAACCACATCCATCATCTCTTTGTGACGCATGAACACACGGACCACATCCTTGGCGTTGTGTGGATGGTACGCATGATCGGCGCGGCGATGAAAAAGGGGGCCTATGAGGGAACGCTCCAGATCTACTGCCACCCGGATCTGACTGCCACGATTCGCACGCTCTGTCGCCTGACGCTTCAGGGAAAATTCTTCAACCTCATCGGGGAGCGCATCTTCCTTGTCCCGGTTGAGGATGGCGAGACGGTGCACATCTTAGACTATGATGTCACCTTCTTTGACATTCTCTCCACCAAGGCAAAGCAATTTGGCTTTTCCTTGACCTTAAAAAACGGCAAAAAGCTCACCTGCGCCGGGGACGAGCCGTTAAATCCCGAACGTTTCCCGATCGCGGCAAACAGCGACTGGCTGCTTCACGAGGCGTTCTGCCTGTACGAGGAGCGCGACCGCTTCAAGCCCTATGAGAAGCATCACAGCACCGTAAAAGACGCCTGCGAAATGGCAGAGAAACTCAGCATCAAAAACCTCGTGCTCTGGCACACGGAGGACAAGGATCTCGCTCACCGTAAGGAACGCTACCGCGCAGAGGGCGCGCCGCTCTACCACGGAAACCTCTTCATCCCCGACGATCAGGAGATTCTTTCCCTCTAAACCACACATAAACTGCCTGTTCTTTGCATAAAGAATAATAATCGAAAAGATGGAGGACAGGTGATGCAGGATCGGACAAGACGGATTATGATGTTTGAGGTGATCGCACTCTTTCTTCTCTGCGCCGGACTGTTTCTCACACGCACAAGAGAAGGAGAAGAGTTCGCGGCGCAGGCAGGGCGTTTTGCGGCGGGAGGCGACATTTCCACGCCGTCTGAGACACAAAAAGAGTTCATTCGCTGGGTCGATTTTACTGTCACCTGCGAGGCGATGAACCAGGCGTTTCGCTATGACGTGGACACCTGCCAGTCCGATCCCCACTTAAACTGGGTCGATCTGCTCGCCTGCCTTGGCGCGATGTACGGCGGAGACTTCTCCCGCTATCAGCCAAGTGATATGGACAATATTGCTGGGAAGCTGCGCGAAAAGACCACCACCATCTTGCAGCTGTCGCAATCCCTTCCCTCGTTTTCGTATTACCGGGAAGCCTACGGTGCGGTGCTTGACGGGCTCGTCGGCTCATTTGAGGCAGAGATTCCCGCACGCGACGCGCCGACTGCCTACCTTCCCACGGATGCAAGTGGAAATTCCCTCTCCCCCGACGAACTCGGCACGGTCTGGGTCACAAAGTATGGGCTGAAGGCATTTTCCCCAATCGCAAAGTCCTTCCCTTACAGCGACTTTGACGATTTCGGCGTTTCCAGAAGTTACGGTTATGCGCGCAGACACCTCGGTCACGATATGATGGGGCAGGTCGGAACGCCCATCATCGCCGTGGAGTCCGGGCGGATCGAAGCACTTGGCTGGAACCAATACGGCGGTTGGCGCATCGGAATCCGCAGTCTTGACGGGAAACGCTATTACTACTACGCCCATCTTCGCAAGAATTACCCCTACCAGTCAACGCTCAAAGAAGGCGATCTCGTCCAGGCAGGCGATGTGATCGGCTACCTTGGGCGCACCGGATACAGTGCGACCGAGAACACCAATAACATCGAGGAGGCGCATCTTCACTTTGGTCTGGAGTTGATCTTTGACGAGTCCCAGAAAGATTCTGAGGATGAAATCTGGGTGGATTGCTACGAGTTGACGCGCTTTCTCTCCATGAACCAGTGCGCGACAAGGAAGGTGGAAGGAACGAAGGAATGGACGAGAGTGTACGGGCAGAGGGATCTTTGATTTCTTTTGAAATTTTTTGGAAAGCTCCCTCGCTTTTCTTAGGAAATGCGTGATATACTCTGTTTATAAGCTTTGCAAAGGAGGAACTGGCATGAAACAGCGAAACGTTGCACTCTGTATTCTGTTTTGCATCATCACCTGCGGAATTTATTCCATTTATTGGATGATCGTGCTCAACAATGAGATCAATGATGCCTCCGGAAGAAGAGGAATGGAAGGCGGTCTTGTCTTTTTGTTCTCTCTGATTACCTGTGGAATCTACGGCATCTATTGGATGTACCAGATGGGCGTTGCCATTGAGAACATTCACGAACAGCACAATGAGCCGCGCGGATATGCTCCCATCGTGTACCTGCTATTAAGCCTCTTTGGTCTGGGAATCATCGCATTTGCCCTGATGCAGGATGAGCTCAACCGTCATCGTCCGCTCTATGTCTAGTCGTAAGCGTCTCGTATTGGTGATGAAAAAAACAGGCAAGCTCCTCGGAGTCTGCCTGTTTTATGCGTTCTTATGTATGTTTGCAAAACGCCCATTGATTCCCTGCCCATTTCGTCTCATCACCGGGCTTTCCTGCCCCGGCTGCGGTGTGACGCGGATGTGTCTGAGTTTATTTCACCTCGACTTTTCCGGTGCGTTTCGCGCCAATCCCGCCTTGATGATTCTTCTCGTTCCGGGCGCGATTCTCGCAATCTCTCACATTTCCCGTTTCATCCGAACCGGTGAGGAAGATTTCACCCTGCTTGAGAAAAGCGCGATCCGGGCAGCGATTTTCTTTTTGCTTCTCTTTGGCGTCTTTCGCAATCTTGTCACTTAATGTATCTTTTTTTTGCGGGCGGTGTGACGATTCTACCGCCTGATATCAAATCTTTTTCTTGATCCCAGACGCCAATTATTACTTCAACTTGTGCAAAAACAGCCCGCTTCTGAGCTTTGGCTCGAACCAAGTTGACTTTGGCGGCATCAATTTGCCCGCGTCCGCCACATCTAAAAGCTCCTCAATCGAGGTCGGATACATGGAAAACGCCACCTTCATATCCGAGTTTGCGCGTCGCTCAAGCTCCGAAAGTCCGCGGATTCCGCCGATAAAGTCAATTCGCTTGTCCACACGCGGATCTCCGATTCCAAGAATCGGACCAAGCAGCCAATCCTGAAGAACAGACACGTCAAGCCCCTTGACCGGATCGTCGCTTATGATCTGTGGTTTTGCCCTCAGACGATACCACTTCGCGTCCAGATACATCCCAAACTCGCCTTTCTGTTTTGGGGCAAATGCTTCTGTCCCCAGCTCTTCGAGTGTGAAGGAACGCTCCACCTGCGCCAAGAACGCGTCTTTTTCCAGACCGTTTAAGTCGCGCACCACGCGGTTGTAGGGAAGAATCTTTAATTGGCTCTCCGGAAACAGCACGCTGAGAAAGAAGTGAAACGGCTCGTCGCCACGATAGTTGGGATGCTCTGCGCGCCGCTTTTTTCCCACCTTCACCGCGGAAGCCGCCCGGTGGTGTCCGTCCGCAATGTAGGTGCAGGGAACATTTGCAAATGCTGCCTCAATCCGCGCATTTGCCTCCCCCTCAACCTTCCACACCGTGTGGCGCACACCGTCCTTGCAGGTAAAATCACACAGCGGCGCGGTCGCAGTCACTGCCTGCACCTCGTCGTTTAGCGCGTCCTGATCGCGGTAGGCGAGAAAGATCGGACCGGTCTGAAAGTTTGTCACGTCCACATGGCGGATGCGATCAAGCTCCTTGTCCTCTCTCGTATTCTCGTGGCGGCGAATCACCCCACTCTCATAGTCGTCGATCGCACTCACACCGACAATTCCCGTCTGTGCGCGCCCGTCCATCACCAAGCGATAGACGTAAAAAGAACGCGCATCATCCTCCACAAATGTCCCGTCCGCAATCCGCGCCGCAATCAAGTCTCTTGCCTTCTCGTAGACACGGCTGTCGTAGGTATCCACCTCTGCCCCGAATTGCGTCTCCGCCCGGTCGATGTTCAAAAAAGAGAGGGGATGACCTGCCACTTCCCGGCAGGCCTCCTCTCTGTTGTAGACATCGTAGGGCAGGGCTGCAACCTGACCCGCCAAGGCGGGATCGGGTCTCACACATAAAAATGGTTTTACAATCGCCATTTTCCTTCCTCCCTGAGTTTGAATCTATCTTACCACGCGAACGCGGAGCACGCCGTCAATCGCAGCGAGTTTTTCCACGGTCTTGTCCTCCATCTGTTCTTCCAGATCAAGCAAGGTGTAGGCATACTTGTCGCGGCTCTTGTTGACCATGTCGGAGATGTTGACGCCCTTTCCCGCTAGAATCGCCGTGATCTGTCCGATCATATTCGGGATGTTGCGGTGAAGCACCGCCACACGGCTTGCAACGCGGCAAACGCCCATATCACACGCCGGATAGTTGACGGAGTTTCGGATGTTTCCGTTCTCCAGGTAGTCGGTCATTTCGTCCGCAGCCATCACCGCGCAGTTGTCCTCGGACTCTGCGGTGGACGCGCCAAGGTGCGGGATCACAATTGCGTGTTTCATCTGCATCACCTGCGGCGTCGGGAAGTCCGTCACATAGCACTTGACTTTTCCGCTCTCCAGTGCCGCCGCCATATCCTGCGCGTTCACCAGCACGTCGCGGGCAAAGTTTAAGATCACCACGCCGTCCTTCATCTCGTCGAGCTTCTCCTTGCAGATCATGCCCTTTGTCGAGTCGAGCGCGGGCACATGGATCGTGATGTAGTCGCACTCCTTGTAAATGCTTTCCGCGCTGGTGATGTGCTTAACATCGCGGCTGAGCATCCAGGCAGCGTTTACGGAGATGTAGGGATCATACCCGTACACTTCCATGCCAAGGGCTGCGGCGGCATTTGCCACCTCTGCCCCGATCGCGCCAAGTCCGATCACGCCGAGCTTCTTTCCACGAATCTCGCATCCGGCAAACGCCTTCTTCTGCTTCTCCGTCGTCTTTGCGATCTGCTCGTCGCCCGCATTTTCCTTGCACCAGGAAATGCCGCCGATCACATCGCGGGAAGCAAGAAAGAATCCGGCAAGTACCAATTCTTTCACGCCGTTTGCATTTGCACCGGGCGTGTTAAAAACCACAACGCCCTGCTCTGCACAGGTATCGAGCGGAATGTTGTTCACACCGGCTCCGGCTCTCGCAATCGCAAGTACGCTATTTGGAAGCTGCGTCTCGTGCATGGATGCGCTTCGCACCAGCACGCCGTCCGCTCCTTCCATCGTCTGCGTCAATTCATACGTCTTTGGAAAGCGATCCGTTCCACACTTGGCAATGTTGTTCAGGCAATAAATCTTCTTCATCCCAGTTCCCCCCTGTGCTTTGTCTCAAAGTCGTCCATAAACTCAACCAGCTTCTTTACGCCCGCCTCCGGCATCGCGTTATAGATGCTTGCCCGCATACCGCCAACGCTTCGATGGCCTTTGAGGTTCTCAAGCCCGGCTGCCTTGGACTCCTTGACAAAGCGTGCGTCCAGCTCATCATTTCCGGTGACAAAAGGAACGTTCATCAGGGAACGATCTTTTTTTACGACCGTGCCGTGGAACAGTTTGCTCTGGTCGAGGAAATCATAGAGAATCTTTGCCTTTCTCTCGTTTCGCTCCTTCATCGCGCCAAGTCCGCCGTTTGCCTTGAGCCACTGGAACACTTTTCCGCAGATGTAAATGCCGTAGGTTGGCGGCGTGTTGTAGAGGGAACCGGCGTCCGCCTGCGTCTTGTAGCGCAGCATGGTGGGAGTCCCAGGAAGTACCTCATCCGTAATCAGATCTTCTCGAATAATCACAATCACGGTTCCTGCGGGGCCGACGTTCTTCTGCGCACCCGCAAAGATCAATCCGTACTTGGAAATGTCCACGGGCTCCGACAGGAAGCAGGAAGACTGATCCGCTACCAAAAGTTTCCCCTTGGTGTTCGGAAGCTGCCAGAATTTCGTGCCGTAGATCGTGTTGTTCTCGCAAATGTAGACGTAGTCGGCATTTTCCGAGATTGCAAGATCCGAGCAGTCGGGAATGTAGGAGAAGGTCTTGTCCGCACTCGATGCGACGACATTTGCCGTGCCGTAGAGTTTTGCCTCCGCACACGCCTTCTTTGCCCACTGTCCGGTCACGATGTAGTCCGCCACGCGGTTCTTCATCAAGTTCATCGGCACTGCCGCAAATTGCTGGGACGCGCCACCCTGAAGAAAGAGCACCTTGTAGCCTTCGGGAACCTGCAAGAGTTCCCTCAGATCCACCTCTGCCTGATCAATAATATCCTGGAAAGCCTTAGAGCGGTGACTCATCTCCATCACTGACATTCCGGTTCCTCTGTAATCCATCATCTCAGATGCCGCCTGTGCAAGCACCTCCTCCGGCAATACTGCCGGGCCAGCCGAAAAATTGAACACCCTGCTCATAAAGCTCTCCTTTCTCATACTCTTATTTGATTTTCAGATCCGTGTCGTCAAATGCGTCCGCGATCGGCGCGCCCGGAGATACCATCGGGAATACCTTGTCGTCGCAGCCGATCTGGCAGTCAATGACAACGGGAATATTTAACTCCATGGCCTCTTGCAAGACCTTGGGAAATTCCTCCTTCTGCGTCACGCGGTAAGCCTTTGCCCCCATTGCCTCCGCGATCTTGACGTAATCTACCTGATCGTCGAGAATCGTCTGGGAATAACGCTTGCCGTAGAACAGCGTCTGCCACTGGCGAACCATGCCCAGAACGTGGTTGTTGACAATCACCTCAATGATCGGGATGTTGTAGCGCGTTGCGGTGGCGATCTCGTTCATGTTCATACGGAAGCACCCGTCGCCCGCGATGTTGATGACCGTCTTATCCTTGCATCCCATCTTCGCGCCCAGGGAAGCACCAAGACCGTAGCCCATGGTTCCCAGACCGCCGGAGGTCAGTAAGGTTCTCGGCTTTCTGTAATGGTAATACTGCGCCGCCCACATCTGGTGCTGTCCGACCTCGGTGACGATGATCGCGTCTCCCTTTGTCATCTCGTCGATCGTCTGGATGATGTAGGGACCGGTCAGAACGCTCTTATCGTAGCGCAGCGGATACATATCTTTCATTCGCTCGATATGCGCCACCCACTCGTCGTGGTTCATGGGATCCAGACGGGCATTGAGTCTTCTCAAGACCACCTTGGCGTCGCCAATGATCGTCGCATCCACCTTGATGTTCTTGTTAATCTCCGCGCGATCCACGTCAATCTGGAGAATTTTGGCATTTCTTGCAAACTTGGACGTATTTCCAGTCACACGGTCTGAGAATCGCGCACCAACCACGATCAACAGATCCGCCTCCGTGATGCCGAAGTTACTCGTCTTTGTTCCGTGCATTCCCACCATTCCGGTGTAGAGCTCGTCCGTGCCGTCAAACGCGCCCTTACCCATCAGGCTGTCCGCAACGGGAGCCTGGATTTTGTGGGCAAATGCTCTCAGCTCGTCGGATGCGTTTGAGATCACCGCACCGCCGCCAACGAAGATAAAGGGCTTCTTTGCCTGGCGGATCATCTCCACCGCGCGATCCATATCCTCATCCGTGATCGTGTCATTCTGACGCTCCACGGGCGCAGGAGCCTGATACTCATAGTCGCATACCGCACCAGTCACGTCCTTTGTGATGTCCACAAGCACGGGGCCTGGGCGTCCCGTCTGGGCAATCGCGAATGCTCTGCGGATCACCTGCGCCAGGCGATTGACATCCTTTACGATGAAGTTATATTTGGTGATCGGCATAGTCACGCCGGTGATGTCGATCTCCTGGAAGCTGTCTTTTCCCAACAGGCTGTTCGTCACGTTGCAGGTAATCGCAACAACGGGAATGGAATCCATGTAGGCAGTTGCAATTCCCGTCACGAGGTTTGTCGCGCCGGGACCGGAAGTTGCCAGACACACGCCGACTTTTCCGGTTGCGCGTGCATAACCGTCCGCCGCGTGTGCGGCTCCCTGCTCGTGGGAGGTTAAAATGTGCGTGATCTCATCACGATGCTGATAGAGGGCATCGTAGATATTCAGGATTGCTCCGCCCGGATAGCCGAATACGGTATCCACCCCTTGCTCTTTCAGACACTCAATTACAATCTCTGCTCCAGTCATCTTGCTCATTTTGCTACTCTCCTCCCTCAGTTACTTTACTTCCAAAATCGCTCCCCGATCTGCGCTTGTGACAAGGGAAGCGTAGCGAGCCAGATAGCCGCTTGTCACCTTTGGTGTGGGTGCAACCCACTCCGCCTTTCTTCTTGCCAGCTCCTCATCGGATACAAGCAGATCCAGGTGGTGATTGTCAATGTCAATCAAGATCCGGTCTCCTTCGTGAACCAGAGCAATCGGACCGCCCATCTGCGCCTCCGGGGAGACGTGTCCGATGGAAGCTCCTCTGGAAGCACCGGAGAAACGTCCATCCGTGATCAATGCCACGGTGGATCCCAGTCCCATGCCTGCGATTGCGGAGGTAGGATTTAACATCTCGCGCATACCGGGACCGCCCTTTGGTCCCTCGTAGCGGATCACCACCACGTCGCCTGCGACGATCTTTCCGCCCTTGATAGCGGCGATTGCGTCCTCCTCGCAGTCAAACACGCGCGCAGGGCCTTCGTGCTTTAACATCTCCGGAGCGACTGCGGAACGTTTTACCACAGCGGAGTCCGGAGCCAGGTTTCCGCGCAGGATTGCGATTCCGCCCGTCTGGCTGTACGGATTGTCGATGGGGCGAATCACTTCCGGATCGCGGTTGACCACGCCCTTAATGTTCTCGCCGACCGTCTTTCCAGTCACAGTCATGCAATCGAGGTTTAACAGATCTTTCTTTGCCAGCTCGTTCATCACGGCATAGATTCCGCCCGCCTCGTTGAGATCTTCAATGTAAGTGTGACCTGCCGGAGCCAGATGGCACAGATTCGGGGTTCTCGCGCTGATCTCATTGGCAACGTCGGGATTTAACTCCACACCCGCCTCGTGTGCGATTGCGGGCAAATGCAGCATACTGTTTGTGGAGCAGCCAAGTGCCATATCCATGGTCAAAGCATTCATAAATGCCTCTTTTGTCATAATATCTCTGGGACGGATGTTTCTGCGGTACATCTCCATCACCTGCATTCCGGCGTGCTTTGCCAGCTTAATGCGCTCGGAGTACACGGCGGGAATCGTTCCGTTTCCGCGAAGTCCCATGCCCAGCACCTCAGTCAGGCAGTTCATGGAGTTTGCGGTGTACATTCCGGAGCAGGAACCGCAAGTCGGGCAAACCTTCTCCTCAAACTCGCGCACATCGTCCTCGGTCATCTTTCCAGCAGCATACGCGCCGACTGCCTCAAACATACTCGAAAGGCTTCTCTTCTCGCCCTTTACGCGCCCTGCAAGCATTGGTCCGCCGCTGACGAACACGGTGGGCACATTTAAGCGCGCCGCCGCCATCAACAGTCCCGGCACGTTCTTATCGCAATTTGGAACCATCACAAGCGCGTCAAATTGATGCGCCATCGCCATACATTCCGTGGAATCCGCGATCAAGTCGCGCGTCACCAGAGAATACTTCATGCCGACGTGTCCCATCGCGATTCCGTCGCAGACCGCGATTGCAGGGAACACAACCGGTGTTCCGCCCGCCATTGCAACGCCGAGCTTAACTGCCTCGACGATCTTATCTAAGTTCATATGTCCGGGAACAATCTCATTGTAGGAGCTGACGATTCCCACCATGGGGCGTTTCATCTCTTCCTGCGTCATTCCCAGCGCGTTCATCAGGGATCTATGCGGTGCTTGCTGCATTCCGACTCTTACTGCGTCACTTCTCATCCGTCTTTCCTCCTATGCGATATGGGTAGCGATCAGGCTTCCCATCTCGGTCGTTCCCACTTTCTTACAGCCCTCGGAGAAAATGTCTCCGGTGCGATAACCTTCTGCCAAAACGGCTCTCACAGCTGCCTCCACTGCATCCGCCTCCTGATCCAGATCAAAGGAATAGCGCAGCAGCATCGCCGCGGAGAGAACGGTTGCAATCGGGTTTGCCAAATCCTTTCCGGCAATGTCCGGCGCGGAGCCGTGGCTTGGCTCGTACAGACCAAACTTCGTCTCGTTCAGACTTGCGGAGGAGAGCATTCCGATGGAGCCTGTAATCATGCTCGCCTCGTCCGAGAGAATGTCTCCGAACATATTCTCGGTCAAGATCACGTCAAATTGACCGGGATTCATCACCAGCTGCATCGCGCAGTTGTCAACCAGCATATGAGAAAGTTCCACTTCCGGATAATCCTTTGCGACTTCCTCGACGACCTTGCGCCACAGTCTCGACGAATCGAGGACATTGGCCTTGTCCACGCTCGTCACCTTCTTCTTGCGCTTCATGGCAATGTCAAATGCCTTGATTGCGATGCGGCGGATCTCATTTTCATTATAAGTCAAAACGTCTGTGGCAGTGAGGACGCCATCCACCTCTTTCGTGCAGCGGTCGCCAAAATACAAGCCGCCGGTCAGCTCACGAACAATCACCAGATCGAACCCATCCCCGATGATCTCCTTCTTTAAGGGGCAAGCATTTGCCAACTGATCGTAAAGGTAGGCGGGACGAATATTTGCAAATAATCCCAGTCCCTTACGGATCGCCAACAGTCCGGCTTCCGGGCGCAGGTTTGGAGCCACGTCATACCAGCGGGAATTTCCAACATTTCCCCCGACTGCACCGAGCAGCACCGCATCCGATGCTTTCGCCGTCTGCAGCGCCTCCTCAGTCAGCGGAACCCCGTAAGCGTCGATGGAGCAGCCGCCCATCAAAATCTCTGTATAATTAAATGTATGACCGTAGACTTCCCCCACTCTGTCTAAAACCTTTTTCGCCTCGCGGACAATCTCTGGCCCGATCCCATCTCCGGGAATGGTTGTAATATTATAATTCATGTTCATGCCTCACTTCCACGTTCCTTATATTCGGTTATGTTTTTTAATCATAGCTCATTTGTCTTGTCATTTCAACCACAGCCGTGTCTTTTCTTGGCGCGAAAATATACAAGTTTGGAATTATTAGCATGAACGAAAGTTATAGTTTCTATTGGATTTCCCGAATCAGACAATACTGCTTCAGGTCAAAATGCTTCTCCAATACCCCGAACACCTTAAACCCAAAATGCTCGTAGAGCGGAACATTTTTCGGATTGTGCGTCTCCAGCGAGATCATCAAACGGTGTTTGTTGGCGTAGTCGATCACCTCGTTGATCAGGCGCGCGGAAAGCCCGTGGTGCTGCATATCAGGGCGAACCGCCAGATAAATGATGTGGATTCGCTGTTCCTGATGGAGCTGATCCGTCCAGCTGGAGTTTAAGTAATCGCGCCCAACGACAAAATTGCGAAACGTCTTTAGGCTGGGGTCTTCCCGAACCAGATACTCGTCCGTGCGAAGCTGCGCGAGTGCCTCGGTCAGGTAAAAGTGAATCGGGTTGTACGGCTCAGACTCATCCGAAACCACAAGAAGCGAGTTTAATTCCGGGCTGTCGGAGAAGAGCTCGCACGTCTCAAAAAACTCCCACATATCACACTTAAATAAGAGCGGCATCAGCTTTTTTCTCGTCTCCTCCTCCGGGATGAGCTTGCAATAGAGCGGATCTTGTGCAAAACATTTCGTCAAAAGTGCCTCTAGCTTAGGCAAATCTTCTCTCTGTATTCGATATAGGTTTGGTGTCTCCATCTCATGTTCCTCCTCACATATCCAGGCATTCCTGCATCCACGCCGTCATCTTGCGAATCGCCTCCGTCATGTAGCGAATGTCGTCACGGTAGCAGGCGCATTGGCTGTCCGCCACCTTCTGAAGCATCGCTTTTTCCTCCTCCAGAGACTCTCCAACCTGCTTTTCCTTCAAACGCTTAACAAGGTGGAAGAGGTTCTCATGATGAACGATGCGCCCGGTTCCCCACTTTAAGCGGTCTTTTGGCTGATCGAGCACATATTGCGTGAAATAGTCAAATACTTCCTCATCAAATTGGAAGGCGTAACAGTTGTTGTCGATGCTGTAAAGATCTTCCAGAGCGGCTTTCGGGTTGTTCTCTTCCAGATGAGTGAGCGCGCGGAAAATCGAGCGCAGATTGTTTTGCACGGCTTCCTGCGGAAAGAGCACCTCATCCTGCCAATTTAAGCGAACAAAATAATCCTGTTCTTTCTGGAAGAGGAAGAGCAGCTGATCTCCCAGTTTTTCCCAACGGTGAAGCCAGGCAGACGCGCCCGCCTCGTCGCCACTAACAAGCATTTGCTCATACTCTGCGTTAATCGTTTCGATCTTTGTGTAGAGGTTTCTTGCCGTCTCACGCGCACCCTTTAAGGCGTGCTTCATGCCCCAGAAATCCGCCTCCGTCTTTCTCCGAACCGCCACATCGTCGCTGTCTACGATCGCCTCAAACAACCGCTCAAAGTTCATGGGAGCGACTGCCAGACGGTCAATCGCCATCACCATCCGCCCGTAGAGCATATGGTGGAAGCGGTAGACGGGTTCCTGATAAAAGTCGTCGTTGTCAAATTGCGAGTGGTAATGCGTCTCCATAAACTCGCCGTTTGCAAACTCGTTGACCATCGAGGGGATTCCGGCAATCGCCATCGAAAAATCGTCCGACCAAGTCTGAATCGGGCAGCGCACACGGATGCCTTCCGGAAATGCCTCCGGATCGACCGTGATGTCTTCGAGGAAATGTTTCACAAAGTCCTCGTACTCATAGGTGCAGCGAACCCCGTCCTGTCTGCCGTGGGCGTGCGCCGGAAGCTCAAAGTTTAAGTCGGCGACCGTCTTTGTCCTCCACTCCGGTCTTGC
>Cebus_capucinus_imitator_PRJNA485217_SSR049__coassemble_1203_pt1 | contig 61211 bp, 58 predicted proteins | sample Cebus_capucinus_imitator_PRJNA485217_SSR049__metabat2_low_PE_019 | metagenome-assembled genome bin Cebus_capucinus_imitator_PRJNA485217_SSR049
ACGGGGATAGCTCGTTGATACTCGACGCGTTAGCGTCGTTGAGCGAGAAGCCCCCCACCTCTATTGAAAAATCATCCAGTGAATGATTTTTCGGTAGGTGGAGGGAGCAGGTCACTTTTTAGAAATAATATGGTATATTTTTTGTATGAAATTGATTTGCATGAAAGTATTGGAGGATGAAAATGAATCAGGTACGGAGTGTTCTGGGGACGATTTGCTCGTCCTATGACACCTTCTTTGAGTCAGAAAAAAAGATCGCAGATTTTCTCATGGAACACAAAGAAGAGGCAGTTGAAATGACGGTGGGCGAGCTGGCAAAGGCGAGCGGAGCCAGCGATGCAAGTGTGTCGCGGTTTTGCAGACGGTGCGGATTTGCCGGTTTTCGCAGCCTGAAGATGGCGTTGGCGCGCGAAGTTTTGGAGGAACAGCATAAGGCGTACAGCGTCTCCAACGACATTGACCGGGGAGATTTGCGCCAGACACTTCAGAACATTCTTGCCAACAAGGTGACGGAGCTGACGGAGACCGTGAACATGATGGATCCGCAGAATCTGGAAATGATTCTGGATAAACTGGAAAATGCCCGTATGGTTCAGCTTGCGGCGGTGGGTAATACGGTTCCGGTCGCCATGGACGGTGCGTTTAAGTTTAATCAGCTGGGAATCCCGGCAGTGGCGGGCGAGATCTGGGAGGCGCAGACCGCCTACACCTTTAATCTTGGACCGGAGGACGTGGTGCTCTTGATCTCAAACTCCGGCGTCTCGCGCCGACTGATGTCCATGGCGCAGGGCGCGAAGGAAAATGGGTGCACCTTGGTCGTCATCACCAACAACCCGGAGTCGCCGCTTGCAAAGGCAGCCGACTACCGGATCATTACGGCGACGCGAGAGAAACTTTTGACCGAAGAATTTTGGTTCTCCCGCGTGACGGCAACCGCGGTGATTGAGATTCTCTACCTGCTCTTGATGGCGGGAAAGACGGATGCCGTGGAACACATCCGGCGACATGAATTGGCAATTTCTCCCGATAAACGATAAAAAATGCACAAAAAAGCAGCGCGTTTTCCCCGGAAAATCCGCTGCTTTTTGTCTGTTTCGATGAAAAATATTCTTGAAAATAGTTTCATTGAACATAGATATTGACGAAAATGCAAAGTCATATTATCATATAAGTATCAAGAAAATAATTTTCACAAATATGGAGGTTCGTGAAATATGATTTACACAGTGACATTTAACCCGGCGTTGGACTATGTTGTCGCAGTGGATCATTTCACGCCGGGGAAGGTCAACCGCACGGTGAAGGAGCGCGTGTTCTACGGAGGAAAGGGCATCAACGTGTCCGCGCTTCTGGCAAATCTGGGGTATCCCAGTATCGCTCTTGGGTTCGTGGCTGGCTTTACTGGCGAGGAGATCGAGAGAGGCGTAAAGCAGTTGGGATTTGAGTCGGATTTCATCCATGTGCAGGAGGGGATGTCCCGCATCAATGTGAAGTTAAAGTCCGATGAGGAGAGCGAGATCAACGGCATGGGGCCAAAGATCACGGGCGAGGACGTGGATCAGCTCTTTGAGAAGCTCGAAACGTTGCGAGAAGGCGATGTGCTGGTGCTCTCCGGAAGCATTCCCGCCTCAATCGGAAGCGATATTTACGAGCGGATTATGGCACGGCTTGATGGACGCGGAATCCGGATCGCGGTGGATGCGGAGAGAGATCTTCTCTTAAAAGTGCTTCCCTATCATCCGTTTTTGATTAAGCCTAACAATCACGAGCTGGGCGAGATGTTCGGGCGCGTGCTAGGAACCGACGAGGAGATCGTGGAGTGTGCAAGAGAATTGCAAGCGCGCGGCGCGGCAAACGTACTCGTGTCCATGGCAGGCGATGGGGCGATTCTTCTTGCTGAGGATGGAAGCGTGAAGAAGCTCGGCGTTGCAAAGGGCGAGGTGAAAAACTCCGTGGGAGCAGGCGATTCCATGGTGGCTGGATTTTTGGCAGGCTGGCTCAAGACCGGGGATTATGGCTACGCGCTGAAGCTGGGAACGGCAAGCGGCGGAGCGACGGCATTTTCCGACGGAATCGGCACAAAAGAAGAGATTGAGCGGTTGCTCAAGACACTCTAATAGGAGGGGAAGATTGATGAGAATCACAGAATTATTAAAGCGCGAGAGCATCGGCTTGAATCAGAGCGCGGCGACAAAAGAAGAAGCCATCGACAAGTTGATTGACTTGATGGATGCGGGCGGACGCTTAAAGGATAAGGCAGGTTATAAAGAAGGAATCCTTGCAAGAGAGAGCCTGGGAAGTACGGCAGTCGGAGACGGCATCGCGATTCCACACGCAAAGGTGGCGGCGGTTCGTGAACCCGGTCTTGCGGCGATGGTTGTGACGGACGGCGTGGATTACGAGGCGTTTGACGGTTCTCTGGCGCACCTGATCTTCATGATCGCGGCTCCGGCAGACGGTGCGGACGTGCATCTGGAGGCACTGGCAAGACTTTCCACGCTGCTGATGAATCCCGGCTTTAAGGATTCTCTGCTTGCGGCAAAGGACAAGGACGAATTTTTATCTCTGATTGACGCGGCAGAGGTGGAGCGTTTCGGCGCGCCGGAGGAAGCTGAGGCCAAAGAGGAGAAGAAAGAGGAAGCACCGGCTCCGAAAGCGGACGGCTATCAGCTGCTTGCAGTGACTGCCTGCCCGACCGGAATCGCTCATACCTATATGGCGGCTGAGAATCTGGAAAATGTTGCAAAGAAGCTCGGTTATACACTCAAAGCGGAGACGGACGGCTCCGGCGGCGCGCAGAATGTCCTGACAAACGAGGAGATTAAGAATGCCCAAGCGATCATCGTTGCGGCGGATAAGAACGTCGAGATGGCTCGTTTTGACGGAAAGCCCGTGATTATGGTTCCGGTGGCGGACGGAATTCACAAGGCGGAGGAGTTAATTAACCGTGCGATGAGCGGAAGCGTTCCCGTCTATCACCATCAGGGACAGGGCGCGAGTGAGAGCGCGGATGCAACAAGCAACGACAGCGTGGGAAGAAAGATCTACAAGCACTTGATGAACGGCGTTTCCCATATGCTTCCGTTCGTAATTGGTGGCGGTATCCTGATCGCATTGGCGTTCCTGTTCGACGATTACTCCATTGACCCGTCAAACTTCGGTAAGAACACACCGCTTGCGGCGTACTTAAAGACAGTCGGTGAGCAGGCGTTTGGCATGATGCTTCCAATCCTTGCCGGATTCATTGCGATGAGCATCGCAGATCGTCCCGGACTGGCAGTTGGTCTGGTTGGCGGATTGATCGCAAAGATGGGTTCCACCTTTGCAAACCCCGCGGGCGGCGATGTAAACGCCGGATTCTTGGGCGCGCTGTTTGCTGGTTTCCTCGGCGGTTATCTCGTACTTGGATTAAAGAAAGTATTTGAGAAGCTGCCAAAGTCCCTGGAAGGAATCAAGCCCGTATTGCTGTATCCGGTTCTTGGAATCTTTCTCACCGCAGTGATTACCACCTTTGTCAATCCCTACATCGGCATGCTCAACGACGGATTGACTGGTCTGTTAAACGGCATGGGCGGAACGAGCCGCGTGGTGCTCGGTATGGTACTTGGCGGCATGATGTCCATCGACATGGGCGGCCCCTTCAACAAGGCAGCTTATGTATTCGGAACGGCACAGCTTGCAGAGAACAACTTTGAGGTGATGGCAGCTGTTATGGCAGGAGGTATGGTTCCTCCGCTGGCAATCGCTCTTTGCACCACCATTTTCAAGAAGAAATTCACGGCAAGAGAGCGTCAGTCCGGTATCGTCAACTATGTGATGGGACTTTCCTTTATCACGGAGGGAGCAATTCCCTTTGCAGCACAGGATCCTCTGCGCGTGATTCCCGCCTGCATCGTGGGATCTGCTGTGACCGGCGGTCTGTCCATGGCATTCGGATGCACACTGCGCGCACCGCACGGTGGAATCTTCGTTCTTCCGACGATCGGAAACCCGCTGATGTATCTGCTGGCCGTGGTGGTCGGAGCTGTGATTGGCTGTGTGATCCTCGGCGTGTTAAAGAAGGACGTTGTAGAAGAATAAGAAATTAAGATGAGACTCTGAGGGGAGTATCGAACATAAGAAAGCCCGCACGGCATGGAGTTAAGGGAGCATGCTGCGTGGGCTTTTTATATCGTAACCTATTGTTTTCCCTGCAAGTGCGACAGCATCATAATCGCGTACCATATGAGAAGAAACGGCGCGAACAGATGAATGCTCAAATGTTGGGCGATGATTCCAAAGAGCGCGGGAGCTGCAAGGATTCCGATGTAGGCGGACGCCATTTGAAGCCCCATCACAGACTGGGAACGCTCGATTCCGAAGCGGTGCGGAGTCAGGTGCAGCATATTGGGGTAGACTGGGCCATTTCCCATGCCGATGAGAAACATCCCAAGGCTGGCTGCAAAGACCGAGGGGGCAAAGAGCAGCAAGAGAATGGCGGCAAGTGCGATGCCCTGCCCCAGAAAGAGGATGGCACGGCTTGAGAGTCGAGTGCACAAAATTCCAGAGAAGAACCGTCCAAGCGTCATTCCGAGGTAATAGAGCGTTACAATCCGGGCAGCCGACTCCACGGAAAGCCCTTTCGCATTGACAAGAAACGTGCTTCCCCACGAACCGCAGGTAAATTCCAGGGCGCAGGAACCGATAAAGCCCAGACAAGAGAGAAGCACGGCAGGGTCTGAGAGAAGTTCCGAGTAGGGCACGATGCGCCCCGCATTTTCCAGTTCCGAGACCGGGCGATCGCCGACTTTTTTCCAGAGCGGAAGGGCAACGATGGTCAGAATGCCGATTCCAAATTGAAGAAGAGACATCATCCGGTAGCCGCTTCTCCACGTCCCGGCTGCGAGTGCCATGGACAGCAAAAACGGACTTGCGGTGACGCCCACGCCGTAGAAGCAATGGAGAAAACTCATGTGCGTGGCGGCGTAATGCGTGGCGACAAAGTTGTTGAGCGCGGCGTCGATCGCGCCTGCACCAAATCCGAGCGGAATTGCGGCAAGGCAGAGCCAGATCATCCCTTGAGAGGCGGTAAAGCCAAACAGGGCGATCACCGTCAGCATGGTGCTGAAAGCGGCGACGCGCCCCGTTCCAAAGCGAAGCACCATTCGACCGGAAAGTAAGCTGGAGAGAATGGTGCAGCCGGAGATGATTAAGGTGACGATGCCTGCCCAGGAGACGGGGAGGGCAAATTCTGCCTGGATGGAAGGCCATGCTGTTCCAAACAGAGAATCCGGGATTCCCAGCCCGATAAAGGTAATGTAAATTATGAGCAAAAGCAAAGTGGACATCAAAAAAACCTCATCGTATCAAAATTATAGCAACTCTTCTACCATCGCGCGGTCAAATACAACCTGCTTGACATGGTTGACCTCGATCTGGTAGAGCGCGTTTGCCGCGATGTGCTCGGCAGCCTGCTCCAAGTCGCGGATTCCGGTGGTGGCGGAGAATTTCTCAATCACAGCATTTAACGCATCGTCCAAGAGCACGCACTCCGTCTCCTGCATCCGCATCCGGCGAAGAACCTTGGGAAGAGAGAAGCGCGAGAAGATGATCTTTTTCTCCTCAAACGTGTAGTCCGGGATGTCGATCACGGCAAAGCGGGACATGAGCGGCGCGCTGATCTGGCTCTTGTCGTTTGCGGTTGCGATCGGGTAGACGCCGACCGTGGGAACCATGCACTCCATGTAGTTATCCGTGAAGCCTAGGTTGTCGAGCAAGGTCAAAAGAACATCCGCGGGGTTCGCGCTTCCCTTGCCGGAAGCCGCCTTATCCAGCTCGTTGATGATAAAGACGAGATTGGACTCGCCGGAAGCGTAGAAGGACTCCATAATGATGCCGGGCTTTGCATTTGCATAGACTCTGGAACTTCCCGTCAGCTGTTCCGGGTCATTGATGGAACTCATATCAAGCGTCGTCCACGGCAGCTTCAAAATGCGGGCAACAGCGTAGGCAATCTGAGATTTTCCCGTTCCGGCAGGTCCGACAAGAAGCAGACCGTAGGCGGGAAGGGTGTGTGTGCGGTTGATCTGGATGATGGTCTCGATGATGCGCTGTTTGACCTTCTCCATGCCGTAGAGCTCTTCGTCCAGAATTTTTCGCGCCTCAACCGGGTCAATGGACTCAAAGTAATTGCTCTTCCAGCGGACATTCATCATGATGGAGAGCGCGCGCTGGGCGTGGCGGCGTTCTTCGGGGGAAACTTCGTGGGAGCGGGCAACGGCGAGATTTCTTCTTGCCCACAGGCGAATGTTCTCCGGCATGGTGCGCCCCGCACAGTTCATAAAGTCCGTGATGCTCTGAAGGCTCGTCAGCTTCATGTCGTCGCCTGCCTCCGCTTCGTCCTCCTCATCCGCGCTGGGATCTTCCGGGGCACTGCTGGAGAGCAGACGCTCGATCATGAATTGCAAGAATCCGTCCTCGGCAGAGAGCTTCTCGCCGCCGCCAAAGGCAATCTCACGGATGCGATAGACCGCGTATCCGTCCGCGCGGTTCTCGCCGGAGAGGCGCACATTGATGTGGTTTTCGCCGAGCCACTTGAGCAAACTCACAAAGCGGGCGTCGATCTGCAAGATATCCGCACTCTGCGTGCCGTCCGGTTCCTGAAACTCAAACGCCGTGCGCTTGATGGGATTGGTGAACATTCCGCAGGAATGGTGATTCCAGGCTCTTTGCTTGTTTGAGAGGACGAGAATCGGCTGATCAGCTGTCGGGATGCTGTGATCGGTGCGAAAAACGGTGTAGGTACACTGGGCAGGATTCTTGGAATCCGACGCGCCGCTGAAATCGTAAACTGGCATATCTAAAAGTCTCCTTTGTTTCGTTCTGTTCCATAGTTTACCATGGATTGATTTTGACAACAAGTCACAATCCGAGTCTTTCTTTTACTTGGGAAAAGGTCTTTGGCGCGGGTTGATCGGCCTGATGCGCCCCGATGTGCTTCTCCATCCAGACCATGTTGTACCAGCGGTGAAACTTATAACCGCACGAATCAAACTCTCCAACCAAACGGTATCCCAGATGCGCGTGAAATTCCTGACTGTTACGGGTGAGGTACGCGTCCTCTGTCTTTGGAACGGCGATGCAGGCGTTCATATTTAAGATGCCCTGCGCCTGTAAGGCTTGTTCCAGCGCGTCGTGAAGGGCGTGCCCGACTCCACATTTGCAGCACGTCTGACTGACGTAGATGGAAGTCTCAACCGCCCAGTCGTAGGCAGGGCGCGCATGGAAGGGGGAGGCATAGGCATAGCCGACGATCGCGCCGTTTCTTTCTGCCACAAGATAGGGATAGCGGGCGAGCGTCTGCTCGATGCGATTGGTAAATTCTTCCAGATTTGGCACGTCGTACTCAAAGGTGATCGCAGTCTGGCGCACATAGGGCGCGTAGACGGACAAAAGAGCAGAGGCGTCCGACGGGTGAGCGGCACGGATGGTGAGCTCGTTTGCATGATTCATAAGAAAAAACTCCTCTCAAAAATGTTGTTATATCAGACTATATACATAAATCAAGGAATTTTCAAGTTTACAAAGAATTTACCTCTTTATGATTTTGAACTTTACTTGGGAATCGTATGATAGGTACAGAAGTGTTGAGAAACAGAAGGGAAGGAACGATTGTGGCTGAGATTTCATTGGTAAATGTATGTAAGACTTATAAAAACGGCGTATGTGCAGTGGATCACTTTAACCTGGATATTCATGACAAGGAATTGGTGATTTTTGTGGGACCGTCGGGTTGCGGAAAATCGACCACATTGAGGATGATTGCAGGGCTTGAGGAGATTTCTTCCGGGGAACTTTGGATTGACGATTGTTTGATGAATCAAGTAGAGCCGCAAGGACGCGATCTGTCGATGGTTTTTCAAAATTATGCACTGTATCCGCACATGAATGTGTATGAAAATATGGCGTTTGGTCTGCGCGTACATAAGGTGGACAAGGCAGAGATTGACCGACGTGTTCGGGAAGCTGCAAAGATCTTAGAGATCGAGCACCTCTTGGATCGAAAGCCGGGGGCACTTTCCGGTGGACAGCGTCAGCGAGTGGCGATTGGAAGCGTGATGGTTCGCAAGCCCAAAGTTTATTTGATGGATGAACCGCTTTCCAACCTGGACGCAAAGTTGCGGACGCAGATGCGGGTAGAGATTGCAAAGTTACACCGCAAGCTGGAAGCTACGATGATTTATGTGACGCACGATCAGGTGGAGGCAATGACGCTGGGAGATCGGATTGTGGTTATGAAAGATGGCGTAATTCAGCAAGCTGCGCCTCCGGCAGAGATCTATCAAAATCCAATCAACCAATTTGTTGCAGGATTTATCGGTGCGCCATCCATGAATTTTTTTGAGACAGAGGTCGCACTGTCGGAGCAAGGATTATTGCTCAAGGGAAGTGGATGGAAGATTCCGATCTCTGGTATGGTTGCGAGAAAAATTGCAGAATTGGAAGAGATCGGGAAAAAGCTGACGCTTGGGATTCGCCCGGAAGACTTGAGAAGAGAGGCGTGCTCCAATGCAGCGCTTGAGCTGGAAGTGGATGTGCGGGAGATGCTCGGAGCGGAAGTGCTGCTTCATGGAACGATTGCTGGAACGGATGAGAGACTTTCTGTCAGGCTTCCTGGCGATTGCAAGACACAAGCGGGCGAGAAGCTTCGACTGTATGTGGATATGAGCAGGATTCAGCTCTTTGACCGCAAGACGCAGCGAAATATTTTGTACCGATGAGGAGACCGAAGATGAAACAGGAAAAATTTAAAAAAACGATCAGTCCGTACCTCTATGTGCTTCCGGCCATGCTGGTATTCGGGATTTTTCTCTTTTATCCGTTTTTTAAGACCATCTATTTGAGCTTATTTAAGACCGATAAGATGGGACAGGCAAAGCTCTTTGTGGGATTTGGAAATTATCTGGATTTGCTCTCTTCTTCCGGATTTTACAACAGTCTTTTGGTCACAGTGATATTCGTGGCGATCGTTGTGATTGGAAGTATGGCGCTTGGACTTTTGGCGGCAGTGCTGTGCAACAAGGCGTTTCCGGGAATCCGAATCTTTTCTACGGCTTACGCGCTTCCCATGGCAATCGCATCCAGCTCTGCGGCGATGATTTTTAAGATCATGCTTCACCCGTCCATCGGAATTGTCAATAAGATTTTGGGTCTGAATATCAACTGGGTCAGCGATCCCAAATACGCACTGGTGTGTGTGGCACTTTTGACTGCATGGCTCAACAGCGGAATCAATTTTTTGTACTTTTCTGCGGGTCTTGCAAACATTGATGAGTCCATTTATGAGCGCGCTTCGGTGGATGGAGCAAACAGCGTACAGAAATTCTTTCGCTTGACGATTCCGGGTCTAAGCCCGATTCTGTTTTACACGATTGTGGTGAACATTATTCAGGCGTTTCAATCCTTTGGACAGGTGAAAATTCTCACAGAGGGAGGTCCGGGCGATTCGACCAACTTGATCGTATATTCGATTTACCGAGATGCGTTTTTTAACTATCGTTTTGGAAGCGCGGCGGCACAGTCCGTCATCTTATTCTTGATTGTCATGGCATTGACGATGGTGATGTTCCGAATTGAGAGAAAAGGGGTAAGTTATTCATGACAGATACATCCGTAATTCAAAGAAGCAAAACGCTGGATCGTGCGGCGATTGCACATATGCAGGAAGCCTTAAACCGCAAGGCATTGATGAAAAAGCGGGTTCGCACCGCATTGCTGATTGGGGCCAATCTTGTGGTAGGCGTGTTTGTGCTATTACCGCTGCTTTATGCAGTGAGCGTGGCATTTATGCCTTCCAATGAATTGTTTACCATGCAGATGAATATACTCCCCAAACATCCCACCCTGGAAAACTTTGTACAGGCCTTTCAAAAAGTTCCCCTGGTTCGATTTGTGGTTAATTCGTTTCTCGTTGCGGGATTGATCACGCTGGGACAGATTATTTCTTGCTCATTGGCGGCATTTTCCTTCTCCTTTTTGGAATTTCGAGGGAAAGAAGTGCTGTTTATGCTGGTAATGGCGACGATGATGATTCCTGGAGAGGCAACCATTCTTTCAAACTACCTGACGGTCAGCAGCTGGGGATGGTTGGATTCCTATCAGGTATTGATTGTTCCGTATTTGACGTCGGCGATGGGTATTTTTCTGTTTCGTCAATTCTATAAATCCTTCCCTTTGTCGCTGTATGAGTCGGCAAAGATTGATGGATGCACCAACTTGCGCTTTATTGTGCGGATTCTGATCCCGTTGACCAAGTCTGCAATCGGAGCAATGGCAGTTTATACTTTCATCAATGCCTGGAATATGTATATGTGGCCGCTTTTGGTGACGGGATCCAATCAGATGAGAACGGTACAGATTGGAATCAGTATGCTAAACAGCGTGGACGCACAGTCCATCACATTGATGATTGCGGGCGTGGTGATGATTATTATACCTTCGATTTCGATTTTTATTGTAGGACAAAAACAGCTGATTCGGGGAATGTTCTCCGGAGCGGTAAAAGGCTGATGGAATAGAGAGGATAAAAAAGGAGAATCAGACGATGAAAAAAAGAATAGCAAAATTATTGGCAGCAATGACTGCGGCATCTATGCTGGCGGGGTGCGGCGCGGGAAGCGATGCAAACAAAGGGACGGTACAGGAAAGTGCAAATACAGAGACCTCGCAGGCACAAACGAGCGCTTCTAAGGGAGAGCCCAAGGGACAGACCATTACATTCTGGCATTCGATGGGCGGAGTAAACGGCGAAGCGATGGATTATCTGATCAAGAAGTTCAATGAGGAGAATGATCAGGGCATTGTGGTGGACGCGCAGTTCCAGGGAGAGTATGACGATGCAATCAACAAGTTAAAGAGCGCGCAGATCGGAAATATGGGGGCGGATCTCGTTCAGATTTACGATATTGGAACGCGTTTTATGATTGATTCGGGATGGGTTGTTCCGATGCAGGATCTCGTGGATGCGGATGGCTATGACCTTTCCCAGATTGAGCCGAACATTGCGGCATATTATACGGTGGGAGGAAAACTTTACTCCATGCCTTTTAATTCTTCTACGCCTTTGATGTATTATAATAAAGATATGTTTGAAAAGGCAGGGATCACGCAAGTTCCGGACAGCCTGCCCGGAATCGAGGCGATCGCGGACGACCTAGTTCAAAAAGGCGGCGCGCAGGAGGCGATGTCTCTGGCAATTTATGGCTGGTTTTTTGAGCAATTCTCGAATAAGCAGGGAGCTGCCTATGTGGACAATGGAAACGGAAGAGACGGCGCGGCGACCAAGGTGGTGTTTGACGAGAATGGCTCTGGCTTAAAGACGCTTCAGATATGGAAAGAACTGTACAATAAAGGATACGCGCCCAATGTCGGAAGAGGCGGAGACGCGGGACTTGCGGACTTTAGCGCTGGAAAGTCGGCGATCACGTTTGGCTCAACGGCATCGCTCAAGCAGATTTTGGAAGATGTCAATGGAAAATTTGAAGTGGGAACCGCATATTTCCCAAAGGTAAATGAGAGTGATGAGGGCGGCGTCTCCATCGGCGGCGCATCGCTGTGGGCGTTAAACAACAACAATCCCGATAAGCAGGCGGCGGTATGGGAGTTTGTAAAATTCCTCGTTTCTCCGGAAAGTCAGGCGTATTGGAACGTGCAGACGGGATATTTCCCGGTGACGGTAAAGGCGCATGAAGAAGAACTGTTCCAGGAAAACTTAAAGACATATCCGCAGTTTGGCACGGCGATTGATCAGCTGCATGATTCTACACCGGAATCTGCGGGCGCACTTTTGAGCGTATTCCCGGAGGCGAGACAGATCGCGCAGACAGAGATCGAAAATATGTTAAACGGTGCATCGCCGGAAGATACGCTTGCAAAAATGAGCGAGCAGATCAACAAGGCGATTGAGGAGTACAACCTGCTCAATAATTAATCATTGGGAGGAAATGGAAATGAAGACAAAGGTTTGGGCACATAGAGGCGCGTCGGCGTACGCGCCGGAGAACACGCTGGAAGCATTTTCTCTTGCAGCAAAACAGGGAGCGGACGGCGTGGAGCTGGATGTTCAGATGACAAAGGATCAAAAACTTGTCGTGATTCACGATGAGCGAATTGACCGGGTAAGCGATGCAGCGGGATGGGTGAGAGATTTTGCTTTGGAAGAGCTCAAGCGATTTTCATTCAACCGGACGCATCCGGAGTATGTGGGGGCGAAGATTCCTACTTTGGCAGAGGTTTACGAGTTGCTGCGCCCGACCAGTCTCACCGTGAATGTGGAATTGAAAACGGGAATCTTTCCATATCCTGGAATTGAGGAAGCAGTTTTGCGCTTGAGCGAGCAGATGGGAATGAGGGAGCGCGTCATTTATTCCTCATTTGGACACCAAAGTCTTGTGAAACTGAAAGAGTTGGACTCCTCCGTTGTGACCGGACTCCTTTACAGCGATGGCTGGATTGGCGTTCCTTCCTATGCAAAGCAGGTTGTCAAGGTGGACGCACTTCACCCGGCTCTCTATCATATGCAAGATGAGGAACTTTTGACACAGGCAAAGAAGCTGGGACTTAAAGTACACGTTTGGACGGTTAATGAGAAGGCACATATGGAGCAGTTGGTGCACGCTGGGGTGGATGCAATCATCACCAATTATCCAGATATTGCCAGAAAGGTTGTGGACAGGGAAGATGAGAGATAAGATTCGGCTGATTGCTGTGGACATGGATGGGACGCTGCTTGGCTCAGACGGTCATATCTCGGAACGAAACGCGTATGTTATTTCGTGTATTCAAAACGAGGGAATGGAATTTCTGGTGTGTACGGGCAGAAGCTACGAAGACGCCGTGCGACCGCTCAGAGAAAAAAAGCTGCGTTCGCCCATTGTCTGCATGAACGGTGCCTGCACATATGACAATGCGGGGCATCTGCTTGAGGAAGTGACATTTTCCAGGGAACAGGTGGAGGCAATCATGGATTGCTGTGAGCCGCTTGGAGTGATCTTTGATTTTATGACAGACAGGGGAAGTTATTCCATCAGTTCGGAGGAAGTTTTTCAGCGCAGCTATGAACAGGGGATTTTGCTTCCCATGGCGCAGACGGGGTACGAAGCAGTTCGGGAGCGATTCTGCCTGACTACAAGAGAAGGGCTACGCATGGAAGGACTGCGGTTTTATAAGATTTCTCTGCTTCACGAATCGAGAAAGGTGCTTTTTGAGGCTGCCAGGCGTGTGGCACAGATTGGAAAGATTGCAATCGCTTCCTCCCATGAGACAAACCTGGAATTAACGCATGAAGATGCGCAAAAAGGGAAGGCCTTGGCAGCTTACGCGCAGAGCAAGGGAATCCGTCTGCAGGAGACGATGGCGATTGGAGACAGTGAGAATGACCGCTCCATGTTTACCATTGGATTAAAATATACCATTGCGATGGAAAATGCAATGGAGAGTGTGAAAAAGATTGCGCGGATTCAGACCCGGGCAAATGACGAAGACGGTGTGGCGTATGCGATAGAGACCTTGGCTCTTGGGAGAGTCTAGAGCAATAATATTTCTTGCGGTTTCAAATCCCTCTTGCTATAATGTGGCTGGAGGGATTTTTCATGCAAACACTCAATCAGGATATTCGGGAACAGACTTTTCGGACGGTTTACCTTCTCTTTGGAGAGGAAGCGTACTTAAAGACAAACTACAAAAACCGCCTGCGTGCAGCGATCACGGGCGGGGATTCGATGAATTATAATTATTTTGAGGGCAAGGGAATCGACGCAAACGAGGTAATCGCACTGGCGGACACCATGCCCTTTTTCGCGTCCAAGCGATTGATTCTTCTGGAAGACAGCGGGTGGTTTAAGGGCGGCGCGGATGCGGAAAAAATCGCCGATTTTCTCGGTGCGATCCCGGAGAGCACCTGCATTATTTTTTGCGAATCCGAGGTGGACAAACGGGGAAAACTTTTTAAGGCAGTGAAAAAATACGGCTATGCGGCGGAACTTTCCCGACAGGAACCGGCGCAGCTTGCAAGATGGGCTGCCTCAATCCTTGCAAGAGACCAGAAAAAAATCGCGGCCAAGACCATGGATCTCTTGCTCTCAAAAACCGGGGAAGATATGGAAAACATCCAGTCGGAGTTAGAAAAGCTTATCAGCTACACGATGGGGCGTGATGTGGTCACGGACGAGGATGTGGAGGCAATCTGCACCACGCAGGCAGTCAACAAGATCTTTGACATGGTGACGGCGATCTCGAACCGCCAGACGCGAAAGGCACTCGATCTCTACGAAGATCTGCTGACCTTAAAAGAGCCGCCAATGCGTATTCTGTTCTTGATTGCAAGGCAATTTAACCAGATTTTGCAAGTGAAGGAGCTGGTGACAGGCGGGCTTTCCAAGAATGAGATTGCGACAAGACTCAAGCTCTCGCCGTTTATTGCGGGCAAGATCATGCTTCAGGCAAAGAGTTTTACGAAAAAACAGATCTATTCGTATGTGGAGACGTGTGCGGATGCGGAGGAAGCCGTAAAGACGGGGCGGCTGGCTGACCGGTTGGCGGTGGAACTTTTGATCTGCGGCGCGGGGGCAACAAGCGAATAGGACGCAAGTTCTTATGAAACCAAAAAATTCCCTGTTTCGGTGGGTTACTCCAAAACAGGGAATACATTTCTTATCTTATTCTATCGAATTAAGCGATGGAATTGACAGCCTTAGATAAACGGGATACCTTGCGGGAAGCAGTGTTCTTGTGGTACACGCCCTTGGAAGTAGCCTTGTCGATCTCAGAAGTAGCAGCCAGCAGAGCAGCCTGAGCAGCAACCTTATCGCCAGCAGCAACAGCAGCCTCAACCTTCTTAGCCATGGTCTTAACCTTGGATCTGATCGCCTTGTTTCTAGCAGCCTTTGTCTCGTTTACTAAAATTCTCTTCTTAGCAGACTTAATATTTGCCAATGAAATACACCTCCATTTCTCTTATCAAATGATCTTTGTGTTTTCCATCAAAGCCTGGACACGGACAGTTCAATGTAAACATCCCTCATAGTTTATCGAATTTGGGCGGGAATGTCAATACAAAAATGTATATTTTCGGGCAAAAACTTTCAAGCTAAGAGCAGAAGACGAATCAGAGAGGGGTATTGCAAGCATGGAAGAGGAAAAAAATGGAAGTTTAGGGAGATTTTGCGTGCGAACGGATCTTGCGTTGGAGGAGAGCGAGGCGTTTGAGGCGCGCTCCGGAGAAAAATCCGGCATTTACCTGAGAGAGCAGAGCAACCCAGCAGAGGAAATCAAACTGACGCGGGTTACGATTTTGAATGAAAGAGGCGAGCAGGCACTTGGAAAGCCGATGGGAGAGTATCTGACGATTGAGGCAAATCGTCTGGCACAGACAGATGAGGAATATCACAATTCGGTCTCACTGGAGTTTGCAAGACAGCTGCGCCGGATGATTGAGGAGGTGCTGGGAAATGTTGGGAACGGCGTACTTGTGGTTGGACTGGGAAATGCTTCCATCACGCCGGATTCCCTGGGACCGCGCGTTGTGGGAAACCTCTGCATGACGAGGCATTTGCCCAAAAAGGAGCGTGCGGGAAGTCTGGCTCTTAGCGGAATCGTTCCAGGGGTGATGGCGCAGACCGGGATGGAGACTGCCGAGCTTTTGCGCGGCGTGGTGGAACAGACAAAACCGGGGGTAGTCGTCGTGATTGACGCGCTGGCGGCGCGCAGTGTGCATCGCCTTGGAACCACGATTCAGCTGACCAACACCGGAATCTGTCCCGGATCGGGCGTCGGAAACCACAGAGAGGGACTCACAAAGGAGCGTCTTGGCGTTCCTGTGATTGCGGTGGGCGTTCCGACGGTGATCGGTGTTGCGGCGATTGTACAGGATACGGTAAACGCGCTCACAGAGACGCTTGCCCGATCTGAGGTGACCAGACGCGCCGGGGAGTGGATGGAGACGCTTGACGAGGAAGGGCAATACCACTTGATCAGCGAATTACTGGAACCCAAATTTTCCTCCCTCTACGTCACCCCGCCCGACATCGACGAGACCATCCGCAGGTTGAGTTTTACGATCTCCGAGGGGATTCATACGGCGATTGCATGAAACTTCCCATCTCGTCCTGCATAGGATGAAATATCCAGATGCGGTGAGGAGGCGGGGAGATGGGGCGAAGGAAAAAGAGGCGTCTGGGAGCAGTGTCTGCGGGGGCACTGCTCCTTTTTCTTGTGATCTTTGTGGGGGGAGTGCATATTTGCGGGAACGTTTCAGGCGAGCAGATTCAGGCAGCGGGCAAATGGCTGGTGCAGGACCTCTGGAATCAGGCGGCATTTTCAAGCAAAAACCAAACATCCGAAAAGAAAAACGTGCGGACAAATCCCGATCCCGATCCGGCTTATCGGGCGTACCGCAACGAGCAGGATTTTTATGCGGAGCACGAGTACCTTGCCTGGTACGGGGCGGAGGAGAGCGGGCAGACGGCGCAGGAAGAAAATGTGGAATCACCGGAAACGACGAACGATGCGGCACAAACGGCGCAGGCGAGCGTAAATGCGGGCGGTCTTGCCGGAAGTATTTCCCGCCCCGCCATTGGGACGACGTATCGGATGGAACAGCTGGCAGATTACGATTACCTGATGCAGCATTTTTATAACGTACATACCTCCACCACCGCTTCCCGCGATCAGATGAGCGCGCAGACCATGGCACAGACCGACCTCTCCCTTCCGACAGACGCAAAAAGTCCGCAGATTCTCATCTACCACACCCACTCGCAGGAAGCATTTGCCGACTCCAAAACCGGGGAGACGGTAGTCGCACTTGGCGAGAGGCTGACGAAACTTTTGGAAGAAAAAGGGTACGGCGTGCTTCACGATACGACTGCTTATGATATGGCGGGCGGAAGCCTTGACCGGAGCAAGGCGTACACCTACGCGCTGAGCGGCATCACAAAAATCTTGGAAGATGAGCCGCAGATTCAGGTGGTTCTGGACTTGCACCGGGATGGGGTGGGGGAAAATGTTCATCTTGTGACGCAGATTGACGGGGAACCCACGGCGCAGATCATGTTTTTTAATGGGATGAGCCAGACGCCAGAAGGTCCGATCGCTTATCTGGAAAATCCATATTTGGCGGAGAATTTGGCGTTCAGCTTTCAGATGGAACTTGGCGCGCAGGCGTATTACCCAGGATTTACCAGAAAAATCTACTTAAAAGGACTGCGCTACAACCTGCATCTTCGTGCGCGCTCCGCGCTTGTGGAGGTCGGCGCGCAGACGAACACGTTTGCGGAAGCATTGCGCGCCATGCAGCCTCTCTCAGAACTTTTGCACATGGTATTGCGGGCAGATTAAAAAAATGGTATGATGCAGAGAGCAGAAAGCGCGGCTGATGACGTGCCGCGCAGGAGAAACCAAAAAGAAGAGGATAATATATGTCAGCAGTTGACCAGAGTAAAATTCGCAACTTTTGTATCATCGCCCACATTGACCACGGCAAATCCACCCTGGCTGACCGGATCATCGAAAAGACCGGACTTCTCACCAGCAGAGAGATGCAGGAACAGGTCCTTGACAACATGGATCTGGAGAGAGAGCGCGGAATCACCATCAAGTCTCAGGCAGTTCGCACCGTGTACCGGGCAAATGACGGGGAAGAGTACATTTTCAACCTGATCGACACACCCGGTCATGTAGATTTTAACTACGAGGTGTCGCGAAGCCTTGCAGCGTGCGACGGCGCGGTTCTGGTGGTGGACGCTTCCCAGGGAATTGAGGCGCAGACACTCGCCAATGTTTATCTGGCACTTGACCACGACCTGGAAGTGTTCCCAGTAATTAACAAAGTCGATCTTCCAAGCGCGCAGCCGGATCATGTGGCGGCTGAGATTGAGGACGTGATCGGTCTGGACGCCTCCGATGCGCCGAGAATCTCCGCAAAGACCGGCTTAAACGTGGAGGAAGTGCTGGAGGCAATCGTTCAGAAGATCCCAGCTCCCCACGGTGACGCAAACGCCCCCTTAAAGGCGTTGATCTTTGACTCCATCTACGATTCCTACAAGGGCGTCATTATTTTCTGCCGCGTGATGGAGGGAACGGTCAAGAAGGGAACGCTCATCCGCATGATGGCGACCGGAGCGCAGGAAGAAGTCGTCGAGGTCGGTTACTTTGGCGCGGGTCAGTTCATTCCCTGTGACGAGCTCTCCGCCGGAATGGTTGGCTACATTACGGCGAGTATCAAGAACGTGCGCGATACTCGCGTGGGCGATACGGTGACGGACGGAAACAATCCCTGCGACGCGGCACTTCCCGGCTATAAGAAGGTAACTTCCATGGTTTATTGCGGACTCTATCCCGCAGACGGCGCGAAGTACAACGATCTGCGCGACGCGCTGGAGAAGCTGCAATTAAACGATGCGTCGCTCTTTTACGAGCCGGAGACTTCCGTTGCACTGGGATTTGGATTCCGCTGCGGTTTCCTGGGGCTTTTGCACTTGGAGATCATTCAGGAGAGACTGGAGCGCGAGTACAACCTGGATCTTGTCACCACGGCTCCGGGCGTTGTCTACCGGGTACACAAGAAAAACGGCGAGATGATCGAGCTTACCAACCCCTCAAACCTGCCAGACCCCACGGAGATCGACTACATGGAAGAGCCGATTGTGAGCGCGGAGATCATGGTGACGACGGAGTTTGTCGGCTCCATCATGTCCCTGTGTCAGGAGAGACGAGGCGTTTACCTGGGAATGGAGTACATTGAGACGACGCGCGCGCTCTTAAAGTACGATCTGCCGCTCAACGAGATCATCTACGACTTCTTTGACGCCTTAAAGTCCCGTTCCAGAGGTTACGCGTCCTTTGACTACGAGATGAAGGGCTACGAGCGTTCTGAGCTTGTCAAGCTCGACATTTTGGTCAACAAAGAGGAAGTGGATGCTCTTTCCTTTATCGTCCACGCAGAGTCTGCCTACGAGCGCGGCAGAAAGATGTGCGAGAAGTTAAAGGATGAGATTCCAAGACATCTGTTTGAAGTGCCGATTCAGGCAGCCATCGGCGGAAAGGTCATTGCCCGCGAGACCGTAAAGGCAGTCCGAAAGGACGTGCTCGCAAAGTGCTACGGCGGAGACATTTCCAGAAAGAGAAAGCTGTTGGAGAAGCAGAAGGAGGGAAAGAAACGTATGCGCCAGATCGGAAATGTGGAGATTCCTCAGAAGGCGTTTATGAGCGTTTTGAAGCTGGATGACGAATAATACAAGCGAAGAAAAACGACCGTTGGAACTCTACATCCACATTCCGTTTTGTGCAAGAAAATGTCTCTATTGCGACTTTCTCTCGTTTCGCTCCTTGGCAAGCGTCCACGAGCGATACACCAAGCAGCTGATCCGCGAGATTCAGACCGAAGGCGCCTCCTGCAAGGGATACCGGGTGACGACGATCTTCATCGGCGGTGGAACGCCGTCGGTGATGGAGGCGGATCTGATTCGACAGATCTGTCAGGCAGTCTGGGAGTCGTTTGACGTGGCAGAGGACGTGGAGGCGACCATCGAGGTCAACCCCGGAACGCTGCTTCAGAATAAACTCCCGGTCTACCGGGCGGCGGGACTAAACAGGGTGAGCATCGGACTTCAGTCCGCGGACAACCAGGAACTCAAAGACCTGGGGCGGATTCACTCGTTTGAGGAGTTCTTAAAGAGTTACCAATATGCGAGAATGGCAGGATTTTCCAACATCAACGTAGACTTGATGAGTGCGATTCCGGGGCAGACGCTTGAATCCTGGAAGAACACGCTCAAGAAAGTGACGATGTTAAAGCCGGAGCACATCTCGGCGTACAGCCTGATTATCGAGGAAGGGACGCCATTTTGGGAGCGTTACGGGACGCCAAAGGCGGACCGCAAGAAGGCGAAAATGTCTGACCCGATTCGCCCCGGATTTGAGCGGCGGGACTACCCGGATCTTCCGGACGAGGACACAGAAAGCCAGATGTATCACTTGACGCGGACGTTTCTTGCACAGCAGGGCTACCAACGCTACGAGATCTCAAACTACGCAAAGCCCGGATTCGAGTGCCGCCACAACGTCGGCTATTGGACGGGCGTAGAGTATCTGGGACTGGGGCTTGGGGCTTCCTCGTACCTTGCAGACTGCCGTTTCTGCGGGGAACGCGACCTGGAAACGTATCTGGAAGTGGATTTTTCTGGCGCAGACTGGGAGGCGCGGCTGCACCCGCAATTTGCCCGCTTGACAAAGGAAGCCGAGATGGAAGAATTTATGTTTCTCGGTCTTCGGATGACGCGCGGGATTTCAGCGACAGAGTTTGAGAAGCGGTTCGAGATCCCCATTCAGGAGATCTACGGCGCGACGCTCGAACACTTGATTCACGACGGTCTCATGAAATCAGAGGGAGATCGCTTCTTCTTGACGGAGTGGGGCATGGATGTGAGCAATTTTGTGTTGAGCGAATTTTTGCTGGCATAAGCCGGCGACTACGGAGAGGGAGGTTTTTTCAATGGTTTGGGAAGCGATTGAAGGATTGGTAAATTATGGCTTGGAAGCAGGTCTGATCGAGCAGGTCGATGCGATCTATGCCCGTAACCAGATTCTGGAAGTGATGGGACTTGACGATTTCCAGGAACCGGAAGAAACGAAAACATATACAGGTCTTGAGGAGATCTTAAAGGAACTTCTCGACGATGCGTATGAGAGAGGCATCTTAAAAGAAAACAGCGTGGTCTACCGCGATCTGTTTGACACCAGATTGATGAATTGTCTGATGCCGCGTCCCTCTCAGGTTGTGAGCGAGTTTTGGGAACAATATCGGATTTCTCCGCAGGCTGCGACGGAGTATTACTATAAACTCAGCCAGGATTCCGACTACATTCGCCGCTATCGGATTGCGCGCGATATGAAGTGGAAGACCGAGACGCCTTACGGCGAGCTGGACATCACGGTCAACCTCTCAAAGCCGGAGAAAGACCCGAAGGCGATTGCCGCCGCGCGTCTTGCCAAGCAGAGCAGCTACCCGAAATGCCAGCTGTGCATGGAAAATGTCGGCTATGCCGGACGGCTCAATCACCCGGCAAGAAACAACCACCGCGTGATTCCGATCACGATCAACGAGAGCGAGTGGGGCTTCCAGTATTCTCCATATGTGTACTACAACGAGCATTGCATCGTCTTTAACGGACAGCACGTTCCGATGAAGATTGAGCGCGCGACGTTTGTGAAGCTGTTTGACTTTATCAAGCTGTTTCCGCATTATTTTCTGGGTTCCAATGCCGATCTTCCCATTGTGGGCGGCTCGATTTTAAGCCACGACCATTTCCAGGGCGGTCATTACACGTTTGCGATGGCAACGGCGCGGATCGAGAGGCATTTTACCTGCGAGGGATTTGAGGATGTGGAGGCAGGAATCGTCTACTGGCCCATGTCGGTGCTGCGCCTGCGCGCGAAAGATCCGGAGCGTCTGATTGACCTTGGAGAGAAGGTCTTGGCGGCATGGAGAGGATACACGGACGAGGCGGCATTTGTCTTTGCGGAGACGGACGGGGAACCGCACAACACGATCACTCCGATTGCGAGAAAGAACGGAGACAATTACGAGCTCGATCTGGTGCTTCGCAACAACATCACGACCGAGGAATTTCCGCTCGGCGTCTACCACCCGCATCAGGATCTGCATCACATCAAGAAAGAAAATATTGGCTTGATTGAGGTGATGGGTCTTGCCGTGCTTCCGTCTCGTTTAAAGAAGGAGTTGGCGGATCTGGCAGAGGCACTCGTTGCAGGGCGCGACATCCGTGCGGACGAGGAGCTGGAGAAACACGCGGACTGGGTGGAGGAGTTTGTTCCTCGATACGAGAGCCAGGGAATCAAAATTACGCAGGAAAATGTGGACGAGATCCTGCGCGTGGAAATCGGACACGTCTTTGCGCGCGTGCTGGAGGATGCAGGCGTTTACAAGTGCGACGAAAAGGGCAGAGCGGCATTTTCACGCTTCTTAGAGAGCGCGGGATTTCACGCTTGCTAGGCAAGCTTACTTTTCGGTGTGCGGCAGTCTGGTGCGAAGGAACCGCTTCTTGAGTTCGGAGAAACGAAACGGGATCAAGGGGTAAATGTAGCTCTTTCCGGCGATGGTCTTGTTAAAGACGACGGCGCAGACAGAGAGCGCGACTCCGAGGAAGAAGCCCCAGAGATTAAAGACTGCGGTGAGCACGAGAATGATGATGCGCATGAACTTTTGCGCGTATCCAAGCTCAAAGCTCGCCTGAGAGTAGCCTGCGATGGTGACAAACGCCATGTAGAGCATGGTTTCGCTGTTAAACCAGCCGGAAGTCACGGCGTACTCGCCCATGACAATTCCGGCGATGACGCTTAGCGGGGTGGTGAGCATACTAGGTGTGTTCACCGCCGCCAGCCGCAGACCGTCAATCGCAAATTCCAGGATGAGAAGCTGCCAGATGAGCGGGAGATTGGACGGATCGGAGAGGCGGATAAAGTCGAGCCACTCCGGGATGAGGTGCGGGTTTTGCATGAGTACGAGCCACAGCGGCGTCAAGTAGAGCGAGAGCAGGGAGATACTCATGCGCGACAAGCGCAGGTACGTTCCGGTGATGGGTGGAAAGTAGTAATCGTCCGCCTCCTCGATGATGTCAAAGACGGAGGAGGGCAGGATCATGGCGGAGGGGGAGTTATCCACCAAAATCACGATGTTGCCTTCCAATATGGAAGCCGCCGCGGAGTCCGGGCGTTCCGAGAACTTAAACTTGGGGAAGGGGTTATACCATTTGTGTGGGTAAAGACACTCGGCAAGGCTTTCCTGGTTCATGGTCAAGGCGTCCACATGGAGCCGTTCAATGCGCCCGCGGATAATGGAGAGCAGGTTTTGATCCACGCGGTTTTCCATGTAGCAGATAGCAATATCCGTGTGGGAACTTTCCCCGGCATTTAAGATTTCCATGGTCAAATGCGGGTCGCGGATGCGTCTGCGAATGAGTGCCGTGTTAAAGACGAGCGTTTCGACAAAGCCGTCCCTGGAACCGCGCATCACCTTATCTTTCTCCGGTTCGCTCACGCTTCGCGCCGGGTAGGTGCGCGCGTCGATGGCGATGCAGGATGCGAAACCGTCAATGACCAGGCAGGAAACACCGCTCAGGAGTGCGAGAATCATGTCCTCATCCTTTGTGAAGATGTCAACCTCGCCGTAGGGGATGAAGCGGTTGGCGAAGGTGCGCACATCGCCTGCGAGGTCTTCGGCCTTTAAGGTTTCCAGAGATTGTAAAATTTTTAATAAGGTGTCGTCTTTTGCAAAGCCGTCGATAAAATAAAGACAGGCGTCCTTGTCGGCAACCTTGATATTTCGACATACCACGTCAAAATTTTTCGCAAGATTGAGTTTCTGATCGAGCTGTGTTCGATTTTCTTCCAGATTTTTTGAAAATTCCATAAATTGCCTCCTTGAGACCCTTGTGAATTCAGTATAACCGTTGGCAAGAAAAAACATACAGACAAGACAACTGTGTTTATTGCACGGACACTTTTTGGTAAAATTTCCAAAAATTACAATGAAAGCGGTTTCAGACGGGAAAATTGCACAAAAGAAGATTGACAATATCTGGGCAAAGTGGTATAGTAAGGACTGTAAGAAGCACAAGGGAGTGCCTTACGAGATTGTTGTTTGGTATGGGGATGCCAGATAAACTAAATAGTGTGACGGTTTTAGATCGTGACTGGGAGCTGCCTTCTGTGGGGGAAGGGCGGCTCCCGTTTTTTGCTTTATTTGCCACAGTGACGATCTGGCGTAGGAGAAGCATTCTGCGGGCAGGATTCTATTTTACATTCGCTTTGAACTTGGATTTCCTGGTTGACATTTTTCCTAGAGGGATAGTATGATAGAGAGAACGCAAAAGTTTGCTCGAATTTAGGAGGAATGCAATTTATGCTAGTTTCAACAAAAGGTCGGTACGCGTTAAGAACCATGGTGGATCTTGCAATTCATGGGGACGGCGAGCCGGTGAAGATTAAAGATATTGCGAAAAGACAGGATATTTCCGGAAAATATCTCGAACAGATCATCTCAACGCTCTCAAAGGCGGGCTGCGTGCGAAGCGTGCGTGGCAATCAGGGCGGCTACTATTTGGCGCGTCAGCCAAAAGATTACACGGTCGGCGAGATCCTTCGCGTGATGGAGGGAAGTCTTGCGCCCGTTGATTGTCTTGCCGGAGAGTACAATCCCTGTGCCCGTCAATACGAATGTACCACATTAAAACTGTGGAAGGAACTGGACGAAGCCATCCAGGGCGTGGTGGGACGTTACACGCTGGAAGATCTCGTACAGTGGCAAAAAGGTCTGAGCGATCACTATGTGATTTAGCTGCAAGCGCGCAATCCTTGCAACTCTCTTTATTCTGTTTTATAATGGTCTCTATCTGAGAAGATGGAGGCTTTTTTTATGAGAGATGGTTTTATCCGTGTGGCGGCAGCGACGCCTAAGATTCGGGTAGCGGATGTGGAGTTTAACACCGATCAGGTGATTCGGCTGATGGAGGAGGGACACAAGCGGGGCGCGAAATTGATGGTGTTCCCGGAACTGTGCCTGACCGCATACACCTGCGGGGATCTGTTCTTACAGCAGACACTTTTAGAGGAGGCGGTTGCCGCATTGCGAAAGGTGGAGGTGGCGACAGCCGGAAAAGATATGATGGTCTTTGTCGGCCTTCCCTGGAAGCAGGGCGGAAAGCTCTATAATGTGGCGGCTGCCTTAAAAGATGGAAAATTGCTGGGACTCGTTCCTAAGAAGAATCTGCCGAACTATTCGGAGTTTTACGAGGCAAGACACTTCTGTCCGGGAAATGAGCGCGTGATCGAGGTGAAATGGGGAAAGCGAAGCGTACCGATGGGCACGAATCTGCTCTTTTCCTGCGAAAATGTTCCGGGACTTGTGGTTGCGGCTGAGATCTGTGAGGACCTCTGGGTTCCGGCTCCTCCGAGCATCCGCCACTGTCTGGCAGGGGCGAGCGTGATCGTCAACTGTTCGGCAAGCGACGAGACGACCGGAAAAGACGTCTACCGCAGAGAGCTGGTGTGCGGTCAGGCGGCTCGTCTTGTCTGCGGGTATATTTATGCAAATGCCGGTGACGGAGAGTCCACGCAGGATCTCGTCTTTGGCGGTCAGAACATCATCGCGGAGAACGGAACCTGCCTGGCGGAATCGAAACGCTTCCAGAACGAGACGATCTACGCGGATATGGATCTGGAACGGCTTGACGCAGAGCGAAGACGACTCACGACGTATCCAAACGGCGAGGAATTTGCTGCGGACTATCGGACTGTGACATTTTCCTACGAACACACAAAGGAGAGTGCGGGCGATCTGCTGCGCTACCTCGATCCGGCTCCCTTTGTGCCGAACGATCCGAGCCAGAGAGCACGCCGCTGTGAGGAGATTCTCACGATTCAGGCGCTCGGCTTGAAGAAGCGGTTGGAGCACACGCACGCAAAGAGCGCGGTGATCGGTCTTTCCGGCGGCCTGGATTCCACCTTGGCGTTGCTTGTGACGGTGCGCGCTTTTGATCTTCTGGCACTCTCACGCGATGAGATCTGCTGTGTGACCATGCCCTGCTTTGGAACGACGGATCGCACCTACCAGAACGCCTGTACGTTGGCGAAAAAAGTGGGCGCGACGTTGCGCGAGATCAACATCAAGAAGGCTGTGACGGGGCATTTTGAGGACATTGGACACGACATCGACAAGCACGATGTGACGTATGAAAATGGACAGGCGCGCCAGAGAACGCTGGTGCTGATGGATATTGCAAACCAGACGGGCGGTCTTGTGATCGGAACTGGCGATATGTCGGAACTCGCGCTCGGCTGGGCGACTTACAACGGCGATCATATGTCTATGTACGGGGTCAATGCCTCTGTGCCCAAGACGCTCGTTCGCCATCTCGTGCATTATTATGCGGACACCTGCGGGGAGGAGGAGCTTGCAAATGTGCTCTATGACGTGCTTGATACGCCTGTAAGCCCGGAACTGTTGCCGCCAAAGGATGGACAGATCGCGCAAAAGACCGAGGATCTGGTGGGTCCGTATGAGTTGCACGACTTTTTCCTGTACCACATTCTTCGATTCGGATCCAGACCGGGAAAGGTCTACCGCCTGGCACTTCAGGCATTCCGGGGCGTCTACGAGGAGGAGGTCATCTACAAGTGGCTGATGACGTTCTATCGCCGTTTCTTCTCGCAGCACTTTAAGCGTTCCTGCCTGCCGGATGGCCCGAAAGTTGGATCTGTCGCAGTCTCTCCGAGAGGTGATTTGAGAATGCCGAGCGATGCGGTGAGCCGCCTGTGGTTAAAAGAACTGGAAGAGATCAAGGAGGTAAGCAGATGATCGCAAGTACCTCAAACAAGCAGGTTCGCCGCGTGGTGAACCTGAGAGAGAAGGCAAAGGCGCGCAGAGAGGAAAATGTTTATGTTGCGGAGGGACTGAGGATGTGCCGGGAGTTTGCACCGTCCGAGGTTGAGATTCTCTACGTCACCGAAACATTTGCCAGAGAACAGAAGGCGTGGCTGGATGGATACCGCTGGGAGTTGGTGAGCGATGAGGTGATGAACCACATGGCGGACACGAAAACGCCGCAGGGTGTGCTTGCGATTGCGCGCCAGAAAGGATACACGCTTGTCGATGTGCTTCCAAAACCTGGAAATTCCACACCTGCCTGCCTGATGGTTCTGGAGACGATTCAGGACCCTGGAAATCTGGGGACGATTCTTCGCGCCGGGGAGGGAGCCGGGGTGACGGGAGTTGTGATGAACCGCGCGAGTGCGGACATTTACAGCCCCAAGGTCATCCGCTCCACGATGGGCTCGATTCTTCGCGTGCCCTTTGTCTACGTCGCCGATTTGCACGAGGCGATGAGGCAGATGAAGGCGGCGGGTGTGCAGCTGTTTGCGGCACACTTAAAAGGCGCGAATAATTACGATGCAGAAGATTATACTGGTAATGTTGGATTTTTGATTGGAAATGAGGCCAGCGGATTGATGGACGAGACGGCGGATCTTGCGGATCGCAGGATTAAGATTCCGATGGCTGGAAAGGTGGAATCGCTGAATGCGGCGGTTGCGGCATCTGTGTTGATGTTTGAGGCGGCGCGTCAGAGAAGAAACGGCTGAGAGAGGAAACGCGTATGAGTGTGATCGGATGGATGGCAGGATTTCTTGTGTTTTTGGGACTGGAACTGGCGCAGCGGGCGTTGACAAGCCTCTGGTTTTCCGGGGGCGCGGCTGCGGCTGCTGTGGCTGCAAGGCTTGGCGTATCGGTTCCGGGACAGCTGGGAATTTTTGTCATTTCATCCACCCTCATTCTCTTTCTGATTCGCCCGCTGGCACTTGCCGCGGGGCAGGAGAAGGCACGAAAGGGGGAGCAGGATGCAGTTGCAGCTGGATCGGAATAAGGAGTATGGACTGGTCTTGGAAGGCGGCGGGGCGCGCGGCGCGTATCAAATCGGTGCGTGGCAGGCATTGAAAGAAGCCGGAATTTCCATCGGAAACATTGCCGGGACGTCGGTGGGCGCGTTAAATGGCGCGCTTGTGTGCATGGATGATCTTGACCTTGCAAGGGAGATCTGGGAAAATATGCAATTTTCTCGTGTGATGGACGTGGACGAGGAACTCTTGGAGCGGCTGGAAGACTTGCACTTTCGCGACGTTCCGCAGCTGTTGCGGGAAGGAATCCGGATCTTAAAGGAGCGCGGGTTTGACATTGCCCCCTTGCAGCAGATGATTGCACAAAATGTGGATGAACAGCGGATTCGGGAGAGCAAACACGATCTGTATGTGGTGACTTACGATCTCTCGGAGCGAAAACCGCTGGTGGTCAACGTCAAGGAGACGCCGCAGGGAAGCATCGGCGATATGCTGATGGCGAGCGCGTATCTGATCGGGTTTCAACGCCGCCCGCTCGGCGGAAAACTCTACATGGATGGAGGCGCGGTGAGCAATGTCCCGGCGGATGTGCTGATTGAGAGAGGATGCAAGGATCTCATCGTGATTCGCATCTATGGGCTGGGGTACGATACGGAGCGCGCGCTGAAAGTGCCGGAAGATGTGACGATTCACCACATCTATCCAAGGCGCGATCTGGGCGGAATCCTGGAATTTACTGGGAAACGCGCCAGAAGAAACCTTGCCCTCGGCTACATGGACGCCCAACGCTTTCTATACGGGCTTTCGGGGCGCAATTATTACTTTGACTGCCACGAGTCGGAAGCGGAGTGCCTGATGCTTCTTCTGGGTGCGCGGGAACTCCTGCCGGAAGAATTGGCAGATTACACACAGCGAGAACTCTTGGAAGAAGCATTTCCCAGATTGGCAAAACAGCTGCGGTGCAAACCGGACTGGACGTATCGCGAATTGTATCTCACGCTCTTGGAGTGGCGGGCAAGCGAGTCAAAAATCAACCCCTACCAGATCTACACCGCGGGAGAACTTCGCGCGCGGATTGTGAAATGTCCTTGACAGTCCGAGAAAGGTGTAGTATATTTTACTGCATAAATATTCAAGTTGATGAATAAGTGGAGGAGATAGATCATGAACTTAAAAGGAAGACACTTTCTTACTTTGAAAGATTATACACAGGAAGAGATTACTTATCTGTTGGATCTTGCGGCAGACTTAAAGGCAAAAAAGAAAGCTGGAATCGCGGTTGACACGCTGCGCGGCAAGAATGTGGCTCTGATTTTTGAGAAGACCAGCACCAGAACGCGCTGTGCCTTCGAGGTGGCTGCACATGATCTTGGCATGGGAACGACTTACTTGGATCCGTCGGGTTCCCAGATTGGCAAGAAGGAGAGCATCGCGGACACGGCGCGTGTGCTCGGCGGAATGTACGAGGGAATCGAGTACCGCGGATTTGGTCAGGAGATCGTTGAGGAGCTTGCAAAGTACGCGGGAGTTCCGGTCTGGAACGGTCTGACCAACGAGGATCACCCCACGCAGATGTTGGCAGACCTCTTGACGATCCGCGAACATCTGGGACGTCTGGCAGGCGTGAAGCTGGTATACATGGGCGACGCCCGCTACAACATGGGAAACGCTTTGATGATCGCCTGTGCGAAGATGGGAATGCACTTTGTCGCCTGCGCGCCCAAGAAATATTTTCCGGATCCCGCGCTGGTTGCACAGTGTGAGGAGTACGCAAAGGAGAGCGGCGGCTCTGTGACGCTGACCGAGGACGTAAAGAGCGCGGTTGTGGGTGCGGACGTGATTGACACCGACGTTTGGGTATCCATGGGAGAGCCGGATGAGATCTGGGCGGAGCGCATCGAGGATTTGACGCCTTACAAGGTGACAAAAGAGGTGATGGAAGCTGCCGGCCCGCAGGCAATTTTCCTGCACTGCCTGCCTTCTTTCCATGATTTGAAGACGAAGATCGGAAAAGAGATGGGAGAGCGTTTTGGCGTGACGGAGCTTGAGGTGACGGACGAGGTGTTTGAGTCCGAGCAGTCCGTTGTCTTTGACGAGGCAGAGAACCGGATGCACACCATCAAGGCTGTGATGGCAGCAACTCTGGGAGCATAATCTATGGTACACGGACAGACCAGGCGGACGGATCGCCGCTGGGGAGTATGTTTGGACGTATTTCATCTGGTTGTGGGAGTGCTGATCGTAGCATTTGCAGTGCTCTCCTTCCTCAATCCAGAGGGGAATGAATTTTTATTCCCCCTGGTCTTTTTTCTGGCTGCTGCGCTCAATGCCGCGACAGCCTTGTTTGAGTTAAAGATAAAACGGGATGATAAGAAAATGCACCATCTTGGAATCCTGCATCTTGTCCTGATGGTGATTTTGATGGGTATCGGGATTTTGAGCGCGGCGAGCATGTGGGGGTAAATATGAAGACAGAGATATTAAAAATGCTTCGGGAGGCAAATACTTATCTTTCGGGGCAGGAACTCTCCGAGCAGCTTGGCGTCTCGCGCACCGCGGTCTGGAAAGTGATCCGCCAGCTTGGCGAGGAAGGATACGAGATCGAGGCCGTGCGAAACAAGGGATATCGCCTCGTAAAAAGCGCGGATGTGCTCTCAAAAGAGGAGATTGAAAGTTGCCTGAAAACGCAATGGGCGGGGAGAAATCTAATTTATTATCCGGTCACGGACTCCACGAATACGAGAATCCAGCAGATGGCGGAGGAAGGGGCTGTGCACGGAAGCGTGGCAGTCGCCGGAGAGCAGACTGCGGGAAAAGGAAGACGCGGGCGAAGCTGGATTGATCCGCCGGGCGCGGGAATTGCGATGAGCATCCTCTTGCGGCCGGAGATTTCCTCGGAAAATGCTTCCATGCTGACGCTTGTGGCCGCACTTGCCGCGACAAAGGCGATCCGGACACTTACCGGGCTTGATGCAAAGATCAAGTGGCCAAACGACGTTGTGTTAAGCGGCAAGAAGGCGGTCGGGATTCTCACACAGATGAGTACGGAGGAAGACGCGATCCGCTATGTGATCGTGGGAATCGGCGTAAATGTGAACCGGGAACATTTTCCGGAAGAGATCGAACAGACGGCGACCTCGCTCAAGCTCGAATCGGGAAGGACGATCAGCCGAAGCAGCCTTGTGGCAGAGATCTTGCAAGAGTTTGAAACGTATTATGCGCGTTTCTTAGAAAAGAATGATCTGAGTGAACTCTGCGCGGAGTACGATTCCTGGTCGGCGAACGTGGGGCGCGTGGTACGGGTGCTTGACCCGGCGGGCGAGTATTCGGGCGAGGCTCTGGGTATTGACAGCCGGGGGCAACTGCTGGTAAAATGTGCACCAGGAGAAATTCGCCGCGTGATCTCCGGGGAGGTTTCCGTCCGGGGAATCTACGGCTATGTGTGACAGAATATGAGACATTTGTATGATGAGCTTCAGGTTCTTCCAGAACCTGGACAAGACTTTCATGAACAGCAGCGGCTTGGCGCGATCACCAGGCCGCTGCTTTCCTGGTATGATGCCCATGCCAGAGTGCTTCCGTGGAGGGAAGATCCTTCGCCGTATCGCGTCTGGATCTCGGAGATCATGCTTCAGCAGACGCGTGTGGAGGCGGTAAAACCCTACTTTGAGCGGTTTGTGGCGGCACTTCCCGATGTGGCGTCTCTGGCGCGCGTGGAGGACGATCGCTTGATGAAGCTCTGGGAAGGACTTGGATATTACAGCAGAGCGAGAAACTTAAAAAAAGCGGCTCAGATGATGGTGGAGCAATATCACGGAGAGCTTCCGGCTTCCAGGGAGGAACTTTTGAAACTTCCAGGAATTGGAAGCTACACGGCAGGTGCGATCGCCTCAATCGCGTTTGGGATCGCCGCGCCGGCGGTGGACGGAAATGTTCTTCGCGTCATCACGAGAGTGTTGGCAGATGATTCGGATATTGCGAATGCGCGGACAAAGGCAAGGATTGAGCAGGCGGTGCTTCCTGTGATTGACAAAAAACGCCCCGGCGACTACAATCAGGCGTTGATTGAGATCGGCGCGCTCGTCTGCGTGCCAAACGGAGAGCCAAAATGCGCCGAGTGCCCGCTCGCTTCCATGTGCCTTTGCAAGGAACGGGGACTTTGGCGTGAACTTCCGGTTAAGACAAGGGCAAAGGCGAGAACCGTGCAGAAATTGACGGTCGGTGTGATTCGGTGCAAAGACCTTGTGGCGATTCGCAGAAGACCGGATCACGGACTTTTGGCGGGACTTTGTGAGCTTCCAAACTTTGACGGGGAGCTCTCCTTGCAAGAACTCGCAGAGCGGTTTGGCATCTTGCCGGAAGAGATGGAAGCAGTGCGCCCGCTTCCCGCGGCAAAACACATTTTCTCACATATCGAGTGGAAGATGGCAGGATACGAGATCTGCCTGCGAGAGACACACAAGGACGAGCTTTTAGACGGTTCCTTTTTTGTGGAGTGTTCGCAGATGCAGGAGCGATATCCGCTTCCCGGTGCATTTTCCGCGTATCGAACGCTTTTGGAGAGGAGGAGTGATTGATGAGACTTCTGTTTGTCTTTAATCCGCGCTCTGGAAAAGAGCAGATTCGCGGGCAGCTTCTGGGAATTTTAGACATTTTCACAAAGGCAGGATATGAGATCGAGGTGCACGTTACGCAGCACCAGAATGATTGCAAGGACTGGGTGAGCACGCATGGAGAAGGCGTGGATCTGGTGGTGGTAAGCGGTGGGGACGGAACGCTCAACGAGGCGATCTGCGGTCTGATGGAGCTTGCAAATGCTCCACTTCTTGGATATATTCCGGCAGGTTCCACCAACGACTTTGCGGCGAGTTTGAAACTTCCAAAGGCAATGGGGCAGGCGGCAAAACGCGTGGTTGAGGGAAAGCCCTTTGCCGTGGATGTCGGATACTTCTGCAACGAGCGGTACTTTGCCTACATTGCGGGCTTTGGCGCATTCACGGAGGTTTCCTATCTGACGCCGCAGGATAAGAAGAATTGGCTCGGCCACAACGCCTATGTGATTGAGGGCGTAAAAAGCCTTGCCGCGCTCAAACCGCACCGGATGCGGGTGGAGTGGGACGAAAATGTGCTGGAGGAAGACTTTATCTTTGGCATGGTGACAAACTCGGAGAGCGTCGGCGGATTTCGCGGAATCGTCAACCAGTCGGTCGCACTCGATGACGGGGAGTTTGAGGTGCTCTTAATCCGGATGCCCAGAACACCGATTGACTTGACCAATATTGTAAACTATATGTTTCTTAGGGAGGAGACCAACGAGTACGTCTATAAGTTTCGCGCAAAGAAGATTTGCATGAGCAGCAAAGAACCGGTGGACTGGGTGCTGGACGGAGAATTTGGCGGAAGCCGCACCGATGTTTTGATCGAAAATCTCCATCAGCGCGTCCGGATTTTATGCTGAGTCGAAAATTAGAAAAAATTGTTGAAATCCTCGAAGGAATCAGATATAATGCTAAATTGAGAAAGTCTCTGAAAACTGAGAGATGAAAGGACTTTGATCAAGTGGAGAGAGAAGTATTTTTGAAGAAACTGGAGGAGCTGGTTAAGCTCGCCAAAACAAAGCACAATACCCTGGATACAGGGGAGATCAACGACTTCTTCACCGGAGACAGTCTGTCGCCGGAGCAGATGGATCATATTTACAGCTACCTGGAGCATCGAAACATTGATGTTGTGCCGGAGCTGGACGAGAAAATGCTCAGAGATGATTCCGCGCTTCTGGACGATTTGGACATGGATCTGGACGATGACAACTTCATGAAGGACAACGATGAGGACGATATTGACCTGGACGCCGTGGATCTGCTTGAGGGAATCGGAACCGAGGATCCGGTTCGTATGTACTTAAAAGAGATCGGAACCGTTCCGCTTTTGACTGCGGACGAGGAGTTAGAACTTGCAAAGCGCAAGGCACTGGGCGACACCTACGCAAAGGAGCGTCTGATTGAGGCGAACCTGCGTCTGGTGGTCAGCATTGCAAAGCGTTATACGGGAAGAGGAATGAGTTTCCTGGATCTGGTGCAGGAAGGAAATTTGGGACTGATCAAGGGCGTTGAGAAGTTTGACCACACCAAGGGATATAAGCTCAGTACCTACGCAACGTGGTGGATTCGCCAGTCCGTCACCCGCGCGCTTGCGGATCAGGCAAGAACCATCCGTGTGCCTGTTCACATGGTGGAGACGATCAATAAGATGTCCAAGATGCAGCGCAAGTTGACGCTGGAGCTGGGATATGAGCCGTCTGTCGCGGAGCTGGCAGAGGCACTCGATATGTCCGAGGACAAGGTGATGGAGATTATGCAGATCGCCAGAGAACCTGCTTCTCTTGAGACGCCCATCGGTGAGGAGGACGACTCCAACCTGGGTGATTTCGTTGCGGACGGAAATGTAGTGACGCCGGAAGGAAACGTGGAGTCTGTGATGCTGCGTGAGCACATTGACGCGCTGCTTGGCGATTTGAAGGAGCGTGAGCGTCAGGTCATCGTGCTGCGCTTTGGACTGGAGGACGGTCATCCGAGAACCCTTGAGGAGGTCGGCAAGGAGTTCAACGTGACCCGTGAGCGTATTCGTCAGATCGAGGCGAAGGCTCTCAGAAAGCTGAGAAACCCGGTTCGCAGTAAGAGAATCCGGGATTTCCTGTAAGATGAACCAGCAAAAGCGAAATTACCAAAGAGAATTGGATCAGCTGATCGCACAGCTTGAGAGGGAGGGGAGACGCCCCTCCCTTTTATTGCACAGCTGCTGTGGGCCTTGCAGCAGTTATGTGCTGGAGTATTTGTCCAAATATTTCCAAATCACGGTTCTCTACTACAATCCGAACATCTACCCGCCGGAAGAATTTTACGAGCGGGAAGCGGAGCAAAAACGCCTGATCGGTGAGATGGAGGCGATGGGTGAGCTTGGGATTTCCGTTGCCTTTTTGCAGGCGGAGTATGAGCCGAGAGAGTTCTACGAGCAGGTGAAGGGGCATGAGAAAGACAAAGAAGGCGGGGATCGGTGTTACCTGTGTTACGAGCAGCGTCTTCTTAGAACGGCTCTGGGGGCGAAAAAGGGCGGTTTTGACTACTTTACCACGACGCTTTCCATCAGTCCCATGAAAAATGCTGCCTGGCTCAACGAGATCGGGGAGCGCGTTGGCAGGGAGATCGGAATCGCGTATCTGGTGTCGGATTTTAAGAAGAAGGACGGCTATAAGCGTTCCACACAGCTGTCGAGCGAGCACGGGATTTATCGCCAGGACTATTGCGGCTGCGTCTTTTCGCTTCGTGAGAGAGAGGAACAGAAGGCACAAAAAATCACATAGGAATGGCTCGTTTTGCTTGACATCATTGGTGAAGTGTAATAAAATCTTTTACAGAGGATATGTTCTATGACGTATATCCAAAGAGTATAATAATTGTAAGGAGAACCCCATATGATTAGCAAAACATTAACCGTAGTCAATCCTTCCGGCTTACATTTAAGACCCGCCGGCGTTCTCTCTCAGACCGCAATGAAGTTCAAGTGCGATGTCATCTTAGAGTGCGGCGATAAGCGCATCATCGCAAAGAGCGTTCTGAACGTAATGGCAGCCGGAATCAAGTGCGGCACCGAGATCAACCTGATCTGCGACGGTGAGGACGAGAACGAGGCAATGGAGACTCTGACCAAGGCAATCGAGGATGGTCTGGGCGAGAAGTAATTCAAGCAAATAAAAAGAGCAGGCGTTTGTACCTGCTCTTTTTTTCATAGGAAACTGTGTCCTATGAAAAAAACGCTCCGCTATGGATCGCACTGCGGCGGATTGGAATGGTGTCGCTATGGATCACACTGCGGCGGAAAGCCAGCGTGTTGCAAAAACGACCCGCCGCAGGCGTAATTTTCGATTTAGACATTGAAGCGGAACAGTACCACGTCTCCGTCTTTTACCACATACTCTTTTCCCTCGGAGCGGACAAGTCCCTTCTCCTTGGCAGCTGCCATGCTGCCGCAAGACATCAGATCGTCGTAAGCGACAACCTCCGCACGGATAAAGCCGCGCTCAAAGTCGCTGTGGATCTTTCCGGCTGCCTGAGGAGCCTTGGTGCCGACTTTGATCGTCCATGCACGGCTCTCGGTGGGACCTGCGGTCAGGTAACTGATCAGACCGAGAATGCGGTAACTTGCGGCGATCAGCTTCTCAAGACCGGACTCCTGGATTCCAAGATCTTCCAGGAACATTTTCTTCTCATCATCGTCCAGCTCCGAGATTTCCTGCTCAATCTCCGCGCAGATCACGAACACTTCACAGTCATTTTCTGCTGCAAAGGCGCGTACTCTCTGTACATACTCGTTGGAAGCACCGTCGTCTGCCAGATCATCTTCGGCGACATTTGCGGCAAAAATCACAGGTTTCCAGGTCAGAAGATCCAGCGTATTGATGAAGGCAAGTTCGTCCTCGTCATTTGTCTCAAAACCTCTTGCAAGGTTTCCGTCCTCCAGACGCGCTTTCAGACGCTTGAGCAGATCCACCTCTTTTGCCAGTTCCTTGTTGTTAAACGCTCCCTTGGACTGCTTGGCGATGCGGCGTTCCAACAGCTCAATATCGGAGAAGATCAGCTCCAGATTGATGGTCTCAATGTCGCGGATGGGATCTACGCTTCCGTCTACATGGATGACGTTGGGATCGTCAAAGCAGCGCACAACGTGAACGATCGCGTCCACCTCACGAATATTTGCCAAAAACTGGTTGCCCAGACCTTCGCCCTTGGACGCGCCCTTTACCAGACCGGCAATGTCCACGAACTCAATCACGGCGGGGGTGGTCTTGGCAGAGTCGTACATGGCGGTCAGCTTGTCCAGACGAGCATCCGGAACGGGAACAACGCCCACGTTCGGGTCAATGGTACAGAACGGATAGTTGGCAGACTCCGCGCCAGCCTTTGTCAGTGAATTGAACAGGGTACTTTTTCCAACGTTTGGAAGTCCCACGATTCCTAATTGCATTTTGAATATTTCCTCCTTAAAACTCCTTGATTAACAGGTCTTGGTGAATTATAACATAGCAAAAACCAAAAGTAAATTCTAAGTGCGTTTTCCGGGGCAATATTGCTGGGGAAGGGAAAGTCTGGTATGATGGATGGGAAAAGGATGGAAAATATGCTATAATTGCCATAATTAGCGTCACGCCTCGTAAGAGGCGTGTGAATAGAAAACCGAAAGGAGAACCTCATGTTACAAAGTACCCAACGTTTCGATAAAGTCCTAAATCTAATCAAGTCGCAAGGAGAGATCCTGCGGGAGGCAAGGCTTGGAAAAAAGGAGACACAATCAAAGAGCGATCCGAGGGATCTCGTGACAAAGTGGGATCGGGCGACGGAGCAGGCATTGCGCCAGGGAATTTTGTCGTCATTTCCCGAAGATACCATTGTGGGTGAGGAATTTCCAAAAAGTGGTAATGGAAGCGGCACGGTCTGGTACATTGACCCGATTGACGGAACCACGAACTTTGTGAGTATGGGGCGCGATTTTGCAATCTCCGTTGGCTGTTATGTGGACGGAAAACCGGAGTTTGGCATTGTGCTTGACGTGGCAGCCGACACCGTCTATTGGGCGGCAGATGGGATGGGGGCGTACCGCAACGACGAGCGGGTGTACACCGCAAAAAGGGAAAAAGTGGAAGAACAGCTTCTCTTGATGCCGGGAATCCCGCACACGCTCTTTGGCACACACCCGAATCGAGAGAAACTCGCCCGCCTCTGCACCGATGTGCGCGGCGTGAGAAGCCGTGGCTCTGTGGCACTGGAACTGTGCGCCGTTGCCTGCGGCGAGGGCGATCTCTTTGCGACGGCGCGTTCCTGCCCCTGGGATCACAACGCTGCGCGGATTATCTTAGAGGAAGCGGGCGGCGCGCTCTGCACGTTGGAAGGCGAGAACCTTCCATTTGATGAGAAGACGACTGTCTTTGCGGCAAGCAGTCCGCAAATTCTGGAACGCACGATACAGACTTACGGTCTGCGAGCGCAAAAGATGCAACACCTGGAAGACAGTTTGACAAAAAATTAGTAGCTGCGCCTTATCATTCGCTCTATACTGGGAAAAAAAGGATGAGGTGACCCATGATGAACGAATTTGATTTTATGCAGCATTTGGTGGACGGCGCGACAAAGCGGGTACAGCATTTTTTGAATATACAGGTGAAAGATTCGGACGCGCCGGATTTTGGAAGCATGAAAGGCGATGTGATTGAGGGAAAACCTTTGATCTACACGCTGGCGACGGCGGCGGCTCTCTATTGCTGTCCGAACAACGAGTTTTACCACGATGAGCAGCTGCTTGCGGCGATGAACCTTGGGATGGATTTTGTCGGAAGATGGCAGCGGGAAAATGGCGCGCTTGACTACCCGGTTTGCAACTTTAACTCCGCGGCAGATACCTCCTTTTGCTTCAAACGCCTCATCTCAGCCTGGAGAATTTTCAGGCAGTACGAGCCGGACGGCGAGAATTCAAATGTGGACGCTTTGAAAGGCAAGTTGGAAGCTGTGATGAAGCGCGCTCTTTGCATGATTCGTGACGGCGGATTCCACACGCCAAACCATCGCTGGGCGATCACGGCGGCTCTGATGCAGGGGCACAACCTGTTTGGGGAGGAGATTCCTGGACTCATGGAGCGGGCAAATGCTTACCTTGCCGAGGGGATTGACGGGAGCGCGGACGGAGAGTACGCGGAGCGGTCCACGGGCAATTACAACGCGGTGGTCAACAATGCGATGCTTGCAATGTACGAGGAGAGTCATGACCCGGTGTATCTGGGGTATGTGGTGCGAAACTTGCACATGATGCTCACCTACATTGACCCGGACGATACGGTTTTTACGCAAAATTCCACGCGCCAGGATCAGGGAAAGAAAGTCTGGCTGGATGGATATTTTTACCAATATCTCTATGTTGCCTCGTTGAGTGATGAGGAGGCAGGCGAGTATGCCAAATACCGCGCGGAGTGCGATGCAGCGGCGCACAAGATCATTCTTGACAACTACCGAAGAGGTGATCTCGCGCCCGACTGCCTTCATGTGATCGTTCGCCATCCCAGAATGATGAAATACATCTTTTCTGGCTATGGGTATCTCGATGCGTACCGCAAGTTTTACGAGGACGCGGGCGTTTTGCGTGTCAAAAAAGATGCCTACGGTTACAGCGTATTAAAAGGAAAGTCTGCATTTTTATACATCAAGTTCGGCGCAGTTCCGATTTTTGTAAAGATTGGTGAGAGCGTCGGATATTCCAGAAATTTCCTCCCGGAAACCATGGAAGTCACAGAGCACGGGTGCACACTCACCTCCACTATCTACACCGAGTACCTTCAGCCATTTGGCGCGTACCAGGGGACGAGCGACTGGTGGAAGATGGATCACTCCAAACGGGAACACTTAAAAAACGGCGAGTTGACGATCCGTCTTGCGATTGAGGAGGAAGAAAATGGCCTGCGCCTTGGTCTGAAAGCCGAGGGACTCAGCCGGATTCCGCTTCGTGTGCAGATCTGCCTGCCCGCACAGGCGATCTTGGAAAATGAACATTTCCATCTGAGAACCGAGGAAGGCGGCTGGATGATCCTAAAAGACGACTTCGTCAACCTCTGCATGGACGATCAGGTGATCGAGATTGGACCGGGATTCGGAACGCACGCATTTGGCGGACATTACTCCGGTGAGGAGACAAACCTTGGCGGCTACACCTTATATCTGAACGACTACACGCCGTATGAGCACGAGATCTCGATTCGCAAAAAACATTAAGATTCGGATAAATAATTTCTCATGGATTTGAGTGCGCTTTTTTCCAGACGGCTGACCTGAGCCTGGCTGATGTGAATCTCCTGAGCCACCTCGGTCTGCGTTCTGCCCTGGAAAAAGCGCAAATCAATGATGCGCCGTTCTCTTCCAGGAAGACGGCGCATTGCCTCGCCAAGACAGAGGTCTTCCACCCAGTTTTCTTCGAGATTGTTTTTGTCGCTGATCTGATCCATCACGCAGAGCGGATCGCCGCCGTCGGAATAGACCGGTTCGTAGAGACTGACCGGGGTCTGGATGGCGTCGAGGGCACAGGCGACTTCTTCTTTGGACGCGCCAATTTGGGCGGCAATCTCGCCGAGCGTCGGTTCGTGGGAGGTCGTTCGCATCAATACTTCCCGGACGCTGATGGCGCGGTATGCCATGTCGCGCAGGGAGCGGCTGACGCGGATGGAGTTGTTATCTCTGAGGTAGCGGCGAACTTCGCCTAGGATCATGGGAACGGCGTAGGTGGAGAATTTTACATTCTGAGTAATATCGAAATTGTCAATGGCTTTGATCAGACCAATACACCCAATTTGAAAGAGATCGTCAATATTTTCCGAGTGGTTGGAAAAACGCTGGATGACGCTGAGAACCAGGCGCAGATTTCCCTTGATGTACTGCTCTCTGGCACTTTGGTCGCCTTTTTGAATCCGCGCAAAGAGCGCGTCTTTTTCCGCCTCACTCAAAAGCGGGAGTTTTGCTGTGTTGACTCCGCAGATTTCTACTTTATAGCCTGCCATATCGTACCTCCAAGCAAAAATATTCTGTAATGGAAGGATAGACCGAAAATGGCAGGCTTAAACTTACATTTATTGGTTTTTCCGGTAAAGAATCAAAAGCCCCTTCAGTAAGAGTGCGTCGTCACAGATGATGTGGTGGCGGCACATGGGCGTGATCAGGCGCGCCAGACCGCCGGTTGCAACGATCGTTGCTGGTTCACCAAGCTCCGCCTCCATGCGGTCGATGATGCCGTCGATCATGTCAACATTTCCATAGATAATGCCGGCGCGCATACAGTCGATGGTGTTCTTGCCGATCACGCGCTCCGGCGTCTCCAGACTGATAAAGGGAAGCTGGGCAGTCTTGGAGCTGAGGGAATCCAGAGAGACCTTTAATCCGGGTAAAATGATGCCGCCGATGTAGTTTTTGTTGCGGTCAACGACGCACATGGTGGTGGCGGTTCCCATGTCAATGACGATCAGGGGGACTGGATGCTCGTGACTTGCGGCGACGGCGTCCACGATCTGATCGCTTCCCACGGTCTTTGGATTGTCCATCAAGATGTTCATGCCGGTCTTGATTCCGGAGCCGACCAGCATGGGACGAATCCCCGTAATCTTCTCCACGGCAGTCAAAATGGTGTTGTTGAGCGGCGGAACCACGGAGGAGAGAATCGCTCCCTCAATCTCTGTGGGGTGGCAGCCGCAGATTTCAAGAATATTTTTGAAACTCATCGCGTACTCGGTGGCGGTGCGGTTCTTGTCCGTCGTCACCCGCTCGATAAAATAAGTCTGCTTCTCGTCGATGCCCCCGATGACGATATTGGTGTTGCCCATGTCGATGGCTAAAATCATCTGGAAACTCCTTTCAATGCCTGAAAATATATGCTATCATTATCTAATGATACTGGATTTTGGATCTTTAGACGTTGGTATCATACCATAGATCAAAAATACGGACAAGGAGTAATCATATGTTGAAGGATAAATTGGTGCTTTTGTGTGTGACGGGGAGTATTGCGGCGTACAAGATCGCAAACCTCGCCAGTATGCTGGTAAAGAAAGGCGCGAAGGTGCAGGTGATTATGACGGCAAATGCGGTCAATTTTATCAACCCCATCACGTTTGAGACGCTGACGGGGAGAAAATGCCTGGTGGATACCTTTGACCGCAACTTTGAATTTTCCGTGGAGCACGTCTCCATCGCAAAGGCGGCAGACGTGGTGCTTGTCGCGCCCGCCTCTGCCAATGTGATCGCAAAGTTGGCGCACGGTCTTGCGGACGATATGCTCACAACAACCGTGCTTGCCTGCCGCTGTAAAAAACTCATTGCCCCGGCGATGAACACCAATATGTTTGAGAACCCGATCACGCAGGACAACTTAAAGACGTGCGCGCGCTACGGGATGGAAGTGATTGATCCGGCAGTCGGCTATCTTGCCTGCGGCGACACGGGCGCGGGGAAAATGCCGGAGCCGGAGACGCTTTTTGCCTATATTGAGCGCGAGTGCGCCTTTGAAAAAGACCTGGCAGGAAAAAAGATCCTGGTGACGGCAGGTCCGACGAGGGAGGCGATTGACCCCGTTCGCTACATCACAAACCGATCCACCGGAAAGATGGGGTATGCGATCGCAAGAGCCGCTTCCCTGCGCGGGGCAGAGGTCACGCTGGTGAGCGGCCCGGTGAGTATTCCGGCTCCGCTCTTTGTAAACCTTGTACAGGTGGAGAGCGCGCAGGAAATGTTTGAGGCAGTGACCTCCCGCAGCAAAGAGCAGGACATCATCATCAAGTCGGCGGCAGTGGCAGATTACCGCCCGCAGACCGTCGGAACGGAAAAGACGAAAAAGAGCGACGGCGACATGGCGATCCCGCTCACCCGCACAAACGACATTTTAGCTTGGCTTGGGGAGCACAAGAGAGAGGGACAGATTCTGTGCGGCTTTTCTATGGAAACGCAGAATATGCTGGAAAATTCCAGGGTAAAACTGGAAAAGAAGCACGCGGACATGATTGTGGCGAACAACTTAAAGACGGCTGGGGCAGGTTTTGGGACAGACACCAATGTGGTGACGCTGATTACGAGAGATCAGATCGAGGAACTTCCGTGTCTGAGCAAGGAAGAAGTGGCGCATCGTCTCTTAGACCGCCTGGTCAAAATGCCTTGACTTTGTTTGGGGCGCATAATAAAATAATGGGATATTAGAGACCAAAACCACAAAAGTATGGAGGACTATATTTTGTCACAGATAAGCAAAGAGATGAGAGATAGCATAGAGAAGCGGCGCACATTTGCCATCATTTCCCACCCCGATGCAGGTAAGACCACGCTGACAGAGAAGTTTCTTCTCTACGGAGGAGCGATCAACCTGGCAGGAACCGTTAAGGGACGAAAAGCGGCAAAGCACGCGGTTTCCGACTGGATGGACATTGAGAAAGAGCGCGGAATCTCCGTCACTTCTTCTGCCATGCAGTTTAATTACGAGGGATATTGCATCAACATTCTGGATACGCCCGGACATCAGGACTTCTCCGAGGACACCTACCGGACGCTGATGGCGGCGGACTCCGCGGTCATGGTAATCGACGGATCCAAGGGCGTTGAGGCGCAGACCATCAAGCTGTTTAAGGTTTGTGTGATGCGCCATATTCCGATCTTTACCTTTATCAATAAGTTTGACCGTGAGGCGAGAGACCCTTATGAGCTTCTCGATGAGATTGAGGACGTGCTGGGAATCCGCACCTGCCCCGTAAACTGGCCGATCGGATGCGGAAAGAGCTTTAAGGGCGTTTATGACCGCTTCACAAAGAAGATCACCACATTCACCGCGGCAATGGGCGGTGCGAAGGAAGTGGCAACTCAGGAATTTGAGGTGGAAAGCTCGGACGTGGACGCGTTGATCGGCGCGGACTACCATCAGCAGCTGCGCGATGACATTGAGCTGTTGGACGGTGCGAGCGATGAGCTTGATATGGATCGCGTGCACAGAGGCGACCTCTCCCCCGTGTTCTTTGGTTCTGCATTGACCAACTTTGGTGTGGAGACGTTCTTGGAGCATTTCTTAAAGATGACGACCTCTCCGCTTCCCAGAAGAACGCAGGAGGCACAGGAGATTGATCCCTTTGACGATCAGTTCTCTGCCTTTGTCTTTAAGATTCAGGCAAACATGAACAAGGCGCACCGTGACCGTATCGCGTTCATGCGTATCTGTTCCGGTAAGTTTGAGGCGGGCATGGAGGTCAACCATGTGCAGGGCGGAAGAAAGATCCGTCTGACGCAGCCGCAGCAGCTGATGGCACAGGATCGAAAGATTGTGGAGGAGGCGTTTGCGGGAGACATCATCGGCGTCTTTGATCCCGGCATTTTCTCAATCGGAGATACGCTTTGCACCTCGAACGAGAAGTTCCGTTTTGAGGGAATCCCGACGTTCGCGCCGGAGCATTTTGCGAGAGTGCGCCAGGTAGACACCATGAAGCGCAAACAGTTCATCAAGGGCATCAACCAGATTGCACAGGAAGGCGCGATCCAGATCTTCCAGGAGTTCAACACTGGAATGGAAGAGATCATCGTCGGCGTGGTCGGTGTCTTGCAATTTGAGGTATTGACGTACCGCTTAAAGAACGAGTACAACGTGGAAGTCGCCTTAGAGCAGCTTCCGTTCGAGTACATTCGCTGGGTGGAGAATCCGCACGAAGTTGATGTGGCAAGAATCCAGGGCACTTCTGATATGAAGCGAATCTGCGACTTAAAGGGCAATCCGTTATTGCTGTTTATCAACAGCTGGAGTGTCGGAATGGTGCTTGAGCGCAACACGGATCTGAAGCTGAGCGAGTTTGGAACAAACTAAGTGCGGGACTTGAGTCCGCGATACGAGAGAGGAGGCGCATCTTATGGGCAGAGGCGGCGGAAGTTCCGGTGGTGGGGGACGCGGGTTTAGCTCCGGCGGAGGACGAGGCTTCTCTGGGCATCGCTCGTCGGGAAGCTTTGGCAGGGGAGGCGGTTTCGGATCTCCTTCATCCGGAGGCAGCCAGGGCGGATTCGGCGGCGGATCCATGCCCCCGCCAAGACCTCCGAGATCACCACAATCGTCAAGACCACCAAAACCTCCTAAGCCACCGAGACCGCCCAGACCACCGAGACCGCCCAGAAGTCCGTTTGGCGGGCCGTTTTGGCGACCGCCCAGAAGGCACACGACGATCTTTATGCCGGGAAAGACGGTGATCTACCAAAACGGCGGGGGCGAAACGAGGCAGACGACACCAAAAAAGCAGCCGCCCAAGAGAAAGGGATGGATTCCGGGGTGGTATCTGTGGCTCTCGATTATCATGCTGATCGCAGTCGTCTTTTTCCTGGGAAATGCTGCCGGTGCAAGGCGCGACGCGCTGAATGCGAAGATTCGCGAGAAACTTCCAAGCGAGGCGTGTGTGGTGAGCGATGTCTGGATGGAGGATGATCTGGGATGGATCTCAAGCAAACGAACCGTACAGCAGGGAATGGAGTACTTTTATGAGCGCACGGGAATCCAGCCGTATCTTCTGGTGAGCGATTCGCTCGGCGGGATTTCGGCGGCAGGGATCACCGATGCTCAGGCAGAGAACGCGCTGAAAGAACTCTACGACTCCCTCTATCAGGATGAGGGGCATATGATCTTTACATTCCTGGAGTACGCGCCGTCACAATACGTCACCTACCTTTACACGGGGCGGTCGGCGGACAGTGTGATGGACGCGGATGCGAGGGAGATTTTCCTGGACAATGCAGACAATTACTACACAGACAGCTCGCTCAGCGACGAAGCGTTCTTTGCGAAGGTCTTTGCTAATTCGGCGGATCAGATCATGAAAGATCCCAGCCGCAGCACGGCGATGGCAATCTTTTATGTGGCGGCGAGCGGGGCAATTCTTCTGATTTTGGCGGGCGGTCTGATCGCCTTTAAGCTGCGTGAGCAGCGGATGAAGGAGACGGAACAGGTAAAGAAAGTATTGGAGACGCCGTTTGGAAGCTCGGCAGAGGATGAGGAGCTGGAGCGAAAGTACGGCGAAAAGAAAGAGGGGTAATTCATGGCTGGTATTTTTGAGCGGATGGCAATGATCACAAAGGCAAACGTCAACGAGCTGTTGTCCCGGTTTGAAGACCCGGAAAAGATGGTGGATCAGGCGATTCTTGACGCACTGAAAGAGTATGCGAGCGTGAAAGAGGCCGCGCTTCCCGTGCTTGCAAACGAGACCACGGCAAAGAAGGAGCTTGCACGCCTGAACGAGGAGGCGGACAAATGGCACCGCATTGCGGCGAGTGCGTTAAAAGCCGGAAATGAGGACGATGCGAGAAAGGCTCTCTCCAACGAGAACAAGTTTCGCACCGAGGCGGACGCGCAGGCGCGCACCGTGGAGGCGGCGATTGCCGCAGCTGAAAAGCTGCGCGAAAAACTCGCCTTGATGGAGCAGGAGATCAACGATATGAAGCGCAAGGCGGCTCAGATCAAGGCGACGGCTGCCACGGCAAAGGCAACGCGCGCAGCGGCGCAGGTTGCCGCAAAGAGCACGGAACGCGGTGGTTTTGAGGCATTTTCCAGAATGGAAGAGAAGGCAAACCAGGAACTTGCTAAGGCGCAGGCACTGGAGAGCTTAAACGCCGGACAGACTGCGGGCGACGATGCGGATCTGGAAGCAAAGTACGGCAAAGAAGCCAAGACGGACGACGCGCTGGAGGCATTGAGAAAGGAGCTTGGATTATGAGCAAAGTAGAAGAAGTAAGAGCAGCAATGGTTGCCGCGATGAAGGCAAAGGATAAGCCTAGAAAGGACGCACTGTCCATGCTGTTATCGGCACTCAAGAACGCGGAGATTGACAAGAGAGAGCCGCTGACCGAGGACGAGGCGAACGCGGTAGTCAAAAAGGAGATCAAGCAGACACAGGAGACGTTTGACACCGCGCCAGCGGATCGCACGGACATTCGTGAGGAGGCACAGGCGCGCCTTGTGGTGTACCGCGAGTTTGCACCGGCGGATATGAGCGTGGAGCAGATTCGCGAGGTGATCGCCTCTGTGCTTGCCCAGCTTGGAATCGAGACGCCGACTGCCAAGGATAAGGGCGCGATCATGAAAGTTCTCATGCCCCAGGTAAAGGGAAAGGCGGACGGAAAGGTCGTAAACGAGACGCTGGCACAGATGATGAAGTAGACGGAGGAAGGACACCATGTACAAGAACGAGATTGAGGCATATGTAGACAGTCACAGACAGGAAATGCTGGATGACATCTGCGCGCTGTGCCGAATCAACAGCGAGAAGATGCCGTACAGTGCGGGAAAGCCGTTTGGCGAGGGCGCGTTTGCCGCGCTGAACGAGGCGTTGGAGATGGCGGAAAAGTACGGGTTTGCGATTCGCAACTACGACAATTACGTCGGAACCATCGACATGAACGACAAAGAGGCGCAGCTTGACATCCTGGCGCACCTGGATGTGGTTCCTGCCGGAGAGGGATGGACGGTGACAGAGCCGTTTTCGCCGATTGAGAAGGACGGAAAGCTCTATGGCCGCGGAACGGCGGATGATAAGGGGCCTGCGATGGCGGCACTCTATGCGATGCGCGCCGTAAAAGAGCTGGGGATTCCCTTAAAGAAGGACGTGCGCCTGATTCTCGGAACGGACGAGGAGTGTGGAAGCTCCGACATTGCACATTACTATAAGACGGAGAAGGAAGCTCCGATGACCTTCTCCCCGGACGGCGCGTTCCCAGTGGTCAACATCGAGAAGGGACGGCTTCCCGGTCATTTTACTGCAAATTGGGAGGCATCTGAGGCACTTCCCAGACTGGTGCGCTTAAATGCCGGTGTGAAGACGAACGTGGTTCCCGGAAAGGCATTTGCTGTGATCGCGGGACTTTCCACCGAGGAGCTTGAGAAGGCGGCAAAAGAGATCACCGAACAGACGGGCGTAACGTTCGTATTTGAGACCGTTGAGGAGGGCGTTTCGGTGACGGCAGTCGGAGTCGGAGCACACGCTTCCCTGCCCCAGGACGGAAACAATGCCCTGACCGCGCTCTTGACGTATGTGACCGCACTTCCTCTGGCGGCGTGCGCGCAGACCGAGATGCTTAAAAACTTGTGCGAACTGATCCCGCACGGCGATACGGCTGGTGCTGCCCTTGGAATTGCGATGAGCGATACGCTCTCCGGTGCGCTGACCTTGGCATTCAGCATCCTGAATGTGGACGAGAGCAGTCTGGAAGGTCAATTTGACACGAGAGCACCGCTGTGCGCGACAAAGGAGAACTGCCTCGATGTGGCAAAGGCAGCGATGCAGGCAAAAGGAATCACGTTATTGACGGATCACATGACGCCTCCGCACCATGTGGATGAAAACTCCCCCTTCATTCAGACGCTCAACAAGGCATACGAGGAGTATACCGGGCTTGAGGGCGGCTGCGTGGCACTGGGCGGCGGAACGTATGTCCATGACCTGGAGAACGGAGTTGCTTTTGGCGCGTCCTTCCCCGGAACGGATAACCGGATGCACGGAGCAGACGAGTTTGCCGTGATCGACGAACTCTTGGCGAGTGCGAAGATTTTTGCTCAGGTAATCGTAGACCTGTGCAGCTAAAAATTTAAAAATTGACTTGACAGATTAGCCCGGTTGCTGTATTCTTCTCTAATATAAGAAATCCTAGTGAGATACTATGAATACGGCAGGGCGCAAGAGGCCGTATGTCCTGAGTCTTAAACGGGACTTGCGGCCTTTCTGTGGGAAAGGAATCAAAAGATATGGTAGGAACAAATCAGGAACCGATCATCCGGCTGGAAGGACTTGGAAAACAGTTCCAGACCGCGAGTGGCATGGTGACTGCCCTGGAAGACATCAATTTGGATATCATGGACGGGGAGATTTTCGGAATTATCGGTCTTTCGGGAGCCGGAAAGAGTACGCTGGTGCGCTGTATCAACTATCTGGAAGTGCCGACCTCCGGCAAGGTGATCTTTCAGGGGGAAAATCTCTCGGCCATGACAGACAAGCAGAAGCGTCTGGCGCGTCGCTCCATGGGTATGATTTTCCAGCAGTTTAACCTGCTCTCTCAGCGAAACGTCCTTCAAAACGTCTGCTTCCCGATGGAGATTGCCGGGACGCCAAAGGCAGAGGCAAAGGCGCGCGCCCTGGAATTATTAAAGCTCGTCGGATTGGAAGAGCGGGCAAATGCTTTCCCCGCGCAGCTTTCCGGTGGACAAAAGCAGAGAGTTGCGATCGCGAGAGCACTTTCTACAAACCCCAAGGTGCTTTTGTGTGACGAGGCGACGAGCGCGCTTGACCCGAACACGACAAAAGCGATCCTTCAGCTCTTAAAAGAGATCAACCGCACCCTGAACGTGACCGTGATTGTGATCACGCACGAGATGGCAGTCATCGAGGCGATCTGTGACCGCGTAGCGATCATTGACCGCAGCCACATCGCGGAGAGTGGGCGCGTGGCGGATATTTTCGCGGGGCCAAAGTCCGACATCGGTCGCCAGCTGATTCTCGCAGACGCCGCCGTGACAAACGCTGTTTTTGGCAACTCCCAGATGATCCGCATCATCTTCGACGGAAGATCCTCCTCGGAGCCGATTCTTGCAAACATGATTCTCTCCTGCAAGGTTCCCGTCAACATCATGCACGCGGACACGAGAGATATCGACGGCAAGGCGATGGGGCAAATGATCATTCAGTTGCCGGAGGACGAGACGGATGCGGCACGCGTCCGCAATTACTTAAAGAACGCAAGCGTTGCGTTTGAGGAGGTGCGCGGAGTATGACATTTGACGCTACAACGATTGATATGTTAAAAGAGGGAGTGTTCCAGACCATCTACATGGTGGTGGTCTCCTCCCTGGTTTCTTACCTGATCGGGATTCCTCTTGGAGTCGCGCTGATGGTGACGGATAAGGGCGGAATCCGTCCCCTTCCGATCTTCAACAAGGTGCTGGGGCTTGTGATCAACCTTTTGCGCTCCGTACCGTTTCTGATTTTGATGATTATGGTGATCCCCTTCACCCGGCTGGTGGTGGGAAAGATTATCGGACCAAACGCGGCAGTCGTTCCGCTCATCATTGCGGCAGCCCCCTACATCGGGCGCATGGTGGAGTCCTCGTTAAAAGAGGTGGACGCCGGAGTCGTTGAGGCGGCGCAGTCTATGGGTGCTTCCGATTGGCAGATCATCTGGAAAGTGCTTCTTCCGGAGGCAAAGCCGTCCCTGCTGGTGGGCGCGGCGATCTCCGTTACCACGATTCTTGGCTACTCTGCAATGGCGGGCGCGGTCGGAGCAGGCGGTCTTGGCGACATTGCGATCCGCTACGGCTACCACCGCTACCAGACGGATATGATGCTCGTCACCGTGGTGCTTCTGGTGGTGATTGTGCAGATCATTCAGGAAGTATTTATGCGTTTCTCAAGAAAGAGCGACAAGCGAATCCGGTAAAAAACTCTCAAACCGGGAGTTTTACATAAAATGAGGAGGAGAAACATTATGAAAAAGAAGACAGTAAAAGCAGCAATTCTGGCAGCGGCTCTGGCAGCTGTGACTCTGGTTGGATGCGGTCAGAAGACGGCAGATGCGACCACTGAGGCAGCTTCCACGCAGGAGAGCGCGGCAGGCGAGGAGACCACCGCGGCTGAGACCGAGGCAACCGGTGAGTTAAAGCCCTTTGTGGTTGGTGCAAGCCCAACGCCTCACGCCGAGATCTTAAACGCGGCAAAGGAGCTGATGGCAGTTAAGGGATACGATCTTCAGGTGCAGGAGTACACCGATTACGTCATCCCCAACGAGGCATTGGCAGGCGGCGATCTGGATGCCAATTATTTCCAGCATAAGCCCTACCTGGATTCCTACAATGAGCAGAACGGCACGGATCTGGTGAGTGCGGGTGCGGTTCACTACGAGCCCTTCGGCATCTACGCAGGAAAAACCAAGAGCCTGGAAGAGCTGGCAGATGGCGCGACGGTACTCGTTCCCAACGATGTGACGAACGAGGCGAGAGCACTGCTTCTTCTGGCAGACGAGGGACTGCTTACGCTCAAAGAGGACGCAGGACTGGAGGCAACCACCAAGGACATCGTGGAGAATCCCAAGAACTTAAAGTTTGAGGAGCTTGAGGCTGCTCAGATTCCGAGATCCCTGCCTGACGCAGATCTTGCCGTAATCAACGGAAACTACGCGATCGACGCCGGATTACAGGTTTCGGACGCACTGGCAACGGAGGACAAGGACTCTCTGGCAGCAACCACCTACGCCAACATCGTGGCAGTTCGCGCGGGCGAGGAGAACAGCGACGGCGCGAAGGCTCTGATGGAGTGCCTGACCAGCCCGGAGATTAAGGAATTTATCGAAAACACCTACCAGGGTGCGGTTGTTCCTGTATTCTAAGAGAAAAATCAAAAGAAATGCTGACTTGCAATGACAGGTCAGCATTTTTTGTGCTATAATGGCAAGCGGAATAAAAATAGACAAATGGAGTCTTGATTGGAGGACAAGATGAAACGTTTGCTGAGCTACATGAAGGACTACAAGAAAGAGAGTGTCCTTGGCCCGCTCTTTAAGATGCTGGAAGCCAGCTTCGAGCTCTTCGTGCCGCTTGTGGTGGCGCGGATGGTGGACGTGGGAATCAAGAATGCGGATCTCTCCTATGTGACGCGCATGGGCGGATTGCTTGTTTTGCTCGCGCTGATCGGTCTGCTCTGTTCGCTGACCGCGCAATACTTTGCGGCGAGAGCGGCAGTCGGCATTGCGACGCACCTGAGAAACGATCTGTTCGCGCACTTTGGAACGCTCTCTTACCGGGAGATCGACAACGTCGGCACGTCCACATTGATCACACGCATGACAAGCGACATCAATCAGGTGCAAAGCGGCATCAACATGACACTTCGCCTCTTACTTCGCTCGCCTTTCGTGGTGTTTGGAGCCATGGTGATGGCGTTTACCGTGGATGTGAAAACGGCGATGGTTTTCCTGGTGACGATCCCGATTCTTTGCGTGGTGGTTTTTGGAATCTTGCTGGTGAGTATGCCGCTCTACAAAAAAGTACAGCGTCAGCTTGACCGCGTCCTTTTGACGACGCGGGAGAACTTGCTTGGCGTTCGCGTGATCCGCGCATTCAATCGCCAGAGCGATGAGATGAAGACGTTTGACGAGGAAAATGGTCTGCTCGTCCGGTTGCAGGTGTTTGTGGGCAAGATTTCCGCTCTGCTAAACCCCGTGACCTACGTCATCATCAACCTGGCAGTGATCGCTGTTGTCTGGGTGGGCGGTCGTCAGGTTGATGCCGGAGTCATTTCCCAGGGAAAAGTGATCGCGCTCGTCAACTATATGTCCCAGATTCTCGTGGAACTCATTAAGATGGCGAACCTGATTATCCTGATCTCAAAGGCAATGGCGAGCATGAACCGCGTGGACGGCGTGTTCAACATCAAGAGCAGCATTGCGGACGGCAAGGAAACTCCGGTTTCTTTCTCTTCTCTGGGAAATGTTCCTGCCGTGCAATTTGAGCACATGAGTTTTGCGTACAGCGACGGCGGAGAGGACGCGCTTTGCGATGTCTCCTTTACGGCAAATGTCGGCGAGACGATCGGAATCATCGGAGGAACGGGTTCCGGAAAGACGACGCTCGTAAACCTGATTGCGCGTTTCTATGAGGCAAAATCGGGAAGCGTTCTCGTCGGCGGAAAGAACGTGCGCGCCTACACGCAGGAAAGTCTGCGCGCCCACATCGGCATGGTTCCGCAAAAAGCCGTTCTCTTTAAGGGAACGCTTAGGGAAAATATGTGCTGGGGCAAGCAGGATGCGACGGATGAGGAGATCTATGCGGCTCTTGACATTGCACAGGCGCGGGAGTTTGTCGATCAAAAGGGAGAGGGACTTGACTTTGCCATCAGCCAGGGCGGAGCGAACCTCTCCGGCGGTCAGAAGCAGCGTTTGACAATCGCGCGCGCATTGGTGAGAAAGCCGGATATTCTAATTCTTGATGACAGTGCCTCCGCACTTGACTTTGCGACGGATGCGAGACTGCGCCGGGCGATTCGCCAGAGTACCGAGAACATGACGGTCTTTATCGTCTCCCAGAGAGCGTCCGCAATCAAACAGGCTGACCGGATTCTGGTATTGGACGATGGGCATCTTGTCGGTCAGGGCACGCACAAGGAGCTCTTAAAGAGCTGCGAGGTGTACCGGGAGATCTGCCTGTCACAGCTTTCCAAAGAGGAGGTGGAGCGCGATGAGCAGTAAGAAAAATGCAAAGATGGATCGAACAAAGAGCATGGAGACGCTAAAGCGCGTGCTCACCTACATCAAAGAATACCGCCTCTGGGTGATCGCTTCTCTGGCACTCGCGCTGGTGACGGTCGTCTTGACGCTGTATGTGCCGATTCTGACGGGACGCGCCGTTGACCGAATCATCGGACCGAAAAACGTGGATTTTGCGGGGCTGATTCAGATTCTTACCACGATCGCGGTTGCCGTGGCATTGACCAGCATTTCCCAGTGGCTGATGAACCACATCAACAATAAGATCACTTACCGGGTGGTCAAGGACATCCGCACCCGCGCATTTGCACAGCTGGAAAATCTTCCGCTCAGCTACATTGACGCGCATCCGTCGGGTGATCTGATCAGCCGCATCATCGCGGACATTGACCAGTTCTCCGAGGGACTTTTGATGGGATTTACGCAGCTGTTTACGGGCGCACTGACGATTCTTGGAACGCTGCTTTTCATGCTCTCGATCAACTTCTGGATCACGTTGGTCGTGGTTGCTCTGACGCCGCTTTCCTTTGTGGTGGCGAGTTTTATCGCAAAGAGAACCTACATTATGTTTAAGCATCAGTCTGAGACGAGAGGCGATCTGACGAGCTTGACAAACGAGATCCTCGGCAACTTGAAAGTAGTCGAGGCGTTTGGCTACCAGAAGAAGGCGCAGGAACGCTTTGAGGACATCAACAACCGCCTGGCAGGTTACAGTCTTCAGGCAACGTTTTTCTCCTCTTTGACAAACCCCGCGACGCGATTTGTCAACAGCGTGGTGTATGCGGCGGTTGGACTGACGGGCGCGTTTGCCGCGATCCGCGGTCTGATGAGCGTGGGACAGCTGACGAGCTTTTTGAGTTACGCAAACCAGTACACCAAGCCGTTCAACGAGATCTCCGGCGTGGTGACGGAGCTTCAAAATGCACTTGCCTCCGCTGCCCGCGTCTTTGAGCTGATCGACGAGGAACCGATTCCGGCAGAACCCGCGAACGCGGCAAAGCTGGAAAATGTTTCCGGAAGCGTCTCTCTGGAACACGTCAGCTTCTCGTATGACCCAGAAAAGAAGCTGATTGAGGACTTTAATCTTGAGGTAAAGCCGGGTCAAAGAGTGGCGATCGTGGGGCCGACCGGATGCGGAAAGACGACGATGATCAACCTGCTGATGCGCTTTTACGATGTCAATTCCGGTACGATCCGTGTGGACGGGCTGGATACGAGCAAGGTGACGCGCGAGAGCCTTCGCAGAGGATTCGGCATGGTGCTTCAGGAGACGTGGCTTAAATCTGCGACGATTCGGGAAAATATTGCCTACGGAAAGCCAAACGCAACGGATGAGGAGATCATCCGGGCGGCAAAGGAGGCAAAGGCGCACGGATTCATCTCCAGAATGCCCCAGGGGTACGATACGGTGCTTGAGGAGGACGGAGGGAATCTCTCCCAGGGACAAAAGCAGCTTCTTTGCATTGCCCGCGTGATGCTGTGCCTGCCGCCCATGCTGATTCTCGACGAGGCGACTTCCTCGATTGATACGCGAACCGAGATCCAGATTCAGAAGGCATTTTCAAGAATGATGGAAGGGCGCACCAGCTTTATCGTGGCGCACCGCCTCTCCACGATTCGGGAAGCGGATCGGATTTTGGTGATGAAGGCGGGAAAAGTCGTCGAGCAGGGACGCCACGAGGAACTTCTTGCCAGAAACGGTGCTTACGCAGAGATTTACAACAGCCAGTTTGCAAATACCTAAAATTGGAAAAAATTTCCTCCTCTTCGTCAATGTGCAAAGAAAATGTAAGCATTTTCAGAAATTTTGCCGATAGCAAGTTTTTTCGGCTCATGCTAATATAATTTCTGGAAAAACAGAGAGGAGGATGCGCCATGACACACATTTTTTTGAACTTTCGGGAAGCGAATCAGATCGTTGATTTTGTTCGACTCATGGATCGGTGCGACTACCCTGTGGATGTAAAGTGCGGAAGCCGAACGGTGAACGCCAAGTCCCTGGTGGGCGTGATGAGCCTGGCTGGAATGCGGAGTTTGGAGTTGGTGCCGCACACCGATCATTGCGAGGAGCTCTTGGAAAAGCTGGCTCCCTACGCTGCCTGAGAGAAGGAATCATGGACAAAAAAACTGGATGAACCGCTTGCTCAAAGATGGGGCAGGCGGTTTTTTTGCTCATAGAAAACTTATGGATCGCACTGCGGCGGATTGGAAGAATGTCGCCGTGGCGACCCGCCGCAGGCGGAGAATCCTGCGAGCAGGATTCTATTTTAGATGAAAAAGGAGAACCCCTATGTACTATACCATACCAGATTATTACCGGGAATTTACCTGCATTGCCGACCGATGTCCGGACACCTGCTGTGCCGGGTGGGAGATCGTGATTGATGAGGCGTCGTTAAAGAAGTATCGCAGGATGAAAGGTGCGATGAAAAACCGTCTGCACAACAGCATTGACTGGGAAAAAGGAGAATTTTTACAATATAAGGGACGGTGCGCCTTCCTGGATGAGAACAATCTCTGCGATCTGTACGCAGAGGGCGGACAAAAGATGCTCTGTCGGACGTGCCGGATGCACCCCAGACACGTCGAGGAGTTTGAGGGCGTGCGGGAACTCTCGCTGTGCATCTCCTGCCCGGAGGCGGCGCGGATCGTGCTTGGAAAGAAAGAACCGGTGCGCTTCCTGCACGGCGAAAAAGAGGGGGAGGAGGACTACGGCGATTTTGACTTCCTGCTCTACACGAAACTCGTGGATGCAAGGGAGGCTGCAATCCGGATTCTTCAAGACCGGACGCGCCCGATTCGAGAGCGGATGGCGATGGCACTCGCTCTGGCGCACGATCTTCAGGTGCGAATCAAGAACGGTCGGCTCTTTGAGGCGGACGAGCTCTTTTTGCGATACGAAAAGCCGGGGGCAAAGGAGAGGTTTGCGGCGAAGTTGGCGCAGGTTCAGGAAAATTATGGAAACGTAAGCGAGTCCAGCGATCTGTTGGCGCGGTTTTTTGAGCGGATCGAGGAGATGGAGCCGCTGCGCGCCGATTGGCCCGAACACTTAAAAGACAGAGACATTTCCCCGAAAAAAGAATCCGGAGACTGGGAGATCTGGCAGGAACAGCTGATGGTCTATTTTACGTTTACTTATTTTTGCGGGGCAGTCTACGATGAGCGGGCGTTTGCCAGAATGGCGTTTGGCGTTCTCTGTACCATGGCAATCCGCCAGCTGACACTCGGATTCTGGGATCAAAAAGAAGAGACGATCTTTGATACACTCTTGGAGGAGGCGCACCGTTTTTGCCGGGAGATGGAGCACTCGGACGAGAACCGGGAAGCTGCGATGAGCTGGGCAAATGCGTGCAGGATGGAAGAATTGGTGATCGCGCTGGCAACGGAGTGAATCGTGACGCGACACCTTGTCAAGCCTTGCCTTTTATGCTATCATTAGGAAAGATTTCCGGGAGGCCGGGAGAATGTGAGAGGAGCAGAAATGATATGATTCAGCAGCTGATTGAGAAAATCCAGAAGACGAAGGCACCGATCTGTGTGGGACTCGACCCCATGCTGAGCTACATTCCAGAGCATATTTTGAAGAAGAGCTATGGGGAGTTTGGAGAGACTTTGGAAGGCGCGGCAGACGCGGTTTGGCACTACAATAAGGAGATCATTGACGCAACATACGATCTGATCCCCTCGGTAAAGCCACAGATTGCGATGTACGAGCAGTTTGGAATTGAGGGATTAAAGGTCTACCAGAAGACCGTGGAGTACTGCCATGAGAAGGGACTGGTTGTGATCGGAGACGCCAAGAGAGGCGACATCGGCTCGACTTCCGCAGCATACGCAACGGGTCATCTGGGAAGCGTAAAGGTGGGAAGCAAGGTTTACCGCGGATTTGACACCGACTTTTTGACTGTGAACCCCTATCTGGGAACGGACGGCGTAAAGCCCTTCGTGGACGTGTGCAACACAGAGGACAAGGGACTGTTCGTGCTGGTAAAGACTTCCAATCCTTCCAGCGGCGAGTTCCAGGACAAGTTGATTGACGGCCGTCCGCTGTATGAGCTGGTGGCTGAGAAGGTCGTTGAGTGGGGAAATGCCTCCATGGACGGCACTTACAGCAATGTCGGCGCGGTAGTCGGCGCGACTTATCCAGAGATGAGCAAGATTTTGAGAAAGCTGATGCCTAACACCTACTTCCTGGTTCCCGGATACGGCGCGCAGGGCGGAACGGCAGCAGATTTAAAGCATTGCTTTAACGAGGACGGACTGGGCGCAGTGGTCAACTCTTCCAGAGGAATCATCGCAGCTTACCGTCAGGAAAAATACGCCAAGTTTGGCGCGGAGAACTTTGCACAGGCATCTCGTCAGGCCGTGATCGACATGGTTGCTGACATCAACAGCGTACTGTAAGAGGGGAGAAGAACGTGGCAAAGTTAAAGATGACAGCCAAGGTTGCACAGCAGGTGCAGCTGGCGGACGGAATTTACAGCATCATTCTGGAGGCGGAGCCAATCGCCTCCCAGGCAGTGCCTGGTCAGTTTGTGGATCTGTACTCAAAAGACGGTTCCAAGCTGCTTCCCAGACCGATCAGCCTTTGCGGCATTGACAAAGAGGCGGGAACGCTGCGCCTCGTCTACCGCGTGGTCGGTGCGGGAACGGCAGAATTTTCCCGCCTTCAGGCAGGCGATACGATCGACGTATTGGGACCTTTAGGCAACGGATTTCCGCTCTTAGAGGGCAAGAAGGCGTTTTTGATTGGCGGCGGAATCGGAATCCCGCCCATGCTGGAGCTTGCAAAGCAGCTGAGCAAGCAGAACGGAAGCGAGAGCGTTCAGGCGATTCTTGGATACCGCGACAATCAGCTCTTCTTAAAGGAGGAGTTTGAGGCGTATGGAAGCGTCTATGTGGCGACGGAGGACGGAAGCGTTGGGACAAAGGGCAACGTATTAAACGCGATCCGTGAGCAGGCACTCACGGCGGATGTGATCTTTGCCTGCGGTCCGACACCCATGCTTCGCGCGCTCAAGGAGTATGCAAGCGAGAGCAAGATCCCCGCATACCTTTCTCTGGAAGAGCGCATGGCGTGCGGCGTTGGAGCCTGTCTTGCCTGCGTTTGCAAGTCCAAGGACGTGGACAGCCATTCTCACGTTCACAACAAGCGCGTTTGCAAGGATGGCCCCGTATTTTTAGCGGATGAGATTGAACTGTAAGGAGGTGGCAAAATGGTCAATATGGAAGTAGAGATCGCCGGAGTCAAGCTCAAAAATCCGGTGATGGAGGCGTCCGGTACCTTTGGTTCCGGCGAGGAGTACGGTGAGTTTGTGGACTTAAACAAGCTTGGAGCCGTCGTCACAAAAGGCGTGGCAAATATTCCCTGGCCGGGCAATGCCACACCCCGTATCGTGGAGACCTGTGGCGGAATGTTGAACGCGATCGGTCTTCAAAACCCCGGAATCGACGTGTTTGCGGGGCGCGATATTCCGTTTTTGAAACAGTACGACACGAAGATCGTGGTCAATGTATGCGGAAAGACGACCGAGGATTATCTGGAAGTAGTGGAACGGCTGGGAGATGAGCCGGTTGACCTTCTGGAGATCAACATTTCCTGCCCCAACGTCAAAGAGGGCGGAATCGCGTTCGGTCAGGATCCAAAGGCAGTTGAGGCGATCACAAAGGCAGTAAAGAGCAAGGCAAAACAGCCCATCATCATGAAGCTCTCCCCGAATGTGACGGACATCACGAAGATGGCACAGGCGGCGGAGGCAGGCGGCGCGGACGCAATCTCTCTGATCAACACTTTGACGGGAATGAAGATTGACGTCAACCGCAGAACCTTTGCCTTGGCAAACCGAACCGGCGGTCTGTCCGGTCCAGCGATTAAGCCCGTGGCAGTGCGTATGGTCTACGAGACGGCGCAGAAGGTTCACGTTCCGATCATCGGAATGGGCGGAATCACCAACGCAGAGGACGCGCTGGAGTTTATTCTTGCCGGAGCGACGGCAGTGGCAGTTGGAACCGCCAACTTCCACAACCCCTACGCAACCATTGAGACGATTCAGGGAATCCAGTCTTATATGGAAAAAAATGGAATTAACGACATCAAAGAGCTGATCGGTGCGGTGCACTGAGAATCGAGAGAAGGAGAGTCAACGTGGAGAGTTATAAGAGCGAGTTTATTGAGTTTATGGTGGAGAGCAATGTGCTCAAGTTTGGTGAGTTTACCTTAAAGAGCGGAAGAAAGTCTCCGTTTTTCATGAATGCCGGAAGCTATGTGACCGGCGGTCAGTTAAAGCGTTTGGGCGAGTACTACGCAAAGGCGATTCACGACAACTTTGGTCTGGACTTTGACGTGCTGTTTGGACCGGCTTACAAGGGAATCCCGCTGAGTGTTGCGACTGCGATAGCGATTCACGAGCTGTACGGCAAGGAAGTTCGCTATTGCTCCAACCGTAAGGAGGCAAAGGATCACGGCGATGCCGGAATCCTGCTCGGAAGCCCCATCAAGGACGGTGACAAGGTGATGATTATCGAGGACGTGACCACCTCCGGAAAGTCCATCGAGGAGACCTTCCCCATCATCAAGGCGCAGGGCAACGTGGAGATCAAGGGATTGATCGTTTCCTTAAACCGTATGGAGCGCGGCAAGGGCGATAAGAGCGCGCTCGATGAGATCAAGGATCTGTACGGCTTCCCCACCGCTGCAATCGTGAGCATGGAGGACGTGGTGGAGCACCTCTACAACCGCGAGTGCGACGGCCGTGTGGTGATTGACGATACGATCAAGGCTGCTCTGGACGCTTACTATGAGCAGTACGGTGCGGTTCGCGCATAAAGGAGAGTGCTATGGATCAGAGGCAGATGGAAAAAGTCTATAAGACCATGAGAAATGTGGGTGCCGGAAGCATTGCAGTCGGCGTGATTGTCGCTGCGACCGGACTTGCGGCGGGGATCGTTGCTATCGTAAGCGGCGCGATTCTCTTAAAGCGCAAGTCGGATATCCTGTTTTAGACAAAGGGGTTTTCATGATCCGAAACACCACAAGGCGTCAAAAGCAAGGATGGGTATTATTTTTGCTTTACCTGTGCCTGCTGGCGTATTTTATGTTTTTTTCCGAGGGCTTTGGGCGGACGGATGCAAACCGTGATTACGCGTATAACATCCTTCCGTTTCACGAGATTGCCCGGTATTTCCGATATTACCATATTTTGGGATTTTGGCCCTTTATGATAAATATTGTGGGAAATGTCGTCGCGTTCATGCCGTGCGGCTTTTTCCTGCCTGTGGTCAGCCGAAGGAGCAGGAGACGGTACAATGCCGTCTGCCTCTCCTTTCTTTTCAGTGCCTCGCTTGAGACACTTCAGCTGATCTTTAAGGTGGGGAGCTTTGACGTGGACGATATGATCTTAAACACGCTGGGAGCTGGACTGGGGTATTTTTGTTACAAGAAGGTGCAGCGAATCCGTGTGCGTTACAGAAAGAGAAAGGAGGCGGAGCGTGAAGAAAAAAGGTGATATGATCTCTTATATTCGCCACCCGTTTGCGAGAAACAGTTATTGGAATCTGGGACTTGGCGTCCTGGGGCTTTTGCTTGCGGGAACAGCTGTGGTATTTTCCGTCCAGAATGCGGGAAATGGCGGTCTGATTACGGGCGCGCTTGGTTTTTCCAGCATCGCCTCCGCCATCATGGGGCTGTGGTACGGCTTGAAATCCTTTCTGGAGCGGGAGAAGAACTATCTTTTGGCAAAGATTGGAACTGGAGTCGGACTGGTGGTCGTTCTGTTTTGGGTTGGAGTTATGATTTCAGGACTCATATAGGAGGAAATGGATGGATTACAGAGATCGGTTGAGAGAGGAAAATGCTGCCGTAAGGGAACGCTACGACCTGTCCATGGAGCGGATTGCTGCCATGGAGGAGGAAGAGCTGGCGGGCCCCTGCGGTATTTTTTTTCAAAAAACAGCAAAATTTATTGGATTGATTCGAGCGGCTGTCGCAAGGCGGCTGGAAGGAAACACGCTTACAGCGGCGGAAAAAGCAGCCGAAAATCGCGCGTTCTACGAGGATATTCTTCCGGGGCAATATGAGGAAAGCTGGGCAAATCCGGCGTATGCAGCCGCACAGGTCGGGGAAGAGCTTGGACGGCTTCTCGCATTTTTATATACGGAGATTCGAGGGCAGATCGCATATGCGTTTGAGATGCGACTGGAAGATATTACCATCACAAATGAGGTTTTTATCGAGGTGTACAACCTCTTTGAGCAGGCGCAGAGAGAGGGGGAAAATGCTCCCGGCGCGCAGTCGGTGCGCGACGCGCTGTATTGGTTTGTGAGCGACTACGCGGATCGTACCGTGCGCTGGAGAGTGCGGGAGATGCTCGATCCCGGTTTGCGCTTTGCTACGGACATCATTTTACAGGCAGATCTGAGCGAGCCGGCGTATCTGTACGAGTACGGCGAGTACATCTCGGAGCATGAGATCGTAGTCGCGCGCTTCTTTGCGGGGCTCTCTCAGGAGAAGATCAACCGCATGGCGGACACCTACACGGAAGGATTTCGCAGAGGATTTGAGGTGATGGGGCGCGATCTTTCCAAAAAGTCAACCGTGGTGTTGGAGTATCACCTTGGATTTGAGCGGATGATGCGCCGCGCGATCGAGAACTTCCAAAAGCTGGGACTTGAACCCATCGTCTATCGCCCGGCAGTTGAGGCGATCAACCGCAGAACGAGAGGAAAACGAGGCTACGTTGCGACGAGTGCGAACCGCCAATACGATTACGATCACCGTTACGACAGCGCGCTCTTTATGGGAGCTGCGATCAAGGAGCGAAAACTCGCCGTGACGCGGGCTGCCTACGAGGAATTTCGTGAACTGGCGTCCCGCCTGTCCGGCCCGGCTGTGGTGGAGACCTTCGGTGAGGAAGGATTTGAGCCAAAGAACAAGCCGGA